>Ga0247807_10002017_pt1 | contig 11441 bp, 8 predicted proteins | sample UWRJL074202C1_FD_179931 | JGI IMG/M metagenome (GOLD analysis project Ga0247807, IMG submission 179931) | Plant litter microbial communities from Arlington Agricultural Research Station in Wisconsin, United States - UWRJ-L074-202C-1 | ecosystem: Environmental > Terrestrial > Plant litter >...
ATGTCGGTAATGTCAACGCCATCCAGGTAAATCCGGCCTTCGGTAGGTCGTTCGAACCCCGCCAGCATGCGCAACAGCGTGGACTTGCCCGAACCCGAACCGCCCAGCAAGGCGAAGATCTCGCCCTTGTTGATTTGCAGGGACACATCGTCCACCGCAATCGTCTCGTCGAATTTCTTCGTGACCCGATCGATCTTGACCAGCACCTGCTTTGGTTGCTGACCGCCTTCGAGTGATTTCTTGTAGGCGCCGGAGGCAACTGCCATGGGTGGAACTCCCAACAGATTCGCAGCCCGACCAATGCAGCCGGGCGCTGGATTTTTATTTGCCCGACTTGACCTTGGTCCAGCTGCGGGTCATCAGACGTTGCACCTTGGGTGGCAGCTCGCTGTTCACGAACAACCGGTCCAGCACTTCCTGCGACGGATAAACGGCCTGGTCGGTGCGGATGTCCTGGTCCATGAACTCACCGGATTTCGGGTTCGGGTTGGCGTAACCGACCTGATCGCTGACCTTGGCGATCACTTCAGGCTTGAGCAGGTAATTGATGAAGGCGTGAGCTTCCTTGACGTTTTTGGCGTCGGCCGGAATCGCCAGCATGTCGAACCACAGATTGCCGCCCTCCTTGGGCACAGCGTAGGCAATGTTCACGCCCTTGCCCGCTTCGGCCGCACGAGCCTTGGCCTGGAACACATCACCAGAGAAACCGGCAGCTACGCAGATGTCGCCGTTGGCCAGGTCGGTAATATATTTCGAAGAGTGGAAATAAGTGACATAAGGACGGACCGCCATCAGCTTGGCTTCGGCCTTTTTGTAATCGGCTTCGTTGGTGCTGTTGGGGTTCAGGCCCATGTAGTTGAGCACCGCCGGGAGCATTTCATCGGCGGAATCGAGGAAGGCCACGCCGCAACTCGACAGCTTCTTGATGTTTTCAGGCTCGAAGAGCATGGCCCAGGAATCGATCTTGTCGACGCCCAGCACCGCCTTGACCTTGTCGACGTTGTAACCGATGCCGTTGGTGCCCCACAGATACGGCACGGCATATTGATTGCCGGGATCGTTTTTTTCCAGCCGCTTGAGCAGCGCCGGATCAAGGTTCTGATAGTTGCTCAGCTGGGCCTTATCCAGTTTCTGGAAAGCGCCGGCCTTGATCTGTTTGCCGAGGAAGTGATTGGACGGCACCACCACGTCATAGCCGGTGCGCCCCGCCAGCAGCTTGGCTTCCAGGGTTTCGTTGGAGTCGAAGACATCGTACATCGGCTTGATATTGCTGGTGGTTTCGAAGTCCGCCAACGTTGTCGTGCCGATGTAATCGGACCAGTTATAAATATGCACGACGGATTCTGCCTGGGCACCGACCGTAAGGGTCAGGGTGGCGGCGGCGAGCATGGATTTGGCAAATAAGGAAATAGACACGTGAACAATCCTTTTTCTGTATGGGGTCTGGTGCCCGTGTCGCCGAGCTGGACTGTGGGTCGGTAAACCGGCGCGCAACTTACCTTTGATGACCTCGTACTGCAAAAAAACTTTATATGACAAGGGTTTGGATCGCGCTCAGGAACTGCCAAATCGCTCGTAGGACCGGTTTTAGCCGGGAGGGCGTTACTCCTGACGACATTCATCGTGTGAGTGTACCGACGCTCTCCCGGCTAAAGCCGGTCCTACAGAGGTTAATCAACCGCAGTTACTTACCCGATTTAATCTTGGTCCAGCTGCGGGTCATGATCCGCTGGGTCGCGGCTGGCAAATCGGCGATGGCGTACAGTTTCGCCAACACATCAGCGGGCGGGTAAACGCCCGGGTCGCTGGTGATGTCTTTGTTGACCAAAGGCGTCGACGCTTCGTTACCGTTCGGGAAATGCACTTCGTTGGTGATTTCAGCCATGATTTCCGGCTGCATCAGGAAGTTCATGAACTTGTAGGCGCCTGCGACGTTTTCGGCATCCTTGGGAATGGCGACCATGTCGTAGAAGCTGCCAGCACCTTCTTTGGGAATGTTGTAGCTGACCTTGACCTTGCCACCGGCTTCTTCAGCCCGGGATTTGGCCTGGTAAATGTCACCCGAATAACCGACCGCGACGCAGATATTGCCGTTGGCCAGGTCGGAGATGTACTTGGACGAGTGGAAGTAACCAATCGATGGACGAACTTTCAGGAACAGCGCTTCGGCTTCGGCCAGCTGCTTCTTGTCCTGGGAGTCGGTTGGGTAGCCCAGGTAATGCAGGGCAATCGGCAACATTTCGGTTGGCGAATCCAGGAAGCTGATGCCACAGGATTTCAGCTTGGCAGCGTTCTCGGGCTTGAACAGCAAGTCCCAGGAATTGGTCGGCGCGTCGGCACCCAATGCAGCCTTGACCTTGTCCGGGTTGAAGCCGATACCAATCGAGCCCCACATGTACGGGAAGGCGTGTTTATTGTCCGGGTCGCTGACCGATACGGCCTTGAGCAGCGCGGTATTCAGGTTTTTGTAGTTGGGCAGCCTGGACTTGTCCAGCTCCTGATAGACGCCAGCCTTGATCTGCTTGGCGAGGAAGTTGTTCGACGGCACGACGATGTCGTAACCGGACTTGCCGGCCAGTAGCTTGGCTTCAAGGGTTTCGTTGCTGTCGAACACGTCATAAACGACTTTGATGCCCGACTCTTTTTCGAATTTGGAAATAGTGTCCGGCGCGATGTAATCGGACCAGTTATACACGTGCAGCACTTTGTCATCGGCCTGAGCAGCGGCGGCCACAACGCCCATCAGGGACAGTGCCAGGAGGGTCTTGCCAAATTTTTTCATGTATACAGCTCCAGTGTTGTTAGGTAGCGGCTTCTAGCCATAGTTTGGCAATTGCCTGACCGATGTTTCAAGCGGACGCTCATCCCGTAGGACCGGCTTCAGCCGGGAGGGGGCCGGTACAGCCGAAATATCTCCGTCATCAGATATATCGCCCTCCCGGCTAAAGCCGGTCCTACGGGGTTATCAAAGCCTAGCCCTGCAACTTCGCCAATGTCAGATCAAGACACTTGCGCGCTTTCTCGATCAGCTCGTCAATTTCCGCAAAACTGATCACCAATGGTGGCGCGATAATCATGGTGTCACCCACCGCTCGCATGATCAGGCCATTGTCGAAGCAGAAGGTTCGGCAAATCATGCCTGCGCCTCTGCCGGTGTAACGCTCGCGCGTTGCCTTGTCCTTGACCAGCTCGATTGCCCCCAACAGGCCCACACCCCGGACTTCGCCCACCAACGGATGGTCGTTGAGCTCACGTAAACGCTTTTGCAAATACGGTGCCGTTTCCGCTTTCACCCGCTCGACGATCTTCTCGTCGCGCAGAATGCGAATGTTCTCCAGCGCCACCGCTGCCGCAACCGGATGCCCGGAATAGGTAAAGCCGTGATTGAAATCGCCGCCCTCGTTGAGCACCTTGACGATTTCGTCGCGCACGATCAGGCCGCCCATGGGGATGTAACCCGAGGTCAGGCCTTTGGCGATGGTCATCATGTCTGGCTTGAGGTCATAGAAATCGCTGCCGAACCATTCGCCGGTACGCCCGAAACCACAGATCACTTCATCGGCGACAAACAGAATGTCGTACCTGGCCAGAATCTCTTTGATCTTCGGCCAGTAGCTGGCTGGCGGCACGATTACGCCACCGGCGCCCTGGATCGGTTCGGCAATAAAAGCACCGACATTGTCGACGCCCAGTTCGAGGATTTTCTTTTCCAGCTGCTCGGCGGCCCAGACACCGAACTCGTCGGGGCTCATGTCGCCACCCTCGCCGAACCAGTACGGCTGCGGGATGTGTACGATGCCCGGAATCGGCAAGTCGCCCTGCTCGTGCATGAACGTCATGCCGCCCAGGCTCGCGCCCGCCACGGTCGAGCCGTGATAGCCGTTGACCCGGCTGATGATGGTTTTCTTGTTCGGCTGGCCCTTGATCGCCCAATAGTGGCGAACCATGCGCAGCATCGTGTCGTTGCCTTCCGAACCGGAACCGGTGAAGAACACGTGGTTCATGCCTTGCGGGGCGATCTGCGAGATGACCTTGGCCAGTTCCAGCACCGGCGGGTGGGCGGTCATGAAGAACAGGTTGTAATAAGGCAGCTCACGCATCTGTTTGGCGGCGGCTTCGGCCAGTTCATCGCGGCCATAGCCGATGGCGACGCACCACAGGCCGGACATGCCGTCGAGAATCTTGTGACCCTCGCTGTCCCACAGATACACCCCGTTGGCGCGGGTGATGATGCGCGGGCCGACTTCTTTAAGCTGTTTGTAGTCACTGAACGGGGCCAGGTGGTGCTCGCTGCTCAAGGCCTGCCATTCGCGGGTTTGCGGGTTGTTGGTACTCATTTGTAGCACTCCATATGCTTGTATTCCTGTAGAAGATCCCCTCGTTATGACGTCGCGCTGGCGCACAGCAAACGTGGGTCCGGTAGGAGGGGACTTGTCCCCGAAGGCGTTCGGCCTGACACCGGCATATCCAGAAAATGACACCGTCCGGGATGACGTCATCGGGGACAAGTCCCCTCCTACCCTGGAACTCCTAAAAGCCCTTTTTTTGCTGAATCAGACGGCGAAGAGCAGGAATTCCCGCTCCCATGAACTGATCACGCGCTTGAAATTTTCGTGTTCGGCACGTTTGACGGCGACGTAGCCGACGATGAATTTCTTGCCGAGGTATTTCTCGATGGTCTTGCTGTTTTCCATCCGTTCCAGCGCGTCCTCGATGGTCAACGGCAGACGCAGGTTGCGCCGCTCATAACCACGTCCGACCACGGGCGCGCTTGGGTTGTGGCCTTCGACCATGCCGATGAAACCACAAAGCAGGCTCGCGGCAATTGCCAGATACGGATTGGCATCGGCGCCGGGCAAGCGGTTTTCCACGCGGCGGTTCTGCGGCCCGGCATCCGGCACGCGCAGGCCGACGGTGCGGTTTTCTTCGCCCCACTCAACGTTAACCGGCGCCGAGGTGTCGGGCAGAAAGCGGCGGAATGAGTTGACGTTGGGCGCGAACAGCGGCAACAGCTCGGGAATGAATTTCTGCAGGCCGCCTATGTGATGCAGGAACAGCTCGCTCATGGTCCCGTCTTCATTGGAGAAGATGTTCTTGCCAGTCTTGATGTCGATGATGCTCTGGTGCAAATGCATGGCGCTGCCCGGCTCGCCGGTCATTGGCTTGGCCATGAACGTGGCGGCCACATCATGCTTGAGCGCGGCTTCGCGCATGGTGCGTTTGAACACCAGAATCTGGTCGGCCAGGGACAAGGCATCGCCGTGACGGAAGTTGATTTCCATCTGCGCGGTGCCGTCTTCGTGAATCAAGGTGTCCAGATCGAGGTTTTGCAGCTCGCACCAGTCGTACACGTCTTCGAACAGCGGGTCGAACTCGTTGGCCGCTTCAATCGAAAACGACTGGCGACCGGTTTCCGGGCGACCGGAGCGCCCAATCGGCGGCTGCAACGGGTAATCCGGGTCGTCGCTGCGCTTGGTCAGGTAGAACTCCATCTCCGGCGCGACAATCGGCTGCCAGCCTCGATCGGCATACAGCTTGAGGACTTTCTTCAAGACGTTGCGCGGCGACAGCTCGATGGGGTTGCCCTGCTTGTCGTAGGTGTCGTGAATCACCTGCGCGGTGGGCTCGATTGCCCAGGGGACCAGGTACACCGCGTTCTGGTCGGGACGGCAGAGCATGTCGATATCGGCAGGGTCGAGCAGTTCGTAATAAATGTCGTCTTCGACGTAATCACCCGTGACGGTCTGCAGCAATACGCTCTCCGGCAAGCGCATGCCCTTCTCGGCAATGAATTTGTTGGTGGGTGAGATTTTGCCGCGAGTGATCCCGGTAAGGTCGGCAATCATGCATTCGACTTCGGTGATCTTGTGTTCTTTCAACCAATCGGTGAGCTGGTCGAGGTTGGTACTCATAAATACCTCAGGTTTATAAAGCGTCTGTTGAGGCTCAACAGACCCGCTTGGTCCCGATCAAGGATCAGGAGTTGTGTGACGCATCGGCGTCGCGTTCAATCGCTCGTTTTCGACAGGCATCGCCAAACGCCTGAAAGATCGCCAGATAATCCGGATTGGCAGTCACCTGCCACTCGGGATGCCATTGCACACCCAGCGCGAATCCTTCGCTGCCTTCAACCGAAATGGCTTCAATCAGGCCGTCCGGCGCCTGTGCCTCCACGCGCAAGCCCGGCGCCAGACGCTCGATGCCTTGCCCGTGAATGGAATTGACCCGGATCTCGCTGGACAACCCGATCCCGGCCAGAACGCCGCCTGGCTGGACATGCATGGCATGGCTCGGCGCGTACTGGACCTCGACCGGTTCGTTGTCCGGTTCACGATGGTCCATGAAGGTTCCGGTTTCGTGAACACGCTGATGCAGACTGCCACCGAAGGCTACATTCATCTCCTGAAATCCACGGCAAATGCCCAAAACCGGAACACCAGCTGCCACGGCGGCACGAATAAGCGGTAAGGTGGTGCTGTCGCGATCAGGATCGTGCTCCGTACCCGGAGCGCTGGCAGGACCACTGTAGTGCCAGGGTTCGACATTGGAAGGCGAGCCGGTGAACAGCAGTCCATCAAGGCTGGCGAGAATTTCGGCGGGATCAAGCAAGGGTCCGAGGGCAGGCAGAATCAAGGGCAGGCCTTTGGCCGCCACGGCTACCGCCCGGACATATTTGTCGCCGCTGATGTGATAGGCATGGTGACCGATCTGCTTGTTGCAGGCGGTGACGCCGATCAGTGGCAGGCGAGACATAGGACCCCCGTGTTGTTGTTGCTGTTATGGGTTGCAATCGAGCTTAGCCTTGTTCATTTTTTTCCACAACTGTGCGGTAAAAAATCGAACACGGCCCGCCCAGGCCTGATGTGCCGCGTCCTTGCAGCGTCCAATACTTGCCCCTAATTGCGGCAAAAACGGCTTTTCGGCGCCCTTTTAGGGCAAAAGAAGGCTCTATTGACTTAATCATGGCTTTCGGATTGACTGAATCCCGTAAGGCTCGATGATTGATATTTTTAACAACAAAGGTGTTGCATCATGTCGGTACCCCCGCGTGCCGTTCAGCTTAACGAAGCGAACGCGTTCCTTAAGGAACATCCTGAGGTTCTGTACGTTGACCTTCTGATTGCAGATATGAATGGTGTGGTGCGCGGCAAGCGCATTGAACGCACCAGCCTCCATAAGGTTTACGAGAAGGGCATCAACCTGCCTGCCTCTTTATTTGCCCTGGATATCAATGGCTCGACGGTGGAAAGCACCGGCCTGGGTCTGGACATCGGTGATGCTGACCGAATCTGTTATCCAATCCCCGATACCCTGTGCAACGAGCCTTGGCAGAAGCGCCCTACCGCGCAGCTGTTGATGACCATGCACGAGCTGGAAGGCGATCCGTTTTTCGCTGACCCGCGTGAAGTCCTGCGCCAGGTCGTTTCCAAGTTCGACGAAATGGGCCTGACCATTTGCGCTGCTTTCGAGCTGGAGTTCTACCTGATCGATCAGGAGAACGTGAATGGCCGCCCGCAACCACCGCGCTCACCGATTTCCGGCAAACGCCCGCACTCGACACAGGTCTACCTGATCGACGACCTCGACGAATACGTCGACTGCCTCCAGGACATTCTGGAAGGTGCCAAGGAGCAAGGCATTCCCGCTGACGCCATCGTCAAGGAAAGTGCTCCGGCTCAGTTTGAAGTCAACCTGCACCACGTTGCCGACCCAATCAAGGCTTGCGATTACGCGGTATTGCTCAAGCGCCTGATCAAGAACATCGCCTACGACCATGAAATGGACACTACCTTCATGGCCAAGCCGTATCCGGGCCAGGCAGGCAATGGTTTGCACGTACACATTTCGATCCTCGATCGCGATGGCAAGAACATCTTCACCAGCGAGGATCCCGAGCAGAACGCCGCGTTACGTCATGCCATCGGCGGTGTGCTCGAGACCCTACCGGCGCAGATGGCGTTCCTTTGCCCGAACGTCAACTCGTATCGTCGGTTCGGTGCTCAGTTCTACGTGCCCAACTCCCCAAGCTGGGGCTTGGACAACCGCACCGTTGCCGTGCGCGTACCGACCGGCTCTGCCGATGCAGTACGTATCGAGCACCGTGTGGCGGGCGCCGATGCCAACCCGTATCTGCTGATGGCTTCGGTCCTGGCAGGTGTGCATCACGGCCTCACCAACAAGATCGAACCAGGCGCTCCGGTGTCGGGTAACTCTTACGAGCAGAACGAACAAAGCCTGCCGAACAACCTGCGCGATGCACTGCGCGAGCTGGACGACAGCGAAGTGATGGCCAAGTACATCGATCCGAAATACATCGATATCTTCGTCGCCTGCAAGGAAAGTGAGCTGGAAGAGTTCGAACACTCCATCTCCGACCTTGAGTACAACTGGTATCTGCATACCGTTTAACGACTGGTGTGAAGCATAAAAAACGCCGCAGAGCCGAGAGGCTGTGCGGCGTTTTTTTGTGTGACGAATTCCCCCATCCGACACACATTGTGAGTCAGCCACCCTGTAGGAGTGAGCTTGCTCGCGATAGCGTCAGCTCAGGCGATGATTTATCGTCAGATGCCCCCATCGCGAGCAAGCTCACTCCTACAGGACTCTGAACTCCAGAGAAAGCACCGCTTCGAACACCGCTGTACAATGCCCGCAGCCCCGCCTTCGAGAATCCCCCATGACCCGCCCCGCCACACCCCGCAAACCCCGCGCGCGCAGCCAGGCCCGGATCGACTCGATCCTAGAGGCTGCCCGCGAGCTGCTTGCCACTGAGGGCGTGGCGAGTCTGTCGATTTACAGCGTGGCCGAACGGGCGCAGATCCCGCCCTCATCGGTGTATCACTTCTTCGCCAGCGTCCCGGCCCTGCTTGAAGCACTGACCGCCGACATCCACGCGGCCTTCCGCGCCAGCCTGCAAGCACCCATCGACCATGACTCCCTGAACACCTGGCGTGACCTTTCCCGGATCGTCGAGCAACGCATGCTGGCCCTCTACAACGCCGACCCCGCCGCCCGCCAACTGATCCTCGCCCAGCACGGCCTGACCGAAATCAATCAGGCCGACCGCCAGCACGACATCGAACTGGGCCACCTGATGCAGGAGGTCTTCGACCGCCACTTCCATCTACCCGTCATGCCTGATGACGTGGATATGTTCGCGCTAGCCATGGAACTGGGTGATCGGGTATATGCGCGATCAATGCAACTACACGACGAGATTACGCCGCGCATGGCGGAGGAAGGGATGCGGGTGTTTGATGCTTATTTGGGGTTGTATTTGCCAGCCTATATGGAAAAGCGACGTGAAAGAAATACACCATAACCTTTTCCACATCACAAAAAAGAACTCGAGTGCCAATCATTCCTCCACCCATATTTAGCATCATGCTTTCCTTGATAGTCCATAAATCTCGTCTCCGACTGCACCAAATAACCCCTATCTTTTCTCAGCTCCCTGATATGTTTTCGGTTATCAGGATCACGTTTTAGCAGTTCCTCATGATGTCGGATATTATCACGGGCTCGTTTTACCGCACTTGCATGTGCCTTCATTCTGGCGATGGACAACGTCCCAGTGCGAGCAAGTGCAACATCAACACCGCCCCTTAAAAACTGCCTATTAACCTTAAGCAGCCGAGGCTCCAATAACCCAGAACTTTCTGTATTAGCCAACGACGAGATACTTCCTGGTGGCGCGCCAGATAACGCCGCGGAGCTACTCCCAGCAACTAACTTGACGCCCGGAGACGTGGCAGTTATCGACGAAGTATGTTGAATCACACTCACTTCAGCAGCGGAATTTTGACGCCGCCCATCTACAGATTGACGAGGGCTGACACGATTGACCTTTCCCGTGAGTTGAGTAACATCTCTTCCCTTAGAGAGCAGGCGTGATGGAAGCCTGCGAACGCTATACGCACTCCCATAAAATGACCGGTTGGGAAACGTAAACGTTCGAAATGGAATATGACCAGACGGATCCAGCGAGTTAACCGGATCCCCCTCACAATACGCATAAGCATTAATCCCACCCTCATCAAACGGACTCAAACTGTCGGGACTATTCAATCGCATCAACACCGGATTAAACGCCCGATAACCATTTCCCAACAAGTAGTACCCGGTCACCGAATCGCGATGTTCGCCGTTAAAGCCCAGCAAGCTGGATATCCCGCTTTCATGGGGGTGATGACCGTACGGGCTGTAGATCAACGAACGGGTGCCGGGGTTATCGAGTAGCTGCAGCACGGACCGTTGTTGATCGGTCGCCAGCAGGGTCGTTTCAAATGCCGAATCACTGCGTTGCTGCTGGGCGAGGAGCAGGTCGTCGTGCTGGATGATTGTTTGCTGAACGGCGCCCTGGATTTGCGTGGCCAAGCGGTTTTTCTGATAGAAGCGCAGCGTGTCGGACTGGCCCAGGGACGTGGCTCCTGCGAGACGATCCAACGGGTCGTAGTGATAACGGCACAGCACAATTTCTGATGAAGAAGCCATGGCGGAGTTCCTCATGACGTTATTCTGGTTTACTTCTAATAGTAGCGATTTCTTGCTTAACCCTAAGAAGTTGATCGTAATAAGAACGATGTCGTTCTATAGGCGGCATGAACGAAGGGTGATATCGTTGCCCAGTTACATTCGCGATCACGTCAAATGCATGGTGATCACTAAGTCTTTGAAGAAGCTGTTGACGCCCATTGAGTACTAATAGTTGCATTGAATTTGATCCTGCTATATTACTGACTGGCAATGTTATTCCCTTGTTCAGCCGCAGCCGCCTAAGAACAGAGTTTAGTTCCGTTGTATCAAGCCAAGGACCGTTCGGGGAGGAAGACAAGTGTGGCGGGATTGGTCCAGAGTAAGACAAGTCAGGACCTGAAGACCTTGGCCCTGAAAAGGATAATGGCACCGGCGAGGCCGACGTCGGAGCAAATTTACCCTTATCAGTGTTAGCTATTTCAAAAGCATCTTGAAAAGCAATGTCTCGCGCTTTGGATCGTGCGTCGATACGGTTTGATCCAGGCTGAATAAAACGTCTAGGTAAGGGCTTGAAGGACGGCCTCGGCACCAGAGGAACTCGCGGTGGTGAAATGGGCCGAAACTGAAATCTGATATGCCCGGTAGGATCCACCCTATTAACCGGATCCCCCTCACAATACGCATAAGCATTAATCCCACCCTCATCAAACGGACTCAAACTGTCGGGACTATTAAATCGCATCAACACCGGATTAAACGCCCGATAACCATTGCCCAACAGATAATGCCCGGTGACTGGATCGCGGTGTTCGCCGTTAAATCCCAGCAAGCTGGATATTCCGCTTTTATCGAGGTGATGACCGTACGGGCTGTAGGTCAACGGGCGCGCCACAGTTTTATCGAGTAGGTGCAACACCGAGCGTTGTTGATCGGTTGCCAGCAGCGTCGTTTCAGTTGCCGAATCA
>Ga0247807_10002019_pt1 | contig 11438 bp, 9 predicted proteins | sample UWRJL074202C1_FD_179931 | JGI IMG/M metagenome (GOLD analysis project Ga0247807, IMG submission 179931) | Plant litter microbial communities from Arlington Agricultural Research Station in Wisconsin, United States - UWRJ-L074-202C-1 | ecosystem: Environmental > Terrestrial > Plant litter >...
ATGATAATATCGGACTCGAAGTGGTGGATTACTTTGCTGCAAAAGTGGCCCGGCTGAAACAGCTGGGCCTGCATGATATTATTCTTGATCCCGGGTTTGGCTTTGCAAAAACCGTGTCGCACAATTACCAGCTGCTAAACCAGCTGGGCCACCTGGATTTATTCGGCTTACCTGTACTGGTAGGCTTCTCCAGAAAATCCATGATCTATAAACTCCTGGGCACTACCCCTGAAGAGGCTTTAAACGGAACCACAATTTTAAATACCATTGCCTTGCAGAAAGGTGCAGCTATCTTAAGGGTGCACGATGTAAGGGCTGCTGCAGAGTGTATCAAACTGGTTGAAAAAATGCAGGAGCATTAATATTTCCGTAAAATACCTAACTTGGCAATAATGAAAGGCTTTGACTTTGATTTTCTAACCATAACGATTACGGATGTAGTAGACATTTTGTTTGTTGCTTTCCTGATTTACTATACTTATAACCTGATAAAGAATACCCTGGCAGTAAACCTGCTGTTGGGTATGCTTATTATCCTGATCCTTTGGTTTGTAGTGGATGCATTGAATATGCGCCTGCTGTCTACCATTATCAACAAATTTATGAGTGTGGGGATTATTGCGCTCATCGTGATATTTCAGCCGGAGATCAGGCGGTTTTTGCTGCTGATAGGAAAGAATACGTTTTTGCAGAAAAATAAGGCCTGGTGGGGTTACCTGTTTGGCAGTAAAGATGCTGAAAATGATAACCTGGTAAGAATTAAGCCTATCATCGATGCCTGCAAAAGCATGAAGAAATCGAGAACAGGTGCGCTGATTGTATTTGTCAAATTCTACGATGACCAGCTTTTTGCAAACAGCTGTGAGGTGATTGATTCAAAGATTTCGAAACGTTTACTGGAAAGCATATTCCAGAAGTATAGTCCGCTCCACGATGGTGCTGTAGTGATTTCCGAAAATAAAATTAAAAGTGCGAGCTGTATCTTGCCATTGACGGATAATGACAAGCTACCCCCTCAGTTTGGATTGCGCCACCGTGCCGGTATAGGTGTGTCTGAAACTACGGATGCCGTAGCGGTAATTATTTCGGAGGAGACCGGGGAGATTGCCTACGCCAAACAAGGCCGGGTAAGAATGAACGTCTCCTTCGGAGAACTGGAGAAACTGCTGAACAAGGATTTTTAACTCCTGCTTATGGTATCAGTTTTCAGTTTTTATAAACTATTCCTATTTTGATTGCTATACTTTTTAGTCTAACGCTTTGATACTGCCGTTTCAAAAAATCGCTTGCATAAAAAATCCGGCACAAGGCCGGATCTTTAACCGGTAGCTACCGGAATATTCTTAGCAATGCTAACTAGCAGTACTCGTTGAAAGCACCCATCAGGTTGTCAGCAATCATTTGAGCCGGACGACCTTCAATCTGGTGACGTTCGATCATATGAACCAGTTTACCATCTTTGAACAATGCCATTGCAGGCGATGAAGGTGGGAAAGGCATCATGTAACTTCTTGCTCTGTCTACTGCATCTTTTTCCATACCTGCAAAAACAGTAATCATTTTATCAGGATGTTTTTCATTTGCAGCTGCCATTCTTGCTGCTGGTCTTGCATTTGCTGCTGCGCAACCGCATACAGAATTTACAACCACAAAAACAGTTCCTTCACCAGTAAGCGCGCTATCTACGTCTTCTGCTGTTTTCATTTCTTCAAAACCTACTTTCGTTAGTTCTGCACGCATAGGTTCTACTAAATATTCTGGATACATATATTCAAGCTTTAATATTATTAATCAATTTTCTACTACAAATGTACAGTGCCACAGAGTAGCATCAAAGGATAAGTGAACAGAACCATTGTTTTTTACCTTTAAATTACTTTGATTAGAAAGGAGTTTGCCGGAACGAAAAAGAGGCTAGGTTATTTATAACAATAACTTAGCCTCTAACAATATTTTAATAGGAGGATTTTACCCTCTGATATACTAATGACGGTGTCTTACAATTACTGCAGGACGGTTGCGGTGATAGTTAACCGGACGCTGACGACGGTGATGATACACCGGTTGTCTTACTACTGTTCTGCGGTGATGATATACTTTGCGATATACAGGTCTTCTAACAGGTTCATGATATATTACTGGCCCTGTTCCTATCCGGGCATTAATTACTACCTGTGCTTTTGCGGTGCTGAAGCTGCTAACGGCTATAAGGGCGATTACTGCGATTTTGAATATTTTCATGGTGTTTATCATTTTGTGTACCATATGGACAGTAAGTAATTCAATAGGTTTAAAGTTATACGTAAAAAAAATGTAGCAGTTAGAAGAAAACCACGACAGCGTCATTATTAATTACCTGTCGCCACCCTTTTGAATTTGGCTAAACTATTGCGTAATTTTGCAGAAGAAAACGGATAGATCCATAAAACCGGGTCTGCCAAAAATCCGTAGTACTAATTAAACAACTTAATAAACAACAATATGTCATCAGTAGAGACTACTTATATCCCTTACAAAGTAAAGGACATTTCACTGGCAGAATGGGGCCGTAAAGAAATTGGATTAGCAGAAGCAGAGATGCCGGGCTTAATGTCTTTACGTGAAGAATTTGGTCCGTCAAAACCTTTAAAAGGTGCGCGCATCGCAGGTTGCCTGCACATGACCATCCAGACTGCAGTTTTAATTGAAACTTTAGTTGAACTGGGTGCAGAAGTGACCTGGTCATCATGCAATATTTTCTCTACACAAGATCACGCTGCTGCTGCTATTGCTGCTGCAGGTATCCAGGTTTATGCATGGAAAGGTCTTAACGAAGAAGAATTTGACTGGTGTATCGAACAAACATTACATTTTGGTCCGGAACAACAGCCGCTAAATATGATCTTAGACGATGGTGGTGATTTAACCAACATGGTTTTTGACAGGTTCCCTGAACTGATCGCTGCGATTAAAGGCTTATCTGAAGAAACTACTACAGGCGTTCACCGTTTGTATGAGCGTATGAAAAACGGAACTTTACACTTACCGGCTATCAACGTAAACGATTCAGTTACTAAATCTAAATTTGATAACAAATACGGCTGCCGTGAGTCGTTGGTAGATGCGATCCGTCGTGCTACTGATGTAATGATGGCAGGTAAAGTTGCTGTTGTAGCAGGTTATGGTGATGTAGGTAAAGGTTCTGCAGAATCTTTAAGTTCACAAGGTGTACGTGTTATCGTTTCTGAAATTGACCCGATCTGTGCATTACAAGCTGCAATGGAAGGTTATGAAGTTAAAAAATTCGCTAACGCGGTTAAAGAAGCAGATATCGTAGTTACAACTACAGGTAACTGTGACATCGTTCGTGCGGAACACTTCAAAACAATGAAAGATAAAGTTATTGTTTGTAACATTGGCCACTTCGATAACGAAATCGATGTTGCCTGGTTAAATACTAACTACGGACATACTAAAGTAGAAATCAAACCACAGGTTGATAAATATACGATCGACGGTAAAGACGTGATTTTATTGGCTGAAGGCCGTTTAGTAAACTTAGGCTGTGCTACTGGCCACCCAAGTTTCGTAATGTCTGCTTCTTTCACTAACCAGACTTTAGCACAATTAGAGTTATGGATGAACCCTGGTAAATATGAGAACAAAGTTTATGTTCTTCCGAAATACCTGGATGAAAAAGTAGCACGTTTACACCTGGCTAAAATCGGTGTAGAATTAGATGAATTAGATGCGCACCAGGCAGACTATATCGGTGTACCGGTAGAAGGCCCGTTCAAAGGCGAAGCTTACAGATACTAATCTGATCATATCAATACAAAAAGGGATGTACTATAACGGTACATCCCTTTTTTGTTATTTTATACACCTGACTGAAGGTGTTTACAATATTATTATACCCGTTCATTTTTTATGGATTATCTTTGCATATGGCAAACCTATCAGTAAATATCAATAAAATAGCCACGTTACGTAACAGCCGCGGCGGGAACAATCCCGACCTGGTAAAAGTAGCGCTTGATTGCGAACGTTTCGGTGCAGAAGGCATAACAGTGCACCCCCGTCCGGATGAAAGGCATATCCGTTACCAGGATGTGTTCGACCTTAAAGGAACAATTGCTACCGAATTCAATATAGAAGGAAATTGTACAGAACAGAAATTTGTAGACCTGGTACTGGCTAATAAACCGGCCCAGGTAACGCTTGTGCCTGATATCGAGGGACAGATTACATCGAACCACGGTTGGGATACCATCAAACATCAGGCCTACCTCAAAGAAATGGTAACGCTTTTCCAAAAAGAAGGAATAAGGGTATCTATTTTTGTAGACCCGGTGAGGGACATGATTGAAGCTGCTAAAACTACGGGTACCGACCGTATCGAACTATACACAGAATCGTACGCAGCCCACTATCACAGCGACCGCGTAAAAGCGATTGCCCCATATATCCAGGCTGCACATACGGCCAATAAACTGGGGCTGGGTATTAACGCGGGCCACGATCTTGATCTGCATAATCTCAAATATTTTGCAGACAGCATACCTAACTTGCTGGAAGTCTCTATTGGCCATGCGCTAATCAGCGATGCCTTATATCTGGGTTTAGAGAATACCATACAAATGTACCTGAGGCAGCTGGCAGATTAAGTTTTGCCCTGCAGGATTGCATTAGAATAGAACTGAAAAATTAGTACCTTTGCGAAAATTTATTGCTACACTTCATGAGCTTAAACATCCATTACAAAGAAGACTTCAAAGACCGTCACATTGCCCCTAATACAGAGGATACTGACGCTATGTTAAGCACCCTTGGTCTGGGTTCTGTTGCCGAGCTGATCGAACAAACTGTTCCTCAGAAAATCCGGTTAAAACAGCCGTTAAATTTACCGGCAGCAAAGTCTGAAAAAGAATATCTGGAAAGCCTTAAACAAACGGCTTCCCTGAACAAGGTTTTCACGTCTTATATCGGACAGGGATATTATGACACCATTACCCCGGGAGTGATTTTGAGGAATGTAATGGAGAACCCGGGATGGTATACACAATATACGCCATACCAGGCAGAAATTGCACAGGGCCGTTTACAGGCATTGCTTAATTTCCAGACGATGGTAATTGACCTTACCGGTATGGAAATTGCCAATGCATCTTTACTGGACGAAGGTACTGCAGCTGCTGAAGCGATGTTTATGCAATACAGCTTACGCAAAAACCAGGCTACAAAGTATTTCGTTTCTGAACTGCTTTTCGCTCAAACTATAGATATCTTAAAAACCCGCGCAAATCCTTTTGGTATTGAACTGGTAATCGGTGATCACCAGTCTTTCGAAATTACAGAAGAATTTTTTGGTGCGATTGTTCAGTATCCGGCAGGAAATGGTGAAGTGTTTAACTACGGGGCTTTTGCCGAACAGGCACATGCTAAAAGTGTTAAATTAACCGTTGTTGCGGATCTATTGAGCTTAACATTATTAACGCCTCCGGGAGAATGGGGTGCTGATGTTGTTGTTGGTACAACCCAGCGCTTTGGTGTACCTATGGGCGCAGGCGGACCGCATGCAGCATTTTTTGCTACAAAAGACGAATATAAACGTTCTATTCCGGGAAGGATTATCGGTGTAACGATCGATAGCCATAACAACTATGCATTACGTATGGCGCTGCAAACCAGAGAGCAGCACATCCGCAGGGATAAAGCAACTTCGAACATTTGTACTGCACAGGCCCTACTGGCAATTATGGCAGGCTTCTATGCGGTTTATCATGGCCCGAAAGGACTTAAACTTATTGCAGAAAGAACGCATGGCTTAAGTATCGCCTTATCGCAATCACTGGAGCAAATTGGCTATAAGCAATTGAACAACGCCTATTTTGATACGATCCAGGTAGAATTAGGTAACCTTAAAGACTCTATCCATAAAGAATGTACAGATAACGAGATCAACCTGAATTATAACGGTACAATTGCAACAATCGCTTTAGATGAGACCACCTCAATTGAAGATATCAAGTTGCTGAATAAAATATTTTCAAAAGTAAAGGGGATATCTGCTGACAGTGTGGAACTGGCTGAAGAAAACAATATCCAAACTGTAATTCCTGCAGAACTGCAACGTACTTCTGCTTACCTGACCCACCCTATATTTAACTCACACCACTCAGAACATGAGATGCTGCGTTATATCAAGTCACTCGAAGCAAAAGATCTTTCTCTTTGTCATTCTATGATTGCATTAGGTTCATGCACAATGAAACTAAACGCAACTACAGAAATGATCCCTGTTACCTGGGCAGAATTTAGTAAAATTCACCCTTTTGCCCCGGCAGATCAGGTTTCGGGTTATTACACAGTTTTTAATGAGCTGGACAGATGGTTAAGCGAAATTACTGGTTTTGCAGCGATGAGCTTACAGCCAAATGCTGGTGCACAAGGCGAGTATGCTGGATTAATGGTAATAAGGGCTTATCACCAGGACAGAGGTGACTTCCACCGTAATATTGCATTGATACCTTCTTCTGCACATGGTACAAATCCTGCATCTGCAGCGATGGCCGGTATGAAGATCGTGATCGTAAAATGTGATGAACTTGGAAACATCGATGTAGCCGACTTAAAAGCCAAAGCTGAACAGCATTCTGCAAACCTATCCTGCTTCATGGTTACTTACCCTTCTACACATGGTGTATTTGAAGAAAGTATCATTGAGATCTGCGAGGTAATCCACTCACATGGCGGACAGGTTTATATGGATGGTGCAAACATGAATGCACAAGTTGGATTAACCAGCCCGGCAAACATTGGTGCTGACGTATGTCACTTAAACTTACATAAAACTTTCTGTATCCCTCATGGTGGTGGCGGACCAGGCATGGGCCCTATCGGTGTAGCTGCACATTTAGTAAAGTATTTACCAGGTCATGCTGTGGTAGATATCAACTATGAAAAATCTATTCATGCCGTATCTTCTGCACCATGGGGTTCTGCTTCTATCCTGATTATCTCTCATGCGTATATCGCAATGATGGGCGGAGAAGGATTGAAACAGGCTACTGAATATGCAATTTTAAATGCGAACTACATGAAAGCGCGTTTAGAGCAACATTATCCGGTTCTTTATTCCGGAACAAAAGGCCGTTGTGCACATGAAATGATCCTGGATTGCCGTGAGTTCAAAAACTACGGAATTGAAGTAGTGGATATTGCAAAAAGACTGATGGATTATGGTTTCCATGCCCCTACAGTATCTTTCCCTGTTGCAGGAACCTTAATGGTTGAGCCAACTGAAAGTGAGCCTAAACATGAACTGGACCGTTTCTGTGATGCATTAATAGCCATCAGACACGAGATAACTGCAGTAGAAAATGGTTCACTGGATAAAACAGACAACCCGCTAAAAAATGCGCCTCACACGGCTGCAACTGTAACAGGTGATGAGTGGTCGCATAGCTACAGCAGAAAAACAGCTGCTTTCCCATTAGCTTACGTAGCAGAACATAAATTCTGGCCTGCAGTAGGCCGTGTAAATGATTCATTTGGAGACAGATCGCTTGTTTGCGCCTGCCCTCCGATTGAAAGTTATATGGAAGAAGAAGCTATCGCATAAGTAGCGCTGTAGTTTTTATATTCATAAACCCTGAAGAATGATCGCTCATAGAAATCATTTCTTCAGGGTTTTATAATTGTTAGAATGAGGCCATTGGTAACTACTGGCCCTATTTTTGTAAAATAAAAAATAGATAGAACTATTCAATTACACTTCTATTTTATATCTTTATTTATAATCCCAATAATCTTTTTAAACTTCATACCCAATGAGTACTAAAATTAATCTACTTGTAATTGATGATGATGACATCAATATTTTCATCATTAAAAAAATTGTAGAAAAAACAGGATATGAAGCAGAAATGGTGGCAAAAACAAACGGACAACTGGCTATAGACTATTTACAGGGTCTGATAGATAGTCAGCAGCCATTTCCGCATTTAATTTTGATCGACATCAATATGCCAGTCCTTAATGGCTGGGAATTTTTAGAAGCCTACGAAAAAATGGGGATCAAAGAAGATGTAGATATGTACATGCTTTCTTCTTCAGTTTATGAAAATGATATCGAAAAGGCAAAAACGTATAAAACCGTAAAAGGGTTTATTTCTAAACCCCTTTCTATTGAACGTCTGATTGAACTTTTTGAAGGTAAAAATATAGAACCTATACAATCTTAAACTGGCCTTCTTCTCCTAATTCTATAAATCCTGTAGACCTGGACTTGCCATGATAAAATAGACAATTCCAGTTTTCGGCTACTGCCTGTTTACCAAATTCTTCCCTTAACTCCATCGACTTACGCCCGTCGTAATCATATTTGGCAATAAATTTCCTGAGAAGTTCTTCCGGTTCTGGTAATACATCGCCACCGAAAAAGACTTTATCCGCTCCATCGTCCAGCAACCAGGCCTGGTGGTATGGTGTATGTGCACCTGTAAGAATGTGTTTGATTTCGGGTGTAAAATCACCAGTCTCATCCACAAAAGCGAGCTGTGCATTACGCTGCAGAAAATCAAAGATTTCGGTACGATAAGAAGAAGAACTATTAGTAAATGCCCCCTCCCACTCACCACGCTGTATCACGTAGGTAGCGTTAGGAAAACTTAACTCCATCCCATTGTTTTCTTTGTGAACCATACCTCCGGCATGATCAAAATGAAGGTGCGACATCAATACAAAATCGACATCATCAGGATCAAATCCTGCTTTCCTGATATTCTCATGGAGGATCAGCTCGCCTGCATTATTACTGTAACCAAGACCGCAATCCAGCAGAAGTAATTTATCTCCCAGTTTAACCAGAAAAGGCTGTACGTTGATAAACAATGACCTTGGACGGTCCTTCGGACTGTCGGTCAGCGGGTTAAACGGAACAAATTTTTTGTCGGCAGCAACAGAATAGGAACCTTCATTTAAAGTGAAAACTTGCAATGGCGTAGGTGTTAGTCAAAAGAATAATTAATGATATATTTACAGATCGGCCGTAAAGATAGGTGTTAATAGCAATATACAAAAATGGAAAAAAGATGGGTGCAGGTGGCAAAAGGTAACGATGAAACAACAGCATTGCTTGCACAACAATTAAATATAGATACAACATTAGCAGAGATATTAGTACAGCGCGGCATCGGGTCGTTTGACCAAGCAAAGGAGTTTTTTCGCCCGCAATTAACACAGTTGCATGATCCATTTTTAATGAAGGATATGGACAAGGCGGTAGCCCGTATTGATACTGCACTGGAGAACAAAGAGCGAATATTAATTTATGGTGACTACGATGTAGATGGAACAACATCCGTTGCTCTGGCCTATAGTTTTTTTAGTACGCTAACTACCAATATCGAATATTATATCCCCGACCGTCATAAAGAGGGTTACGGGGTTTCTACAGCGGGGATCGACTATGCAAAGTCTAAAGGGATCACGTTAATTATTGCACTCGACTGCGGTATTAAATCCAATGATAAGGTAAGCTATGCCAATACCCTGGGTATTGATTTTATCATTTGCGACCACCACCTCCCCGGAGATGAACTGCCAGATGCGGTAGCCATTCTTGATCCCAAAAGGGCCGATTGCAGTTATCCTTTTAAAGAACTTGCCGGCTGCGGCATTGGCTTTAAACTGGCCCAGGCTTATAGTGAAGTACACCAATTTCCGGCACAGCGTTATCAGCAATATATTGACCTGGTGATGGTTTCTATAGCAGCTGATATTGTCCCTATTGTTGACGAGAACCGTACATTAGCTTACTACGGACTGATCAAATTAAATACCCAGCCCTGTATAGGTCTCAAAGCATTAATGGATAGCTGCGGTAAAAACAAGGATTATACGATTACTGATGTTGTATTCACTTTAGCCCCGCGGATTAATGCTGCCGGGCGTATGGACCATGGCAACCAAGCAGTAAAAATGCTATTGTGCACAGAAAAAGACCTGGCGAAAGAACAAAGTCTATTTATCAATATCCAGAATACAGACAGAAAAGTATCTGACCAGAACATTACTGCAGAAGCGCTGGCCCTAATAGATGAATCGGAAATCCTGATCAATAAAAAAACTACGGTTGTTTACAATGAAGACTGGAATAAAGGCGTTATTGGTATTGTAGCATCGCGTTTAACTGAAAAGTATTACCGTCCCACAATTGTCCTTACCCAATCTAATGGATTGCTAACCGGCTCTGCCAGGTCTGTACCGGGTTACGACCTGTATGAAGCACTTTTGGGATGTTCCGATTTACTGGAGCAATTCGGGGGACATAAATTTGCCGCGGGGCTAACGATGAGGAAGGAGAATATTGAAGCTTTTTCTGATCGTTTTGAGTATATTGTTTCTTCTACTATTACAGACGACCTGCTTTGCCCTGAGATTCTTATTGACAGCGAAATCACACTAAACCAGATAGACGGAAAGTTTCAACGTATTGTTGCACAGATGGCCCCCTTCGGGCCGATGAACCCTTCACCGGTATTTGTAAGCAGGGACGTAGTTTATGCAGGCCGCCCTTATATTGTGGGCACAAAACATTTAAAGTTGAGTATTAAACAACAAAATTCAGCTATTTTTGAAACCATTGGATTTGGATTGGCAGAATATGAAAATCTTTTACAACCTAATGTCCCTTTTTCTGTTTGTTATACGGTAGAAGAAAATGTATGGAAAGAGCAAAAGCGGTTACAATTGAATATTAAAGCGATAAAAATCCATAACTAACAAAATCAGATGATATTAAGAGCCGACAATCTCATAAAAAAATATAAGCAGCGTACCGTAGTAAATGACGTTTCGTTTAGTGTAAGCCAGGGAGAAATCGTAGGGTTACTAGGACCAAACGGAGCAGGAAAAACGACTTCTTTTTATATGATTGTAGGCCTGATCAAACCTAATGAGGGCACGATCTATCTTGATGATGAAGATATTACTTCAGATGCGATGTATCGCAGAGCACAAAAAGGGATAGGTTACCTGGCGCAGGAGGCTTCCGTTTTCAGGAAACTATCTGTGGAAGATAACATACTTGCTATTCTGGAAATGACGGATATGTCTAAAGACGAGCGTCATGAAAAACTGGAAGAGCTGATCGACGAATTTAGTTTACACAAGGTAAGACGTAACCGGGGCGACCTTTTATCAGGCGGGGAACGCAGGAGAACGGAAATTGCGCGGGCACTTGCCGCCAGTCCTAATTTTATCTTACTGGATGAACCTTTCGCGGGAGTTGACCCGATCGCGGTAGAAGAAATCCAAACTATTGTAGCTAAATTAAGGAACAAAAATATTGGTATCCTGATCACAGATCATAATGTGCAGGAAACACTTTCGATTACCGACAGGGCATATTTGCTTTTTGAAGGTAAAATACTGGAATCGGGTACACCCGAAGT
>Ga0247807_10002020_pt1 | contig 11437 bp, 14 predicted proteins | sample UWRJL074202C1_FD_179931 | JGI IMG/M metagenome (GOLD analysis project Ga0247807, IMG submission 179931) | Plant litter microbial communities from Arlington Agricultural Research Station in Wisconsin, United States - UWRJ-L074-202C-1 | ecosystem: Environmental > Terrestrial > Plant litter >...
AAGTGGCGTATCGCTTAGCTTTCGTACGGCCATTAGGGTAGCAATATTAATTCCTGGTGATATTAAGAAAGAAATTACACCAAACGGTCTTAGTATTGACGAAAAGACGAATAAAATTATAGTTATTCCGTCGGTCAAAAACACTGGTAATGTCTCTGTTGACGCTGATATAACCACTACAATTAAGTCAGTTTTCTCAACGGTTCAGTCAACACAAACCAGTACCTATCCGGTATTGCGTGGTGAAGCATCTGAATGGAACTTTGAAATGAATAAACCGTTTTGGGGAGGGCTCTATACAGCCTCATTTACTGTCGCCTATGATACGAGCAATAATTTCCTCGGTGAGAATAAAGACGTGTCAATAAAGACAGTCGAGGGCCAAAGCCGACTTATCTTCGTGACACCAAGCATTGTAGCGTTTCTTATTGAATTCATTATATTTGTAGGCCTAATAACCGGTGCTTATTATCTCTATCGATTCTTGATGCACAAGAAAAATGTCAAAACATGGGTAGATTATAAAGTGAAATCGGCCGATACCATTGAAAGTATTGCCTTAAAACGTAACATTAGCTGGAAAGTGCTTGCACGCGAAAATAAAATCCATGCTCCTTACATACTTCAGACACAACAAACGATAAAGGTTCCGGGTAACTTAGATGCTAAGAATCTTTCAACACCTAAAAAATAATCCTATAGCACGCTCGTTAATTGTGGCTATACTTGTTGCAACAAGTGTTGCCTTAGTATTACCGTCTACCGGCTATGCAGTCAGTGCGGAGTTAAAGCTAGAGATTAGTGGAATTGAATGCGATTTAGAAGCTCTCTACGGTAACAATGACCCATCGACGGTAACTATTCCGCCTTACTGCACCAACGCACCTGAAGTACCACCTGTGCTACCTCCAGCGACCGGTGGGCCAGGAGTTATCTTACCTTTGTTACCTGAACCAGTAGTCTCGCAGCCAAACCAAGTCTCGTACCGAGGATCTATCCTTAAGCCACTACCAATTGTCTCAAGCTTACACCAAGGAGGCATTGCCCATCTAACGAGGCCGTCATTGCCTGAAGTTGATCGAAACAAACCTTCATTAATTGCCAAGTCTGCTATCGACGCGGTCATCGCCTCGTTATTACTTGCTATTTTATTCGTTGTCTTCATTCTAGGACCTTGGTTGTCGAAACTACATAAGTAAAGCCGCTCGTTCATTGCTATACTTAATATATGAATATCTTAGATGAAACTTTTACATTGAACACCGGTGCCCTCATTCCAAAGATTGGTTTTGGCACCTGGCAAATTCCTAACGGTGAAGATGCCTATAACTCAACCGCACTGGCATTAAAAAATGGGTACCGCCACATCGATACCGCCCTTGTTTATGGCAATGAAGCCAGTGTAGGTAAGGCAATTCGTGATAGCGGCATTGACCGCAATGAACTCTTTATTACTACTAAGTTACCGGCGGAAATTAAAGACGCTTCAAAAGTACAGCAAGCATTTGATACTTCGATGATAAACCTCGACCTTGAATATGTTGACCTTTACCTCATTCACGCACCATGGCCCTGGAGCGAACGTGGTGCAGATTACCGCAAAGAAAATGGGGAAGTATGGACGGAAATGGAAGCTATTTATAGAAGTGGTCGCGCAAAGGCAATTGGCGTATCTAATTTTGTAGTATCAGACCTCGAGGCTTTATTTGAAACCGCTGAAGTCATCCCGGCGGTGAATCAAATTCGTTATTTCATTGGCAATACTCAAAACGACACTGTCGGGTTTGGTAATAGTAAAGGTATTTTAACCGAGGCTTATTCACCGCTAGCAACTGGTGCATTGCTTGAGAATAGAGAAATTGCTGCTATTGCAGAAAAATACGGCAAAACTGTCGCTCAAATATCACTGCGTTTCGTACTACAAAACGACTTACTGCCGTTACCTAAGTCAACAAATGAAGTTCGTATTAAACAAAATGCAGATCTTAATTTTGAAATATCTTCGGAAGATATGGATTACCTGAATAGTTTAGAGCTTTTCATTTAATTAAGTTGGCCAATTAAAAGAAAGCCCGTACAGGCCTTCTTTTAAATTAACTTACCAACTACTTAACGTCGATAAGTTCGATATCAAACACCAAGTCGCTGTTAGGGGCAATTTGCGCCGAAGCCCGACGGTGACCGTAGGCCATTTCTGAAGGAATAATTAATCGGCGGCGACCACCAACTTTCATACCAGGTACACCAACAGTCCAGCCGTCAATTACTTGGTGAAGCCCAAAAGTAGCAGGGCGACCAGAGTCGTGGCTGCTTTCAAAAATAATGCCATCTACAGCCAGCGCGCCGGTGTAGTGGGCGGTAATAGTAGCACCAACCGGAGCTTCTGCGCCCGTTCCCACGAGGAAATCAATAGTTTGTAATTCGGTAACTTTGGTTTTTTTACCGAGTGGAAGGAAATCTTGTAAGGCAGTGCCTTTGAGTTTGTCTGGTTTAGTCATGTATCTAGTATACCAAATTAAATACCCCACCTCGACACAAGAGATGGGGTATTTTCTTGTGGAGATGGGGTAGGTCATGCTCGAACTGCGAGCATACGAAGGACTTCGACAGGTTTGCCACCTGTGGCTGATGCCTTTTCGCTTGGGTCGGAATTCTCGAGAACAGGCGCGAGTTTTGCCCACTGGCGTTTTTCAACCAATTCGTTGATAGCGGTCGAACCACCAAGCCCTGCCAGCAAGGCTGAACCGAGCATATAGAAGGTCAGGTCGAAACTGTCATTTGTTGTTACAACTACACTTGGTGCGCTGTAAACGCAAAAGATAGTCAGACCCGACAACAGACCTACAAAGCCATGACCGATGATGCCCGGCAGCCAGAGGCTGACTTCGACCTCCTTCTGGCTACCCTTGGGGCCAACGTTGACCTTTTGAACTTCTTTCTTCGGTAGAATAGCCCCACCGAACGTCAGAACTCCATAGCCAATACCGCCGATCATTGCAAATAGCGCTGCGACAACTAGTGCTAACACGACATTCATAATTCCTCCTCAGGGTAGTGAATGTATGAGCCTGGTATATCATTTTTTATTTAAACCTTCAACTATCTTTTATTTGTTATGATAATAGAATGAAAACACGGGAAAAACTTGTTCTACTTATCGCCATCTTGTCATCTTTCGTAGCCTTCCTAGATGGCTCGGTAGTCGGAGTGGCACTCCCTCAAATAAGTGAACACTTAGGCGGTGGGTTGTTAACGCAACAATGGGTAAACGATGCCTACTTAATTACCCTAGGAACACTAATTCTTGCCGCCGGATCATTATCAGATATATTCGGACGCAAGAAAGTAATTACCATTGGATTGTATGGATTTCTTGTGACGTCAATCCTTTGTGCAATTGCGCCTACGGCAGAAGTACTTATTATATCGCGTGCTTTGCAGGGTATTGCCGGAGCACTCCTCGTCCCAAGTTCACTTGCTTTAATTATTAGCGTTTTCAGTGGTGTAGAGCAGGCTAAGGCAATTGGTCGCTGGACAGCGTGGACAGGAATAGCTTTTATTATCGGCCCGTTGGTTGGTGGTCTGCTGGTCGATTATGCATCGTGGCGCTGGATATTTATTATTAATGTTATTCCAATTGTCACGGCGCTGGTTCTATTAAGACGACTTAGCTTTGAAGAAGAGATTAAACCCAGGGCTCGGGTTGATGTGGTGGGTATTATTCTCGGCGCCCTTGGACTAGGCGGTGTGGTATACGCCCTCATTGAACAGGGGAGCCTCGGCTGGAACAACCCTATTATCTGGGGAACTTTCTTAGCTGGTATTGTTTCATTGACTGCCTTTGTTCTTCACGAACGTCGAGCCAAACAACCTATGTTGCCGCTCGATCTATTTACCGTTCGAAACTTTAGTGTTGGTAATGTCGCAACATTCTTCATTTATGCGGCGCTCTCGCTTCAAGGTTTTATTTTAGTTATATTCTTACAACAAGTCGCTGGTTACTCTGCAACACTCGCTGGGCTGGTAACATTACCCATTACTATCATTATGTTCTTCTTGTCATCGAAGTTTGGTGCATTGTCTGGCAAATATGGCCCACGATGGTTTATGGGCATCGGGCCGATTGTTGCAGGGCTTGGAGTGTTGTACATGCTCACCGTTACCGTACCGACAAACTACTGGACACAACTTTTACCCGGAATTATATTGTTTGGTTTAGGACTATCAATTACCGTGGCACCATTAACCTCAGCTATACTTGGTTCTATTAAATCAGCCCAAGCAGGAATAGGCTCGGCTATCAACAATGCCGTTTCACGTATCGCTGGGTTACTTGCCGTTGCTGTCATTGGTGTGTTTGTTGGTACCAGCGTCACCTTAGACGGCTTTCATATCGGAATGAGTATATGTGCCGTACTGCTTATTGCTGGCGGGATTGTTTCGGCTATTGGCATTAAGAATTCTAAATAATATGAAAAGTTACTTAACCGTTGATGAATTCTTAAACGACCTAACCGATGACCGCCGTCAACAAGTCGAAGCCCTTCGCTCAATCATCAAAGCTGTAAACCTAGAACTGACCGAGCATATCAAGTGGAACTCACCAAGCTACATATTAGATGGTGAAGACCGTATTACGTTTAACATGCACTATCCTGACCAAACGATGATTCTCGTTCACATGGGCGCAACGCGTAAAGAAACTAAAAAAGCCGATCCCATCATGAACGATGAAACCGGCTTAATTAAATGGAATTCTGATATTCGAGGAACGTTAGCATTTCGTAGCCTTAATGATATTGCTTGTTCTAAAGCTGACATCATCAAGGTGCTGAGCGCTTGGTTACTTCTTAAATAGAATCTTAGTGGGCTAAAACAACAGGTTCAGTACTGCCCTTAACACCCTTGCTTGGCTTGATGACAAAGAAAGCGATTAATGAAGCACCGATAGCGAAGAACGCGCCAACGAATAGTGCTGTTGAGTAGCCACCAACCGTTGCTTCAGCAATAGAAGTAGCTGCATCTTTAGCTATGAGGTTAACAGCTGTCGTTGAGGCGATTCCTGAAAGAATAGCTAAACCAAGGGCTCCACCAATTTGTTGGGCAGTGTTAAGTAAACCAGAAGCGAGTCCAGATTCGTGCTTAGGCACGCCTGAAGTTGCTGCAACTGAGATTGATACGAAACACATACTTGCACCAAAGGCGAGCAGTGCAATACCTGGCAGTACACTTGTTAAGTAGGCGCCATCGACAGTAATATTACTCAGGAAGAACAACGCTGTTGCGATGAATAGCGGCCCAGCAACCATGAATGGCTTGTAGCCAATCTTACCAAAGAAGCGTGAGACATTTGTTGATACGATCGCAATTACCACTGTGAACGGTAAGAATGCCAAACCAGTTTGCAGTGGACTAAATTTAAGCACTTCTTGTAGGTATAGTGAAACGAAGAAGAACATTGAGAACATAGCTGCGGTAACCGGAAGCTGTGCTAAGTTTGCACCACTTAAGTTACGAATTTTAAAGATTGAAAGCGGCATTAATGGGTGCTTTGAACGTGATTCATTAATAACAAACCCAACGAGCAGAGCAACTGCAGCAAGGAGTGACAAGATAGTCGTCGACGAGTCCCAACCCCATACTGGTGCTTTAGTAATAGCAAACACCAGTGTTGCAAGCCCACCAGTAACGAGTACCGCACCTGGAAGGTCGAGGTGACTGTGGTCTGATTCTGATTTGTGAACAGGAACATACTTAATTGCCAGGAAAGCTAGGATGATACCAACTGGTACATTGATGAAGAAATCCCAACGCCAGCCGAGGTATTCGGTAAGAAGACCACCAAGCAAAAGCCCAGCAGCAGCACCACCGGCAGCCACGGCCGACCAGATACCCAGTGCCTTATTACGAGCTGCGCCTTCTTTAAACTCGGTTAATACAATCGAGAGAGCAGCAGGTGACATGAAGGCTGCGGCTAACCCTTGAACTGCACGAGCGGCAATCATCATCACTTCATTTTGTGCAGCGCCCACAACCATTGAGGCTACGGTAAATACAATTAATCCTGCAAGGAACATCTTACGACGACCAAACAAGTCAGCAGCACGACCGCCAAAAAGGAGGAAGCCACCAAAGGCGAGTGTATACGCAGTAACGATCCATTGGACGTTTTCGACGCTAAATTTTAGTGATTGCATGATAGCTGGTAAGGCGACGTTTACGATTGATGCATCCAGCACCACCATAAACTGAGCCAAGGCCAGAATACCTAGTAATAGGTTTTTATGAACTTTCATTTGAATATTTCCCCTGAAGTATTTACTTATATTTGTAAATGATTGTATTACAAGATAGTTGGTGTTGTCAACTATTTACAAAAGTACTATAATAGTAACACTAGTATGAGTAAAGATAATAAAACTATTTCATGGCAACTACTGCAATTGATGTTTCAAAATAAACATCGTATTTACGATATTGCCGAAAAGTATGAATTAACGACCATGCAATCTGCGGCCTTAACAATGCTTAAACCAGATGAGCCACAGGCTATGCGGGCACTATCTGATTACTTTATGTGTGACGCTTCAACCGTTACAGGGTTAGTTGACCGCATGGAAGCACGCCAGCTTATTACTCGTTCTAATCACCCGACAGACCGCCGCGTAAAGCTCCTTGCTCTTACAGACGAAGGGTTAAAAATTAAAGAATCTATTATGAATGAAACACTTCGAAATGAAGATGAACGACTGAAAAAGATTCTTACCAACGCTGAACGTAAGGTGTTACAAGATTTATTGACGCGACTTTTGAACGAAGAACCAGCGTCGTAATATTATTCCTCTGTTGAGTGGGGTGAGGGCATTGAGTAAAGATATTTGACGAGACCACCGTTAGGGCTAATTTCTGCCGGAATAGTATCGAAGTAAGCGGGAGTTTCACCTTTTTTGCGAGCTTCAGCTAAGCGTTCCTTCCGATTCGTTTCATGTGCTTGCAACGACTGAAGGCTTTCTGCAGCAAGTAATCGCTGTTGGGCATCGCGAGCAACAGCTCGTAAATTTTCAATATTTTTGCCTTCAAAAGATGGTTCGCTACTCATAGAAATACTGTTCATTATAAACAAAACTATATCATAGATGATAATTCCGACAAACAAACCATCTGATACAATGACAGTATGAAACAAGTAACCGTAATCCATGGTGGCACCGCCTTCGCTAATTACGATGATTACTTACATCACCTTGCAACAAAACCGGTTTACGCCGATCGTCTTACATTCAAACCGATGTGGAAAGAGCTTCTTCAAACAAACTTAGGCGATGATTACCAAGTGTTACTGCCGGCAATGCCTAACAAAACCAATGCACGCTACGCCGAATGGAAGGTATGGTTTGATAATGTAGCACAACTTATTACCGACGACGCTATTTTAATAGGTCACTCTATGGGCGCGGTATTTCTTGCGAAATATTTATCACAAAACGAATTTCCTCACCGTATTAAAGCGACTATCCTCATCGCAACACCGTTTGACGACGAAACAGAAGAAGATCTTGTCGACTTTAAGCTTGATAGTATTAGCAATCTGTTCAAGTCTCAAGCAGGCAGGGTAGTAATCATTAATGGAACCGACGACCCAGTTATATCGGCCGCTGATATTCAAAAATATAAAAATGAACTTCCTAATGCTGAATTCATTACCATTTCAGCACCCGACCATTTTATGCGTGTAGAATTTCCCGAACTGACCTCACTTATAAGACAAATATAAGAAACATCAAATAATGTAATATAAATTACATTATTAATACCTTTATAAGCCTATACTAGAGCCAGAGTTCATAGCTCAAACACTAATTCATAAAGGAATAATATGGAAGTCACAACAGCAATCTCATTGCTCACAGTAAACCTGATTGTTCTTTCACTGGTTATCATTGTGATAATCGTAGTAGGAATTTTACTTATTGTGAAGCTCAATAAAATAGCGGCTAATGTAAAACAGGCAACGCAAAACGCTGCTCATATTACCGACTGGCTTTCACCAGTAAAAGTGTTTACTGAAGTAGCTAAAGCAATCGCAAAATTTAAGAATCGATAAAGGAGAAGTATATGAAAAAATTTGAAAGCGTATTATTACTAGCAGTCGGAAGTTTCATCGCAGGAATTTTACTCGCACCAAAAAGTGGTAAAGAAACTCGCCAAGACATTAAAGTTAAGGCAGATGAATACAAAGAAAAAGCCTCTAATGGCCTTCGTGAAGCGAAAAAAGGTGTTAACAATGTAAAGGATGAAGTTCTTGAAGGTGTTGATTCTGTGAAAGATATCGCCCACGATGCTGCTGGTGGAGCAAAACGAACGGTTAACCGTCTAAAGGATGAAGCAGCCGTACGTGCTGACGCCGTTAAAGACAAAGCTCAGCAATCAGCTGAAGACGTTAAGCGAAGCACTCGATAGTTTAACTGCTTTATATAAATAAGAGGTACGAAGGTGCCTCTTATTTTATTCCTCAATAAAACCGCCCGATTGGTGTTTCCATAACTTGGCGTATGAACCATTTGCGAGAACAAGCTGTTCATGACTGCCTTGTTCGGCAATTGCGCCAGCTTTCAGTACAACAATTCTATCTAATTTTGCAATGGTCGAAAGACGATGCGCAATCACAATGCTCGTACGGCCTTTCATAAGCTTGCCTAAGGCATCTTGAATCAACGTCTCGCTTTCACTATCAAGTGCTGATGTCGCTTCGTCGAGAACGAGGATAGGAGCGTCTTTTATAATCGCCCGGGCAATGGCAATACGTTGGCGCTGACCACCTGAAAGCTTAACTCCACGTTCGCCAACCACTGTATCCAGTCCGCCGGGCATTTTAGTAATAAATTCCCAGGCGTGCGCTTGCTTTGCGGCTTTAATAATTTCTTTTTCAGTGGCCTTTGGCTTTCCATAGGCAATGTTTTCTCGAATACTACGGTGAAAAAGCAGTGGTTCTTGCGGAACATACGCGACCGACTGACGCAGGCTTTCTTGGGTAACTTTAGAAATATCCTGGTCATCAAACAAAATCGAACCTGACTGAATATCAACAAAACGCAGCAAAAGGCGGGTGAGGGTTGTTTTACCGGAACCAGATGGTCCGACAAAACCAACTTGCTCTCCTCCGTTAATTTTTAAAGATAAGCCGTTAAATAGCATATCGTCGGGCTCAGCATCAGAGTGGCGAAAGGCGACGTCTTTAAATTCGATCTTTCCTTTTTTCAGTTTTAACCTTTTAGCTCGTGGTGCATCAACAACTGAATGCGCTTCGTTTAATATCGTGGTCATTTCGTGCGCATCACCAAACGCACGAGAAGTTGCCCGTAAAATATTATTAAAGCCCCACAGTTGACCTAGAATTTGCGTGCTATAGGTAATAGCTAATACCAACGTACCAATTTGCACCGAGAACCATTGTTGGCCGCCAATTAAGACAATAAATGCCAAGCCGCTCAATGCCACAATAATTATCCCGAACCCAATATCGCGTTTTGTTGACGCAATCATCAAACGATTTGTAGCTGTGCTGGCTTTTATATTCAAATCATTATAGCGAGAACGCTCGAGCGGTTCATGCGCATTACCTTTGACGGCCATAATATTGGTAATGCTATCGGCTAATTGGCCGCTTAGTTTGGTTTTAGTTTCAGCTTCTTCAATAGTGAGCTTTTGCACTTCCTTAAAGCTCACAGTGGCTACGGTCATGAATAACACGGCAAAGATGGCAATGCCAACGGTAAATAATGGGAGCTGAGGCCCAAGTATCAAGAAAGTAAACAAGAAAGCGAAGAGAAGTGGCAAAAGGTTGAACATAATCATATTCGACAGCACCACAAACGAAGATGAAAATTTGTTAACCTGTGAAACGAGTGAGCCACCAAAGCGCGAGTTATGAAAATCTAATGATTGCGTGGCAAGTGTATCAAAGCTCTTTCGATTTAAGCCATAAATAACTTTTGTTTCAAGCGTCCAGCCTAAATAAAGAACGGTTCGCCAAAGCACCAGTTCACCAAGTGCAATTGAAGCTATATATGCGATAATCCATGGCCCAAAGGTAGCGAATACCGTATCAGCAGTATAGGTATTTGAAGTGAGTTCATTAAGTACATGAGCGATTATCCAGCCGGTTGCATAGGTGTTTAAAAATAATGCTAAAGGAATAAAGATAAGTACCGGAATGAATAGCTTTTTATGTAGTCGAACTTCCTGCCAGTAAAGCGTTAAAGTCTGTTTGATCGAAGTGGGATATTTTTTCATCACGTAATAGTATATACCAATTTTTAAATGTGTATTACTTGAATCAAATCAAAAAATATGCTGTAATAACTTTGTCCAAGCGTACCTACCATTCGAGGTGAGAAATGTTCAAACTGGAGTTTCCGGATATCGGAAGAAGAATTCAGCCTTATGAAGCAGGTGACAAAAGCAGTTTCGAAGCGCTGGTGATCGCAAAAGACTTGCATGCCAAAGGTTTGCGAGTAAGTCATGCCGGCGTTGACCGCTTTGAGGGGTTAGTACTGGTGGGAGCGCATGAAGCCTGGCGCTTTAAAAACGCCATTTGCAGTTTTAATGGCACTGGCCCCCAAACCAGCGCCGAAATTCTGGAACTCTTTGGTTTTGGAACGAAAGCAACTATCATGAAAGTGATTACCAATCCACATAAGTCCAGATATTTCTACCCGCAATAGCGGACAGGACATCCCCGATGCCATCACTGTACAAGTGACGGCATCGGGGCCTTTTTTTGTTACTATATATAAATGACTATTTACACTGCATTTAAAAACAAAGTTATTATTGTAGCCGGGGGTGCATCTGGAATTGGTGAGCACCTAGTACGGCAACTGTCATCATTCGGTAAAACAGTTATTATCTTAGACCGTAATAAAAAGGCTGGGAATAAGCTCGCCAAAGAGTTGACGAATGATATTACTGGAGCTGTTATTTTTGAAGCTATCGAAATGAATGATACTAAAAAAGTGAGCACATTATTAACTAAGTTAAACAAAACTTACGGTCCTATTGATTATTTCTTCAACACAGCTGGTTCCTTTATGGCTGGTGAGATGCGTGATACCCCAACAGAGAACTGGCTTAAGATAACTGAATTGAATTTGCCGCCACAAATTAACGGGGCAACTTCAATGTACGAAATTATGCAGCAGAACGGCCATGGGCACATTATTAACTTTGCTTCAGCTGCCGGATTATTTCCTGTACCTATTATGAGTATTTATGGTTCAACAAAATTTGCGATTGTCGGCATGTCACTTGGGTTGCGCATCGAAGCAAAGACCTTAAACATTAATGTCAGTGTGGCCTGTCCAACAGTGGTGAATACGCCGCTGTATGACACCGCTATTTATAATAAGGTTAAAAAAGATAAAGCCTTAACATTATT
>Ga0247807_10002023_pt1 | contig 11426 bp, 10 predicted proteins | sample UWRJL074202C1_FD_179931 | JGI IMG/M metagenome (GOLD analysis project Ga0247807, IMG submission 179931) | Plant litter microbial communities from Arlington Agricultural Research Station in Wisconsin, United States - UWRJ-L074-202C-1 | ecosystem: Environmental > Terrestrial > Plant litter >...
GAGCTGCTGAAGGTTGGCGTCGATCGACGTCAGTCCCGGTCGCGAGTTCGTCGCCAGGATTTCCCAGTTGTCGAAACTCACCACTGCCACGTCAGACGGTACGTCACGCCCCAGGTCGCGAACCGTGTCGAGAACACCGCGGGCGATCTGGTCAGATCCAGCGACAATGCCATCAATATCGGGATGCTGTCGCAACAGCATCGCCGATGCGTCGCGCCCCCAGTGCTCCGACCATTCGGAAAACATGGGTGTGCCCATCAGTGGGAGCCCTGCCGCGGCGAGTGCCTCCTGGGCACCGATGACACGGTCGTGGGATGCGGCATAACCGGGATCCCCGGTCACGATCGCGATCCGGGACCGCCCGCAGGCGACGAGGTGTTCGACGGCGAGACGTCCACTGGCCCGGTTGTCGGGGGTGAGCGACAGGTCAGCGGGGTCATCCGATGGGGCATACGCGTAGACGACGGGAACGGGCAGGTTGTGTCCGAGCGACGGGCGCGGGTCAGTCGAGCGGCCCACTACAATGATGCCGTCGACCCGTCGGGTGAGGAGGGCGTTGAGCTGGTGCTGCTCGCGGATCGCGTCGCCCCGCGCATCACAAAGGAACACGTTGACTTGACCGGCGCCAAATGCGTCTTCCGCACCCATCAGGATGGGGATCACAAACCGACCCTCGAGGTCGCTGGTGAGGAGCCCCACGGTTCCGGTGCGCCCATTGATGAGGCTGCGCGCCAGCTCGTTCGGGGTGAAAGAGATCTTTTTCGCCGCGTCGAGCACACGCTGGCGCGTTGATGCCGCCACTTCGTCCCGGCCGTTGATGGCTTTCGAGGCGGTGGCGATGGAGACGCCCGCGAGTTTCGCCACGTCACTGAGGGTCGCGGCGCGGCCGGTGACTCCCGTACTTTTCACTTCTGACATGGCGTACCTCTTTCGTGTCGTAAAGGTTACAGGAACTCCCACTTGACGGTTTATCACATGGCGGGATAATCTGCCGAAAGGCGTTTCGATCAGTTTCGAAAAGAACCTCCACGATCAACGCTTTGCGACCTGTTTGCTCAACGAAGAGTTCAAAGGAGATCGACATGCACAGCACCACAGCGCGACGCCTACAGAGGATGGGAAGCGGGCTTTTGGCCGGTGCTCTCCTAGTTGGTCTTGCCGCCTGTTCGTCCGGAGGGGACACTGGCGCTCCAGCCGCCGAAGCGGGCCCCGAGGGCACTGACGACGGCACTGAATTGACTCTCTGGACCAGGGCGCCCCTCGAAAAGCAGGCGAACCTCCTCGTTGACGCGTATAACGCCAGCCACGAGAACCAGGTGAAGCTCACCGTGGTGCCTAACGACGACTACGTTGCGAAGGTGGGTGCGGCGGCCGGCTCCGACAGCCTGCCCGACCTGTTTGCTGCGGACATTGTGTACGTACCGAACTGGGTCGACCAAGGTCTCTTTCAGGACATCTCCACGAACATCGACGGGCTTGAGTTCAAAGACGAGATCAACGAAGGGCACCTGGCCGCGGGTACCTCCGACGGCAATGAGTACGTGCTGCCGTTTGTGCTCGACCTCTCGATGCTCTTCTGGAACAAAGAGCTCTACGCGGAGGCCGGGCTCGACCCCGAGGTCGGGCCGGCGAACCTTGCTGAGTTCGCCGAGGACGCCAAAGCGATCCAGGCGCTGAACAAACCCGACACGTACGGCACCGCAACGGGACTCAACTGTGGTGGCTGCCTCGTGTTCACCTGGTTCCCCAGCGTCTGGGCGTCGGGCGACCAGGTGATGAACGACAACGGCACCGAGTCGCTGCTCGCTGAGGACAACGCGCAGGAGGTGTACTCGACCTGGGCCGACCTCTGGGAATCCGGCGCGGTGCTGCCATCGTCGAAGGACGAGGCTGGACCCACCTGGACTGCAGGGTTCACCGAGGGCAAGGTCGGGCTGATGCCTTACCCTGCCACACTGCTCTCGTCGACTCCGTTTGATGTGGGTGTCTCGGGCATCCCCGGCCCGGATGGCGGCGAATCAACCTTTGTGGGTGGCGATGGCATCGGCATCTCGAAAGACTCCACCAAAACAGCGCAGGCCTGGAATTTTCTCAACTGGCTGATGTCGGAAGACGCGCAGGTCGAAGTTCTCGCGAAGAACAGCGACGTGGTGTCGCGGTCTGACCTCTCGTCGAACGTGTACTCCGACAAAGACCCCCGCCTGGTCACCATCAACGAGGTTGCCGCCGAGGGAGACACCCCGATGTCGCTGAACTTCCAGGAGGCGTTCAACTCTCCGACAAGCCCGTGGCTCACCCTGGTGCGCAACGCCGTACTCGAGGGCAGTGACAGCGTCGCCGACGACAACGATGCGATCACCGAGGTGCTCTCGCAGTAGTCGTAGATCGGGTGGTGGCGCGGTTGTGTGAGTGCGCCACCACCCCGTTCGCCGCCACCTCGTTCGCCACTGACCCATTCGCTTCGATCGCAGGCGCATCCGCATCGAAAGGTCCACTATGAGTGCCACCGTCACCCCTACTCCGGTTCCACCGTCCTCCCGCGCACTGCCGCGTTCGCGTCGACGCCACCACACGAGGTCTGCCCTCACCGGGTGGATGTTCGCGCTGCCGACCGCGCTCTTTGTAATCCTGCTTTTCCTGGTGCCGTTGGTGCTCGTTTTTCAGATGTCTGCCTCCGACTGGCCATTGCTGGGCGGCAACCAGGGAATCAACTTCCCCACCAACTTTCCCGAGGCCATCGACAACAGGTTTTTTCTTGATTCCGTCATCTTCACGCTGAAGTACACAGCGGTGGCGACCGTGCTGCTCATCGGACTGGGCCTGGGTCTCGGTTTGCTGGTGCAGGAGTCCAGCCGCTGGAAGGGTTTTCTCCGCACCGCGTTTTTGGTGCCGAGCGCCCTGGGGCTCGCGTCGGCGTCACTCCTCTTCTACGTTCTCTACTCACCCATTGCCGGGCCGTTCGCAGACATCACCCGGGCGCTCGGGTTCACCTTTCTTGGCACACCCGAAGCGGCGCTCTTCTCCACCACCTTTTTGATCGTCTGGCGCTTCGCCGGCTTTTACATGTTGCTGATGCTTGTGGGGCTGCAGGGCATCCCCGAGGAAATGTATGAAGCGGCCCGCATTGACGGGGCATCCAAGTGGCAGATTTTCCGCACCATCACCATTCCCCTTCTTAAGCCCACGCTCGCGCTCACCACCGTGATGTGTGTCACCGGCTCGCTGCTGGCATTCGAGCAGTTCTACATCCTCACCAAGGGTGGCCCGGACAACAGCACCATCACCGTGGTGCAGCTCATCTACAACGTCGCCTTCCAGGGGCCCAACAACCTCGGTGTTGCCGGGGCACTGTCGGTCATTGTGCTCGGCGGCCTGATTCTGATCAACATCGTGCAGATTCGCGCTTTCAGCAAGAAGGTTGAGGACTGAAATGACCGCAGTACTGGATACACCCGCGGCATCCACCCCGTCCCCTCCCGAATCATCGCGAGGTCGGCGACGCCCACCGCGCCCCACCCGCATCGCCGGGATGGCCATCAAAATGCCATTCTGGGTGCTCACCGCGGCGCTCGCGATCATTTTTCTCTACCCCCTGGTGTGGACGGCGATTGCGTCGGTCGCGCCGCTGGCGGGAACCAATCAGACCGAGGGCTGGGGTCTCGGCAACTACATCACGCTGGCGAACTATCAAGACGGGATTGTGCAGTACATCGGCAACTCCGTATTTGTGTCGGTGCTGACAGTAGTGCTGACCCTCGGCATCTCGCTGCTGGGCGGATACGCGTTCGCCCGGTTCGATTTCCCCGGCAAAAACGTGTTGTTTCTCGCAACGATCGCCATTTTGATGGTGCCCTACGCCACCCTCCTGATCCCGCTGTATGTGCTGCTCAACATGGTGGGGCTCTCGAACTCGCTGGTCGGAGTGGCGCTGGTACTCACCATGTTCCAGCTGCCCTTCTCCACTTTTATGATGCGCATCGCGTTCGAGTCGATCCCCAAAGAGCTCGACGAGGCCGGGATGGTCGACGGCTGCAACTCGTGGACGGTTCTGTGGAGGGTGTTGGTGCCGGCGGTGAAACCCGGGCTCATCACAGTGGGGCTCTTCGCCTTCCTCGCCGCGTGGAATGACTTCATGGCCCCGCTCATCCTGATCAACGACTCCGCAAAGATGACCCTGCCGCTGGCGGTCTCCAACCTGCGCGGGCAGGTGCAGGGGGTTGTCGACTACGGCGCCACCGAGGCCGGTGTTGTTGTGCTCGCCTTGCCGTGCATCCTGCTGTTCCTTCTTCTCCAACGACACTATGTGCGCGGCTTTATGTCCGGCGCGCTCAAGGGATAAACCATGAACCTCACCACTCGCACCGCTGCGGCACCGGTTGTTCCCACGCGTCGCACACTCACCCCGCTCGGCCTCGACGAAGTCACCATCACCGGCGGCTTCTGGGGAGAACGGCAGGCGGTCAACGGGCAGAGCACCCTCGCCCACATTGAGCACTGGCTCGAGCGCGAGGGCTGGCTCGGCAACTTCGACCTGGCGGCGGCGGGTCGCCTGCCGGAGGGGCGCCGCGGACGCGAGTTCTCCGACTCGGAGATCTACAAGTACCTCGAGGCGCTCGCCTGGGAGATCGGTCGGGTGGGCGGAGACGCTGCGCTCGAGTCGCGATTCCGCGCCGTGGTGGATCGGGTGGATGCCGCGCAGCAACCCGACGGGTATCTCAACACTCGGTTCGGCCGCCCCGGCCAAGACCCGCGCTGGTCGCAACTTGAGTGGGGCCACGAGCTGTACTGCCTCGGTCACCTCTTTCAGGCGGCGGTGGCGCGGGCTCGGACTGCCCCCGGCAGCGACGACGGGTTGCTCGAGATCGCGGTTCGCAGTGCGGACCTGGTCTGTGCTGTCTTCGGGGAGGACGGCATCCAGTCGGTCTGCGGTCACCCCGAGGTCGAAGTGGGCCTTGCGGAGCTGGGGCGCCTCACGGCGGAGCAGCGCTACCTCGACCAAGCCGCGCTATTTGTTGAGCGTCGTGGCCACGGAGTGCTGGGCGACATCGAGTGGGGGCAATCGTACTTTCAAGACGACATCCCGGTTCGGAACGCCGAGGTGCTTCGTGGCCACGCCGTGCGCGCCAACTACTTGGCGGCCGGTGCAATGGACGTTGCCGTGGAGAACAACGACTCCGACCTTCTTGACGCCCTGCGGCGCCAATGGAGCACCACCCTCGAGCGGCGAACCTACGTCACGGGCGGGCAGGGCTCTCACCACCAGGACGAAGCATTCGGCGACGACTGGGAGCTGCCGCCCGATCGGGCCTACTCCGAGACCTGTGCGGGTATCGCGTCGATCATGTTCAGCTGGCGGCTGCTGCTCGAAGACAATAACCCGCAGTATGCAGACCTGATCGAGCGCACGCTGTTTAACGTGGTGGCCACCTCGCCCTCGGCGGAAGGGACCGCGTTTTTCTACGCCAACACCTTGCACCAGCGCACCCCGGGTGACGTCAGTCCGGACGATGAAATCTCTCCACGCGCGTCGTCGTCGGTTCGTGCGCCTTGGTTCGAGGTCTCGTGCTGCCCACCGAACGTGGCGAGAACGTTCGCCAGCCTCGCTTCTTACGTGGCGACAGTGAGCGACCAGGGCATCCAGATTCACCAATATGCACCCGCGACAATCGCCACCACGCTGCCCAATGGCAGTGCCCTCGCCCTCGAGGTTGTCACCGACTACCCGCGGGCCGGCCTTGTTGTGGTTCGGGTGGTGGATGCCCCGGCGGAACCCATCTCGGTGTCCCTTCGAGTTCCGGCCTGGGCGACGTCGGCGCAGCTCACCTACCGTCCCGCGAACAGCGGCGCGGAGAGCACCGATGCGGAAAGCACCAACGCGTCGCCCGGCTACGTCACGGTCACCAAGGCGTTTGCCGTGGGCGACGAGATCGAGCTGGCGCTGCCCGTTCTCCCGCGCATCACGCATCCCGACCCGCGTGTTGACGCCATCCGTGGAACCATCGCGGTCGAACGCGGACCCGAGGTTTACTGCCTCGAATCGGTGGACTTTCCCGGCGACACCGACGACTTCAGCCTGGTTGAGATCGATCTCGCGGTTGAGCCGGTGGAGACTGCGGACGGCATCACGGTTGCGCTTCGGACGGCGGCGCTGGGGGAGGACGGCGAACCAGGGCCGTCTCGCACTGTGACGCTTGTGCCGTACAACTCGTGGGCGGAACGGGGTCCGTCGACAATGCGGGTCTGGCTTCCCGTCGCCACCGGGTAGCTCGTCGCCAGTAGGCTGCAGCATGGCCGTCACCTTTGTTATCGACTACACAATCGACCCCAACAAGATCAGCGACTTCGAGGAGTACGCCGCGCTCTGGGTGCACCTCGTGGAGCGCGAAGGCGGTGTGCACCACGGGTACTTTTTGCCCTCCGAGGGTGCCAGCGACAAAGCGCTCGCGCTGTTCACGTTTGAGAGCCTGACACAGTACGAGGCGTATCGCGCGAATTTCGGAGTCGATCCCGACTTCATCGCGGCCGACCTAGTGCGGGTGGAGTCCGGATGTGTGTCGCGGTGGGAGCGCACAATTATGCGTCCGTTCCTCGAAGGAGGACGAGTTCGCTAGGGTGAGCGCCATGACCAACAATGTCGCGTCACCCGCGAAGACCCTTCGGCCCTCGCGCGATCTCTACAAAAAGGCGATCCGGCGCGACCTGTTTATCGCTGTGCCGATGCTGGTCATTCTGTGTGGAAGCCAGATTTTTCTCCAGTCGGTGCGCGCGAATATCAGCGGCGACGCCAGCGACCGCGCATTCGTCTGGATGTACGTCGGCCTTCTGGTGGCCGGCCTCGCGTTCTCCGTCATTTACTACTTCTCGCTTATGCGCAACCTGCGAGTCGACATCGCAGCCACGGGGCTGACCACGGTGAATGGGGCGGGGCGTGTTCGCGAGATCGCGTACTCCGAGGTGGGCACGGTCATTCAGGCCCTGATCCGTTTTCCCGGGCGGACGATGACGATGCCGATGTTGTTTCTCCTCGACCACAACGGTAAGCGGATCTACACGATGTACGGAACCGTATTCACGCCGGAATCGATGCTCGAGGTGGGCGCCGCAATTAACGTTGCCCCGGCCACCGTTGCGGCACCGACGACCTATCGGGAACTCCGCACGCTGTATCCCCACGGGTTCAGCTGGGCGCGTGCCAACCCGGTCAAGCTGGCGCTCATTGTGGGCGGCGGGATCTTCCTGCTGTTTATCATCGCGATGGTGGTGCTGTTCGCGACCCTGATGTCGTCGCTGAACGCGTAACCACTGACGTCTGGCCTCTGACGTCTGGACTCTGACGCCTAGCCCTCGACGGCTAGCCCTCGATGCGGCTAGAGCAGCACCTTTTCGAAGCAGAGCGAGTTCGGCATCGACTCGACGTACGGTTCGTACACCGGGATGCGGGTGTAGCCGAGCTTCTCGTACATGGCGACCGATTCGGGCTGTTTGGTGCCGGTTTGAAGGATGATCCGGCGCGCACCATCTCCCCGAGCGATGTTCTCCAGCTCAATCATGAGGCGTCGGCCGATACCACGACCGCGCTGGTCGCTGCCAACGATGACTCGCCGCACCTCGAGCTCGTCCCGCAGGCTCCGGAGGGCGGCATGCCCAATCGGGGTGCCGTCGTCATCCAGTGCGAGCACCGTTGTGCGGACGTCCTTCGGGTCTACCGCGAGCGCCAGGTTGATGTCATCGCTGTTGCCGGCGCGGCCGGGAACGCTGTAGCGAAGGTCCATTTCGACGACCATCACGCGGCGGAGTTCCACCGCGCGCGGGTCATCCCAGGCGACGTGCTCGAGGTGGAAGGAAGGGGCAATCGGGGAAGGCATCGGGCCGCGCGTCACTTTCGAAATACGGGGAGGTCGCCGCTCGTTTCGAGCCGGACACACGGGCGCCGGTGCGACCTCATCAAGCCTGTCACACCCGCTGCGCGGAGGTGTGATTACGCGGGGGTCTAACTATGCGGTCGCGCGATCGCTGCGGCGAAGGGCGATCGCCAGGAGCACGATGCCCGCGACGAACGAGGTGGCGGCGAGCACAACGTAGCTTCCGAACAAAACATCGGCCGGCACCCCCAGCGGACCCGTGGGCATAAGTGGTGAAGAGGGGGCGAAGAAGTCGCCTCCGGGGTTGGACGCGGATCCATCAGCGCTGGCTGCGGTGGTCACCGTGGCTACCCCGATGTAGATCGCCGTCACCACCAGCGGCGCGAGTGTGGCGAGCAGTTTCGTGGCGCGATTCCAGCGCCGGGAGGTCGCGATTAGCGCGATCCCGGCGAGCCAGCCGAGGTAGGGGACGAAAACCGATCCAAACGCGTAGACGAGCGGAGGGATGATGGCGGGCCAGAGCGACGGTGAGAGCGCGGGTGGAGTTGTGTGTGCCGACTCCGTGCTGAGTGTGGGCGCCTCTGCCGTATCCGGTCCGTTTCGCATGGGGCTCACCCTACTCAGTGAGCGACGCTCAGGAAAGGGGTGGCGACGACGGGGTGGCGACCCTCGGGATTACTGGTGCAAGGGCATCCGACCAGCGCAGCAAAACCCTAACGGAATCCTTACGGCCACCACCGGTCAAACGAGCATCACCCGCTCTAGCGTGGAAGCTTCGCGCGTAGAAACAAAGGTCACAGAGTGTCGCAGAAGGTTCTTCCCCCGGTCACCGAGCCGTCGGCACGGCCGTCGCGTCGTGGTGCCGTCAGTGCGTGGCTTCTCAACGGCCAGGCTGTTCGCGCCGGGTCCCAGCCGGGACCGCACGCGGAGTCGGTCGAAAAGACCCACTCCTGGTGGCGGGTGATGTGCCTGACCGGTGTCGACTACTTCTCGACACTCGGCTACCAGCCCGCGATCGCGGCAGTCGCCGCCGGGCTGCTCTCGCCGCTTGCGACCATCGTTCTGGTGCTACTCACCCTCTTCGGCGCTCTGCCCGTCTACCGTCGCGTCGCGCGCGAGAGCTTTCGTGGCGAGGGGTCCATCTCCATGCTCGAGCGCCTCCTGCCGTGGTGGGGCGGCAAGCTTTTTGTGCTCGTGCTGCTGGGCTTCGCGGCGACCGACTTTATGATCACCATCACCCTCTCCGCCGCGGATGCGACCGCTCACGCCGTCGAGAACCCGTTCGCCCCGGCCTGGTTCGAGGGCAACGAGGTGCTCATCACGCTGGTGTTTGTGGGGCTCCTCGCCGCGGTGTTTCTCCGCGGATTCAAAGAAGCGATCACTATCGCCGTCGTGCTTGTGGCGACCTTTCTGGTGCTCAACGCGATCGTTATTGTTGTCGCGTTCGCCCACATCGGGAGTGACTTCACGGTCGTGAACGACTGGTGGGCAGCGCTCACCGTGCAGCACAGCAACCCGCTGCTGATGGTTGGTATTGCCCTGCTGGTGTTCCCTAAACTCGCGCTCGGGCTCTCCGGGTTCGAGACCGGCGTCGCCGTGATGCCCCAGATCAAGGGTGGCAAAAACGACACCGAGGAGAACCCCGCGGGTCGTATCCGTGGGGCGCAGCGACTGCTCACCACCGCCGCGATCATTATGAGCGCGTTCCTCATCACGTCGAGCATCGTCACCACGTTTCTCATCCCGCAGGAAGAGTTCGAGTCCGGCGGTGCGGCCAGCGGCCGGGCCCTCGCCTACCTCGCGCACGACTACCTCGGCGACGGCTTCGGCACGCTCTACGACATCAGCACAATTTGTATCCTCTGGTTCGCTGGGGCGTCGGCGATGGCCGGGCTCCTCAACCTCGTGCCCCGATACCTTCCCCGCTATGGCATGGCCCCGCAGTGGGCTCGCGCGGTGCGCCCGCTCGTGATTGTGTTTACGGTCATCGCCTTCGCAATTACCATCGCGTTCCAGGCCGACGTCGAAGCGCAGGGTGGTGCCTACGCGACCGGTGTGCTGGTGCTCATCACCTCGGCATCCGTCGCCGTCACTCTGTCGGCGCTGCACAAAAACCAGCGCAAACGCACCATCGGGTTTGCCGTGATCGCCCTCGTTTTTGTGTACACAACGATCGTCAACGTCGTCGAGCGTCCGGACGGCGTGCGTATCGCCGCGCTGTTTATCCTCGGCATCCTCGTGGTCTCGCTCGTGTCGCGGGTGCAGCGTTCGTTTGAGCTTCGTGCGACATCGGTGGTGTTGGATGCCACGGCGGAAAGTTTTGTGGCGGATGTCACCGACGACTACGGATCGGTGTTTGTTGTGGCCCACGAGCCCAACGTGGGCAGTGAGGACGAATACCGGTTGAAGCTGCGGGACGAACGTCGCGACAGCGGCATCCCGTCCCGTGCCCCGGTCCTGTTTCTTGAGGTGCACCCGGGAGACTCATCGAACTTCGAAGAAGACCTCGAGGTGCGGGGTGTGATCTGCCACGGGTTCCGCGTGCTGCAGGTCAACAGTGGAAACGTGCCCAACACCATTGCCGCCGTGCTGCTCGCCATCCGCGATGAGAGCGGTGTGGTGCCCGACGTCTATTTCGAGTGGACCGAGGGCAACCCGATCTCCAACATGTTCCGCTTCCTCATCACCGGCACGGGCGAAGTTGCGCCCGTCACCCGCGAGGTGTTGCGTCGCGCGGAGAAGAACCGCTCGCGCCGACCGGACGTACACGTCAGCTGACCGGCACGTCAGCTCACACCAGTCGGCCTTGACGCCGTCATTCGAGGTCGGACAGCCAGGTGGCAAGGACGACGGGAGTGCCCTGGGGCCGGCTGGGAAGCACCAGCAGGTCGCCGACGCGGAGGTCGAGGGGTAGGTCGACTGCAACGGGAGCATCCGTTCCCTCGCGTTCGCTCCCCTCGCGGTCGCCGACGTTGCGGTCGCCGCCGTCGGGGTGCGGTTCGAGAAGCACCGCGCCCGTGTGGGCCGTGGACGCACGGTTGATCAATCGGATCTCCGACCAGATCAGCCGTGGATCATCCAGGCGTGCATCCGTCTGGACGAGAAAACGGCCCGAGGAGTGCACCGCGATGGCGTTCACCCGCGCGACCGTCACGGTTGTTGTCGCCGTGGGCGACGGGCGCCCGCCGGTTCCGGGGAGCACCGCCGCACCCCGATGGGAGCACGGTGTGCCGTACACCTCGACGAGGCGAACGAGGGAGATGCCGGAGACCACGATGTCGGTAGTGGTAGCGATGGTGCCCTCGGGCCACAGATCGGGAACGAGCGGGTCGGGAAGGGAGCGACGCAGCGACGGCAGTTGTCTGGTGAGGGTCATGGTGCGCGTCGAACAGGAGTGAACATAGGCACTGGTTTACGCCTGATTGTGATCGTCCGGGTACGGCCTAACGACACCCATACGCTTTTTTCGCCGATTTACACGCGGTGCTCACGGCGGGGCCTCGAGCCGCGAACGGGCGTTCGAACCCGCCCCAGCGTTAGGGAGTTGTTAGGGTTTCGCCCCGC
>Ga0247807_10002025_pt1 | contig 11420 bp, 11 predicted proteins | sample UWRJL074202C1_FD_179931 | JGI IMG/M metagenome (GOLD analysis project Ga0247807, IMG submission 179931) | Plant litter microbial communities from Arlington Agricultural Research Station in Wisconsin, United States - UWRJ-L074-202C-1 | ecosystem: Environmental > Terrestrial > Plant litter >...
TCTTTACTTACGCACCTCTCGTCCTAAACAAAACCCTAAAACTTTCCTATGGACCCCTCACAGCACTATCGATACGATCAAAGTCGATTGGCGGCTTCTCTTCTGTCGTGAACAGTATCCATTTCCACTGCGCCATGCACTCTGTTACCACGTAGGTAAGACTTGCTTTCATAGCTACAGATATAATCGAAACCATGATATTTAGTGTTATTCCTTGCCATGCGAAGGCCGGCTCTCCATCAAAATACTTGAGTAGTATAGTTATTGCTGCCAGGCATGTGAGGGAGAAAACAATGCTAAGGTATTGCATGCCCCACGCTGAGAGGCGGATGGTCTTCAACATAATTAATTTATGGGATTAATGACATCCTTGGGATCGTGATCGAAAAGTTTTCATTGATGTGCTCGGGATATAGTTGATAGCCAAAGATTCTCTAGTGTTGTTTGCTTGTTAGATCAATCAGAAGGTACGTGGTTGACGATTGCAGGGAGCAGGCAAAGGAATCTTTATTTTGTTTACAGCTCTAGTTATTAAAGAAGCCTTGCTCTTACAAAGCCTCTTTGAAGTTTAACATTTTATGTAGAACCATGTCCTTGGCCAAATATTACTGGTTAAGATTACGAGAAACTGATGCCTTGAGCATCTTGGCATCTGTGCCCAGCATCACAAACTAATGTCATTGACTTCATGCTCGTCTAACACTTCAGAAATAGTTCTCTGCAGGGAATAGGGTACAACATTATCAGATCACATAGTGTATGTAAACACATGATTAGAAGCTCCCACGCAGTCTTCAACGGAGATGTCTAGCCTCTCCATGCAGTTAGCTCAGTCTTTGAATATATATAAGCACTAATCATTGCATAATAATGGAATGACGGAAATTAAGCATATGTATTACAAGATTATATGAAGAAGAAATACATGGTTGGGCTTAGTAATAGTGTGATACAACTCAATAGTAATTTATGTATTAATGTACTGACAAGATAAATCTCCAACCTTCTAATTTAGAAAGGACACATGCCTTTGTAAAAATCAGCACGTCTTTATAGGCCTCTTTGGAGTGATATGGAACTGAAGCCATGCGCAGTGAGAATTAAACCTCAAAATACGATTCCAGCGTTGTGATCACATGATTGTCCCCGACATCGACCATAAACCTATACTATGTAATAATTACAATTATTGTCGATTCACTCTGAATACGTGGCATCATTATGTCGAACCACCTAGAGTGTCAAATACATACATAGAGTAATCGATGTTAATTATTAACTAACTATAAGTGTTAATTAACTAAAGATCTACAATAATGTGAAGGTTCAGTGATAGAGTGATACGATTCAGTAGTAATACGTGTATTAGCCGTAATTGACAAACTAATCTCTCACCCTTTAACTAAGAGCTCCCTTCCCACTATATACAAGTCGGTGCCCCTCCCTCCGTAGGCTTCCCGACTATGGTACGGACCTCCGTTAAGGAAGCCAGTAATCTAATCCGTTGTCAAGCACCTGTACTCACGATATGGCGAAAGGAGAGGTTCCTCAGCATATAACGTGTGTTAAAGGTCTTATATTGTGATAAGTCTAAGGAAGGAAGCTCTCCGTTAGGAGAGATTCTAGGTATAGCTAACTACTAGAGATGTGGGTGCTCAAGGCCACAGCAGACGCACCCCGTGACGAGACAAAACATTGGTATTTTGAATTCAATTGATTTTAAAACTGTGAAATGTATAGAAAATTCGTTCAATTTTATGTTATTTATATTACATAATCACTTGTAGCGAGTCTAAACCCTAACTTCTCTGGGAATTGCGATCGCGTCGTTGCTCAAATGGGGGGCAAAATGAATCGTCAAAGACAAGCAGACGAGGATTGGAAAGCGACTGTACGAGGGGAGTGCGAGAAAGTCTAACGCATTGACGGATAATGTGGGGCGACGAATGCGAGCACCCCTGAACGTATACGAAGAGACTCTTTCACATTTGAAACTTTCTGTAATAACGAGCTGGGAATTAGAAGGTACTAAAATAGAGTCGGTGCTGCGCTTCTCTAACACTCCACTCTCGTACAGTGTCCGTTTTGGTGTATTTTATGGTACAATATATATCTTAATTGATCTTCTCTTCTGAGGTTGTTAGCATCACTTTTCTCTAGACTTTCTGATTTCCTACATCACTATCTTCATCGTCACTTTGAAATCTCGCACTCGCTGATAGTCTGCTTGATTACCCACGGTCCTTTCTACTTAAACGTATCCTACTCGGACAGTCTCTCGTCTGTCCGGAAACTACATACGAATATACCATCCTCGATCCTTACTCTTCTGATTGATTCTGATAGCACAATTTCATACAGACTCAATGGCGGAAAATTTCAGCCTCTATAAATATGAGCCTAGTCAGATTGCCTGTCTAATTGCCCTAGGGCTGTTCGGTGTCAGCTTGTTCTACCATCTATTCCAGATGGTAAAGAAGAAGACATGGTTCTACATCTGTCTCGTTATGGGCTCTTTCAGTGAGACCCATACCACGTTCTGAGACGAGTTCATGCTGACCATGCAACAAGTGATGACAATCGGCTACGTGGCACGCTACTTCTCCTCCAGGAATCCCACCGAACTGATGCCGTACATCCTGCAGTCCCTCTTCATCATCCTTCCACCCTCACTCTACGCCGCAACAATCTACATGATCTATGGCCGCATCGCGATCTTCGTCGACGCCCCCGAAGCGTCCATCATCCGCCCGACTCGTGTGACGAAAATCTTCGTTATCGGCGACGTCTTCGCCTTCTTCATGCAGGCCGGCGGCGGAGGCATGATGGCGCAAGCGTCAATGACCAATATGGGCGAGAAGATGATGTTGGGCGGCCTTTTCATGCAATTACTCTTCTTCGGCTTTTTTCTTGTCGTTTCGCTTGTCTTCTGGAAGCGGATGCGTCGTTCAGCGGCAAGGTATACTACGCCGAGATATGGGAAGCATACATGGGAAATGCTTTTGAGGTTGTTATTTGCTGCGGCAGCGATTATCATATTGAGGTGTATCTTTCGTATCGTTGAGTTTTCTCAGGGTCATGATGGGTATTTGGCTCGGCATGAGGTGTTTTTGTATATTTTTGATGCGGCGCCCATGCTCGTTGTCCAGGTTATGTTTCATTTCGTGCATGCTGGTGATGTGTTCCCGAGGAATGCACTGAGGCAGAAGTTGGGAAGTCAAAGTGGCTCGGAGATCGGACTACAGGAGAGGTTGTAGCAACACAAGGTGGAAGCGACAAATGATGAGACTGAAGATGGATATTCAACGGTGAGAATCTCAAGGGACAACGCGCCCAAGGCCACGGATATTATGGTCATTATAGACATGTATATTAGATGATTTTGGGGATGGAGAACGAGAATTCCATACTTTATAACCGTATTCCGTACGAGTTGAAACCAGGTTCAAATAACTGTAAGATCTGCGCATTTAGCTGTTTGACTGTCGCATTTCCGACTATATTGCGATTTGACTTCAGGGTACCGATATATAAAGCATTGAACCTATTCGCTCACATCTCTGTGCTTGTTCAGCTCTGCTACCAATCATATGCAGCAGAATGCGACTGTAGCTCTGTGGGATAATTGTTTCAGACAGGGGAGCGTCTTGAGGTTCTTCATCAGTATCGGCATGCTCCTAATAGCTTAATGATTCAGATTTTAAAGTTGCTATCATCTTGACTGCCTCTCCCTCTTTACACATGCTATATTCACTGGTATACAGCCCCTTCCAGGTCACTGGCTCACTACTACCTGTACAACGACGTTTGTAATGCTGCCATGAAAACATGTGCTGGGTATTTGGTATGAATCTCTCTGGGATACACTGCGGAGATTTCGTACAGCATTTGTTTTAAAAGATCTGATTATAAGCACTTTCCTACACTCGCTTCTAGCGCAGTTTTACTAAGCCCTTCACTGGCAAATCTCTAGAGCTGAAACCCACCTGTACATTGAAAAATCCACTTGGTAAGATCCACCTCTGGCTGATTACATCCCAATAGCTCAAATCTCTCCTTGTAAGCAGAAGCTCAACCTTGCGCTCCTCGCCGGCTTTCAAGAAGACCTTCTCAAAACCTCGCAGCACACGAACAGGTGTACCAGCAGGTATGGATGCATCCTTGGGCAATGTGAGATATAGCTGCAACACTGTGGCGCCAGCAACTCGACCTGTATTCTTGACCTTTGTTGAGACACAGATAAGCTCAATCCAAAGCTCGGGATTGCCACCTGGTCTGACAGCGATATCGGGATTTACAGCTGCAGCAGGATCTCTAATCAATTTGGTGATTCTGAGATCTTTTGCGACCGTGAAGTTGGTGTAGCTTAGACCGAAACCAAACTCGTAGCGAGGTACAATGTTCTTAGAATCGAAATGACGATAATCGATCATTTGGCCTTCTGTAAATTCTGCTTGCCAACTCGTCGGGGTAGAGACGGAAGTGAAATTTACAATCGGGAATTCGTAGTCTGACTCATTCCTTGGGATCGTGTAGGGAAGCTTTCCAGCAGGATTATAGTCCCCCCAGAGAATGTCGACGATAGAATTGCCAGTTTGCTCTCCTGGAAGATGAGCAGCAATGATTGCTGTGACATTAGGGTTGTCAGCCCATGGCATAGTGTTGATACCAGCTGAGTGGGTTATGACAACCGTATTCGTACATCTCTTCGCGACATTGTTAACGACTAAAGTTGAATTCCAGTCGGCTTCCCATTGTGTACGGTCGTGACCCTCACTGGCATAGGTGTTCACAAAGACAAAGCAAACATCTGGGGTTGGATAAATGCTACTGAAGTCATTTGCAGCCAAGATTCGATTATTGATGATGTATTGAACTCGAGCTCCGGTGCGTAGAGCACGATTCTTAATTGCGTCCAAAGGAGAAACTGTAAGCCAAGTATTAGTATGATTCGACAACCTGCAAAAGAAGTCATAAATCACCACTTCGTTAAGAATACAATTGCTACGAGAGTCCAGACAGACAGAAAAAGTACTTACCAATGGAAACATGTCTTCCAGCGCCAGATCCACCTCCGATATCAAGTGTACCAATCTCCTGGCCAAAAATACTGGACTCGCCAGGCCATGATAAACCTGATACAAGATCTCCAGCATCACCTCCAAAAACGCCGATGTTCTTTACTTTTTTAGAATCAATGGGCAACACTGCCCTGACGTTCTTCAATAACACACTTCCCGCAGAACCCAACTTTCGAATCACCTTTTCGTGGTCTCTTCGAACGTCTCGAGCGACGGGTTGTGGTCCAAGGAAAGACGGATCGTACAATGTTCTGAGTATGGCACGGTTTGCTGGGTCAACTGTTGGGAAGTCTTTGTCTTGACCAAGCAGATAGTATGGTATCATGACACGTCTGACCATATCATCCACACGAGCAACTGGTAGAGATCCATTATTCACGGCCAATGTAATATTGCCACCGTAGTAGGAAGTTCCCGTTCCCGCCTGTATTGTATCATAGCTGATTCCTCCAGGCATGTTGGCATCTAGCCCTCCCTTTGCCGAAGCCACACCAGCGTGAACAGCGAAGTAATCGGAACTAACATACCCAGGAAATCCGAGTTCCGTTTTTAAAAGGCCGTTAAGAAGTTGGTTATTCTGGCATGCATAAGTCTGGTTGACGCGATTATATGAGCACATGATAGAAACAGTACCAGCCTTGACTGCATCAGCAAAAGGCCAGAGGTAAAGCTCGTGCATCGTTCGGTCGTCAAGGTTCGAGGAGATGGCCTCAATCTCAGTTCCATTGGGCAAGAAGGTGTTGGTTCGTTGTGTTTCTTGTTCATTGGCGATGAAGTGCTTCGAAACAGCCTGCACACCAGCATCTTGAATACCACGAATAGTGTTCTGCATCGCAACACCTGTTAAGAAAGGATCAGGTGAAAAACCTTCCCAATTACGGCCCCCCAATGGATGACGACCGAGAGGTCCGGCGGAAGGGCTTCTCTCATGTCAGTAACAATGTTTTAGACTTTGAATCTGTCAATTTACCCTAACAGAACATGGACTCCTTTATCTCTGAATTCAGTTGCTAGTGCGTTTGCTCGTCCATAAATGAGATCTCTGTCCCAGCTTGCTGCAGCAGTCAAGCCCGCAGGGAAAATGCTGATGAGATCAACACGGTTTAAAGCCGTCGGTCCATCCATAGAGCAAATTCCGTTGAAGCCGAGCTCTGGAATGGGCGATATATTTCCAATACACTCACCAAGACCACCTGTCACCATCTGGGATTTCTGTTCCAGAGTGAGCTTGGCTACGAATTGGTTAGCTTTTTCCGTTGCCATTCGGAGAGCTCCCTCTATTTCAAAATTAGCGTCGTTATATATGGAAAGAAACAATCTTGGTTTATCTACCGGACGTGTAGTCGCGATGGGTTTTACTCGCAAAGGTTACATCCTGACTCGTCGCAAAACTCGCCAAATGACAGACCATGGCGGCCAATCCGAGCAATACGTGCGGAACCATAACTTTGACAGGTAGATGTGGGAAGGTATGATGATAGAACTCTTGGTGTCGAGGAACATTAAATGGCTGAACTGGGAGAACATGTTCTTCTTTTATAATCGAACTACGTGAGCTTCTCGCGTACTAGCACATTTGGTCTCAACCACTTTCTTCACGCACGCCTCGATAAATTTCCTCAAAAGTTCACTAGACAATTTAGAGGCATTGTGGCCGAGGTACGCCGAGGAACCACCGTAAGATTGATCACGGAAATCCATGAGCAGACTTCACGAATCAAGATTCCTCATTCATCATAAGTGGTAAACTTTTACCACAGTTGGCATGTGCAGAAAAGTGGAACAGCGTCTTAGCGATCTTCGGCTTACTACACCTACATTGAGGTTTTACATTGGCCAACAAAGTAGAGCTATGTAGAAGGTAACAGCGATCTTGTACATATTGAAATGTAAAGCGCTATAAGTAAGGTTAAACATAACCCGAATTTTACTACTTGAGAACATATCTTAAGGAGACAAATTCGTTGCCCCTCTCAAGCAAGCCGGCACTTCGTAATCAGCTGGGAAGTACGGAATACACATAAATACAAACGCTTCGACATGTTCTCACCAGAGCAAAATGCTTGCCACGAGGAGACAGGCAGTGACATTTACATCCTCGTAGGGACAACTCGATACCACATCCACGGACACTCCACTTGTGGGAGACACAGGGTTCAAAACTCCCCTTGCCACCAATTACAACAGCATCGAGGCAGCAATACTTCTTGATGTATATTTTGTTGTGTAAGGACACTCCATCTAGAGTTGCCATTTACCAAGTGAAATAAGATTCATTTGCGCTAAGTCTTCGAATCCGATTGGCTCGTATTCGAATCATGCACACAACGAGTCGCGGGGATTGGGATAGTGAGCGAATACGATGGATACGATGGATACGATGTATGCGATCGGACCAAAAGCGGATCATATGCGGGGTATCTGAACTATCGTGAAAATGGTCCTGTCTGGCACTATCGTCTCCTAAGCAGAAATAATGTGAACACAGATAACGAGTCAATGACAGCACCCCAATGGATGCGATGTGGATACGATAAGTACCGTAGAAACGGACTTCTGGGCTGAGGGCAGGTCGTGTTTGTACAAAAGTGATAATACGGTCAATCCAACGAACCCATTCCAATAAAACCTGTTCCCTTTCCTAAGAAGAGGACCATCTCACCACTAAGGTTCGAAAATATCCTGGTCGTGTATGGTGGCTCACTACGAGTGAAGGTCGCATTTGAAAATTGAGACATCCACGCGTAATGAGCCACCATATTATGGTCAGTGCTGAAAAGAAAAATACGAAAATGCGAAAGTTACTGTTTTAGAATAGTCAACTACACGATTTTAGTAAACGAATCCTGCGAGAGCCCCCATAATAATCTTATCAACCGTCGGATCTCAAGTCTTTTGCTTGAGTATATATAGTTTCTCCTAGATCCCCTGAACTTACGGCTGATTAAACTACTTTCCTCCCAACAATAATACAACGACATCTCTCAACATAAGCCACAGTCATTTCTCACCAGACTTATCAACTCAAGTGTCCGCGATATAAGCTATCTCCAATCTTGATGGCTGAATTAAAGCCGCTCCCGGGAGGCTACTATATCTGGAAATTCGTTCCCAGCGTTGCACTTGCTGTGGTAGCACTTCTCTTGTGGTTGTCGATATCTGGAGCCATCAGTTGGAAAATGTGGAAAACACGTACCTGGTTCTGTACATGCTTAGTTATTGGCGCATTCAGTAGGCTTCACAAGAAAACTATGAGAATAAAACATTGACCTCTGCCTAGTGGAAGTTATCGGATTCGGCGCCAGAGCCTCCGCCTCGAATCAAACCGACAAGTTGATGCCTTATATCATTCAAAACATGTTCATTTTACTGCCGCCAGTACTCTTTGCGGCGACTATCTATATGTGCCTTGGTCGACTTATTCGTCTTTTGCAAGGCGAACATCTTTCCTTGATTAGACCTAGCCGTCTAACGAAAACTTTTGTCAGCTTTGACATTCTTTCCTTCTTTGTCCAGGGGAACTCTGCGCCATTTTCTGCCCTTGCAGACAAAAACCCAATCTTTCCAAAATTAGGCCAGGCGTTGGTTCTTATTGGTCTTACGATTCAGCTTCTCTCTTTCTCTGCCTTCTTTGTTGTTGCCAGAAAGTTCCACAATTCGATCAAGGCTCAACCGACCCAAGCATCATCTCAAGTCGATCAATCGTGGCACAAAGTTTTCCGCATGCTATATTATACTAGTATACTCATCATAATTCGGTCTATCTTTCGATTAGTCGAGTTTGCTATGGGAAACGACGGATATCTATTGGGCAATGAGTGGCCATTGTTCGTGTTTGACGCCATTCCCATGTTAGCTGTTTGTGTACTGTTCCTTGCATGGTATCCAGGCTGTTTAGCTGGAGTCAAGACAAAAGGTAAATCTGATCTTCATGTCGAGTTGGAAAGTCAAATGCTTGTGGAGGGACCTATGTCTAGGAGCTGAAATGGATTTGTAAAAGTTATGTTGCGAGAGTCAAATGTACCATAACCGATTTCAATTAACCTCATCCTGAAAGCGTCCTTACAATCACCCAGTCTTTTGGTTTGTGCTGCTAATCTACCTGCAGCAACTCTTCCAGAATGAGCGTGGTGTAAATTTAAAGATAATCAACTATTGCTTTGCAAAGACACTCTCTAAAACTCGAGAGGCCCGTGCTGTGAAGTGACTTCAGAGACTTTGGCCTTCAAGATAAGCAAATGTAAATTGTCGACCTGAACACCATAAAAAAGTTGCGTATCTTAGCAATGAGAAATAGGCCGTGAATGATGTTCGTGATGTTTTAAGGCATATGATAGTCATGCATAATGTGTTCTAAATTTCCCAGGGACATCTAGACGTGTAAAGAGACAATTGTTGAGATATCTGTCAAGCGAAGCCGGAAAACCATTTCTAGGAGTATGTCATACATTGAGTTGTTGACAAGCCATCTGGGTCTTTCCATGTTAGACAAAGAGGTGAGCGAGCACCATAGAGATTACATCATCGGTTTCTCTCACTCAGGTGTATACACAGGTGGCTCGCTGGGTATTAGGTCTCTTGCCACTACCTTCTTGCGTCTTGTCTTTTTGCAGTTCCTCACGCAACACCAGACACACGAGCTGACACATGCCATGAAAAGAATCGGGACACCAACAACTAGAAACCAAAATAACCCGGGATATTTGCGCTGGAATGTCCACGAGTCATCAGACGCATCCCCACGATCGTATTTGCCATTGGCGATACTCTCTCCTGGCGTCCACGTAGGAATGAGCATGGAATTTGTCAGATCAGGAAGAATTGGTATCAATATCGACCTGTCAGATGCTGCCCATGCTATCCACCAGGGGTCGTGTAACATGACCGTTGTATCGGAACCCGTAGTCAGCGCGCTTCCCGCGCCCGTGGTTGTTCCCGAGCTCCAGACTGTTGCAACGGCTTCTCCGCTGGAGACGGAACGGATGCATTGAACACCATTGATTATCATCTCAATAGGGTCATTGGATGATTTATACAAAGTGTAGCCACTGTATCAAAGTTAGTGTATGTATCGCAGCACTCAAATGTTGCCCGAGTCGCGATAGGTATAGAATTTGGTGTAGCTCAGACCTATTACAGCAAAACGCCGTTGAGATTGTCGATAAATCAGCCATGTCATAGTATGTCCAGCCACTCGGGCATACAGCTGGGCTGAAATGGAAGCGGCTTTGCGAGATGACGCTGTCCCAACCAGAAGGGTAACATGATGCCACTGGCAGTGAAGATAACACAGACATCATTGATGTTACATGATCGCGTGTGTTGGTAGATGTGGGCGCATTAGTGAGAGTGAAGTGGGAATCACATCCTGGAGGCTGCACAAATGGCGTGGTGAGCACCAGGAGTGCTGTCGCTGTCGCAGCGACTGATGGTCTGGTCGCGGTAGACATCGTTGCGATGCCACCAATAAACGAGTATGAATATGTATTTGAAAGGCGGCTAACGCCAAGCTCGTACACGGATAAATGGACAGTGTGGCACAATTTTATTTACGCGCCGATTTATCGCCTCGGTATGAACTTTTAAGATGGATGGAAACATTAAGGGGTTTTAGCGAGATGGTCTTAGCGCCTTGGCATTTTGTGATTGCTTTCTGTATCTAGAAATGCAGGAATACATAACTACTAGGACAGACAAACAGTTTACCAGGCATGTGATAAATATGTTTTCTTAATCTCCATTAACATGTGTATCATGAAGCTTCAATGATGCACCTCGCACCAGTGGCAGAGATCTTTTTATTTAAAAATGACTGGCCACACAATACTATATTAGAGATACACTTTACTTATTGTTGAAGAATGATGATCAGAATTAGAAATAGCGCACGATTGGATCGGTATGTATTGCTGTGGTATTATATACTGTAAAGACCAAATGCAACGCCTAATTGAATTAGCACCCCGAGCACTTCGGAGGTACCACTCGCTGTCAATAATGCTGTGCTTGATGCTCCCCGCTATGATGCCGTCGCTATAAACAAAAAGAAAGGAAAGCGCTAATGGTAAGATGTGGTAAATTACAGTCGGTTGTGAGGTTTCGGTGGGCCCTATGGTCGTATGGCGTCCATAAAAGCTTGATTGGCGAGGATACGAGTATGAAGGCGGGTGTTGCGATACTGGCCACGGCCCTTAGGTATAGGCCCAGATTCATGGGAGGCATCGGAGTCTGTAGACTGAGAGTCGAATAAAGACTGGGTTTCGGACACAGATTGCGACGAGTTAGGACTGCCAACTGAGGAATTGGAAGCCGAGCAGCTGGAATCAATATTTAGCAGGC
>Ga0247807_10002026_pt1 | contig 11419 bp, 11 predicted proteins | sample UWRJL074202C1_FD_179931 | JGI IMG/M metagenome (GOLD analysis project Ga0247807, IMG submission 179931) | Plant litter microbial communities from Arlington Agricultural Research Station in Wisconsin, United States - UWRJ-L074-202C-1 | ecosystem: Environmental > Terrestrial > Plant litter >...
TTCATTTTTTCAGGTATAAACCTGAAGGACTTTTATTTGTTTAACGGAATACTCAAAAGCGTATTTTGCCCCAAAACTGTAATATATACCTGCTGTTTTGAACAGTAAATGCAGTAACATCAAACAGAAATACAGACGGATCGCAGGATTCGCTCTAAATTCCAATGATGAGGATATTTATTTCGTTCTAAATTAATTGTAAGTGAGGTCGGATCTGAAGCTTAACAATATCAGTTCTTTTCGGCTGTGCCAGACAGAAAAGAATACTCCAGGCAATGTCCTCGCCTTTCAGCATTTCAAACTGTTTAACCTGTTCTTTCTTTTTAGCTGCATCATCTTCCTGCATAGCTGTATCAGCTGCTCCGGGCTCTATTAAACTTACCTTGATCCCTAGAGGGTTGATCTCTTTTCTGAGCGCCTCCGAAAACCCCTGGATAGCAGACTTTGTAGCTACGTAAACCGAGCTGTTCTCTTCACGCACATCTGCACTCATAGAACCGATATTTACAATATGTGAAAATGAATTTTCCTCCATCCTTTTAACTGCTTCATGGCAACAGGCCATATAACCAATCAGGTTGGTTTGCACAACATAATGCCAGTCTTCATAATTGCCCTCCATAATACTTTGGCAGGCAACCGCAGCATTATTAATCAAAATATCTATTCCGCAAAACCGGCTGTCTACCATATCAAAAACCCGAGTAATATCCTCCCGGTTTGCTGTATCCGCGACCATTCCATAACAAATGGTTTCGCGTTCCAGAGACATGATCTCAGCTAAAGTTTCATCTACTTTGTCACGATGACGTCCAAAGAGCATAATCTTCGCACCATGTGCAGCAAGCAATAACGCAGCAGCCCGCCCTATTCCTGTTGTTCCACCGGTAATCAACACTCTTTTTCCGGCAACATGCTCGTTAATTAAACTGTTAAAATCATTCATATTTATTTCTTTTATCTGTTGAAAAAACCTGATTACTTACAAACTCTTTTATTATAGAATTCTGTGACTATACATTGCGGGAACATTTTCTGCAATGCATTGTTTTCCTAAAAAGACTCTAATAAATAATCAGGTATAAACCGCAGATGGCTCAAAATAAATACAGCTATATTCAGTAGAAATCTGAATAATGCTTATAATATATATAGCTATTTTCTTAAAAAAACATTCTTCCTCAAAGTGGGATTTCAACATAAAACTTACTGCCAACATGCTCCTCACTTTCAAACCAGATCGTACCACCATGAGCCTCAGCATACGTCTTTACGATCCACATCCCTAATCCAACAGGCTCCTGCCCATCTATACCTTTTCTTCCGGCACGGGTATACTTATTGAAAAGAGCAGGCTGTAAATTTTTCGGGATTCCAATTCCGTTGTCAGATACTATAGTTAAAAACGTTTTTTCCAGCTTTTCAAGATGAACGCTGATCTGTCCGCCATCTGCTGTAAATTTAATGGCATTAGAAACCAGGTTATTCACAATCTGCAAATATTTCATGCTGTCCAGTTGTGCATATATCTTCGGATGTGAATAGGTGAAAACGAAATTTCTCTCTGCGTTCAGCTGCGAATTGCGATAAACATTCATAATTTCATTGACTTCCCAGACCAGCTCAGCTCTTTCTTTACGAACCATTACTTTTACAGTATCTAACGATTCTGTCTTGATAATATCATGGATGAGCTTGATATTACGCTTGGATATTTCAGTGATCATCCGTGTCCATTCGTGAATCTCTTTATTTTCATTTTCAGGAAGTTTTTTACTGATAGCTTTTGCAAGGCCCTGCACAATACTGATAGGACCTGTCAGATCATGGGCAAGAATTTCAAGTGTGGAATTCTTCCAGCCATTGATCTTTTCCATACTGATAATTCCAAGTTTTCTTGCAGAGTCATCTTCTAATATCCCACTTAAATACTTAATATGTTTCCCTTCAAGAATTGGGTAAACTTTGAGTCTTACCCATCTTTCTACACCATCTGCTCTGACGATTCTGAAATCTAATGTACTATTAACCTTATTTTTTAAAAGAGAGTTAAAGTTCTTTTTAACATATTCCTGGTCTTCAGAATGGATCGTCTTAAGAAACAATTCCGGATCACTATAAAGCTCACTGCTTTTTTTTTGAGTAAAATGCTCAAATGCATCATTTATATAAGTAAATCTCAGCTCTGCCGGGCTAAATATAAAAAAGATCTCATCTGATTGCTCTGCCATCTCTTTAAAGATTGCACTTTCGGAGTTTTCCATTTTAGTATAATTACACCAATCGTATATATCAGAAATTGCTTTCTATGAACCCGCATTAATCTGTTTAAAACACGATCAGAATGGTTTAAAAAACAACAATACCTTCAACTAAACAATTGATGTCAATTTTTGTGTTGTTCCCCAAAAGGTTAAGATCAGATCATCTCTGAAATAATTTCTCACCTATCCGGAAAACAAATTAAGTGATTTACTTATTGTATCTCCAAAGATTTAAATGTCATTATCTGATTACCGGCCTTACTATTTTGATGTGCAGTTAAGAAGTCCGTGAACTACTGCGAATTTAATTAGTGTCGCCGTATTATTCGAGTTTGTTTTCTGCAGCAAACTTTGCCTGTACCCTTCAATTGTTCGCTTGCTGAGAAAAAGTTTGTCAGAAATCTCATAATTAGTGAGCCCTTCACCTATTAATTGTAATACTTCAATCTCGCGTTCAGAAAACTCTGTATCCTGCTTTAAACTCTGATGAGCAAGTGCTATCTGATTAGTATAATAAAGATCAGCAAGATTTACAGATAACTCTGTACTGATATATCTACCACCCTGCATCACATGATTTATTGCAAATAGCAGTTCATCCACATTACAATTTTTTAAAAGATATCCATCGGCATTCTGAGCGAAACTTTCACCAAGATAACTTAGATCATTATGCATAGAAAGTACAATTATTTTGATATCCGTATCAATCGCTTTCACCTGGCTGATTAAGCTTATTCCATCAAGCCCTGGCATTTCTATATCCGTCAGTAATAAATCAATCTTTACGGATTGATTCAGCAGATCCAGCACTTCAGCACCATTCATAGCAACCGCTACAATATCAATATTTTTATCTATTTCCAATAGCATTCTAATCCCGTCACGTACAATCATCTGATCGTCCGCTAACATTACCTTTATCATAATCGTAAATTAAAATATTTATTATTTATTTATAGTATAATTAAAAGGCTGGCACCAGTATTTTTATTCTTTCAATCAGGTAATCCAGATCAAATGGTTTAGGTATGAAAAAATCACAGCCGTAATTGTCCAGAGAAAGAAACGCCAAAGGCGCTGCAGAATAAATAATCACTGGTATAGCCTGTGTGTCTGCTTCCCTTTTCAGCTGATTACAAAGTTCACCACCATTAATATTTGGCAAAATATAATCTAACAGTATCAGATCCGGTTGACATTCTCTTGCTAGAGGAAGGATATCAAGCACTTCTTTACACATCATACATTCATAACCTTCCTCTTTAAATACCTCCTCAAGTATGTATAAGAGATCCGGATCATTTTCGACCACAAGAATTTTCTTTGTATGATGTTTTTGTACTGATGATAATAGATTTGAAATACTTTTCATATCACAAAAATTTAGGATAAAGATATAAAAAGAGAAAATCAGTGTATATAGATAATATACCTGTTCTAATCGTTTTAACCGCTAAACGAAGTAAGTATTTCACCTTAAAACAGGAATTATTTAAAATAATATGAGCAGAAGAAGGATCTAAGAACATTTGGATGAATACAAAGCAAATCTTGCAACCAGGAAAAAGTTGATACTACCTTACAGCTATGCGTTGTTATTCAGCCGCCGATATTGTTTATTGATTAAAACGGCCAAACGAACCGCCGGAAGTACCTTTTCGGGATGATCTACCTTAGTTACTTCGCGGGGAAGAGATTGATATAATGCTGAAAATGGCTCCTGAACAAATACGCGCCCACCTGAAGTACTGATTTTCAGGGCCCCGTTAACACCATCTTTCCCTTTACCAGATAATATGATACCAACAGCCATCTCCTGATATTCCCTGGCAAGAGATTCAAAAAAGATATCTATGATATTTTCATTAGCTGATCTTCTGAACGTAACCTTAAGTACTCCGCTCCCGATACTGACTGAGAATTTTTCCTGAAGTATATAAACAGTGCCTTTTTCAATAACCAGATCTTCTTCTAACCTGACTATTTTCATACGTGTTTTCTGAAATAAGGCTTCTTCAATTTTTTTTAAATAATCAGCCTGCGCATGCGAGATCAGAACAATAGCGATAGGCAGATCAGAATCCAGTGCTATAAAAAACTCATTTAAAGATTGTTGCGCACCTGTAGCAGCACCAATACCCACTACATAACATTTACTCATATATTGGATCACTTGTTATTCAGTATGGTTAACTTCTGGCAATTGCTGAACCAGCAGGCTCAGCAATTGAGCTTACTGATCAGGCTTCAATATTTACCTCATTCAGCGCAATATCTGTCAGCAAAACATCTGTATCTTTTTCTTCTGCCAGTGTAGCAGCCAATAATTGTTCAGCTTCAGTATGCCCCATTAACTTAGCAAAGGTTACCAGGCAGCCATAGCTGGCAATTTCATAATGTTCTACTTTCTGAGCCGCAGAAATCAGTGCTGCATCCAGTGCAGGTGATCCTTCAAAGTTTTCAAGAATCTCGTCAGCTTCTTCCAGCAAACCTTCCATCGCTTTACATTTTTTAGCACGGACATTTAATTCCAGAGAATCAAATACTTGTTTAAGCCGGTCGATCTGTCCTTCAGTTTGCTCATAATGTGTTTGAAAAGCATTTTTAAGTGCTTCACCCGAAGCACCTGCTGACAGCTTTTTTAATCCCTTAAGTAATTGCTTTTCTGCGCCAAGAATATCTCTCAATTCATCCACAAAAAGTTCATGGAGATGAGCATTAGGCATGTTCTGTTGTTCTTTTTTAGTTGCCATAATTTTTGTTTTTTTAGAATACGACGTATGTAAAAACAGTTGTTAAAATTTATTGTTTATAATTTTGAAATCATATCAAATGCTACTCCGGTAAGTGATGTTACTGCTCGATGCACTGGTTACAAATTCTTGATTGCTCAATATATAATCATCAGTGTCGTCATCCTTACAAGATGAAGTTACCATTACGGACAGACACATCAAGAGCATCACCGGCCATGCTTTATTGTTACTAAAATTCAAGTTTATCATAATCGTAATTTTAATTGTTTTACGCTACATAAACATGTTGATTGAAACGAAGTTTGAATTTATACCAATACCAGTATTTAGCTTGTTTGATCTTCGGTTTTTACGCTTTTAGTATAAATACCTGATTGTTATGCTTACTGAATACACCGTATTTACACAATAAACTCATGATTTAAAGCTTTGATATCGTGTATCAAGGTGTATGGAACTTTGCGTCTTCCATATTCAATTTCTCCTTCAGCTACCAGGTGATCCATATTTTTCAGGTAGATGTATTCCTGAAATGTTAATGGGGGCAACATAAAATCAGTAAATCTCCCGGCACCACTTTCTGTACTATGCCATCTTAATGCTGCTGCCGCTGAACCTGAAACTATAAAGAATAAAGCCAGAAACTTTCATAAAAACATTTATTTAATCAAAAATAAGCAGATTCAAAACTATCTATTTCTAATATAAATGAGCAAATAAGAAAATATAACTACTTAAAATTTCTTATTTAATCGAAATTGATTAAAAATCGCTAAAATCGAGTAGGAAGTATATTCCATATACATTTTAAATCAATATAGCTCTCAAGTTGTCCTAAAGCTTGTTTGACGATTAGGTCTTCATTCTCCATAATCTGATTGTTCACGTTATGTGAACAATCAGATTAAATGAAGACGATTTAAAAAAACAATATATTACAATAGAAAATAAAGGAAATATCTGGTCATAAAGTCCTTTGGAGTATTGGAATTTTGTAAATATTGTGGATTATAGAAGATTCCAATTAATCAGGAAAGAAGATTAAGCCTCAAACACTGGTTTAGCCTAAAATGAGTCGACCTAAGTATAAATTTTCCAAGCCAAATAAAGTGGTTATGCAGACGGCAATGAATCATGATTATAATGACAATTTATAATACCTTCTCCGCAACTTTTGGCATAGATCCATATTATATTCAAATTTTGTAAAAAACCGGAGTTTCCCAAAACTCCTGAAAACAAAAAAAGGTGACAGATCTTTAAAAATCTATCACCTCGTTTGGTGCACTTGTAGGGATTCGAACCCCAAACCTTCTCATCCGTAGTGAGATGCTCTATCCAATTGAGCTACAAATGCATTTCCGTCTGTCGATATCGTATCGCTTTGGGATTGCAAAAGTAGTATTTCTATTTGAAATTCAAAACTTTTTTCAAATAAATCTTCAAATAAATATAGCCTCTTATACCTGCTACCCTTCTACAACTTTCTTAATTGCATCGAAATCAGGAAGATCACCAGCAGATTCTAAAACTTCAGCATAGATAATTTTTCCATTTTCGTCGATCACAAATGCAGCTCTTTTCGAAACTCCCTTCAGGTTATACACGAATTCTTCATAAATCGCCTGGTAAGCTGCAGACGTTTCCTTATTGAAATCCGATAATAAAGGAAACTGATAGAACTGTTCTTCTTTAAACTTGGCCAATGTAAAAGGAGAATCCACAGAAATACCCAGTACCTCAGCATTCATTCCCTGGTAAAAACCAAAGCTATCTCTCATTGTACAAAGCTGAGTTGTGCATGTACCAGTAAAAGCCATTGGAAAAAACTGTAATACTAATTTCTTTCCCTTGAAATCAGCTAATGATGTTTCTTTTAAATCTGAGCTGAATAATTTAAAATCCGGAGCCTGATCACCTATTTTTAATCCCATTATTATATATATTAATTGTTTATGTTATACTATTCTTTTAAACCAGACTGTTGAGCAGCCAGCTTATCTCTTTCGTTCAATTGCTGATCCAGTAAAGCCAGCCCCTGTTCAAAACTACGCGGTGCATAGCCAAGTTCTTCTATAGCCTTATCCAGTATAAAACCAGTCTTAACAGGACGTCTTGCTGCCTGATTAAGTGAGGCTGAACTTATCTCTGTAATCAGCTCTTTATCCAGATGCCAAAAATCTGCAACCCGGAAAACCAATTCTGAAATACTCATCATATCTTTCCCGGAGACATTGAATACACCAAGCGCATCTTTTTCAATAGCTTCAAGACAAGCATCTGCCAGATCCTCTGCTAAGGTAGGCATCCTCCACTGATCATTAACCACATTAATCGGAGTTCCTTTCTCCAGCGCATCTTTAGCCCACAAAACAATATTACTTCTGCTTGCATCACTGATAATTCCATATACGATGATCGTACGCAGTATAGTCCATTTACACCTGGAACTTTTAATAATATCCTCTGCCTCAAATTTGGTCTCCCCATAATAACTCAAAGGATTGGGTATCCCCAACTCATCATAAGGACCATGTAAACCATCAAAAATAAAATCAGTAGATAAATGTACCAGCTGAATATTGTATTCTTCACAAACTTTGACCAGTGTTTTCACTGCTTCAACATTAAGCGCATAAGCAATCTCTTTTTCTGTCTCACATTTATCAACATTTGTTAATGCAGCAGTATGTATAATTGCATCAGGCTTATATTGCCCCAGTACGGCTCTGACCTGAACAGGATCTGAGATATCCATTTCTGCGTATTCATAACCATGAGTACTTTTAAAACGATTTTCACCTTTAGATGTCGCTACCAGATTAAACTGTATTCCAGCTAATATTGCAGCAGTAATTTTTTGTCCCAGAAGCCCGTTGCTGCCCGTAACCAATACTGTTTTCATGTCTACTAAATTATCGATAAAAAAACTGTGGAAAAACTTTTTATTTATATACAAAAAATATATCGAAAATCCTTAGCTTTGCAAACCGAATTGAAGCCTTTAAAACGGCCTTTAACAATTTGATATTTATAATTTTACCAAAAACAATATATGCCTAACATTGGAAAAATAGCGCAGATTATAGGACCGGTAGTAGACGTGAGTTTTGCTGACGATGCTCATTTACCTCAAATCTTCTCTGCATTAGAGATTGAAAAAGAAAACGGACAAAAGATCGTTTTAGAAGTTCAACAACATCTTGGTGAAGACCGTGTCCGTGCAATTGCAATGGACTCGACTGATGGTTTAGTACGTGGAATGGCCGCAGTTGATACTGGCTCTCCTATCAAAATGCCTATTGGTGATCAAATCAAGGGTCGTTTATTCAATGTTGTAGGTGAAGCTATCGATGGAATTAACACAGTTGATAAAACTGGTGGTAAATCTATTCACAACGCCCCTCCACGTTTCGACGAACTATCAACAGAATCAGAAGTACTTTATACAGGTATCAAAGTAATCGATTTATTAGAGCCTTATGTTAAAGGTGGTAAAATCGGATTATTTGGTGGTGCAGGTGTAGGTAAAACTGTATTAATCATGGAGCTGGTAAACAACATTGCGAAAGCATATGCTGGTTTATCTGTATTCGCAGGTGTTGGTGAGCGTACTCGTGAAGGTAATGACCTTTTACGTGAGTTCATTGAATCTGGTGTAATTAACTATGGTGACGAATTCCTTCATTCTATGGAAAAAGGTGGATGGGACTTAAGCAAAGTTGATACTGAGAAACTAAAAGAATCTAAAGCAACATTGGTATTCGGTCAAATGAATGAGCCTCCCGGAGCACGTGCACGTGTAGCTTTATCAGGATTAACTGTAGCTGAATACTTCCGTGATGGTGATGGAGAAGGCGCTGGAAAAGATATTCTTTTCTTCGTTGACAATATCTTCCGCTTTACTCAGGCTGGTTCTGAAGTATCGGCACTTTTAGGCCGTATGCCTTCTGCAGTAGGTTACCAACCAACTCTGGCAACAGAAATGGGATTAATGCAGGAACGTATTACTTCAACTAAACGTGGATCAATTACTTCCGTACAAGCTGTTTATGTGCCTGCGGATGATTTAACTGACCCGGCTCCGGCTACAACGTTTGCCCACTTGGATGCAACAACTGTATTATCACGTAAAATTTCTGAGCTGGGTATCTATCCTGCTGTAGATCCACTGGATTCTACATCACGTATCCTTTCTCCAGCTATTTTAGGAGATGAGCACTATAACACTGCACAACGTGTGAAAGAAATTTTACAACGTTACAAAGAGTTACAGGATATCATCGCGATTTTAGGTATGGACGAATTATCTGAAGAAGATAAATTAATCGTTCACCGTGCACGTCGTGTTCAACGTTTCTTGTCACAACCTTTCCACGTAGCTGAGCAGTTTACAGGCTTAAAAGGTGTATTGGTTGACATTAAAGAAACCATCAAAGCATTTAACATGATTATGGATGGTGAAGTTGATGAATATCCTGAAGCTGCATTTAACTTAGTTGGTGGCATCGATGATGCAATTGAAAAAGGAAAGAAACTATTAGCTGAAGCAAACGCTTAATTAAGGCGTATACACTCAACATATGACATTAGAAATATTAACACCAGATAAAAAAGTCTTCGAAGGAGAAGTAACAGCAGTGACTGTACCGGGTACTATGGGATCTTTTCAGATTTTGAGAGACCATGCTCCTATTATTTCAACTTTAGAAGATGGACCAGTAATTATTAAAAGCAAAACTGACGAACAAACCTTTATGATTAAAGGTGGTGTTGTAGAAGTTTTAAAAAACAAGATTATTGTTTTAGCTGAGGGTGTAGCTTAATATTTAATCATACATTATAAAAAGAGAGTGTTCCAAAAGGACACTCTCTTTTTTTGTGCGTATTTTCCAGACTGCTTTTGAAATCCCAACTCAAAGAATGAGTAAACCCCTGTTAAAAGCGTTTTTATTATACAGACAATCAGGCTAATTTTTTAAAATTCCTTAACACTTTTCCTGATTTTAAGCAGAATTTCTCTAATATTATGATGCATGCATAGAATCTATACCGAATACCGATATCATATTTGGTATAAATGACACCACGTTTAGAAAGGTTAATCCTATTTCAGGCAAAATATTGTACTGAATTAAATTAAATTTCATAATTATATTTTTTTTCATTTATTTTCATTCTGCTATTGACAGTCTGTAAACCAAAAACTAAATTGTAATTATATAAGACAAACGAAAAACATAAAGAAATGCAAGGTTTATTCAAAGCGCAAATTAATGTCATTATTAACCTAAACATTCTGCTGATTCTTCAGGAGACTAAGGCGCTGTAAATGAATATTTAACCTACAAAAATATCCGAAAGCGCCTCCCAACAGAGGCGCTTTTTTAATGAGAGCAAAACCAAACCACCGAAACCAAAAAAAATGCAATACTACGATTCAGCCACAGTCCTTTACTTAAACGGGAAGTTTATCAAGGCCGCAGAAGCCAAGACAAGTTTGTATAGTCAATCTTTACATTATGGCTATGCAGTTTTTGAAGGTATCCGTGCGTACAATACGCATAACGGAACCAGAATATTTAAAGCGAAAGAGCATTATGACCGCCTGCAGCATTCTGCAGAACTGATGCATATCCCTTTTCCATTCGACAAAGACGAGCTGATTAAGCAAACGTATAAATTACTGCAGAAGAATAATATAAAGGATGCATATATCCGTCCTTTAGTGTATTGCGCACCAAATATGACACTAAGTGCGGCAACAGAGGTTTCCATCCTCATCTGTGCCTGGGAATGGGGAGCATATCTTGGAAATGCACTGCAAAAGGTATGTGTTTCCAGCTACCAGAGACCTAATCCAAAATCAACTCATGTAGAAGCCAAAGCAAGCGGACACTATGTGAATTCAATCCTGGCAACTACTGAAGCTAAAAGTAAAGGTTTTGATGAAGCTATTTTACTGGATATGAACAATAACATTGCTGAAGCTCCCGGAGCCAATATTTTCATCGAAAAAAATGGCAAACTCTATACTCCCCCACTGGGAAATATCTTACCTGGTATTACCAGAGCAACAGTATTGAGATTATGTAAAACACTTGATATAGAATGTATTGAAACGCACTTATCAGTTGACGATCTAAAAGGTGCTGACAGTGCTTTCTTCTGTGGAACGGCAGTAGAAATCGCGGGCATTGCTTCCATAGACGACACCATTTTCCCTGCAACCTGGACTGAAACTTTAGGAGCTACTTTACAACGTACCTACAAAGCTTTGGTATTAGAGAAACAAAACTACGAAGTAATCATATAAACAAAAAAACCATAAAACTAGAAGATGTCACAAGCACCAGAATTGAACCGCTACAGCAAAGTTTTCACGCAGGATCCCAC
>Ga0247807_10002027_pt1 | contig 11408 bp, 13 predicted proteins | sample UWRJL074202C1_FD_179931 | JGI IMG/M metagenome (GOLD analysis project Ga0247807, IMG submission 179931) | Plant litter microbial communities from Arlington Agricultural Research Station in Wisconsin, United States - UWRJ-L074-202C-1 | ecosystem: Environmental > Terrestrial > Plant litter >...
ACCCTGTCCATAGCCTTGGCACTTAACCAACCCTGTTCGGCCTGTACGGCATGCAGTATAGGAAGCAACGCCGATTTTTGCTTACCTTCAGGGTAACGGCTTACCATATCGGCCATTTCGGCTAACAAAGCGGGGGAAAAGGCTGCCGTTGTGTAATTTTGGGTATCTTCTACTCTAAGCATCTAACTCTCCAGCTATAACGTTTAAACTGCTCATATTAATAATTGCATCCGAAAGCATCATTCCGCGGCTCATATCGGCATACATGCTGTAATTGATAAAGCTTGGTCTGCGGAAATGCAAACGGTATGGAGAACGGCCACCATCATTAACGAGGTAAAAACCTAATTCACCATTGGCACCTTCTACCGAATGATATACCTCGCCCACTGGAGTAGGTATCTCGCCCATCACTATTTTAAAGTGATAGATCAATGCTTCCATATTGTTGTACACTTCCTCTTTTGGAGGCAAGTAAAACTCTGGCACATCGGCGTGGAATATGGTAGGGTCTTCTTTCTCAATTTTATCCAAAGCCTGCTGAATCATACGCATGCTTTGTTTCATTTCCTCGTTACGCACCAGGAAACGGTCATACACATCACCAGTGGTACCTACTGGCACTTCAAAGTCGAAATCTTCGTAAGAGCAATAAGGGTTCATGGCCCTTACATCGTAATCTACACCGGTAGCACGCAGTATAGGGCCGCTCCAGCTATAATCTAAAGCCGCTTCCTGTGTTACCGGGGCAACGCCGCGGGTACGGTCAATAAAGATACGGTTACGGTTAAATAATGACTCAAATTCATGTAGTACTTTAGGAAAATCCACTAAAAACTTGCGGATTTTAGCAAAGGCAATATCGTTAAAATTACGTTCAAAACCCCCTAACCTGCCTACGTTGGTGGTTAAACGCGAGCCGCAAACCTCTTCGTAAATTTCATAGATAGCTTCACGGTATTCCATCATATAAAGGAAACCTGTGAAGGCTCCGGTATCTACACCCAATACACCATTACAAATAATATGATCGGCTATGCGGGCAAGCTCCATCATAATTACGCGCAGATAATCTACACGTTTAGGAGTATTGATGCCTAACAGTTTTTCAACTGTCATGTGCCAGCCCATATTATTGATGGGGGCCGAGCAGTAGTTCAACCTATCGGTTAACGGCGTAATTTGATAGAACGGACGATGTTCGGCAATCTTCTCAAATGCCCGGTGTATATAACCTATGGTTGATACGCCGCTTACAATGCGCTCACCATCCATTTGCAAAACGTTTTGAAAAACGCCATGCGTAGCCGGATGCGTTGGCCCCAGGTTAAGGGTACTCAACTCGCTTTGCAGGTTAGTATCGGTATTCGTATTTAACGAAGGAAAATTTTGCATATTTATCTTCCGAAATAAAAATCTTTTTTGTCAACACGGTTAGGATCCTCTAGCGGGTATTCTTTACGCATAGGGAAAACCGTCATATCATCCACATTCAAAATGCGAACCAAGTTAGGGTGACCTTCAAAGTCAACACCGAAGTAATCGTAAGTTTCCCGCTCCATCCAGTTGGCACCGTTCCAAAGTACGGTAGCCGTTGGTATACGTACATCATGCGTAGGCAAAAATACCTTCACCCTTACACGCACGTTATGCACCAAGCTATGCAGGTGATAAATTACGCCTATAGAATTTTCCTGCTCAGGGTAGTGTATAGCGGTAATATCGGTTAAGTATATAAACTGTAAAGACGCATCTTGTTTAAGGTAGGTCAGTACATCTATAATATTTTCGCGGGTGGTTTCGGCGGTAAGCAAACCGTAGGGCTCGCCTGTGAACGCTACCAACTCACCAAACTTACTGGTAACCTGTTGTTGTAAAATCTCGTTGTTTAATGCTCCCATTACTGAATTCCGTATGAAGCTAATAATTTGGTATACTCAGGTGAATCCCGGCGGCGCAGCGCTTCGGTTCTTACCAGTTCCTGAATATTCATAAAGCCATCAATAATACCTTCGGGGCGTGGCGGACAACCCGGCACGTAAACATCAACCGGAATAATCTCATCAATACCTTGCAAAACCGAATAGGTATCAAATATACCACCGCTTGAGGCACATGCACCTACGGCTATTACCCAGCGGGGTTCGGCCATTTGCAGGTAAACCTGACGTAAAACAGGAGCCATTTTTTTAGAGATGGTACCCATTACCATCAGCAAATCGGCCTGACGGGGCGAAAAGCTTAAACGCTCGGCACCAAAACGCGAAAGGTCATAATTAGAACCCATGGTGGCCATAAATTCGATACCACAGCAAGAAGTTGCAAAAGGAAGCGGCCACAACGAATGTGAACGAGCTAAACCAATGGCCTTATCTAAACTGGTAGCAAAAAATCCTGAACCTTCAACACCCGGAGGGGCATTAACTATCTGAACATCACTCATTGATAATAACTGCTAAATCCGCATAATACGGAGGTTTACAAATTTATTATAATTAACGTGATATCGTATATTGTAATATGTACAAGGTAGTATTTAGAATTAATCTAAACAGAATTAATCCCAATCTAAAGCACCTTTTTTAAGCACGTAGATAAAGCCTAAAAGTAATGTGGACATGAAGATGAACATCTCTATTAAGCCCTCAACACCCATGGCTTTGAAGTTTACCGCCCAAGGGTACATAAAGATAACCTCCACATCAAAAAGCACGAACAGGATGGCTACCAGGAAGTATTTAATAGAAACCGGTGTACGCGCGTTACCCACTACCTCAATACCCGACTCAAAAGGGGTTAGCTTATCAGCAGTTTGGCGTTTTGGGCCCAACTTGTGAGTAAAAAACATTGTAGTTACCACAAAGCCTATAGCAACCAGCATTTGGATGATAATAGGGAGGTAATTAACGGGTAAACTTTGTGCTTCCATGCAGCAAATATAATCGAAATGTTGAATAAAGAAAAAGGCCGCATGTTATTGCGGCCTTTAGTTATTTTAATGACGGGTTATTATTTACCTTTTGCGGCACCACCACCTTTACGTTTAAAGTAATCGAGCGCATTCCTGTTAGTCGGATCAGCCTCACGTGCCTTGGTATAATTTTCGGCTGCTTTGGCAGCATCTTTTTCCTTATACTCGGCATAGGCACCTAAATAAGCGTAAGCTTCAGCTAAATTCTTCTTATCAGCGTCAGCTAATGTTGGTTTAGCTGTAGTGTACTCTATTAATTTTTCATAGAATGGTTTAGCAAACCCTACAATGTTATTACGGTCTTTCTCTTTTAAATCATATAATCTTGCACGATATAAAGTAACCGTAGTATTAGGTGCGGTTAGTTTCGACTGAATGTGTGAGAAAGCTGAATCGGCTTTTACCAGCAAAGTTGTATCGGCTACCGGTTTAGGTGTTGCTTTGCTCGACAATTGATCGCCGTAAGCGAAATAATAGCTAAAACCTTCAGAGAAGTAATCGTTCAAAGTAGCTTTGTTCGATTTAGATACAAACTGTGCATAATTATCACCTGCTTTTACATACTGACGTTTAGCATAGTAAATCTTAGCTATATCGGCATATAGATCGCCCATTGTAGTATCTAACTGTACTGTTTTTTCAAATGTTTGCAGTGCAGCAGTAGTGTCTTTAGCTTTTAACTGTATGCGACCTAAATAATAATAATCATAAGGAATAACACGTTTAGGATCGGCTTTGGTTAACCAAGTATTTAAAGCCGTAGTTGCTCCTGTATAATCACCATTTTCATAACCGGCATAGCCTAAGTAACGATAAGCTCTTAAGTTAGCATTAGGCATTTTTGACAAGGTTGCTGCTTCTTCCTGCAACTCTTTAAATTTACCAGCCTGGTATAAAAAGTCGGCATAACGCAAGCGCGATTCTACCGAGTTATCAGTTAAGCTTAAAAACTTACGGTATTGCTCTACAGCCTCATTTACTTTTGCTGAAGCTTGTGTAGGAACTTTTTGAGCCCAACGAATATCAGTTTCGGCCCATTCGCGGTAAGCCGGACCAAAATTAGGGTCAATAGCTAATGCATCTTTAAATTCCTTTTCTGATTCTTCCCAGTTGTTAGCTTGGCGCCATACCACACCGGTAGATACCTTGGCAGCAGCCAATTTAGGATTAATGTTCAATGCATTTGCGTAAGCAGTAACCGCTTCCGTATTTTTTAACTGTGAACGGTAAGCATCTCCCAACGCTACATACAGGTCAGGGTCTTTAGCATTTACGGTAACTCCTTTGGTTAAAACGGCAACAGCCGCAGCACCATCGGGTTTATCACCTAATAAATAAGCTTCACCAACATATTGGTATGGCTTGCTATCTTTTCCAGCAAGGCTAATGGCCTGGTTAAAGTTGGTTTGTGCACCGGCCATGTCTTTATTAGCACGGGCTACTGCACCTAAACCTGCATAACTTAATGCCGATTTTGGGTTAGCGGCCAAGCCTTTACTAAAAGTGGCTTTAGCACTATCAATATATTCCTGTTCTAAATATACCCAACCCAGGTAAAAAAAGTTCTCGTCTTTAGTAGGCTGTGTAGCTGTCAAGTTTTTAAGCATCGACTTGGCTTTCTGATATTGTTCGGCGTCAATAGCTTTCTTGGCGTCGGCAAGACTCTGCGCAAAAACTGATGAACCTATAAATACCAGGCCAGTGGCTACCCCTACAATTTTACTGCTCATATTCTTCATGGCTCAATTTTATAGTTTAACTTAATTATTTAACAATATTAATTTCCCTTGTTGGGATCAATTCTGGCAACAAACCAGATTTTAGTATGATTCTTTGTCCTCTGTCACTGTGCAAAAAATCGGCGAAGGCTGTGGCTAAACCCTCTCTGCCCGTACAGTTAACGTAATACAATTTGCGACTAAGCGGATACTGTTTTAGAGCTAAAGTCATCTGCGATGGTTTAAAATACTGTGTCGATGCTTTGTCATTATCATTACCTTTAACAGCAACAACTTTAACTTTTGCAGCGGCTGCAGCGTAATCACCATCAGGCTCGTTTAACCAGTTAAACCCAACAATACCAATAGCGTTAGCATGTTCGCTTACATAAGTAATTACATCCTTATTGTTATTTAAAGCATAAATATTTTTTTGCTTTAACTGGCTATTACCCGATAGTTCCTTCAAATACCTTACCAAACTTGAATTGGGGTTGTCAAAAACAACATTCATTTCAGTTTTGGCTTGCCCGTTTAATACTGCTTTAAGCTGATTTACAGTCATTAACGTATCGTTCGACTGCTGGTTCACAATAATGGCAATAGCATCATGTGCAAAAGGTGTAGTTTCGGGTGGCAGGGTGCGAGCGGTTAATGTTTTAACTTCATCTGCGTTTAATTCGCGTGCCAAAATTACAGTTCGGATGCTATCTTGCAATAACAATTTAATAACCTCGGCTTCGGTTTTGAATAATAGCTCGGGCTTCGTGTCAGGATAAAGCGACTGAAATACATATTGCTCCTGCTCCAGAATAGGTTTAAAGGATTCGTCGGCAAGCAAAAATGCTTTACCTGAAGTGCCAGTATCATTTTCCTTGAGCTTGCCCGATTTACGATTGCACATGGCAAATACAACCAGTACAATTACACAACCGGCAATGATCTTTAAACTATTACTCATGGTGTTTCTGTTTTCATAATACGGGCGAAACGCAATATTCCATAAACGATGAACAAGCCACCAAAAGTATATCGCTGGGTATCGCTCAGGTTTAAAGGCAAGGCTTTCCAAAACATGATGAGCACACCTAAAATAAAAATCCCTACAAAGAGGGCTGCTCCTAAAATAAACAAAAACCGCCTTTTGGGCGATTTTTGTTTATTAAAATCTGAATTCAACATTCAAATAATTTATTGATCATTCAATTGGAATACGATTGGCACCGTGTATTGTACACGTACCGCTCTACCATTTTGACGGCCAGGCGTCCATTTTGGTGAAGATTTAACTACTCTCGTAGCTTCTTCTTCCAAGCCGGAACCAAACGTACGGCCTACAACTTTGATGTCTGTTAAACTTCCATCGCGTTCTACTACGAAAGTAACGTTAACACGGCCTTGAACACCATTTTCTTGTGCTATTGCCGGGTACCTTACCGCTTTTGAAAGGTACTTGTTAAAGTCACCGTTGAAAGCCGGCAATTGCTCTACTGAAGTAAAGATCTCATTTGGGTTAGATTCTACTACAGCGGCACTAACCGGTGCGTTACCTACAGGCTCGTCAATACGAACGGTTTGCGTAGGGTCACCCTTAATGTCTTTCTGACCGGGGTCGGCCACTTTCAAATCCTCCTGTGTAGGTGGATCTTTATCAGGCACCTGCTCATCCGGTTTTACAATCGGAGGCGGGAACTTCACCTGGTCAACCTTTGGCTTTTGAGGCTCGGCAGTTGGCGGAGGTGGCGGAGGTGGTTCGCTTTTGTTAATGGGTGGAGGAGGTATTAATACTACTTCCTGGATCTTAACCTGCTCAGCCGGCGGTGGTATCAATCCTTTGATCTTATTAATAATAGTAGGCAACGATACACCAAATACAAATAATGTACTGGTAATAATTAAGGCAATAGTGGTATTACGAGCATTGTTTTTTCGTAATTGGTAAGCACCATATTCCTTGTTCCTATCATTAAAAACAACATCAAGCCACTCTGGTTTTAATATGTCTAATTTTGATCCTAATATAGCCATGGCTTTTTAATTATAAGTGTTCAAAGTAAAGTGTGTTGCCCTTAAAAAAGATTATCACGTTTTAAAAGGCCAATCTCTACCGGAGATATATCAACGATAGCAAACGACATATTGTTTGTAATATGCAATTCGTCAAGCACATCAACCACGTTTTTGTAAACTGATTTTTCGCTTGGCTTAACAATAACGAACATATCTTTACCTGTTGTTGATTTTACCTTCTGCGATTGTTCTATCAATACCTTACGTATCCCTTTATCGTTTTTGCTATAATCACCAATAGTTGGTGGTGTTACGCCTGGTTCGCCAACAAACCATTCCAGTTTATTACCGCTACCTAATAGAACGGTCATGGTACGAGAGGCAGCAATAGGTTCCTGTGTATTTTTATCATCTTTATCTGGCATGGCCAAGTCCATAGCTTTGGGCTTGTTCAGGGTGGTAGTTAGCATGAAGAACGTTACCAATAAGAAAGCCAAATCCACCATTGCTGTTAAATCAACACGTGTAGATTGTTTCTTACTTCTAACCTTCCCGCCTTTCTTGCCACCCCCGCCGGAGGTATCTAATTCTGCCATTTTATTATTTTGCTCTTAATGTAGTAATTAAACTAAACTTGTTTACTTTTTGCTTTTGCAATATGGCTATAATACGTTGCATGGTAGGGTACTCTTCATTACCATCTCCTTTAATTGAAAATAGTAATTCTTTGTTAGTTAAATTCTTTTCCACTACACGTGCTTCGTGTACCCAGTTATACAACTCGTTACTTACCGAATCAGTAGGTATACCTCTACCGGCGTTTACCACAGCTTTTCGTTGCTCGGCATCCATTGCCAAATATTGTTTTAACTGCTGCATAGGTACACCAACATTATCCAAATTCTGGAATTGTTTAACCTCGCTTGGCGTAAAACCAATACTGTATTTAGTACCCATTTGCAGCAATGTTTGCTTCCGGTTTTCGGGGCCATCAATGGTAAAGAATACCTTACCTTTACCTACGGTTAAAATGGCAACACCTGTTTCAGGCAAAGTTTGCTCAGTTGCCGATTTTGGCATATCAACAGCAACCGGATCTTCTACCTTGGGCTTGGCTGTTAATATAAAGAAGGTAAGCAATAGGAAAGCCACGTCGCACATAGCGGTCATGTCAATTGCTGTACTCTTTCTTGGAACTTTAATTCTTGGCATTTTGCTTTATCTTTTAAAAATCAATACTTTAACTGGTTAATTGTCAACTGCCTCACTGCTTATAGCAGCGAAGCAGTGTATATTAAACCAACGCTTAGTATTTCTCTTTATTTTTGTGTGAAGCAGCAAATGTTTGCACAATGCTGAAACCAGTTTCGTCGATAGCGTAAGTCAATTTATCAATTTTTGATGTAAACAAATTGTACATGATAATTGATAAAGCTGAAGTACTGATACCTATTGCTGTGTTAATCAAAGCCTCAGAGATACCGTTAGCTAACTCAGATGAACTTGAAGCACCAGACGAACCTAAAGACTGGAAGGCCTTGATCATACCGGTTACTGTACCTAACAGTCCCATCAGGGTACCCACTGATACTAATGTAGCGATGATAGTTAAGTTTTGCTCTAACATTGGCATTTCCAATGCAGTAGCTTCTTCAATATCTTTTTGGATAGCCAAAGTTTTTTGATCAACATCCAGGTTTGGCTCTAATTCCATCTCACGATATTTTTTCAAACCTGATTTGATTACGTTAGCTACTGAACCTTTTTGTTTGTCGCACTCTAAGCTTGCAGCGTCGATGTTACCTTGGTTAAGGAAGGCGTTGATTTTTCTAACGAAAGCATCAACGTTGCCTGTACCAGAAGCTTTACCTATAACAACAAAACGCTCAATTGAGAAAACAACAACCATCATAAGCATGCTCATCAGAACAGGCACAATTGGTCCACCTCTGTGTACAGTACCGAAGTAATCTACTGGGGCGCCTTTTTCAATGTCACCACCTTTGTAATGGCTTGCATCGCCCAGAACAAACATGAAAATCAATATCGCGATTACGAAACAAATTGGAATTACTAATGAAGCGAAAGCGCCTGAGTTGCCAGAGCTTTCAGTTTTAACAGGGGTAGTTGGTTTTGATGGTGCGGTTGCCATTACTTTAAATTTAGTTTTAGTTTTTGTTTATCTATTTAGTTAATTAAATACACGTGTTACAACGAATAACAAATTTATAATTTTAAGAATATAAAAATACTCAAAATGTTATTCTTTACAATTATTTAATGTCAGGTTTTTAAATTGGTGCATTTCTGCAATATACTACTTAACGCAAACCGTAGCATATATTATGTTACAAAACATTTTTTTTGCAATGAAAACCATTTTTTTTAATAATAGCAAGCAATGAGCTTTAAAAATGTGTAACTAAACTGATATACGATTAAACCAATGCAATTCCTGTCATATGCTGACCAATATACATGCATTTTAACGTATAAAGTGCTTTAACAAGCACAATTTGGTTAAATTGTTTTTAAGAAACAAATGTTTGCCGCCCTGCAGTGGATAATAATTAGTAGTTATTTGAAATCAGGGCATATGAAAAAGTTTAGCCGCCAGCTTTTTTGGCTTTATAGCCATCTGCTTGCAGCATTATTAAGATTTTATCCCTGAAATCGCCCTGGATCAATATTTCATACTCTTTTACCGAGCCGCCTACTCCGCATTTAGTTTTTAGCTTTTTGCCTAATACTTCCAAATCGGCCTCTGTACCGGCAAAACCAGTTATGCGGGTAACCAATTTACTGCCCCCCTTGCGGTCTAAGTATATCTTGAGATTTTGCTGTTGCGGTGGAGGAGTTGTTGCACCTTCATTCGTATGATTGCTTAACTCAAAATCAGGATTAGTGGAGTAGATCATCCCACCGTTGCTGCTCTTATTTTTTTTCGACATGGCTTTTAGTGGTTATACTGGCGCCCAACAATAACTTTTAATGATAGCGGCACTACTTTTATTTCGGTGGTAGCACCAGCAGTTTGCGGCTCTCCGTCCAGGTGGGCCGGCCCAGTGGCCTTTCGCGTAATTTGAATTTGTTTACCACGAATGATCTCTACATACTTAGAGGTATCGGCTGTTTTAGTAAACATGCGCAAACCCATTTCGGGAAAACGGTATAAGGGGAATGGCTTTATTATGCAAACATCCAGCAAACCATCCTGCACCGAGGCCTGCGGCGATACATGCGCATTGTTACCATACTGCGATGAATTGGCGAAACTCAACATAAAGGCATCGCGATCATACTCTTGCCCGTCTATTCGCATGTGGTAACTTTGCGATCTATAGTTTACAATTTCTTGCAAAGCCGATTTAAAGTAGGTGATGAAGCCGCGCTTGGTTTTTTGTGCAAATACCTGGCTTATGTGGGCGTCAAAACCCATACCGGCCATATTAAAGAACCATTGACCGTCCATTTGCCCGGCATCTATCAGTTCAATATTGTTATCATTAATGTTTTGGATAGCTTTTGCAGTATCCATGGGGATGCTCAAAAAGCGGGATAGGCCATTGCCCGAGCCGAAAGGCAGTATACCCAGGGCCGCCTGCGAGCCCACCACCGCCGATGCCACCTCGTTCACTGTACCATCGCCGCCTACGGCTATGATGGTTTGGTAGGTTTTGGTAGCTTCTTTAGCCAGCCAATGGGCATGCCCGGCCTCTTCGGTAAAAACAATTGTAGGCTCAATGGTAGCTTTATTCAGGTGCTGCTGTATGAGCTGCGGCACATGATCTTTGCTTTTACCACCGGCAACCGGGTTAATTACAAATAAAGCTTTACTTTTCAACTACTTTTAATTTCGGCATCAAAAGTAACCCTATTTTCGGCTTTTGTAAAATTGTTTTACTTTTGCCAACTGAAAGTGGACTGATTTGAAAAACTGCGTTAAGCAGCCGGATTGCAACCACGTAAAAAAGTGCTAAAACCATCTCTTCTTTTTTACCGCAATCCACTCATTTTAACCTGCTTTTTTGAACTACACTTATATTATTTATATAAAAATATTATGCCCTATTTATTTACTTCAGAGTCCGTATCAGAAGGACATCCGGATAAAGTAGCCGATCAGATCTCGGATGCGCTCATCGATAACTTTTTAGCCTTTGATGCCGATTCGAAAGTGGCCTGCGAAACGCTGGTAACCACCGGACAGGTAATTTTAGCCGGCGAGGTAAAATCAAAAGCTTACTTAGACGTTCAAAAAATTGCCCGTGATGTGATTAACCGTATTGGTTACACCAAAGGCGAGTACATGTTCGATGGTAGCTCTTGCGGTGTGCTATCGGCAATTCACGAGCAATCGCCCGATATTAACCAGGGGGTTGACAAGCAAGACCGCGAGCAGCAAGGTGCGGGCGACCAAGGGATGATGTTTGGTTATGCCACGGTAGAAACAGACAACTACATGCCTTTGGCTTTAGATATTGCCCATGCGCTGTTAATTGAACTGGCAGCTGTTCGTCGTGAGGGTACTGATATTAAGTACTTACGCCCGGATGCAAAATCGCAGGTTACGCTGGAGTACAGCGACGATAACCAGCCTCAACGCATTGATGCCATCGTAATTTCTACCCAGCACGATGATTTTGATGAGGATGAAGCTATGCTGGCTAAAATTCGTGAAGATATCATCGGCTTTTTGATTCCGCGCG
>Ga0247807_10002028_pt1 | contig 11406 bp, 10 predicted proteins | sample UWRJL074202C1_FD_179931 | JGI IMG/M metagenome (GOLD analysis project Ga0247807, IMG submission 179931) | Plant litter microbial communities from Arlington Agricultural Research Station in Wisconsin, United States - UWRJ-L074-202C-1 | ecosystem: Environmental > Terrestrial > Plant litter >...
TATGGCGTGAAGAATTTAGCAATCAATTCTGTCACAGATTTCTCAAACACTAATGAGCTTGATGCCTGGATTGAAATCAAGCTAAATACTTTGGTTAAAGAGGTAACTGAAAATCTTGATACGTACCAAACAGATAAGGCTGCAAAACCGATATTGGATTTTGTTGAAGAGCTTTCAACATGGTATTTGAGACGGTGTCGTGATCGATTTAAAGAGACTGAAGCAGAGATTGTTACTAAAAATCTCTTGATCGTATTGCTTGACCTGTCTAAGGTAATTGCACCATTTACACCATTCATGGCAGAGGAGATATATTTGTTTGTTAAGAATTTTGCGAATGTAAGTAACATCAAAGAGTCAGTTCATCTAGAAGAATGGCCAGAGATAAAAGATATTAGAGATTTAACAGTTGAAACAAAGATGGAAGAAACTCGAGCAGTAGTTGTTCAAGGTTTAGCGCTTAGAAATAAAGCTGATCAAAAAGTAAGACAACCACTACAATCTATTGCGGTAAATAACTCATTGAGTAATACGGTATATGAAGAAATCATTAAAGATGAGCTCAATGTTAAAGAGGTATTGTATTCCGATATTGCACAACCTTCACTTGATACAAATATAACCCCAGAACTAAAACTTGAAGGAGTCGTTCGTGACATAATCCGTGATATTCAATCACAAAGAAAATCTCTTGATCTTATCCCGTCTGACAAAATAAATCTGACCATTAAAACCTCAGATGATATTTCAGCATATCTCGACATGATCACTTCAGCTGTAAACTCAGAAAAAATTGATATCGTTTCAGCAGAAGAATCTGGCGTTGTCGTAACAAAAGCATAAATCAATGGTCTACACTGTATATGAGACAAACTGTATCATATTCGATCTTAAGAATATCCAAGAAGACGATATCTGGATTAAGGCATTTTCTGATAAATTTGGCGTAATCAATATCATCGCCAAAAGCTTTCGGAAATCAACTTCAAAACTGAAAGGGAATATTAAAGCTTTTTCTGTAAATAAGATTGCTGTCGTGCGAGGAAAAGAATTTTTCAGACTAACTGATGTGAGTCATATGTTTTTATTCGCCAATTCAAAGTCGTTGGTGAATTTTCTTCGTCACGCCGAAAGCTTATTTTTCAATGACGAGCGGGAATATTTCGATGAGATAAACACGACGATATACAACATGATCCTGCATCTATGTAAATTTATCATTTATATAGTGAAGAGTGACAAGGAAGACAAAAAGCGATATCTTGAGATAACGAATGTATTTTTTACCGTGTATATCAGAGGGTTGCAGGGATTTACCGATAAGATAGACGTGGATGAAATGATGAAGCTGGAAGGGGAAGCGTTGTCGACATGGTTTGAGGCAGAAATAATCAATCTGCATTCTTCAAATAAGAAAATGAACTTCTAACATATCTTTGCGTCTCCTTCAACATACGTTTATAATAAAGGCATGAATAGCCCCCAAGGTGATGATATAAATAAGATCGATAAGCTGCGACAGAAACTGTATTCCAGATCGTTAACAGACAATGCTTCTAAACTTAATTCGCTGCATAAGCATAATTTGGACGTGCCTACTAATTGGGATGAAAAGGTAAATGGTATTAAAGACACTGGTTTGGAAAAATATGTAAAGCAGGAAGGCAAGACTGAAAGTGTGTCTGATTTTTTGACAAATCGATTTGAAACGGGAGCATCTGATAATTATAGTCAGCAACGAGCTCAGAAAATGGAAAGCAAACTGGATCAGACAAATGCAACTTTGCGAATTGCCCAAGCTGAACTTAACGCCAGAAGTGAAAACAGTCTCTATCCTAATCTTAAAAAACCGGTAGTAGAAACCAAAGCGGCTGACATTACGGTAAATACTGATTTTCAATCCGATTATCACCCTGATTTGAAAACTATAAAGATTGGTGAAATGGCGGACATGCAAGGTGCGGATGATGTGCCACGGAAAAAGAAGAAGGGAATTACCTTTGGCTTTATCATTTTCATGATTATATTCTTTTTCTTTGTTGGTGCTGGTTTTTATACCTATATTAATTTGACTCAGGGAACAAATACCATTTCGACAAATAAGATTGATATCAGGGTTACCGGTCCGGTATCTGTAAAAAGCGGGGAGATAAGTGATTTCATTGTTGATATAACAAACAACAATACAACCGAGCTTATTTTGTCTGACCTTATTATTCATTATCCAGATGGATCAAAGTCGGTAGTTGATAGAAACCAAGACTTAACATATGAGAGAATTTCAATAGGTACAATCAAGCCGGGCGAAACTATTCGTCAGAAAAACTCAGTCGTATTTTTCGGTGAGCAAAACGTTAAGAAGAACATAAAATATTCATACGAATTTAACATTAACGATTCAGCAACCATTTTTAAGACAGAAAAAGATGTCGGTGTATTTATTGCTGGTAGCCCGATTAACGTAGTTGTGAGCAATGTAAAGGAAATCAATAATGATCAAGAGCTTACTTTTAATATCGACCTAAGTTCTAATACTGAAGAGGTATTGAAAAATATCCAACTTCGCGTTGAATATCCGTTTGGATATAGATTATTGGAAGCTAATCCAAAACCAGTTTCAGACAATAATACATGGTCATTTGATAGCATCAGCCCTTTGTCGTCAACTACTATTAGATTGAAAGGAAAATTCCTCGGGGAGGTAAATGTTGATAAGAATTTCCGATTCATTCTTGGGGTAGAGGATGGCAAGACCAAAGAAATGCTAACCGTATTGTCGACGCAAGATAACCAAGTTTCAATCCGAAAGCCATTTGTTGTGACGAAGCTTTTGATTGACGGTGACGGAGCTGACGTTAAGTCGGTATCGTATGATATGAATATGAGAAGTGATTTGGTGATTACAAACAATTTAACAGATTCAATAACTGATGTTGTTGTTGAGGTGCTTCTTGGCGGAGTGCTGATTGATCGTCGAACATTAAACAGTAATGATGGTTTTTACAACTCAAATAAAGATTTAATCTTGTGGGATAAATCACTTAATGCGGGACTGACAAGTATACCACCTGGAGAAAGCAGGGAACTTAGTTTCAATCTCAGAACGATAGCAAGCACAGAAAGCGTCATTAAAACATTGAGACGTGCGGTGTCAGATATTACAATTAACGTAAAAGCCCAAAGACTGGCTGAGAATAGGGTACCAGAGGCAATAGTCGCAAGTACAAAGAAACAGCTTCGATTGCAGACTGATGCCATGCTTACTTCTAATATGCTATTTGATAAAGGTACGTATTCACCAGAGGTTGATAAAGAGACGGTGTATCAATATGTTGGAAATATTTCAAACACTGCCAACAGTATTAAGGATGTCGTATTTACCGCAAAGCTTCCACCGAATGCCACTTGGAAAAATGTGTATGGTCCAAACATAAATCCTGCTTCAGTAAAATATAATCAAAGTACAAGGGAGCTAACGATTAATCTTGGTGAGGTTGAGGCCGGTGCCGGAATCGACAAGGCCATAAAGGAATTCAATTTCAAAGTTGGATTTACGCCAACGCTAACTCAAAGTGGGCAATATCCGGCGGTGATTATGAATCCGACTATCACGGCAACTGACAGCTTTACTGGTGAAAAGATGCAGCTTAAGGGTGCTTCAATGACAACAGCTGTCACGTTTGGTACGAATTCTGACATTGACGGAAGAGTGAAATAGGGTTCGATTTATGTTACTCTATAATTCATGAAAGAGACAACTTTAGAAGATATTATTTCGTTATGTAAAAGACGCGGCTTTATATATCAAGGTTCTGATATATATGGAGGTCTTTCTGGTACATGGGATTACGGTCCGTTGGGATTAATGATTAAGGATCAAGTTAAAAGAATCTGGTGGGAGAGATTTGTTGATAATCGCTCTGATATGTATGGAATTGATGCGGCGATATTGATGAATCCAAAAGTGTGGGTAGCATCTGGGCATGTTGGAGGGTTTGCGGATCCGTTGGTTGAGGATTTGAAAACTAAAAAAAGATATAGAGCTGACCATGTATTGGAAGCGGCTGGATTTAATGTGTCTGGAAAATCTTTGGCTGATATGGATGCAATGATTAAGGAGAACGGCGTTAAGTCTGTCGACGGAAATGACTTCGGGGAAGTGCGTCAATTCAACATGATGTTCAAATCAAACATCGGTGCTATTGAGTCAGATGATAACGTGGTGTACTTAAGACCAGAAACTGCCCAGGGTATGTTTGTGAATTTTAAAAATATTCAGGATACATTCCATCCAAAACTTCCATTCGGTATGGCTCAGATCGGTAAGGCATTTAGAAATGAAATTGCTCCGAGAGACTTTGTGTTTCGTGTAAGAGAATTCGAGCAAATGGAGATTGAGTATTTTGCAAATCCGAAAAATGCCGACGAAGCATTCTCACATTTTCAAAAAGAAATAAAAGAATTTATTCTTGACATCGGTCTTGACAAGGATAAGCTGCACGAGCTTGAGATTGCAGAAGAGGATAGAGCGCATTATTCTTCACGAACGATTGATTTTGAATATGATTTTCCGATTGGTAGAAAAGAGCTATTTGGCCTGGCTAATAGAACTGATTTTGATTTAAAGGCTCATTCAGAGGGATCAAAGGTTGATTTGTCATATTTTGATGAAGAGACAAAGGAGAGATTTATTCCTCATTGTATTGAACCATCATTTGGATTGGATAGAACTATACTGGCTATCTTGTCGACTGCCTATGCGACAGACACAATGGGTGAGGAAGAGAGAATTGTTTTGAAATTGCATAAAAATATTGCGCCGTATCGAGTTGCGATTTTGCCATTAGTAAAAAATAAAGAGGATTTGGTAAATAAGGCCAAAGAGGTGTTTGAGAAAGTGAAAGAAATTGCAAAGAAGAATGGAATTGCAAAATCTAAGATCGTGTATGATGAGACGCAGAGTATTGGAAAGAGATATAGAAGACAAGACGAGATTGGGACACCTGTTTGTTTAACGGTTGATTTTGATTCTTTGGAGAAGGGAACAGTAACTTTGAGAGATAGAGATTCTGGAAAGCAGGAGGTTGTGAATATCGAGGATTTGGACAAATTGTTCTAATTTGCTAGTATGGCTGTGTAAACAGCACTATGAAAAGAAAACCAAACCCGATTCATACGACGGTCCAGAATTATGTTCGGGGAGGGAAAGGCCGTCATTTCCGATATCAAAAAATAACCCTTAAATCATTCTTTGAAAGCCTAGATCGGCGAGGTCCACTTCACCCAAACTCATTATTTGAAAAATGGGTAAGTACAATCAGGCAGGACATGGTTGCGGCGGGTAGCTGGACAAAAGCATGCAGCCTAAATCAAAGTGATGCGGTAAATTTTGTACAAGAATATATTAGCCGCCTTCAGTTACAGTTTTGGACAACGGGTGAAGTTAATACGAGAGAATACAAACGTGTTGCCAAGTATACTAACCACGGTGTCGAGCTTCCGTATTGGCAAGATGACTTGGATTGGAAGATGCTTAAAACCTTCAAAATGATATATAAAATGATCAGGGTTTTTGGGCTAAGGATGAAATTATTTTACCTTATTAAGGCTCGAGAGCGTCGGCATATGAAATATGAGTATCTGATTGTCGATACCGTTGTCGCTGAATATGACTTTGGCAGACAACATCTTGAAAAAGCCCGGCTTTGCTATCGGGCGAGGAATAATATGAAATTAAAGGTTCAGATGCGATTCTGTGCCCCATTAAAAATGCCGATAAGGTTCTAAGGTCGACATTGCTGCCAAGTGCTGCAATGTCGATTTTTCACGTATATAAATGGTACAATAGATTCATATGAAAGCCTCAAAAATAAGCCTCGATAATGCCAAAAAAGATAAGCTGTTTTACGTAGTTGCAAACGTCGTGATCTATCGTGAATCTGATAAAAAATGCCTTATCTTAAAAAGAGCAGCAACCGAAGTGGCGCATCCTGATAAATATGCGGTTCCAGGAGGAAAGCTTGAGTGGAAAGATTTGCCTATGAATAAACCAACACGAATGAATGGTGATGTGTACGACTACGAAAATGCGATTGGTGAGCTATTAAAGCGAGAGGCATTTGAAGAATCAAGTGTCGTAATAAGTGACGATCTTGTGTATATAAATAACACAGCATTCATTCGACCTGATGAGACTCCGGTTATGTTGGTAAAGTTTGCGGCCAAATATGTAAGTGGTGAGGTAGTTCTTGAGGAAGGTGCCTTTACTGACTATGCGTGGGTTGATGGAGTAGAAGTGGATAATTATGTCTGTATCGACGGAATAGCTGACGAGGTACGAAAGACCATAGCTTTGTTTGCATAACCCCACAAAAAAACATACAATACAAGTATGAGAATCATGGCCAAAGATATTTTTAAAATCATTATTGGCATTTTAGCCTTTCTGGCCTTGATCCATTTAAAATCTCTGATAATTTCAATACTAGTAGCTGTTATCGTTGCTTCATTTATGGAGCCGTTGATTATGTTTTTCAAGAGAAAAATAGGAAGCAGAGGGGTAGCTGTACTGTTGTCATACTTATTGTTAATAGGTATATTCGTTTCATTTTTCTTTTTTGCTCTACCTCCATTATTTAAGGAGTCCGTACTTGCTTTGAACTCTTTGCCTGATTCAATTAAAACATCGGATTTACTTAACCCGATTGAGAAGGGTCTATATAAAACAGCCAAAGGTATATTCCCTGAAATCCCATCGACTATCTCTCTGGAAGACATGACAAGTCTTATTGCCTCATATTTCTCTGATTTTGCGGGTGGAATTTTTGACACGTTCAACAGATTCTTTGACAGCATTGTTACATTCATTCTTATAATCGTATTGTCGGTCTATCTTTCACTTGAAGACAAAGGCGTTGCAAAGTTCTTAAGGCTTATTTCACCCAAAGAGTATGAAAAATATATCGTAGAGCTTTGGAACAGGGTGCAGAGAAAGATTGGATTGTGGATGCAAGGACAGCTTATTCTTATGGGGATCGTATTTCTTGTGGTGCTCGTTTCATTATCAGTTTTAAAAATATTCTTAGGTGACCAAATACAGAACATCCTGCTTATATCTCTTATAGCTGGATTTATGGAGCTTATTCCGGTGATTGGAACATTCGTGGCTACCATAGTTGCATTTTTGCTCAGCTTTATGAGTGGGGGGTTTGGCGTAGCCATGATTGTGTTGATAGTGTTTACGCTCATTCATCAAATCGAGGCGCATGTTATTTATCCAGCGGTTATCAAGAAGATTATTGGAGTGCCTCCAATGCTGGTTATTATCTCATTGATTGCAGGTATTGAGCTGGCGGGGTTTGTCGGTATCATATTGTCTATTCCAATATCCGTATTGATTGTTGAATTTATCGATGACAAGGCGAGACGAGATGCTGTGATTGAGGAGGAAACTGTATAGGTTTTGTGATATATTGAGGATATGGAAAAGAGAAAATTTTATATTACTACCCCTATTTTTTACCCTAACGGTGATTTGCATATTGGTCAGGCTTACGCTTCAGCCGTAGCTGATATTTTTGCTCGTATGGCGCGATTAGATGGCAGAAAGACATACTTTTTAACTGGTGCTGATGAGAATAGCTTGAAAATACAGGAGAAAGCAGACGTTGCAGGATTGTCCGTTATGGATTTTTTGAATACACAAGCCAAGAAGACTGAAATTCTTTTTGATCAATTAGAAATTTCATATGATCAATATATTAGAACAACTGATAAAGAGAAACATCATGCTGGAGTCGTTTCATTGTGGAATAAACTAAAAGAGAAGGGGGATATATACGAAGGATCATACGAAGGGTTTTATTGCGTTGGATGTGAAGGCTTTAAGACTGAAAAGGATTTGGTCGATGGATTATGTCCAGATCATGGGACAAAGCCTGATTTCATTAAAGAGAAAAACTATTTCTTTAATCTGTCGAAATATGCCGATCAAATGAGGGATATAATCAGTAGGGACGGAATCAAAATATTTCCTGAATCAAGAAAAAATGAAGTCCTAAGTTATATCGATCAAGGTTTGCTTGATACAAGCTTCTCACGGCCATACAGAGGGCAGGATAACGTTATTCTGGTACCAGAGGATAATGAGCAGGGTATCTATGTCTGGGGTGACGCCTTAGTTAATTATATTTCTGCATTAGGATATGGATCTTTGGGCGAATCGCTTCCTGAAAGTCTTTATAATACTTTTTGGAACAATGAAGATTCTCAGACCGTTCATCTTATAGGAAAAGACATTTTGAAATTCCATGCGGTGTTATGGCCAGCCATGCTGCTTTCAGCTGGTGTGCCATTGCCTAAGAATATTTTGGTTCACGGTCTTATGCAGTCTGGCGGACGCAAGATGAGTAAAACGGTCGGTAATGTAATCAGTCCTATAGATATGTTTAATAAAATAGGTGCTGAAGGTCTTCGATTTTATTTTGCAAACAATATTCCTGTTTTTGATGATGGTGAAATAACCGAAGATTTGATTATTGGAAATTACAACAGTTATCTTTCTAATGGCCTTGGTAACCTTACAAACAGGCTTATCAAAATGATGATTTCGTATGATGTTACTGTTGATTTTGATAATATTGATAGCACAGATCTATATCATAAGCTTGCTGAAAGTTTGGATAAGGCACTTCAAGATTTTGATATTAATCAGTATACAAATGGCCTCTGGAAAGAATTATCAGCAATTGATGCAGATATTCAAACAAAAGAACCGTTTAAGCTATTTAAGACAAACCCTGATGAAGCGAGAAAGATAGTCGGGGACCTGCTGATTAGATTCCATACAATAATTCACTTCATCCAACCTATATTACCAAAAACAGTATCAAGAATTGCTCAACATATTCAGGATAGACAGATGCCGGAAACACCTTTATTCCCAAAGGTAGAAATAGAAAAATAAAGTATATATGAATGATTTTGAAGAAATTACAACAAAAAATCCATTTGTAGATTTGCATTGTCATTTGCAATTTGATGATTTTAACGATATTCGTGATTTGGTCATCAATGAAATGAAGAATAATAATGTTGTTGGAATAAATGTCGGAGTTGATGAGAAAAGTTCTCGGGCAGGTATCGAACTTTCAAAGAAGTATCCCGGCTTATTTTGGTCAACAATTGGACTACATCCATTATATCCAAATGATAGCTATGATACTGAAGATTTACTGAAAGATGATAATTTGAATAGCAATATTTGTGGCATAGGGGAGTGTGGTTTGGATTATTTCAGAATAACTGGCGAAAATGTAAATGAATTTGATTTAGATAAAATCAAAGATTTTCAGAAGGATATCTTTATCGATCAGATACAAATGTCCATAAAGTATGACAGGCCTTTGATGCTTCACGTTCGGGATTCCTACAGGGAAACTTTAGAAATTCTTAAGGAAAACTTTAAGGGTGTTGTGAAAGAATATAAGGGTAATGTACATTTTTTTGCAGGAACTATTGATGAGGCAAAGGAGTTTTTGGACCTGGGTTTTAGTATATCTTTCACAGGTGTTGTTACATTTGTTGAATCATACAGAGATTTGGTTCGATATGTGCCGATCGAGCGGATGTTTGCGGAGACTGACAGTCCATACGTGGCACCCAAGCCATTCAGGGGACAAAAGAACAATCCTAACAATGTAAGGGAAATATATAAAAAAATAGCCGAAATCAAGGAAATTGATATAAATGAAGTTATTGATATCTTTTACAACAATGCCAAAAAACACTGGATTAAATAAGGATAATGTGATAAAGTGTTCTCCATGACTGAAAATATAGAAAGCACAAAAGAAGGCTTCAAGGTATATGAATTAGGAATTCATCTCCTTCCGACCCTTTCTGAGGCTGATGTTCAAATAGAATTTTCAAAAATTAAGTCAAACATCGAGAAACTAGAAGGAGAGATTATCTCTGAATCTATCCCACGAATGTTCAAACTTTCTTATGAAATTCCAAAGACTATCAAAGCTCAAAAGAAATGGTATGAAACTGCATTTTTTGGCTGGGTTAAATTTGAATTAGAGGCAAGTAAATTGGCTACATTCGAAAAGTTCGTAAAAGAGCTTGAGGATACGCTAAGATATCTTATTGTTAAAACAGTAAGAGAGAATACACTTGTAGCTAAGGATATTTTACCTGACTACGATGATGAAGTTAATCCAAAGGAAGTTGATGCAGCTGTTGCAACTGAAGAAGTTGTAGCTGATGCAGTAGAAGAGACTAGTTCAGAAACTGAAGAGAAATAGCAGTTAACTTCCTCGGTTCGGAAACAAAAGCAAACTTTTGTTTCCCTCACCCTACGTTGTTAAAAATATTTCTCATAGCTTTATTGGTATGTACGTGCGGCGACTTGTTAACTCAATAGCTTTAAGGCATACAATTATAAACTAAATAAAAACAAAAATAATTATGTACATAAACAAGGTAATATTATATGGAAATCTAACTAAAGATCCTGAATTAAAATCGCTACCATCAGGCATGCATGTTAATTCATTTTCTTTGGCAACAAACAGATCTACAAAAGATGCTTCAGGCGCAAAAAAAGACGTGCCAGAATATCACAATGTTGTAGCTTTTGGAAAAACTGCTGAAATCATCCACCAATATGTTAAAAAGGGTAACCCGATATATATTGAAGGAAGAATTCAAACGCGAAGTTGGGATGGTCAGGATGGAAAGAAGAACTATAGAACTGAAATAATTCTAGAAAGCTTCCAATTTGGACCAAAAGGAGGCGCAGCTGGAGCAGGGTCATCATCAAATGCACCTTTCCAGTCTCAAGCACCATCTTCAAATAATGACGGCGCTGATCAATCAGCACCTGATGCGGGCGAAGTTCAATATCCAGATGAAGACATCAACCCAGAAGATATACCTTTTTAAGACTCACTAGTTATCATTAATAGTAATTAAAAAATCAAAATCATGTCAAAAAAGTGTTACTTTACAGAGCATAGCATCAAGCACATCGACTATAAGGATACTGACCTGTTAAACAAATTTGTTAACAAGTACGGAAGAATTATCGGACGAAAGCGATCAGGTGTTACAGCTCAAAATCAAAGAAAATTGGCTTTGGCTATCAAGAGATCGAGATTTATGGCTTTAACTCCATATATCAACTTAGGATAATAAAGACAAATCAAAAAACAGGAGAAACGAAAAAGTTCTCCTGTTTTTTGATTTGCATATAGGAACCCTATTCGAGAGTGGGGGAGATATATAAAAAGAGCCGTGCTTTTGGCAGGCTCTTTTTATGCTCACAAAGCTAAGCTTCCTTTAATTGATCTCTGATCTCTTTTAGGATCTTGTCCTTAATAGCTTTGTTTTCTTTCTCTTTCA
>Ga0247807_10002029_pt1 | contig 11406 bp, 6 predicted proteins | sample UWRJL074202C1_FD_179931 | JGI IMG/M metagenome (GOLD analysis project Ga0247807, IMG submission 179931) | Plant litter microbial communities from Arlington Agricultural Research Station in Wisconsin, United States - UWRJ-L074-202C-1 | ecosystem: Environmental > Terrestrial > Plant litter >...
AACCTACAGGCCGGCGCCACCGACACTACCAATCTGAACCATTGCTGAGATGTTACCCTCGACGTTGGCAAGCTCGACCTCGTCAAGTTTGTCAAGACCAATGAGTTTGAGAAAATGTGGTTTGGACATTGTTCCAGAGATCAGACCCTCGTCAACACCTATGATTGTTAGCGAAAAGATACTACCGTGGATGGACTTTTAATTACCTCGCGCCGCGCCCATGATACCGAAAGATAGAACGGCAAACCATAGTCGCCAGTTCAAGACCTCTTTAGGATCATCTCCTCGATTGAGCTTAAAGATATTTTGGGGTTTTCCACCACCGCCTGCCATGATGACGGTTTCACTTGATTATGACTGAACCTTGGGAGTGTACACAAGAAACCGGAGGCGATAGGAGGACCGGTATGTCAGATGGAACGGAATGAAGTGCAAGCCCTACTTTGGGCACATCGCTCTTCTTTATATACATGTAATACAGCATCAACAACCCAGCTTGACCCAGAAATTCCCCGAGTTTCCCCGCAGGTCATTGTGGGAAAGTTCTTGGTCCCCCACTGATGCCCCAAGATTTGGTGAGTATCACGAGTCAAACCCAGACTAAATTGCCATCGCGAGACTTGGCTTCGTCGAAACTCATTCCATTTTCCACGATCCAGCGCCTCGTTTTTCCGTGAAGTGCCACCATTACGCCGAGCCAAGAGATAGTAATAAGATCTAATACGATGCTTGACCGCGCAACGGGGCACTCCAAGAGGGATGGTGGAGGGGCACCGGCCATTGCCCATGTTCTGGTAGAGCGTTGAGGCGGCAGATGAAAATCCTGCACTGCATTCAGCGAACCAGCCATGTTTGCGGGGTGTCGCCAAGGGGAACGGCGGCACAATGTGTGTGGAGAGGCACAAATAAGCACAACCAAGCAAACAAACAAGCACGGACAAGCCGACACAAGCTCTGCCACGCAGAGGGAGTGGCTTGCCAAATTGCTTGGGGAGAGGAGAAAGGCGTAGTTCACCATCAGCCGTTGAATGTGTTGATGCTCGGTGTAATGTGGTCGTTGCATGAACTTTCCAAATATCTTCAACGGGTAGTAGTGGTGTGTAGATGAACGAACCCTAGCTCATGTGTTCAGGGTTTGCGACAGCATTTATTAACTTTGGGGAGATCATGGTGGATAAGCTGCATGTAACCTTCCATCACACCCCATTCTCCTGCCCACCGGAGAATCCACTCTCACCACTCCAAAGGCCGATTCATATGCTCGCCATCTCCAATCCATCACAGTGATAGGATGAGCAAGTGAGTCTGTCTCCAACTGGAAGCGTTGAGAGCTGCGCGACGAATCACGGTGCTGTAGGAGGCTTGATCTGGCGGCTCAGCATTGTTTTAACAAGGACTAAGTTACAGACAAGATGCTAGGCGGAGGGCAGGAATGCCGGAGCTAGCTAGGGACAGTGGTCAGGTTCTCCTCGGATTTCCTCACATCGGCTCGGAAATGCAGGTATTTTCCGGTTACGTGTATATGGGATGGAACAAACCCTTCATGAATGTATGGGAATTTGTTATTGTTTTGGTATATTGGATGTAGTGGTGGAGTATTTGTAGTAGTAATTCAGTATGGAGTCTTCCTAGTATGCTATTTTCATGGTAAACCAATCCAGACTTAAGACTAGTGATTCCTGGGAGCGAAATATGTATAAAGGCGTAGCTTTCCCCTGATCAGTTCACTCCCGAGTTGCTGCCCGCATTTGATAAATTTTCAATGTTTTTCAGAATAACCCCGCATGCATTCCTGAATAACAATCCAACACAATACTTGGGTTTAGAATTTACCACCTATGTGAGGCAGGATGTACTTGCCAAGTACATAATGGACATGTACTCATGTACTCGGGGTTTGAAGGAGATTCCGTGGCAATCATGCAGGTCTAGTGCAGCTGTTCTTCCATGATTCTCCCCGTCTTATTCCGAGTTTTGTTACTCGGGAAGAATGCATTCAGTTCAGGAGTGATAATGTTACATACTGTGAAAGACTGAAAGAAGATATGTAGCAAGTGAGATGGCTTGAGTCTATCCCGATATCTTCCAGAGTGGCATTAAGGGGCTTTCAATATTAATCTGTTCGGTGCACATAGCTTACGCCTCTATACTCTCTAGGAGGTGGGTTCTCACGCAGCGGGCCAAGCACGGGTGATTATTGCCAATATCAAACTACGAGCTGCTACGGCGTCATAGTTGCAAGACATCGAAGTCAGCAATGGCCGCCTCCGAATCACATACCACGATAGTCAGCTGCTAATGGGTACTGAAGAGCAGTGATAATTTCAAGTGCTATAATCCAGGATATTCATAGATAGAAGACTCGTTTTCACGACCTTAGTGCTGGCCTTCAAGTTGCACCGTACCTTATTTCGCTTCTCGACTATTTCCTTGTGGTGGTAAATATTCCAAAGGAAGCTTTCGGAGCCCTGGGGGCAAGCCTAAATTTGGGTATGCACTTCTCAGAGAACGGTCACTCAGCTTTGTGCTTGTCACTGAAGACTTATCAAGCTGTGTCCCTTCAACGTTTTGCGTCTCAGCTGCTCTTTGCTCTGAGCCATTATCGACAGACACGTGCAATGTTCTCAATGGCTCAGTCACCGATGAACGAAGTGTTAGAGGATCAGTCCTATCGGCTTTTAAAGGAGTTGCTTGGTGCGCCAGAGCAGTCGTATCCCTTTCTCTGAATTCTGTTCGTGGGTCGGTATTGCTCTGGGATATGATTCCTGGCTCAACTCGTTCGGTATCGTAAGAATCAACGATACTTAAGGGTGGCACGTTCACTCCTACGCCCCGGTCCCCTTTTTCATCTCGATCCCCGGCTGCTATCGCAGGCTTTGCTCCTAAACGGCGGTGCGATTCTCCAGGCTTGGTCCGAATCCACACCTCTTCCCGTTCGTGACGTGACCCTGTCCCTATCAAACTCGAAGCGTGAGTTTCGCATGAATTGAACGGAGTATAAGAAGAATTCATATCACTCATTGTCACTCACTAGTCCTTAAAATGTTCATCGGCGCCTTTAATCAGAATCGATTGATCGGTTGAATGGGAATCGAGGTTGTTAATCAAAGCCTCGAGTCAGAGTCCGTTGTACTCGGTCCGCCAACGCAGGCGAAAGGAGACAGATATCAAAGAGCCCTGCTATGAATTTGTCCCTCAACGATTCTTTCGCGAACTCGATGAATGCTCCAGCAGATAAATGCGCTGGCAGTGCGGTCAGCCCAAGTAAGCACTTTCTTTATGGATGCCTGTTGGCTACCTCGGAACATTGCTCGCTTCAAGCCTATGCCTTAAATTCCAGTGGACAATATATTTCAATGGCACATATCTGTTAGCTAATCGAGTCTTAACGTAGTTTCTGGCTTTGAATTAATTACCGCCTACTCTGTAGTACATGGGAGAGAATTACGGTAACTCTCTTACCGTAGAAGATCTGTATAGCAAAAGAAGAGCAACACAATAACAAAAGTAAGTATAGATACATTATAATGGAAGAAAGATGGTGTAAAGCAATCGCTAGGCTTGAGAGCCCCAACCAGCCCCACTAACAAAAAATACCTTGGCATTTCGGTACAGTCTCAACATCGACCTTTCAATCATCCACAACAAGGACAGTCTATGCACCTCGCAGCGACAGAAAGCGAAATGTCTAGCAGTCACGTCAAGCTCTATAGGACCGTAGGGTTGATGGAAGCCTTCTGCTGCAATTAGCTTCGACTCCTGAGACCATTAACTTAATATTCTAGATCTTTAACGCGATACCACCACTCGATCGACCATATCCCTTGAGCGACCATATCCCGCGAATCGATGTGTTCGAAGCAGGTAGAGCGATTACTATCCCGCAGATTAATATTAGGCAATCGTTCGTTCGCTTGTGGATGCGAAGACCCTTCAGCCAACCCAACTGAAGAGAGTGAGTGCCGTGGGGGAGTAGGCGATAATATGTGGTGAAAGAGGGAGATCAGCATCCACTGCGAAGAAACCTGTCGCATGTGCCATATCAAGAAGATATGCCCAGGCTTATGATAGGAGATGATGTATAAATAGTGATACAGAACTGCTCCAAGCAATCTCGGCCATAAATCATTGAAATAGGGATGATGGAGGAGCACACACACCTCTGGGTGGCATACTAGGATACCTATGAGAGTTGGATCTGGATTGCATGCGAATTAAGGTGGATGTCGTTATGATGTGTTCCAAGATTGGGGTCAAAAGTAGATATGGACACCACTCTATAGGAACGAGTGTAAAAGTCGGAAGCATATGACATTGGACATATTACTCCACGTTGCTACACTTTGTGGTGCGAATATCTGTTCAGAAACTAACAAAGAAATTGCATGTGGAACATGAAAACGAGACCCAAATACTTGACACTTCTCCGCTATTTATTCGTTTATCTTATTATATAGGAAAAGATCTAGTCTTTATGCCACGCTCGTACAATTCAAAATGTTTTAAACCCCCCATTCTCCAAGAATGCATTACTCCAGTGCGCCTCAAATATTCGACTCATCTTACACAGTGTAGAACCATCAACGTACAAACTACAAGCAGCAAGCATAAGAACTCGCGTCACCATCGTTGAAAAGATGACTCCTCGCCCCCTCGTCGTCAAAACTGGTAAACGAACTGCCTCTGTACCGTCCTGTCACATCCCTTGCATTTGCGACACTGCTTGAAAATGCACTCCCACTAATCCCTAAGAAGAAGCTGCTCTGAACCATCACTCCCATATCCACCGCGCCTTGAAAGTCAAATGCCAAAGCATCGATCATTTGCAATGTTGATGTGTCAGAATGTGAGCGCGCGAGTGCCCACTTGTGCGTTACGTCCCAACCGCGTTCAGAGCCAGCCTCAATGAATTTAGCCATTTGATTCTCGTCGCCACAAGCAAGGTACACAAGTGGCTTCTTGGGCGGTTGAGCAGTGGCCGCGACGTCCGTACGAAATTGCTCCCAGGCTTGGTCTAAGGCATCGAGGTCCTGCTTTAGCTGGATTTCAAGCGAGCTCCAGATAGTGTCGTTTTCGACTCGGAAATGTACGCCATAGAAGGGGCGCGCAATCTGAGACAACAGTTGGTTGGCAATTTTCCGAGGTGGCTCGAGAAATCGGATGAGGAGCGAGAAATCATTCCATAGTTTAAGATCGCGACCAGTTGGGTCATCTGTGATTCTGAAGAGAAGGAAAAGAGAAGCGATTTTGATGGATGTAATCCCCGCTACTCCATCTTTAGGGGCTGCGGCCACAAGCTTAGCATACTCCTCGTCGAAAAACTGTTTGAAAGGGCGACCCGCCCAGAAATGACTGTTGAATTGGCGATAGCCTGGGGCTTTGCCGACATCGATTTCCCATTCGTGTTTTACAACAATCTTATCCTGGCCAAGTTGGTCCGGGTGAAGGATTTTGACGTTGGGGCATGCTCTGCCCATGCTCTCGATTAGGTGATCGGCATCAAACCATTTATCATATGTCATATAGGCATCGCCATTCATGAAATTGAATTCCTTGAGATCTTTGGAGTCGCGGAGGGGCATGGAAGGCAAGATAATGTTGACTCCAGTTTCCATGGCCATCTTCATGCACACTTTCACCTGGGAGATGATGGATGTCATGCCGGCAAACATGTGACCGCACTGCAAATATACATCTTTGAGCTCTGGGTCCCATTTGGTGTTATCACAGGTATACTTGATTGCCGGGAATGGATACGGCGCGGGCTTCTCGACTGAGAAGACTTGCTCGAAGAACTGCTGCACAGGCGCAGGTCGTCGGCTTGTAGCACCATGGAAAGTGTTGATTCTGTCCCCTATTTTAGAGCCGATAGAGGTCTTCTCCAGGCGTTCCAAGTTGAACCAGAGACTAGCAATCAAAAAGAAGGCGATTGCAGCGACAATCACCATGCGTCGTGGTGGCCCTAACATGATGAGATCTAGCAGTTTGCGTACTGGTACATGTGATGGATAGTGACGGGATGCTGTACTTGACAATTGAGTCCAGAGTAGTTGAAGCTTGGCATATGTGGAGAAAGGGGTGAAAAGTTGCCGAATTCGTATTCCAATTCATGCCGCCCAGATAATCATGTGACTCTACAGAGTCCGTCTCGGTTTTCTGTTTAATATACTACTGCAGTGAGAACAGATTATGTTGTGAGAGATTCTACAATCATTCCTAAATACTAATAAAATTACTTTAAAATATCAAACTCTTTTTAAATGTTGTAGCTATTGTAACCACATCAAGGTTTACCACGTGAGCCTAGCCTTATCGAGTGCCTGCTTAGTCATTTAGAACATCCGACGAACCACTCATCTTGGTCGCGTACTTCGAGACGGAGAAGCTGCCATGAAACTCGAATTCCTTACCAAGCATGGCGTCTAATCCCAGGCATTTGTGATTGTGTCACGAGTGGAAGAGGCAGACAGCCCATGCCGCAAATTGCGCATATTCAAACCATCATACGAGAGGACTGCAATGACCAGCGCGCACATGCAGCGATTCTGTTGAGGATAGCCTGTATGAGAACTAAAAGAAGTATAGGAAACTAGTCCTCCTGAGCGCTGGACCAAGTTATCAATTGCTTCCATGCTATCAGAATCATGCTGGAGCGACTTGTATATCTGGGGAACAAGAGTCGAAGAGGAAGTAGGATCTCCAAATATTTCAGCATTCTGAGCGGAAAGCTAACTCAGCGCAGATGGTCGGAATGATAGCACACTGCTAGCCACTGACCCAAGTCCCACCTATCACTGTAAAAAATAACAATATAAGCATCAAAACCCTCCACCTTCCAGCTCAAGCTGATGTCGAAACGATAAGATCGTCGCCTGTATAGTATGGATCCTGACATATGCAACCTACACTGGGCCCAACGACTACATTACCTGCCTGAAAGTTCCTCACCTCTGCTGAGATAGGATCAAGTGCTTGATCGCCATTGCTGGCTACAAATTGGACACTATGACGGGTGGAAATTACCAAAAGGCCATATATCTATGTATTGGTTTTACTCCGAGTCTTTGGGACATGGATACATTTTGTGGGATCAGCTATAATGTCTTGAGACCTCATTTCGTAAGATGATTCAAGTGATTGACGAGACTATGATTGATTGCTGTACAAGCTAGACAGAAGGAGGGTATCCGTAGAGATCTTAATTGGTGTAAATAATAATGAACACGACACTTGAGAGTGGTGAGAAATATTTGCATAACACAAACACTAGATTCTTACAGATATGGTATCAAGAGTTGTTCATGCTAAAATATGTGCACTATTGCTGTAATCTTTGAGTCAAATCCAGTCTTTTACCTCAAGTGTCAGAAATTAAACATGCGTTCAACGCCCTTTTCTTTCATATCATTTCCCTCGCTGTTGAAATATTCAATGTTAACAATCGGCGTCATCTGCAAGCAAAATGACTCCTACTCGAAACTCTGCTAAACTTCAGCATATTACTGTAACCATGTCTGATTAAGAACACGGAAGTTCTCCATACTGACTTTATCTCGGTTAATAATCATTCTTGCTGTGGCGAGGCATCCGGGACTAGATCCTTTAGATCTACATTTGGTATAGATATTCACTAAATGTAACCTTTCATTTCATTCGCACGCCGTGACGTACAAGTATGATTTTAAAATACAACGTTTCTGTGAGAACAGGGGCCATAGCGTCATGAATGCAAGTATGCAAATTCTATGGTTGGTCGATTCTCTATGAAAAGTTCAATTATTTGCTGCACTCAATATTATTGCTTCGTATGTAGGACGTATCCATTAAAACAGCTTACCGCTATTTGGCCATCTTCTTGATGTCATTAGAATCAGAAGCCGATATAATTTTGGCCACCCCACCTCTGCATTTGAAGTTAATCCTCGGAATAACATATTTCAAATTCTCAAACCACGTCACCATATTCTCTACCAAAAATATTGAAGTGCGTCCAATAAAACCATGTCGCAGCACCCTCCAACTCAGCAACAAGGCCCTCCGCAGCTACACGTAGCACCGCAAAGCAACACTAGTGGATATCCACAGCAGCAGGTAAACAGCTCCGCATTTAACAATCAGATCAGATGGAATTGACCAAAGCGGACTTCAGATGCAATTTCAACCTGTGCAGGAACAACAATCAAAACCAGGAAAAGCCACAAAGAACCCACACTCTAGGTAGCCACATTTCTCCATATCATATTAGAGCTCAAGTAACATAAAGTCTTCTAGTCCGCAAGCCTGTGCTTCCTGCCTAGACTGCTGTGGTTCACTTCTGAGAATAGGTGGCTAGTGTTCGTGGCAGCAAAACTACTTTGCGTACAGAAACAGCACTTCTGGGGGTGGGATAACGTTGCACCGTAGTACATTTGATACTTCCGTCTACTCTAAGTCCATAGTTCTTTGGGGAGGTCGCGATTCCAAATTTGAGATGAGGCTAGAAAGATAGAAAAAAACATTTGAGCCAGGTATGGACTCTTAATTCAATATGAAAACCAGTAGAGAAATTAGAAAAGGTGACACATGGTTTGATTAGGCTGCAATTTTACCAGCATTGGTAGGAGAGACGGGAAGTTATACGAGATAGCCTATAATATCATTGAGTTGTGCCACATTGTGTTGAGTTGCTGTTAAATAACCTCGCACTGACACACCTTTCGCTCTCAGATAGCTCGAGAAGACGTAGTAATTCAATATTCCGTTCCAAGGTGAAAAGGTTGACATCATTAATGATTTGCTTAGTTCCTCCACCCCACGCTCCACTGCAGCTGCTGGTCATGATTGCTACATAGCCATGCCGGGAATGCTTGTAAGCCCTAAGTCATTTGTTAGATCAATCGAATATAGGAATCTCGCACAAAGTCTGAGGTGGCGGTGTGAACTCACATCCATCAACTGGCTCGCTAAGCTCCTTCGGAACGGCGCATTTGTTCGCCTCGGTGAATGATTGTGTTTTGAGCTGGCTACAGGAAGCTCCAAAACATCCTGCATCCAAAGCCTTTTGAAGTACACCTTCTTTCCAGCCGAAGACATAGTCCCCATGTTGGCCGTAGCCGGTACTATACGGGGAAATGTGTTAGCGGGCTGATACTTATCCCCTAAAGACTATATGACTTACTTGTCATTCATACTAAGAACAAACGGCTGAGATGCATCAGTAGGCCAGATCGATTTATCATTGAAAGAAGTGGTGTCCCAAATGACCTCGAACATCAGCTGTGGAAGCTTTACCGGATGAGTGGCTGGGCAGGGTCCATTAGACTCGAAGGTCCCTGACGCAGGGTAAGAGACGTGGGTTGAATGAGTAGGACTGTCGAGATTTGTTCCATCCCAGCATCTACAATGATAACGAATTAGCATCCTCAATATAGCTACTAACATGACCGAATATCAACTTACGTCGGGAATCTAATGGTTGTACGAATGCCCCCTGGGCAAGCTTTTTTGGGTAGGTCGACGGTATCAACTGAGCTATCCGAGCATGGAGCTTGATTATCTCCTCCAAAGTTAGGCGCGTTATAGCATCGAAAGCAGATCGCATTGTATTTTGTGACACCGCCTGGTGCTCTCTGGTCAGCTACTCCAGCTAGCATACGGAAACCCTGAGAGACTAATTAGAATCGAACATTTCGTCCAAGAGAAAGGGTTGAAACAGCTTACAGGTTTGAAAGCTGTAGATTTGGAGCCATCATATGGCGTGGTATAATAAACGGTCATGCCTCCAATCTCACCACTAAGATATCGGTTGGGGATCTGGGGAACACGCTTGTATGTCCCATTCCGAGCTTTGAAATACATATTGGCTGTCCAGTAATTTGAAAGATCTTCGCTAAAGCTGCAGGTAGTGCAATTTGCGATCTTGGAGACATCGGCTTGAGCAATAGTTGAGCTGAAAGCATTCTATCATCTATCAGCATAGTGAAGAAGAATATAGGAACCAAATGGATCGTACTCCACCGGTGACCTAAGAGAAGTCAGCATAAGTTAGGGCTGAATCCGACTGCAGAGGAAGTATCGGAGGAGTGTACCTGATGGACATGTGGACTGGGGACCTTCCCAGGGTTAACCAATCTGTAGCCCTTGAGGTCAGAATTGTTTCACTTTTCAAAATTTGAAGTTTCTCACGGGTCGACGCGTTCGACTACAATTTGCGAACAACCAAATCTCAATACTGCCTGCGCAGCAAAAACCTTTTCTGTGAATAGCACAGGAACGAGGAACGGTTGAAAGCGCATCTTTGCTGTAATGTAGTTCTTGTATGAGTTAAAAAAGTCTAAGTAAATATGATCAAAGAATGATAATTTGAAAGAGGGCAGTTCCGGTGATAAAGATTCGGACTTTTGGCTCGACATACAACTGCCGAATTGCTAAAGCGGGTTCGAAGAATGTACACAACCCAACAAATTAAGTCCATATTAAATTTTGCGCATCATAACTTTACCACTCTAAAGTGTAGCTACGGGGAATGCGGCCCATGTTCCTTAACGTCAGAACCCGTAGATTGAAGATACAAAATAGTTCAAACTCGTTTAGTCGTGCCGTCTGGAAGTTGAATCTAGGAGCTGTTCACTAGGAGTCGAAAAAAGTAGATTATGAGTAGCCGATGTAATGGAACTGTTCAGAGCAGGGGGGACCATAAATGTTAGGTTTCGTCGACTCTTGCTTGGAGCATGTGTCCTGGACTCCTGGGTAGCAAGGTCAAACTCTAAAAAGATTAAGCTTTCACAGAGACAAGGTATTCGACAGCTGCATGCAGCGGATATGGAGTTTTATTCCAAGAACAGCCGAGTTGAGCTTCTACACTACCAAAGAACATTTGACAATGACGTAAGTAACATTTGGAAAATATCCCAATCAGATATCCTCGACTCAATTTAATAAGTCTTTAACCAATACTGAGTATAATATACCCCCATATTGATCAGACAAAATGACCGAGAGACAGCCATTTCTGTGGTGGTTGAGTATTTACCTTCCAGGTGGTTATCTGTGTGCTTCACCTATGCGGGTAAAATATCTTGGCTAAATCGCCCATTTCGTCAACACAGTGCGGGGAATGCTTGCTGGAACTTGATTCGAGACAAGTATATTACATCCTCCATGCTTTGTTGCAACGTGCTTATCATTGACAAGCGGCAAGTTATTATCGACTCTTCCAGACAAAGAGGATGATGTAGGGGTTTTGGCAGCTTGAGAAGCTGCAACCATGTTGTGGAGTGACTACCATTCAATATTGGAAGTAAAAGCCAGGAAACTATAAAATCATATTTCAAGAAGTTCCTGCACTGATAGCAGAGTGAGTGACTCAATTACACTACGACTACGGATCTCCTAATGTAGACTGATTGCCAAATTTAGCTGCTATCA
>Ga0247807_10002030_pt1 | contig 11403 bp, 9 predicted proteins | sample UWRJL074202C1_FD_179931 | JGI IMG/M metagenome (GOLD analysis project Ga0247807, IMG submission 179931) | Plant litter microbial communities from Arlington Agricultural Research Station in Wisconsin, United States - UWRJ-L074-202C-1 | ecosystem: Environmental > Terrestrial > Plant litter >...
GTGAAATGCTGACGCCGGGTAGCGTAAATCTAACCATCGTGCAATTCTTGAGGGATGGTAACCAGCTGGCCGAGAGACATACTTCGACTACTAAGATGCCAAATGGGAAGCTTGGGAAGGGGCATACGTTTCAATTCATGGAAATTGCAGAAGATGGAAGAATTGAGTGGATCGTGGAAACGGTTAAACGCGAAGATCCGGTGAAGGAGGGAGGTGGAGATGAGAAAACTGGGAGGGGAAGAAACGCTTAGAGGAACGCGTAGAGTAGGTGGTGTGCGTGCATATTTGCATTAGTAGAAGTGGAACTTGTTATCTAGTATTCTTTCTTGGAATAAATGCTATCTATTCGTTTCATATGATGAACTTCAAGGTGAATATCTAAAGCGACGCTTTAATCCACCTGAATTATTCATACCCTCGACTTAGTGTTTACTTGACTCTAATTAAGCACCCAAAGATTACTAAACCAGAGATCTTGGAGAATAAAAAACCACAATATCTCGTGTATCTAGCAGTAGTCATCTCTAAACCGTCCACCATATTAGCACGAATAATCCCCGCTACAGGTTTTCCGAAATGCAATATCACCCTCTTCGCTTATACAGAAATACAGGCTGTTGTAAATGTGATCTACATCAGTAGGTAGCCGTCTTCTATTAAGCTCATCTTTAATCGTCTGAAGATAATTTCCTAATCCCATTTCGGATTTGGGAGAGCAAATTAGAATTTGTTAAGTTTTTAAACCACAAAGTTGAGGGCAAAAGAGCCATTTCATAAAATAAAACATCTCATGCTGTATCGCACATTCTATGAAGAGTGGTCTCTTTACTGAATAGGTATAGCCTAACCAGTTTAATTGATTCGGGTAGCATGCTAGAATTAAATCACTGTATTACCACTTTTAACACTGCCTACTGACAAAACTACGACGCTAGCTTTTGATAATAGAACAAATAGTAATCTAATATTTGATATCACTGGCCCAGAGCTTGATTACAACGACACTTGTGTCTTGCTAGGCCAGCATAATTTATAATTGAACTGAGTGTGATTCAAACTGGCCTAATGCAGCCTGACGTCCTCGCCAACGTTCTTAAGTATAAGTCTAGACGTCTCCCCAAACTCTTCTTCATCACAACGTAACTCGCAATCAGCAAATATTTAAAAATGTCGCATGATTACAGCTTCTTTGTTACGTCCGATGAGGTGGAAATTCTCGAGGCCAATGCACTTATCTCACAAAAGTTGCAATCGGGTCCTGTTGTTGGCAACAAGCGCAAAGTGAGTGCATTGCTACTCTCTCCACCTTCGTCGACTGGCACTACAAGCAGTAGTAGCTCAGGCTCCTCCACTGCTTCAGTTAATTTCTCCGGGTTTCGAAATGCTCAAAATATACCAAATTTTGAGCTACCTATGTCACTCCACTCCGCCGAAGCTTTGGAATGGTGCGGGTTTGTCCCTGGCGCCGCACAGACGATATATCAACGCTGGTTTAACCGGGGAGAAATTGATATACATGGCGAGTTAATTGATTATGCTATTGGCTACATCGCTCTACTTAGATCTTCAGCTTTTCAGGAGCAATGGACAGAAGATGAGCAGATGGAAAAGGTTGGCATAAATCAACAAATCCGGCAAGCAATTTTAGATTCAAATTTCCGCGATGTATACGGAACAGAGGATTTGCCTTTCTGGGTAAAGGACACTATCCGAGTTAATTATTCTGCATTAGAAGACCGGATCCGGCGCCTGAAAGAGACTGTAGTAAAGTTGGGCAAGAAGCCGCAAAACAAGCGGCCCAAGCTTAAAGGAGCCTTTGGGCAAGAAGAGTCTTCAGGCGCGGCATCGACTTCTTCTCAACCTACCAACTCAGCCACAATAAGCGCCATTTCCGAAGCTCAGTCTGAATGGCAACAATTTTCTCAAGGAACCGTGCTTGTACAAGAAGCAGGATCGGAACTTCCTGGCCATGTGACGCTTTGGAAAGGCAAGAGTCCATACGAATTGAGTGCGAATCTGATTAGAGATGACGGCTCTATTAATCACAATGCTCTTCTTACAACCGGCGGAGGAGATTTCAATATGACTCAGCCTGCATGGTATTGGACACACGAGAAGGAGACCGCGGAACGTTATCGCCGATACGCAGAAAACAGGAGCCCACTGGTTGAGACTTGGCTGATTCGAATTCAGGTCCCTCAGTCTTTTATGACTGAGCTGGGACATTCTGACTTATGTTACTCACCGAATTTCAAGGAGTTTGTTTGGTATTGTCGAAGGAAAACAGACGATTTGCCACAAAAGTTCGAGCAACTTGCCAACTCCCGGGTTGTTTTGGGTCATATTTCTGCTGCTAACAGCACAAAGTACCTTCGCATGAAACCACAAAACGTTCAGCAGAGGTTTACAGAAGACCAGCTTATGAAACATGGCAACATTAAAGCTACCCAATGGGTAGTCACGAAAGAGCCTGATGCCAGACTTTTGATGGCAAATGTACGTGGCAAAATGCACATTGAAGTGATAGCCCCCCGAGATTTGTGAAAGACAACTCTGGCTTTTCTCCCTTTCCCAGATGGGATTTCTTAACCACCAGCGTGGTACGTGGCATTTTAAAAGAAGGACTTCAATAATTGTATGTTCTCCTTTGCTCCCTATAATAGGTCGAGCGCAATCAGTCCTGGCTCCTTCAAAAGAGGTTGAAGCTTAACAGTTCTATCTTTGTCTCTTTATGAACAGAAGGACAGAATTTGCAGGTTAAATTCCTGTACTATATCATCAGTCTGGCCTTTACGCGGCGATAGAGATAAGTAAAACTATAAGAACTCTTATAGGATGAAACTAGCAGACTTGAACTTTCACTCCTCCTTCTTCTCTTTAGTTCCAGCTATCGGTGCTAGTGTGTTCTAGGCAAGTGGATAGAAGAGCGAAGTATGATTCTGGTGAACCTCAACAACCGGTTCCCCGACAGAGACTTGCTCTCCATTTATCTCGCATTTCTTCACCTACCTATCCGTTCCAGGGTCATCAACACAGCCTAACAGAGCCTAGAAGCTAGTGATTGAACTTTCACAAATTAATAGTGATTTAAACCTAGTAGGTGGTAGTAATATAATCTAATTTAGCTAAGAGCTATAGATATCACGACCTCTAGTCTGCAGCATAATACAGTATAGTTGAAACATCTTCGGTGCATTGCATACAGGCTCTTTGCCGCATAAAGGATTACTTTCTTATATATTAGCCTATCTTTGCTTGGCAGCGAAAGAATCGAGTCGCTCTTCTCGTTCGCTAACTTTCCTACCGCTTCTTTACAACTCATCCATAGTAATAGCAGGTACTTGTGCGGTGGTGTAGTGCTTAGAATAGTACATGACCGGAGCTACTGGAAGTTCAAGAACAGGAAAGGCCTAGGCGAAAAGTCTTTCAAAGAAGTGCTGTTGGCTACGGGGAACAATGAATTAGCAGAAGCCAGTCTAAGAGAGAATTTGGAGAATTGGGTTTAAAGAGAAGAATGCCTTGAAGATGAGTAAGCAATGAAGTTTAATCTTATTAGAAAAAGCTTCAACATAGGAAAGAGAGAATCTTAGGAAGAAGGAGAAAGACAAATAGAGATTATTACAGCGATCCTTATAGTCACGAAACAAGACTGCACTCAAACAGCTTTCGGAATAATTTTTGAGATAACAAAATAGTCTGGCTTCTAGATTGACGAAACATTTGCAAAGCTTTGGGGGATTATCAGAAGAGCAACATTCTAGTCTCTCATGTTTTGTCGGCATCTCTCTTTATTTTTGTTGCGAATCAAAGCTCGTGTCTCTGTATACTCATTCTCGTCAAAGCCAAGGAAGCTGAATCCTTGCCCATCGAGTCACCTTAGCTTCTTTTAAATTGCAGAGTTTCTTTCTTGAGCATAACATCTTGTCCTCTCAAAAAGAGACTAGACTATTAAGCTATCATTCCCTAATTAGATCGTTCGAGCCAGTTTCCTTTACTTGTCAAAATCTGAAAGACACAACTGATGGCTTTCAAGTAAGAAGCAATTTCATATAGGTTGACTACGAGTTAAGAGTGGTGGTTCTAGAGTTTTTTCGAGTTCAAAGGTGTGATAATAGAAATTGGAAAAACTGGAACATTTCTCTTCAGTACTGAGTATAGATTTAGTTCGCTCGGCATCGATTGACCACGAATTGAGAGCCCAATAGCTATAAAGAAGACTCCACGTGATTATAGCGACGCGACGCTAGCGCGTTGCGAATCTACCTCAAATAAAAATCTATTTCGCGACTGTACTTCTTTCCTTCGACAGATCTACTAAGAAGAAAACTGTATAAAGCACCTTTTCTATCAAAACTCGTGGATTTATAACCATCAATCACCAGCAGCTGTCAAATACGATTTATACAATCGCAATGTGATACTGATCGCAGAGATAAGTCAATGTCTTTTGTTCAGCGGCTGCTATGCGCAGCTGTGATAGTTATCATACACACGTGGTGGAAACTATACCGTCGGCATTTGAGAGTGTCAACACACGCTATATAGCTAGCTGAGCCGCCCCCGCGCATCATCCATCAGTTTAGCATAGGAGAAAAGAAATCCAAGATGGAAAATTGAAGAGCAGAGGAAAGTTGTAGGCAAGGCTATGTGGCGAGCGTTTCACCCAGAAGCCATGAAGCAATTTTTCACCAAGTTGATGTAAGGAGTGGTATACGTGGAAGTGGAAGCAGAGGGAGCGTGGGGGAGGCTTGTGGGATTGGGTAAAGCACCACAACATTCAATCAGCCCAGAAGTGTGCCCGACGTGGCTCAGCTCTTCGCCCGGCCCAATCGAATCCAAGAGCGAATGATTGTTTCCTGAAGCATGCCACACACAGATTAAACCTCTTCTTTATTGTAGTATATATCGCCAAGGTTATGCTTCAAGCTGATCAATCTACCAACATAGTTCTTGTCATACATCGCTATCTTCTATTTTTTTCGATAGCTATCGTGTATTTTCAGCTTGCAAAATGGCGACAGAGAGTGTAGTGAACATAGCTAAGCCCACAGATACAGGCTCTAGCCGCGTGGAAGTCGAAGAACGAGCTACAAGCCTTTTCACGAAGGCATTGCTGACTTTCCGAGAATCACTTAGCGAGGAGCAGCGGAATGAATTCAATGAATTTGAAAGCGTTGATGAAATGTTTGTACACCTCGAAGATGCCTATAGTAAACATGCGAATGGCAGTAAGCTGCTTCGTTGTTCTAGAAAACTACACTCCTTTTCCCAGTCATTTGTGCCTTACTTTGAGATTGTTGGCATATTTGTTTCAGTCAAACCTGAATGGCTGGCTACTTTTTGGGGATCGTTGCGATTGGTGCTCAAGGTACTTGGCAATTTCGTTTGCTTCATAAATCCTATTGCTAATTCTTTCGAAAGCTGGGAGCAAATTATGCATCACTTCTAGAAAAGATAGCGGATATGATTGAAGGTCTCTCGATAGCCTTACCCCAGTATCAGAGACACGTCAATACGATTCTTGCACGTAGTGAGCGTGGTCGATCCTGTAATGGTTATAGGATAATCCAATTGTTGTCCCATGTCTACGCAGATGTCTTGCAGCTATGTCTAGAAATATATCAAGTGTTTTCACGGAGGAAACCTGGTAAGGTTAAACTCTTCACTCAACCGAACTATTCCTGATATGAATTTAAATAGGTATGACTAAACTGGCTCGCATCAGCGCGGTCACGGGATTGATTTGGAAGCCTTTACGTGAACGGTTTATTGAATTGGAGCTCCGTATGGAGCGGCACGAGCAGATACTGGGCCGTGAGCTGGATTTGGCTACACAGGAGGATCTGACGGCACACTTTGCGCTGTTCCAAAGTTATATCAAGAGCTTGGAGGGTTCAAAAGAGGAGATGAGTCAACAGGAATTGAAAGAAGAGCAGGAAGAGAAAAGACGAATAAGTAGGAGAACTGTTTTCCAGAATGTCTTCGGACTGAACAAAAAGCTAACCTTGATACTAATAGGCAAACAGGTTAACTCTATTTTCTCGTGGATGGGACGATGCGACTTCAGAGGCATATATGAACGTAGTCGGCAAATTCGTCGTAAAGGTACTGGATTATGGTTCTTGAGAAGACCAGATTACCTCAACATTCGTAACGGCGCATTCAAGAAGCTTCCAAACTCAGATTCTGAAACTACTCAAATAAGGCCTGTTGGCCCTGATACCTCCTGGAAGGATCGCATCCTAATTTTACAAGGTCGGTAACTTTTCAAATGCTCTGTTCTGATTATTAACCTCGACGCAATAGGAAAACCTGGATATGGCAAGACTGTCCTCTCCAGTACAATTATTGATGACTTGGAGACAATGATTGCGTTGGACCCTAAACTAAAAGACCATGGGGCTTCTGTTTGCTTCTTCCATATCTCTAACATGGACGAGTCAACGAGGGACCAGGCTGCTGCTTTTCGGGCGCTAGCCACCCAATTAATACAGAAGCACAGAACTGCAAGGCCAGCAATTGATGCATTGAGTTTGTTCTTCGAGGAAGCGGCAAGAAACCAGGCAAAAGCTTCAGAAGATGATCTTGTGGACATTTTACAGATTCTTCTTGCCCAATTCCCAACATTCATTGTCATTGATGGCATTGAAGAAGCACATGATCCAGCCAGATTCATGTCGGAATTGCAAGCAATCATTAACCCATTAGATTCAAAGGCAATCCTTCTAATTAGGCCTACCGTAAAACTCCCGGTCCTTTGGCGTGGAGAACGACCATTTGCCTCATGTGCAGTTGCGCTGAGTGCTGAGGATAACCTTGACGATTTCCACTTATTCTTTAACGACCAACTGAGGAACATGGTTACTGAGGGCCTATTTGGTAACCGTCCTGAGTTTGATATCTTGGAAAATGTTCAAGTACTGGCTCAAAAGGCCAACGGCATGTTTCTCTGGGCCGATCTATTCGTGCGCTACTTGCGATGTGAGGCGCTGAGTCCGCACGACAGAGTACGAGAATTATCGGAAGTGAATCGATTCGATCATCTAGACGACCTATATGAGGGTATTCTAACATTACTTTCTCGAGGCTACACTAAAAATAAGTTGTTAGTATCGAGTGTTTTCCGTTGGATATGTTGTCCGATGTACCAACTTTCCACGAACACTTTACACGTGGCCCTTGCAATCATTCCCGGACAGCCAACTGAGTCTAATCAATATCTGTGCGACTTCCCTATGTGCATTCCAAGAATTACTGGAGCGCTTGTGGAGATATTCCAGGGCGTAGCAGTTCTCATCCACTCATCTTTCCGTGAATATTTAGAATCGGACAGGTCACTTAAATTCCCACTGTTTTCAGCACGGGATAAAGCACCTATTCACGCCTACCTTGCGACACAATGCTTCTCATACCTAGCCCATGATGTGCCAAAAACACCACTCCATAAGGCAAGATTACGCCAAGTTGCACTGGATGACGCTGTAGAGAAGAGGCAAGTAACTCCCAGTGCTGGTCCTTCCGTAGTGGCCGTAAATGAAAGTGATATCGCTCAGCCTGCAAGGACTAGTATCGGGCACATGCCCCAAGAAAGTAGCTCGCATTTGAAATTCAAATCAAGTTCACTTCCACTCAGAAAACAACGACCGCTACCCTCCTATGCTTCTGTGGTATCGTCCAGCAAGACTAGTACAATCTCATCTCATCCCCCGGAAAGTGTAAATATAGATACGCTGGGCTCTTTCAATGCCAAGGGGACTCTTTCGAACCTAATGATTCCACCTCCTCAGACCACAAACCGAAGAAAAGCACCCCGATACATACCCACGAGTGTAAACAGTCCTACCGAAGGGTACGATCATGTTTCGAGGACACAAAATTTAGGTCCCGACAGATTCTTCCCTCATGAAAACACAAATCACAACGAGTGGTTTCGCATGAGCGAGCCAACAGATCAAAAGCGAGAGGCTAAGCATTCCACAAGTGTAGCATCCGAAGCACCTGCTACAAGCCGCTCGGAAGCAGTAATTCAAGCAAATGATGAAACGGAAGACAATGCTCTGCAAGACCTGCCTTTTCTCTCCTATGCCGCATTGTCAGCATTTCAGCATCTTAAAAAGAGTTTCGACGAGCGACAGATTACCGATCGCCGCCTAGGAATGAAGTACGTCAATGAGCCTGGAGCGCAAGAGTCTCAAAGAATCCGAGCCCATATGATCCACCGCGATGCAGAATGGCTCACGCCTCTCTCTCAGTTCCTCGTGCAGGACCAAGTCCGCACCGTGTGGGTTGAGACCTGCTACTCGTACAAATTTGCTCCAGTAATCTCAGATCTCGTTGCTACACTCAATATGTTGCGCGATTATGCACCGATATCTGCGATCGAGGGTCGTGAGATCTGGTGGATCTGCCACGGGTTGAATATGCTCGACCACGGGCTTCGACAACTCCGTGAACGTCACGGGCGGTCGTTGTTGACCAACCCAGTGAGTATATGGGGTACTTCGATCGCGGAAGTAATAGATCCGAATTACTGGTCGAATTGGACTGAGAGCCAACAGAAACAACCGACCCTGTCATGTATGACTCGCTTTGATCAAACACGTGAGCCATATGAAGGGGATAGGGCCATTGGGCGCGAAGACAAGAGACCACGAAGTCCACCCTTGAATATACAGCCCGATTATCAATACTAAACGCATAGTGTATAGCTGCAGAACCACTCTAGTCTCTTCAGCTGACCAATGGCGAGATAGAGCTGCTATGTCTGGTGAGCTGTATGCTGCCTCTTAATTAGAATAGCGAAGTTATCATGGCCGTCAAATGAGCAACGAAACTCGCTCATTTGAAATAGAAACTGTCTTTCGTCGTAAAAGTGACTTGTACCATATAATGGTACTCAAGGATTTAGGAAGCCGTTTTCATTTATGGCTGTGAATGCGTAGTTGTCTATAACTGAGTAGCAACATATAGCACTGTAAGTTAGACGAGGGATTATTCAAGGCCAATGATATGAAGCGCTGTAGAACAGAGTAAAACCGTGTTTATTTAAAAAGTTGATTATCTCGATCAACACAGGCAAGGGTCTACCTAGACCTCCAAATCGCGCCAGCAGTGGGTATATCGTCATCATCTTCGTCATCATGAATAGCACTTTTAATCCAGTCCTTTTCCATATTCATAGCATCTCTTTCAATGTCTTCCATAACACTCAAATCCAACAACATGCCTCGGACGAGGCTTCCGACACCTTCAACCATCCTTGCCAAGCTACTTCCTCCTTCGACCATCCCAAGGTCCCTTAAGTGCGCTTTCCACCCGTCGAGTTTTCTCCACAGCATTTGGCAATCATCTTTCCAAGCCCCATCTAGTTCCTCCAGAAATACCAGTTCTTCATCTACCGCATCTGTCTCCCTCGCCTCGAGAATATCCTGACATCGACTCAGCCATCTTTCAAACCTCCTCACAATCTTTGCATATTTCCCGCCTGATTCCCCAAGATTCCAGACTCCAGTGACAATCTCATCCAAGACTTGAATCTTCTCGCCCAATCCCCAGCCTGGGCGGCCAGTATCCTGCCACTCTTTCAAGGCCACAGCATTCAGTTTCGCGGTTTCCTCAACCTCAAGCTGTAGCAACTTATCGTTCTTCTCTATAACACCGCTAAATCTCTCGCCTAGCTTTCTCTTCGCACTACTCCTCCATGCCGCCCCTACTTCCCCGGCATCTCGATGCAATATATGTAGTTGTAATAGCTCATTCTGTAACCTCGCTGTCTCAGCTGATATTGCGATGTTGGCGGGAAGTTTGCTAGGGGAAGGGGGAGCGAGCAAAGCGGCGGTGAGTGGTTTCGGGCCTAGATTTTTAGCGGGCGAAAAATGCTGTTGATAAGTTGCAAATGCTGGTTTCTTTGATTGGTAATCAGGAGCTGTAGGACGGGCTATAGACCGTTTTGATGCTTCGTCTGTCGGAGGTGCTGGACGAAGGGTTGTGGATGCGGTGAGGAGTGTAGATGAGGATTTGGTGCGCGCGTGACGTTGAGGGGCTCGTATACTTGAGGTTAGAGTTGTGGAACTCGCGGATGGATTTCGTAGGTGTCGAGATGTGGTTATAGGTGGCCGTGAGCGGTCCTGCTTGGCTGGCTCGGTAGTGCTGCTTGAGGAGGCATCGGGCATACGATTTGAAGATGATCGCTGTAATCCTGTAGTAGTAGGTTTACTTATATTCGATCTCGCAGCCGGGGGACGCATGGTAGAGCTGCCATTTGCACTTGGAGGTCTACCAGATATTGACAACGGCCGAGATGGTTTGACTGTAGGTAATCGACTGGGGGATTGATTGCCTTTCCGAATGCTTCTAGATTCTTCGGATTGCGTATCGGCTCCATTGGGCTCTGCCACTGATCTGCCATATCTGCCGGCGACATTTTCGCCGGGTTTGCGTAAAGACCGGGTGCGTGAAGGGAGGGTAGACATTTAATTTATTATTGGTTTGTTGATGTTGTCGTTGTTGTTTTGACTCGCTTCGATTTCCAAGTCCACCAGAGCAGGGGTCACCACTGACAACAGCTCAAGTATCTGCCGTGCACTTCTATGGGATTATGAATTACGGTTCATACTGAACAATTGATTGTTACTTGCTTGTTCCCGGAAGATACCGTTCTCATCCACTTATATGCTACTCGGCATATTATTTCCTGCAGGTTCTCAACAGGTGTATTGAATAACGTGTAGGGATGAAAGCTAGCCAGCCTGTGCTGCGACTCCATCGTACGCCGTCCCGCCATGTAACTGAACTCCACCTCTCTGCCTCAGCTTTTGGCCCCATGGAAGTCTCGAAGATCTCCCGGATACATGATGGCGTGGCTGCCGGGTCGAACTGCTGTGCGGTGTCTATCGGGTTGTCTCGTGTTGCCGTTGCGCGGATGCTTTTTTACTAACGTCTTCTACTAATCGCATCGTCCATAACCTGCTCTTCCTAGGCTCCCATGCGTCGCATTACTTTGCTGTAATGATAGCTAATTTCCTCTGGGTGACGAGTATCATATGTTTGATACAAGTTTGCAACAAGGAACGAATGGAGACGCACGAAGCTTCTGTTGCATAAACAACTGTCTATTTCTGACAGGGGAGCGGCTATGAAACGGCGCCGGACCATGGGAAACCTTGTCGTCTGACGACGAATCTTGCTAACGGGGATCGCAGGGCAGCATAGCACACACAGCATCAAACCATCTGTGAACATTCAATGGGGCCATGACCGAAATATCCATCCATAGAGCAGGAATAACGCAGAAGTGCCGACTCTATTGCGATGCCCTCCCTCCTACAACTCCCCGAAACACCCCGTCGAGGCAGGTCGCGCTTTTCCAAAGCCCTACCTATTCCACCACCTCCTCAAATCATC
>Ga0247807_10002031_pt1 | contig 11392 bp, 10 predicted proteins | sample UWRJL074202C1_FD_179931 | JGI IMG/M metagenome (GOLD analysis project Ga0247807, IMG submission 179931) | Plant litter microbial communities from Arlington Agricultural Research Station in Wisconsin, United States - UWRJ-L074-202C-1 | ecosystem: Environmental > Terrestrial > Plant litter >...
GACCTCTCTGCCCACGACGTCACCCGCATCTCGATCCTGTCCTCGTCCGCGATCCAGCAGCGCACGACGCGGATCCTCGGCCTCCTGCGCGGCGCGAGCGCGGCCGGCGAGGATGGCGCGGCGGACGGGAAGCGCAAGGCGTGTCTGGTGCGGCTGCACGCCGCCGCAAAGGCGGGCGCGAAGCTGATTTCCGTGGTGGAGATTGTCAAGCGCGAGCTGAAGGCCGAGGGGGTGTTGTGTTTTCAATACACGGCTGTGGAGGGCGTTATGAAGGAACAGCATGCGCCGGCGGGGGAGGGGCAGAAGAAGAAGGAGAACGGAAAAGAGAAGGGGGGTGCGGATGGAGATGTCGAGGAGGAGGATGAGGAAGAGGAGGGGTTTGAGGTTATGAAGACGCCGTTTGAGAGGTCGATTGAGGGGCAGAAGAAGGTGAGGGCGGTGCCGATGCTGACGATTTGGCTGGCAAGGGAGAAGATCGAGGCGTTGGGGAGGAGGTTTGGGGAGCAGAATAATGGGGTGGGGACGGCAGCGTGAGATGGTCTTGTGCATGCTATGCTCCTTACACAAGATGGATGGGAGGTAGAAAAGGTCAGACGGTCATCGAGGCTAGGTCCAGGCGCAATTTGGTCTATGGAGATGTAAGAAGGAACAATTTGGAGCATCATGAGAGTTTCTACGCAGAAGCTTCTATCTCTATGCCCGAAGTCCATCGACCAGGTTTGTCTCGACGAGAGGTGGCAATCTACTGGAATCGACCGCAATGGTGTTTGTATTCCAACCAGTAATGCCATACTTACAGATATATCAAGATCGAATCGACTGCAACATAAACCCTATTTAGGATGAGGAAGAAATCCACTCTCCTAACGACACCCATGAAGCACGGCTGTCTTTATGAAACTAACCCTGGCCTTTCCAATGCCCACATTTCTGGAAAGAAAAGCCAACAGCGCTAGCGAGTCCTCTACTAGGTGCCCTATCCTGCTTTTGACAGGTCTCAATTGCAGTAAGATCTCGGATATTAGAACAGTTGTATAAATAATCAGTGCACGATAGACCTAGATGTGCTATATGAGACTACCTCTAGAACGGTAGGGACAGCTCAAGCTTCACATGGCCCTCCAAGCTGCGGTGTCAAGGATTAATCAATAAAGTCCGATTCCGAATAAGATTGTAAAATCAAGCTCCTTGAAGCTTTGCACCTGTGATGTTCGTAAGCTCTCTAGCCCATCCTCCTCACACAGCTTTATGGCTATATGAGCCTTTTACTCAGATGGGGAAAATGTGTGAATACTGCTTAGCTTTTCCTTCTCCTTTCTGGATAAGAGTGTTTGGGGGCAGCTTTCACGCAGCTCTTGATCCTCTTCCAACTGGCACATCTTACCGGATTTCATAGGATATAAACGCAAAGAAAAGTTCAACATAAAGCCCAAAGTCATGTTCAAACCATGGTGAAATTGGAAGGCTACTCAAGAGGGCTATATCCCCAGAGTGTATACATGAGCACGCGGCCATTCTGCTTTCGTTAAGCCCACCCCTCGCACCACCCGCCGCCGAATGCTTCTACCCATATTCATACAAACTATTGTGGGAAACAGCGGAAACACGGCATTATAAGCTCATCGAACAACCATCCCATATATACTCGTGCCCCCCAAAATGTACACCATTCTTCCCCACACGGCTCTTTCCCCCATCTTTTCTTCGCAGCGAGCTCTTTCCCTTCCCTTCTCTTCCTCAAATGCCAAAAACCTCCATCGAATGCGTCTTCCCGCCCTTTCCTCCGTCTCCCTTATACGTAATCCGTAGCACAAAGTTCACCACCACGGCCACCATCAAAATGATAGCCAGGAAGGTCGGGCCAAAGCGGTCGTCGAAGCCGGCCTGGCCGCGCAGCCGGATGCTCTTCGCGCGCCAGTGGTACGTAAACAGGGCGTATATCATGGTGGCCATGCTAACGAGCGTGAAGAGGAAGGCCGAGATGAAGGCCGGCCGGTCGCCGAAGTTCAGCATGCCGATGGCGAGCGCGCCGAGGATCACGGTGAAGTTCAGCCATGAGAGGAAGGTTCGCTCGTTGGCGAAGAAGACCTTGGGCTCAACGCGGGTGGGGAGGGCGATGCGTTTTCCTGCGAGAGAGAGAGTTAGCTTTGGGGAGGAAGCTGGGTTTGCGCTATGGCGAGGGGTTTTGCCGGTGAGGGCTGGGATTGTGATTTGGGCTTGCGAGAGAAGGGAGGGAAACTATACCAGGCGCTGTCTGGAGGAGGGGTTGTGAAGACATCTTTGCAGATTTTTGAGAGGTGGGAGAATGTGGGTGGGATAGTAGTCAACCAGATAGGCTGAGAAAGAAGTTGGCAGATCCACGAAACCTTCTCTTCTTAATCCGAATCTGAAGCCTGTGTCTCTGGGGAGGTGAGGGGTAGAGACCGATTGCTGTACAACAAAGATCTTGTTATCGTGAGAATAGAAACGAAGGAATTTGTGAGAGGGGAAGATCTTGTTGTACAGGTTTGGTCGTTATGCTGCACCAACAAGGATAGCTCAAGCTCCACCCAGCGTCCAGAGCTACGGCTGCCATTGTCCTGTAGATTAAGCACGTGCTTCAAGTTGGTGGAACAACCGTTTTTCACCTCGACACACACGACGGCGCTCGGCAAAACTATTGATCCGGTATTGTTCTGTTTGCTTGGAGATCGGTCAAGCTGAGCTTGGCACGGAAATGACCTAGCGTCTCTAGCTATCGTGTCCCAGCAATCTGGGGAAGACCAACACCGCGTCCAAAACTCTCTCAACTTACGCAACCTCCAATTAAAACTCTGTTAGATCGTTTGTCCGCCTCCAAACTACCACACGAGATGGCTTCATCATCTGCTACACCGGTAATTTCTTTAGAAGCCTGTCAAGTCCCAGAAACTAATGAGATCATTAGCCCATTTCATACACAAGACTCAAGCAAATCGCAACTGACGTATGTCCTCAGAAGTTATCCATTCAGCTTTATGATTAGTTTACTCACTGTGACTAGGCATGCCAAAATGCGTTAGGCGCAACGGAGTTCTACGAGCACTCCAAGACCGAGACGTGGAATACAACCATCATAGTGTGTTCCCCTTAGCACTCCTCCATTCAACAATAGCAGCACATCATCTAACTAGCACGTCTGCAGAACTCCATCCTCCGCTCGCTCATCTCCGAATCATCTCCAGCTGGCGGCAGCCCCTCATTCAAGTACGCTGTCAACAGCACTATCATCCAGCATCTCGTTCCCACATCCGCCCTGAATCGGGTGAAGAACGAACCCGCTACCAAAAGTGAAGATGACGCGAAGATCACCACGAGCGATTCGAAAACCGATGCTACTGATACGGATGGAAAGCCTCATGTAGGACGACGAGGAATGCACAGTGCAACCGGCGCGTACTGGAACGAAAAGACGGATGGCATGTGGAGCTTTAAGTACGAGGGAGGAGAGAACAAGGGATTGGATGTGGTCATAAGCGTCATTTGGATCTCGATATAGATCATGCAAATGTAGGATGTTGGAAGGAGTACGGGAAGCGGGTTATGAGACTTTGTGGGGTATCCATCTACATATGCAATGTAGACATGAAGACACCCCATCTTTCTTGTCAGGTGGACAATATACAGCAAGGTATGACACAGTGCGTTAGAAATATCGGCAAATTGGGATCTGGAACATAATCAAAAATTGGTTGGTGAGTTTTGAGGGTAATGAGATTTGCACATTTGCCCCCCAAACCTTATTTGCCTTTTTTTTTGGGATACTTCTTTCTCGTTTTTTGGTGTTTGTGTTTGTTTAATCCAAGGAATGCACATGTTCACGGTGTACAGTGGCAAATATTGTCCCAAGCGGTGAACATTTGGAGGCTCCTATTCCGCACGCAACGCATTACTCGCTTCTCTCTCGCCAATTGATGCAGCAATCAGGGGTCGTTTTAGGTACATGGGTACCTGAACCTTCTCAATCTGGAGTTCAGCGATCTCACGATGTCAGAGATATTGAACAAAGAACCACCAAATACTAGCCATGCATTTGGCAGAAACAATCAGCAATGGCCTTGCCTCTATGTCTGGATCTAGTATTCCCTCTCGGACCCCAGTGGGTCTGGTGCCTTTGCGCGTCGGGATATCTCGGCCTCGTGACTTTTGGTGTCAAGAGAATTGTCTTCAATGCGCGCTAAATGTCAGGTCTGAACTCCACTACGACAAACTGAACCTTACATGTGGCTCCACTCCTTCCACTCTAGAAAGAAGTCCCGAACCCTAAGGGAAAAGATATCAAAACCACAAACAATCCAAGTTGGCCTTCCATTACTTAGGGACTCATTTCGGGCCATCGTCTCTATCTTCCCTGCCTCACAATCATCCCGAAACATCACTCTTTTATAGATCCTCGAGGATGGCGGCTCCACTAAAATACATGTCAGATCCACCGTCTGTTCTCGAGTGAGTAACCTCCTCGTCTTTGCCTTGACCGTACATCTTGCAGCACTTACAATTTTCCAGACTGATCTTGGCCCAACCTGACTTGAAGGTTTCCTTATCCGATTCGCTGGACGAGGAATCTGTTAGAAATCTTTTACTCACTTCTAATTCTATCTATCAAAAGTGTTCGACAATGTACTACCGCCTTCGACAAAGTCGGCGCTTGTCAGATGCTTTGGCACCAACTCCAGCTAGCAGTGTAAATTCTGCTCTTGCTACACCTGTTTTTGCTCCTGTAGCATCTGCATCTGTTTCCCCCGGTGGCGATTCTGCTTCTAGCAATAGACTTGGTGCTAGTGAGAGTATCCGACCTGGTCTGAGCCCAATAGAGCTGTCTAGCAGCGATGAGAAGACGAAGTCAGGCTCCGATTCAGAGACGGATGAAGAGTATGGTTCACAACCCGAGTTTACTCCTGCAATCATCGCAAACGTCGTGCAAAATTACCCTCAAACAGAGAGCGGCGCATGTCTTTCAGGTCTTCCCACCGAGCTATCGATCATGATTTTCAAGAACCTCGACGTTATTGACGCGGTTTGCCTTGGTCTCGCCTCTCGCCGCCACTACAACATCTACAGCGGTCTGTTCGGTCTCAAGGTAAAACTTAACACTCGCCGCATTGGTCAAGCCGGCACTGTTGAACGATCCTGGGAGGTTGTGGGCAAGAGCCAATGCTCTCACTGCAGTTCCTATCGCTGCCAGTTGTATCGACACATTGGTACTTGGATGGGCGACAAACTAGTATGTAAATTTCTTGATTGAAAATGACAAGTCCACCTCTTGAGTCTCATGATGTGGCAAATTTTGCACAATATTTGATAACATAAATAAATTATTACTAACTCTATGAATAGGAATACTGTCTGGTGAGCAAGTCCTACAAAAAGCTTTCTAACTAGCAATGCGGGTCAGTATCATGGGTTCTCTCTTCTTCTTGGGCACATAAATATACACACACACACATATATATATATATCCTTGCAGCAAGGGTGACTGAACTCTAATCCATGAGCAACTGACATCATACCACCCTTTTTTATGGGAGACAAATGCTGACAAGATCTCGCAGCTGAAAGAGAATTTTGGTGCCTGCGCAAAGGAGGGAGCTCGAGAGTCTTGCTATCGCAGCAAACCATCCAAGCCCCGCAGATGTGGTAGACACCCTGTTAGAACTACTACAATGCATCAAGACGACAAGTTTTTCTCCAGTATTCGGCCGGATCTCCTCTAGCTATGTTTTCTTCGGCCTCTCAACTTTTCGGTTTTCGTTTCGGCTCTTTAATGACAGCATCTCAGCGTTCAGCATTCAGCATGGGAAAAGCATTAGGGCATTTGCATTTAGCGGTATTTTATGATGCATGGACGGTGTGGGACGGTTTTGCGCATATAATGAATTTTTTTTTTCGATGATACCCCATTTGCATGCCTTCCATATGGCGTAACGATGGCATGGTTATATCCTCCTGCATCTCATTCACATGCCCTTAATTGAGCGTAAGAAGAGCACAGTTTTAGGATTTCTTTCCACTTCACTTCATCCAAAAGCCCTTCATTGGGTTTAAAGATGTCGTCGTTATTTTGTTCTTGTTGCCTGCATACCCTAACTGGGCATGACGGCGGATTTGAAACTTTCTAGATGGGCATAAGGCTTGAGGAGTAAGCCGCATTTGTGTAACGGGACGCTTCGAAAGCGCATGAAATTCTTCTCGTTGACCTAATGGTCACTTACTGAGGATGGGCACGATCGTGTCACCAACAATAGAACTAAAACTGAACCAAAAGTGCCAGCATGACTGTCTGAGTGAGATGAGTTGATCAGGAGTTTCGTGAATGATTGTGAGCTATATTTCATGGAACACTAATTGATATCTGGCTAGGCTTGGGATGCCGGATATAATACATGTATCATGTTCCTCTGAGCAGGGTGCGACATAGAATGTCGAAGAGAAAGGTCAAATCCTTCGCATGCAATTACTAGACTTATTAAAGCTATTTTCATTGTCGAAGGGCGTTCACTGTAGCTTTAGGTTTAAAGTGAGAGGAGACTTCTTTCCAATTTGAATATGCTGGAGACGCCCTTAGGTAAGTAAGCTTTCGAAGGCAAAATCAAGACGTGGTTCATTCCAACGCTGATTTCACGTCTTGTCTCTTCTACGTGGTATACAAGCATCACAGTTGAACGCAACGCATACAAGCAAGGTACATGATATGAAAAAAAGGTGTATTTGCATTTAGCCCGATATTTACAACTTGAATCCTCCCGCGCCGTTCGGAGCAGCGACAGCTTGCACCTTATTTCCATCGACATCTCTGACATTACCTTTCCTATCAATAACCTTGACACCACCCTTCTTGAGCTCTCCAAGGGTCTCTCTATTCTGCTGGGTCTTCTTGCTCTGGGGCCGTTGGTTGATTTCATCACCGCCTCGCTTCTTGATTCTCTCCTTCTCTCTTCTACGTCTCCGTAGCTTCTCCTCTCTAGTCATCTCCTCTCTCGCAACTGGAGCGCCGTTCTTTGGCACGATTTCTCCCTTCTCGATATTCTCCTTTTCTTTGCCGGCCTTGTAGATTTCTTGTGGTGCCAACATGCTTTCGCCTCCACTAACGCCAGCAGCGGTTGTAGGTTGGGCATCCTCCATGGAGATGGTGGCAACATCACCGACAATAGTCAGACTTGGCGCTGCAGGCTTTGGCTTGTAAGACCAGCTGCTAAGAGCGTCCAGTTTGGTACTAACTTCTTTCCATAACCTTTCGATCTCGGCTTCCTCATTCTTCACCTTCTCGTCGGCTTTGCTGATATACGCATCAGGGTTGTTGTTCTTGACATGCTCCTCCTCGTACATCTCAGCAAGACTCTGTTTCGGTTTAGTATCATCAAGCTCAAAGGCACCTCGGCGAGTGTTTGAAGGCGTGCTCAAGGAATCTGGACGTCGTTTGAGTACTTCGTCAAATTCTTTGGCCAGGATCCGACGCTTTATTAGATCTTCGATGTCTTCGTTGACCTCTGCTGTAACTACTGGAACGGTCTTTCCGACATGTTCGAAGTCAAGTTCCTGGTGAATCAAGGAATCAAGAGGCCTATCAGCTGCTCGGGCCTCACCAGAAAGGGTCCAATCACGTTTCGCCACTGATGCAGCTTCAAGCCGGCGAATCTCTTCGAGCGTTTTTGCCTGCCTGCGCTCATGTGCTGATCGCCGTGATTTCGGGTCAGCTGGATCCAGCTCCGACAAAGCATCTTCTGAGTCGTCTTTATCTGACATGTCGTCGAAAAGATCCCGGTTGGTAGCAGCTTTTGCTCTTTGCATATCTGCTATATCGTCTTCAGGTTTTGAGGCATTGGCTTTTCGTGCTTGTCTTGCAAGATAGTCTGCTTGTAATTCCTTTTTGGAAGCTTTACGAGGAGGTGGCTCAAAGAAATCCTTGTAAAGTACTTCGTTGGTATTGTCTCCGGCTTCATCAACATCTTCCATATCCTCATTGCCATCATCGCTATCTCCTTCCGGCGCATTAAGATCCACGTTACCAAAGGTAGGTCCGTCCTCTTCTGAATCGTCATCTTCATCGTCCTCAATATCCATGGCTGCAGCACGACTTGAACTTGAAACAGGCTTCACCGGTATCGAAGTTGGCTCTGCTTCCCAATCAATATCTTCCTCGTCACTAGCTTCCCCAGTGTAAGGATCCGCGGTTGCGTCTTGCCTCTCTAGAAACTCTGTTTGCTTGTTGAACTCGTCGATTGAAAAGAATCCATCATTCAGTCCATGAGGATCCTCGACGAAGACTCCGGCGGGAGCTTCTTCTTCGTCGATATCCTCCTCATAGTCGTCCTCATCTCCAAATTCACCATCCTCACCACTCATCTCCCCGTCCTCTTCACCAGATTCCTCCTCGCCGAATTCCTCATCTATTTCTACCTCTTCTTCTCCCTCTCCATCCTCTGTGTCTTCATTGGTATCTCCAATTTCACCTCCTTCCTCATCAGAGCTCATAAGCTCCGAATCCCCATTGATGTCTCCTGGAGTTTCATCTTGATCCAAATCCACACCCAAGTCCTCGCAAGCTGCTTGTGTATCCTCCACTAGAGCCTCAATGACTCTCCTTGCTTGCTCCCAGACCTGTCCGACTTCAAAGCCATCTGTGTGCAACTTTCTTATTTTTAGAGTCTGCCCCTCACTGATGTCTTTCTCTCCCCGTTTTCTTTTCTTCCTTAATTCTTTTTGTCTTTGTAGTTGTTCCTCTCCCAGATCTCCGGTAAATGATTCTAGGATCTCCTTTGCCAATTTTAACCCTGAATCGCATGTTGTCGAGGTTAGTGGTGAATAGCGCTTTTCTTCCGAAAGAACTTGGAGAAAGTCGGACATTGTGCCAGGAACATGAGAGATATGAGAGGTAGAAAATGTGGATTTGACTGCGGGGTCGGGAAATGCAGTCATAGTATGCGAAGTCGAGGTCATGGAGGACGATGTACTATCTGTATTGGCCATCTTGGAAGCTATCATTATTTCACTGACCAAATTTTCTGAACGATTATTTAGACTTTCGGCGATAACCTTAAATTTACATCAATATCTCCACGTGACGTTCTATATCTGTTTATGCTTGGCATACCTCTACATCCCCAGTTCTATTTCAAGACGGACTTCAATTGACTCCATATGTTCGATGCATAAAATAACAGTCCTCTGAGGTCAACAGAGCGTCTGGAATGAGTAATTGGCGCAATTAGGATCCACATATGCACATCACCGGGTTGCCCTCCATTGAACGTGGTACTCTGCGCTACAGTACTCACCTAGACTTACTTCACACTAGACTTTTTGACATAAAGTGAGACTTATGACATTTACTGGACTTGATGTTTGAAACCTTATCGTCCCTCCTGATCCTTAGACATTTCACCCATAGTCCATAGACTTACTATAAAAGATGGTTTAACTGGTCTCGCCACTTGAAAGCGGAGTGCAAAGCCATCACTCTCACTAGTACTACTTACTCTTAGGCTACAGCCCAAAAAAACTATTTTGATTGCCTGCAATAAGTACGCTAATACGAAATCTTCTCAAGATACTAAAACTTCGATGGAACTGAATTGGCTCTTGCGCTCATGAAGCTCTTTTCGTCTTCGTTGCTAGAAGGGGCTGGTGGTTCGGAGGATTAATTAATATCCTTGTCAACCACCAATCTATACATATACACCTACGCAACGTGTGGGAAACTAAATTGCCGTCTATCAAGGTGAACCTATGAATTCTGCTATTCTCCCCGGAAAACATAATTATCTGATTAGAATACCACCAGCATCAACGTAATGCTGAAAGCAAATACCAAGGGAAGGAAACGCAATGCCGTGGCTGCAAAAGCTTCTGAGTGGTCGCGCCTAGCAACCAGCCTCCCGCTTTCAGACATAAGCTCCCCCCGCCACAATATCCACGTCCTCACCTTTCTTCTCCACGCCCCAATCCGTTTCTCTTGTTTCCTTCAACTAGTTTAGAACTCTGTTTTCATATAAACGTACATACTTCACATTAGCGTTTTGCAAAATTGCCTGTACTTCAACAATGCTCAGCTAGAGCGACGAACATCATAACAAGAGGCACGTCACCTCACATTCCTGCGCCCTGCCTCAACAACATCCGGAATTTCGAGATCATATTTCAAGATGGCGAGCAAGAAAGTCAATGGCCTGAACCATACTGCAGGTATCTACTCAGATATGACAGTCGACGGTCCTGAGATTGGTACGCTCGTTGTTATTGTCGACCGCGCAAAGAACCTTCCCAACAGGAAGAGCATTGGGAAGCAGGATCCCTATTGCGCTGCCAGGCTCGGGAAAGAGGCCAAGAAGACGGAGACAGACCGCAGAGGAGGGCAAACTCCAAGATGGTAGGTGTTTTGCCTGCGTCATAATTGCGAAAGCTAACAGTCACTAGGGATCAAGAGTTGCGGTTTACAGTTCACGACTCGCCGGACTACTATCAATTGAAGGTTTCCGTCTTCAATGATGACAAGAAGACCGATTTGATTGGGGAAGGATGGGTCAATTTACAAGAAGTGATCGTACCGGGTGGAGGAACGAATGACTTGTGGCACAACCTCGCCTGCAAGGGCAAGTACGCGGGAGAAATCAGGATAGAAATAACATACTACGACACAAGACCGAAGCAAGAAAAGCCCGAGAGGACGAAACAAGCTGATTCAAATGGGGTGGAAAATGGGAGAGACTCCCTCAAAGGCCCAAGACAACCAAAGGCACCTGTAAAGAGACGGCCATTGCCCTCTGACCCTGTCACCGGAGCTCCACCACCACCTCAGCCTGACAATAGCCCGCCTCTACCGTATCAGCCTCCGGTCCCAGTACCTGAAAATGTACAGACACCACCGCGTGGATATCAGCCTCAGTATGCGACCCCAGACCATGTTCAAGCCTCGCCACGAGGATACCAGGCTCCTTCAGCAATTCCGGATCATGTTCATACCCCTACACGTGGCCAGCAATCACCACACTATATCCCTAATCAATCTCCTTTACAAAATGTCGAATACAACACCTTGCCACCCCGGGCGTCGCCATCTCAAGGATATGGATCTAGCGCCCATATGAATGGCTATGCATCATCACCAGCTGCCCCATCTAATGCTCGAGATATACCTCATGATAGGCACGACATGTACCAACCTCAATCTCAAAGGCATAACAGCCAAGGAAACGAATACTTCGAAGAGGAAGATCCATACAATAGCCAGGAGCAGTATAACCACAGTCCGTATGAGCTGCCACAATTGGACGAGTTTGGATCCCCACCGAGTCCTGGAGGTCCTCCACCACCTCCACCGGTTCACCGCACTAGGAATAATAGCCACCATGTCAGTCCACAGCCTGCTATAGTATCT
>Ga0247807_10002032_pt1 | contig 11391 bp, 12 predicted proteins | sample UWRJL074202C1_FD_179931 | JGI IMG/M metagenome (GOLD analysis project Ga0247807, IMG submission 179931) | Plant litter microbial communities from Arlington Agricultural Research Station in Wisconsin, United States - UWRJ-L074-202C-1 | ecosystem: Environmental > Terrestrial > Plant litter >...
CCATTAATCCCACCATCATCTCGTCTTCGTCTGCTGTTGCGGCGGAACAATTTTGAGGGTGTGAAGTCTTTGCGTGTCAAAGATAATGTCCTGGTAATAACACCAGGTCGTTGGGAGTCTGTGGATCCTCGACGAGAACGCTCTGATATGGACGGTCGGCGAGAAAAGAATGAAGTATTTGAGACTGGCGGCCGTTCGTCGGCGGCTGCATCTGGCCGGTAACTTGGTCCTCGAGAGGTAGACAAGCGGCGCAGAAGACCACGTTTTGGCGGGGGACTGGGACTTTCATCGTAGAAAGACTCCTCGGGTGTAGGTGGAGGCGTCAAGTCCGGATTGTATTCTCGGATTGAGCACCAATTTCTACGGTTGAGTAATCGTTTGTTATTTCTGGGCTTTCCTCCAACATCATGAGTGAAGATGGGTATCATATTCTCATCCGTATCATCATCAAGGTGATGGACTTTGTTTCGCTTGTTGAGGAGATCGGCAAGCGTATCTGGAGGGGGCGTATTGACGATAGCCGAAGAAATGATGTTCGGCATATAGCGATGATCGCGATCTTTCGGGATGGCAAGCTTAGGATTAGAATAAAATTGACCCATAGCCGCAAGGTGTACATCACCGCTATCTCTGTTAGCTTGGTGTTAATAGAAAAGAATTGGTGATATGTCTTACCCCAGTATCGTAATGCGAACCGATTTTTCTGCAGCCAGGTCTTGAAGCTCCTCGATCAAGAAATGCCGCTCATCTTTGTGATGTTTTGCTGTCCAATGGTCATCCAAATCATCCAGAATCTCCACACCCCCATCTAAGTGATTCAAAAGTTTCTTTCCAAAAAGTCCAGCTCTGCTCATCGCCTTGACAGGCTCCATGAGTCTAGATGTTAGTCTGAGTTATGTTAGCTAGCTTCTCCTTATACTAGCAACTGTATAAGACACTTACATATTCTCTAGCCATACCATTCTGGGGTAGGCGATTGGAACTCCTAGGAGGACAATGAGGTGTTTCGTTTCCCCAGTCTTGATTTCACTAACGAGACGGGCAAATATCTTGTCATATGTTTCCGGGCTGATAACCTCATCGTAACGTCGCTCTGTGCGGCAGTCCAAGCCAAGGAAAGCCACGCTTCGACCCAAAAACGTGAAGATGCTTCGACTCAGTTCGGGGATGTACGGGCCAGGTTCGGCCCCTAAAAGCCAACTTGGTTCGGTCTCCTCTCCTTCATCGATGCTAGTTTGGTGTTGGAAAAGCATGTAGTACTTAAAAGCAACGGCTCCGAGTCCAGACATAACAGGCGACCGCATGTAGCGATCAGAATACGATCCAAATCCATCTATGATGTCGTGGTCATCAAACACGTTAATCATAGGAATTTGAGAAACTGCAACACCGAAGAGGCCTTGAGAAAACCACATAGAGTACCGATTCAAGTAAAAATTCTCGAGCTCAGTCTGAAGTTCAATTGTAAAAGGGTGATGTTCCTTCTGGTGTTGATGCTTTAGAGGAATTTGCGTCCATTTCTTGAAAATCTCAGTTTCATGTTGTACACAGTCGTTGTAGATCTGATCACCCCCGCCGAGCATAACGTGGAATGGCTGTGTCTGGTGCGTATTCAAGACATCCCTCCACATAGGGTCTGGACCGCTAAATAGGTTAGGATCCACACCATAGCTAAATCCATTGCAGCTATGAAACATGATGTTCATGGCTTGGTCTCGTGCAGGAACCCAGAATCCAGTAGCTGGGCCACGGTTGATGCGATAAGCAATTCGTTGTTGCTTCTCCCGCAATTCAACCTCCAAATTGAACTTCCAAAAAGTAACTCCATGTTCGGCGTGAAGTCTGAATCCTCTAATCTCTCTGTACTTTCCTACCTTTTCTCCCGAGTAGTGCGATTGTGAGTGGAAATAGGCGTTCTTGGTGCCTACACCATCTAGTGGACTAGGCTTGCTTTCGAACAGCCCATCATCAGACTCGACGTTAGATATATCACGACCCTCTAATAGGTCCTCTACAGGTCGGATGTAAAGAGTTCTGCCATCTCGCCCAACTCTAGAATTTGAAGTCAGCCTTGCGAAAGGAAAGTTTGAAGAGGTAATTTCTTGTAAACCTATGGAAAAAGCCGGGATGTACATACTTCGGCAGCCCAGCAAGTGGGTCTATATACTCTGGGGCGAGTTCGCCCGTTTTGCCATCCACTTGTGCTGGTGGTGGTGGCAAAAGATCTATTGGTTGTACAAACAATCGTAATGTTGGGGCTAGTTCGTAAGAGGATCCGTTGTCCTGTGTAACAATCATGACACTTCCCCTCCAAATCTCTCTCGAAGGCCTCGGAGTATCTTTTGGGATCCGACCCTGTTTCTTTTCTTGTCGCAAACCACAATAGCGCAACATTGGGCCGCTCTTGAGAAACAGCTTTGGTTTGAATCTGGTAGGACCTATATGCACTAATATCAGCAAGTGTTATTTCCAAAGCTTTTGATCTTCCGAATAAAAGAAGGGAGTACAAGTGGATTGCGAAACAGCAGAGCTGTGTATTTTTGCCATCATCTTTGCGCTGCCCAGGGAGAGTGGTTTAAATTCCAAGTACTATTGAAACCTCCATAATAAATTCTCCTCGTGAATATGAATATACTTCTCACGCGCATGTAATTGTGCAGGAAATACATTGACATACCGTTACTGTCATCGTATTCGCCATCGTAAGCTTCTGCATTTCGTTGTTTGCTCGCGGTGCTCCGCCTTCGTCTAGTTGTATTGCCTGCCTCCCACCAGGTTTTATCCTTCTCTGCTTCGGTCTTCTCAGCCACATCTAAATCAAGCATTGTCCCATCTAGTAGAACAACTCCGCCCTTTTTCCATTCATTAAGCCTTTTAGAAGGGACGTACACTCCCTGCCCAGCAACATCGTCGTCTCCATGATGCAGCAGACTCGAGAAGCGATGATGATCACGGCCATTGTGTTGGCCAGCTGATGCATAGCTATCTCCATCTCTTGTCTTAGGAGCAATTGCATACTTAACCGCGTTGTCTACCGTAACTTCTTTTTGCGCTCCCGTTCCATGATTCCTGTGACTATTTGCCCGTCCGATCGTGTTTGATTTGGAACTCTCTCCACGCACATGGCCAGTCGTGGGTGATCTCTGAGCTTGAGAGACTAGGTTTTCTCCCGTCAGCTGCTCAATTTTACGCATATTGCCATGTTGTACTGGCTTAGTATAGAGTTCAGAATCAGAGTCGGACTCTGATTCAAAATTAGTAACTGGATATGGAGTAGCCTTAGTTGTAGCTGGAAGTGGTGGAAGGTCTTTATCCATGGGGGAGATTGGCTTGATAACACGGACAACTTTCTCTGCATCGACACGACGGTTGAACCACGGGTCTCCTGGGGGATCCTTTTTCAGCTTGTTACTAGGACTTCGACCAAGTCCAGCTACCGCAGCTCCAGCGACTGCAGCAGCAGCTGGTCCACGGAGACTTTGACCACGCTTGGGAACAGAGTTGTTTGTAGTCTCTGGAGCATTCTTTTCAGGTGTTACCTGATGGTCTTTAGGTCTACCATTCTTTACGCCAACCATATTATCTGGGCTCGGAATTCTCTTCCTCGCTCCAGAGCTTCCTCGAGCTACCTTTGGACTCAATGATGCTGGGTTTGTAGTCTCAGGCGAAGACACTACATCTTGTTGCAAATTATCCGGACCTTTTGCAATGGGCCGGTTTCTGAATCGGACAGAATTCTGATTAAGGCGGTCACCTTCCCGTCCAGGTCTTCCTTCTTTAGCCATCTGTTCTGCCTCTTCGACTCGAGCCCTCTTTTCCTCCTTTGTAATGCTGTCAAGCGTCAGCTCCAGTCTCTGCAATGGAGACCTGTCCGGTGCCCACCCTCTCCGCCGCTTTGCCTCTGCCTCTGATATCGAACCCTTCCTAGGCTGTGACGTCTCGGTCCTTTCCTGCCTCTCGCGAACATATTCATCATTCCTATCCACCGCTTTTCCTGCACTATCCCTCCGCCCAGCGGACCGACTGTCTTTGTAATAGGGTTCTTCCGGGAAAGCTCTGCTAGTAATGTTTGAGTCATCTACTCTCCGAGTTGATCTTGATCGATCAGGGCCTGCATAGGTAGAACTGCCGCCAAGGTGAGGTCTAGAAGATATTAGGACAGGAACGATATTCACATCTCTTGAGAATCAGAGGGAGGCCGTATATAACGTACTGTTTGTAACTAATGGGAGGCGCTCTGGGCACCTCTGGCGCAGCAGGAGGTGGGTTGTCATCGTAAGTCTCGTTATCTCTATGCCGTTCTTCCCTTTGTCTGCGCTTCTCCGAGTAATCCTTGTTATATGTCGTACCACCGCCGGACTTTTGGAAAGATGATGGTCGAGGAGCTAACCCGTCACCTTGGAAGGTGGAGGCTGTCGGGCTCGCAAATGGGCTTAATGTATCATCCGTTTGTATAGAGAACCTTTCTGGCTTGGAAGTTGACGAGCCCGAGATCCGTGTTCCCTTTATGTTTCTATCGACTGGCGGCTCAATCTGCAAATCACGGTCTGCATTCCGTCTTAAGGAGTTCCCGCGATGAACCTTGGGCGGGGGAAGTTCGCCCCAGTAGGCCATACTTGCGACTGTCGCTCGGGTGACTGGAAGCAATTTAAGTATCCGGGAAAGGAAAGTAAAGATAATTCAATTGTGCTCGAATAATTTTCACCAATTCGATTAGCAGAATATCCGAGTCGCAGATTTGTTTGAACTATATCAACGCATATAGGGAGAGAAATTGTTAAGTTAATTCACAAATAAGCTGTCGAAGGGAGCTTGTACCGAATATGCGCCAGCTAACTTAAACCCAACACATGGGAGAATGGACGCAAGAATGTTCCAATAAAGATGAAACTAAGACAAGTTCCTTGATTGGAAGCAAGTGCGCCGTACATGAGTCTCCCAATGAACAACTTGTCGAGTGTCGGAGAGGCTGTGAGGAGCGTTGTAGCGTAGATGTGTTTTCTTTTTGAAGAGGCTGGGAAACCGGGATAGCAACAACAGCAGCATCATCATGACCAGGGGCTTTTGTCGCTTCTAAGTCTTCTCTCTCACGGATCAACTCCACCAATTCTCGAGCGCTGCCAACCCTGGCTTGCAGGGCAGCAGCCTGCCAATACTGTACTGTAGGTAGCTAGTAGCATGCTGTAGATGATCAAGGTAGTGCGGAAGACGGGGTCAGGGTTACTGTAGGGGGGACAGTACATATGTCGGGTGTATCGCGACCAAGCGACGTTCAATCTGGAAGCAGCCTTTGACCAAGACCCAAAATATGATGTTGAAGTCACAAAGCAAGAAGCTACCGGTTTCTACCCATCTACCTAACTAACCCCAACAACCTTTTCTGCTCTCTCCGGCTGTTCGAAAGTCTAATGCTCGATATCCGGACCCGCTATAGCGTCGGGTCGGCTAGCAAGTGCGAGTTTCGACTCGAGAAGCCGCTATGCCTATTGCAGCTAGTGCATCCTCCAGAGCCGAGCCTTGCTCGATTTAGAAGCGGCTCTGGCACAGTACTGTTGTATGTGGTGGTTGAAACGGCGATTCAGCCACATAAGCTTCGATGGAGTAAAGAACACAACTTCCCTTTGCGCATTGTTCATATTCTATTACACCCCAACAATCACAACAGTATAGCTAACTGTTGCACTCAACACTCACTTATTTGCTATTGTTAGATCGCAATAGCCCAACTACCGGTGAACTTGCCTCCCTGCCGCTAGTTGAGTGCTATGCAGCCATAACTTTAAATAACGACACGTACATCTACCTTTTTCTTCTACTCCCACTCGCCATATACCCGCAGCTGGCTGTCCAAACTGCTCGCTCCTTTAGAGACCATACATCACGTCAATGTGCTAGGACTAAACTCACGTAGAGCACACCTTCCACCATCGCAACCGTGTCGTTGACTCTCTGAGCATCTGCTTACACTACCACTATGAGATTACATTCTCTCCTCGGCCTCGTCGGCCTGGCATCTTTCGCAGCTGCATCTGGCATACACGCCCGAGACTACGAAACACGAGACTACTATGTCCTCCATCTCGAGCCTCATACTCCTGCCTCAGAGGTAGCCCTCAAACTTGGGCTGACCCATGACGGTCAGCTTGGAGAGCTGGTTGACCATCATATATTCTCATCTCACAAGCAGGAAGAGGATGTGGTGGATATAGAACTAAAGACGCGGAGGCGGAGAAGGCGGTCGGTTGGTGGTTCTGACATCCTCGATGGTGTCAAGTTTGCCCAAAAACAAAAAGTGAAGGCTCGAATGGAGAAAAGAGGCCCAATACCACCTAGACCTGAGGGGCTTGCTGTCCCATTGGCAGTGCGGGATGATGCTCCTGTGGCAGCTGCGGTGGAGCGACAAACTACAGTGGCACGCACGCTTGAGATTACGGATCCAATATTTAATGAGCAGTGGCATCTGATGAACACCGTTCAGGTCGGCCATGATGTCAATGTAGCAGATGTCTGGTTGCAAGGCATCACAGGCTTCAATGCTACTGTCGCCATTGTAGATGATGGGTTGGACATGTACAGCGACGACCTAAAAGACAATTATTTTGCAGAAGGATCTTACGACTTCAACGATAACACTCTGGAGCCAAAGCCTCGACTGTCCGATGATCACCACGGTACAAGATGTGCAGGGGAGGTTTCAGCTGTCAAAAATAATGTATGCGGTGTTGGAGTTGCTTATAATTCGAAAATTGCAGGTATTCGCATCCTGTCCAAACTCATTTCAGATGCCGATGAAGCCGTTGCGATGAATTACGCATTCCAAAGCAACCAGATCTATTCTTGTTCTTGGGGACCCCCGGACGATGGAAGATCTATGGACGCCCCAGGAATATTAATCAAGAAAGCAATGCTTAATGCTGTTCAAAACGGACGTGACAAAAAGGGAAATATTTACGTGTTCGCATCAGGAAATGGCGCAGCAAATGAGGACAACTGCAATTTTGATGGCTACACTAACAGTATCTACAGTATTACTGTTGGGGCTGTTGATAGAAAGGGACAGCATCCTTATTATTCCGAGAAGTGTTCTGCTCAATTGGTTGTGACCTACAGTAGTGGAAGCGGTGATGCTATTGTAAGTAAAACTCCTACCACTAGTAACATGATACTTGTGATTGTACTCAGCTGATGATTCCAGCACACCACCGACGTTGGAACAAATGAATGCTATTCGGGGCATGGAGGTACTTCTGCCGCAGCGCCATTAGCCGCTGGAATTTTCGCCCTTGTTTTGCAAATTCGACCAGATCTTACGTGGCGCGATATGCAATACTTGGTGATGCAAACTGCACTGCCATTTGACTTGGATGGTGGAGAATGGCAAACTACTTCGATTGGAAAGAAGTTCAGTCACACTTTTGGATATGGAAAAATTGACACCAATGCAACCATTGAAGTTGCGAAGACTTTTAAGAATGTCAAACCGCAGGCATACTTCTTCTCACCTTGGATTCACGTTAATCAAGACATTCCACAGGGGAATGAAGGACTAGCTGTATCTTTCGAAGTGACCCAGGATATGCTGAACAATGCCAATTTTGAGCGCGTTGAGCACGTCACAGTTACGATGAATGTGAAGCATGGCCAGAGAGGTGATCTTAGTGTTGAGCTTATTAGTCCCGACAAGATAGTCAGTCATTTGGCTGCAACCCGTCGTCTGGACACTAGCGCCGAGGGTTATAACGACTGGACTTTTATGTCGGTTGTTCACTGGTAAGATTCCAAATGTATGCCCTTTGCTTATGGCACTAATCTTTGCGTTATAGGGGCGAAAAAGGTCTTGGTACCTGGACTGTTGTTCTTAAAGACACTGTGGTTAATGACTTCAATGGTACTTTCGTCGACTTTCATTTGAAGCTGTGGGGTGAATCGATCGACGCTTCCAAAGCCGTCCTTCTTCCCATGCCCAACGAACACGACGACGATAACCATGCTGAGATTATCTCTACTACAACCATCGCTGGTATTACGCAAGCAGTCACCCCTCTCCCTACTGCCTCAGTTCTACCTGGCAATCCAACAGACCACCCAGACCGCCCTATAAATGTCAAGCCCTCAAACACAGCTTCTCCCGAGATATCGTCAACAGCGACCTCAGCCCCAGTAGCTACTGCTACCAGCCACTCCTCTTGGCTCCCCTCTTTCTTCCCAACGTTTGGGGTTTCATCTAAAACCTTAATATGGATTTATGGCGCTGGAGGTTTGATTCTAGCCTTCTGTGGAGGCCTAGGAGTCTACCTGTACATCGCGCGCCGCAAGCGTCTTCGTAACAATCCTCGTGATGAGTGGGAATTCGATATCATCGAGGACGAAGAGGCTGACGGACTCACTAGCAACGCACGAGGGGTTGGTGCAGGTAAAAAGGGTGGTAAGAGACGTGCAGGTGAACTGTATGATGCTTTTGCTGCAGGAAGTGACGAAGAGAGCGAGGGCGAGTATGCAGATGAGGGGGGAGATGAAAGGGAGAAGAAACTTTACGACGATGACAGTGATGGCGAGGGCCATCATGTCATAGGCGAAGAGAGTGATGCAGAGGAAGACAACGAGAAAAGTGCTGGAAGAAGCCTCGTTAAGTGATCCAGGTTTGGCTGCATATTTCCTGGGCATCCTATAATCGTTCGGCGTTCATAGGAGTATTACATATTGATGGAATAAATGACCATTTACGTGTTACAACCTTTTTTTGTGCATCTTCAAGTGAAATATTATCGATTTTACAAAACAGCTTCAACTGCTGGGCATGATTTTGTAGCACCTTGCCATATCGACAAACCTTCCCCCGCACTATCAGGCCAGCCAGATTATATGTGGTCTCTGCTAACCCGAATCTTTTCCACGCATTTGACTGAGCCTTCAGGGTGAACAGGGTAGGAGTGGTGAGCAACTGAGCGTTTCTGGCCAAAAAAAAGATTGCTCGATCTTTCAGTAGCAGCTGTTATCGTATATCACCAATGTTTTTCCTTTTTATACATATTTATCTCAAATACCACTCCATAGCCAAAGCATGGACGGTCAATGCTGCCCACCCGCTAACCCCAAACACCATGTTCAGCATTGCGGTCTTCTCCTCGGGATAAAACATACTCAGGCTCGCATCCACCATTACCTTCGTCCGCTCGCTGTTTTCCAAGCGACATGTCGGATAGCGGTCATACAGCGACGCGGCCGACGTCTCGTTATTCACCGACCTGTACATGAAAACCAGCTGTGCGCACGTCGTCACGCTCGTGTAAGTGTCGGGAGTAAGCTCCTGGGCGAAGATGACAATGATAACCATCAAGATGCGCATGGAGAGGATCGTGCACGCGAACGACCACGTGCGGAGTGCCCAGATGCGGTGCCTGGCCATGTCTCCTCTACGGATGGCACGGTAGGATTTCAACATGGAGAAGGTGGAGAGCGCGGCGACGAAGACGACCCAGATGCGAGTTTCGATGGTGCCGCCAAAAGCAAAGGGACTCATGCGAAGAGCGGCTGATGAGAAATATCTTAGTATTTGTTAGAGAAAGAGCGAGGGTAGACGACTTACTGATGTTTCCAATTAGCAGCATGATGAAGAGCGATCGCCCTGCTATTCTATGTAGAGATGGTGCTTTTCGTCGAACTATAGGGAGGAATTGCAATGGTAGCAAGATCCCCGCGGCTTTGTAAGATGTTAGCTATATCACATCTATTTTCTCAAGCTGTATATCCATTCGACGTTTTTCAGGATTGCTGGGGGGGACAAGATAGAGAAAGACCTACGCAGAACACTCCACAAATGAAGACGCATCATGACAGCTAGAGGACCATCATGGAACCAGTATAGTGGTCCAGGAGGATTGGGTTTGATGCTATGGCCCTCCGGGAGTGAGGATAGTAAATTGAAAAGGCAGAAAAAGGCAAATGTGCCAGTGGTAGCGAGGAAAAGAAAGAACGTCTTATATTTTCTGAAGCCTGTATACTTCAATAGAGACTTTTTGGGGAAATTATGGGCATCCACATTAGTCTTTGAGGTTGAATTGCCAGAAGAAGAGGAGGACAGACGTTGGGTAGCCATACTACCCTTGGAACGTGTGGTGATGTTCAAGTTGTAGGTCTTCAACTCGTACAAATAAGCTATATAGCATCAGTGAATTGATCGCATCATCAACAAGATCACAGAGAAATTCCAGACTGGGCTGCATTGCAACATTCAAATATCAAGGGAATATTATATGCAACTGGTCTGATAAACGAGGAAGCCTTTCCACTAACTCACAATTCTTGAGGTATTATATCTATGTTCAATTGCACAAGCTGAACATTAGGGCCTGAATACCAACGTAAAATTGTCTGATTTCCTTATCAATAGGCTCTTTGAAGAAATTTAACACCGGTTGAGGAGAACATTGCTTACCCTGTAGGCCCTCAAAGTGGAACAAGTCGCTGGCAAACTTAATTTTGGCGAGCAGGGGATCTCTGTAAGAGTGGGAGAGCCTCTTTTCTATTCGCATGCGCTGATTTGTTCTTTGCGCGTGGACTATCCAGTAGCTTTAGAACAGGGTGAAATTGATCACGCTTAAAAAGGGTTGAGCCCAGTGAGATCCACTTTCTTAGCGAGCGTTTCAGGGGCTGAATCTGGAAGTGCAATTTGGTGTAGGATTCCCCGAATCGGAGCTTAAAGACTTTTAGAATATTTTTTGCTACAAGTTAAATAAATCAAAAGTACCATGGTAAGCCTGTGTAAGGTTTGTGGCTCATGGTATGCGTCAAGAACTCAGGAGACAGTAGAGCAGGATTTGAACTCAGTTAAAGCGAATATATACACGAAAAACTTGGTCATTACAACACACTCTGCCAGCAGTTCACTCTCTAATTTCCATCCTTGATATAAAGACGACCGTTCTGGCTTTCCACCCAACTTTTCGCGGTCTTCCACCGCGTGCCTCCGCCATCAGCTTCCCCACTCCCTCTCCATGCCAGCGTAAATGGATCGCTCCATCTTCCTGCTGGCTGGTGTCCGGGTTGAGGTGGCTTCAGCAGTCCAAATGTGGTCCTGTTTTCTCTTGCTTTCATTGCATCGGTTGCAGCATCGTCGGAGTCAGTGGGACCAGCATAGAAACCTGATGTAGATTCAGTTTCACTCTTACTACTGCTCTCAGGCGGTTCGATGTTCACGACTCCGCCATATAGCGCCGGTGTGAAGATTCTTGTCGATTGGATACTTTTGTTGACCTTATGAGAGCTGTTACTGGGACGTATCATGATTTCTCGAGCCCTCCCGCTATGTGCACGTTGAGGTATTGCCGGCATTGCTGGCATTGCCTTCTCTGACATAGCTATTGTCTGTATACTACCGTCTGGGAGGAAAAT
>Ga0247807_10002034_pt1 | contig 11390 bp, 7 predicted proteins | sample UWRJL074202C1_FD_179931 | JGI IMG/M metagenome (GOLD analysis project Ga0247807, IMG submission 179931) | Plant litter microbial communities from Arlington Agricultural Research Station in Wisconsin, United States - UWRJ-L074-202C-1 | ecosystem: Environmental > Terrestrial > Plant litter >...
GGTTGGTGCAGGTGCGAGAGCAACTGGCTGTGCGCCAGTGGCCACCAGGGCCTCGTAATCCGCCAGGTGGTTTGCGAAAGTCTTTTGACTTTGTAAAATCTTGCGCACTGCAGGTGTTACCTTCCCATGGGTCACTATATATGCATTAGCCCACGTTCTAGCATCCCTTAGAAACAAAAGAGGTGGAGGGATATACCTCGCCCAGCATTGTCACGATGCCGTACCGGCACAGGTATTGCTACGTCTCGATGGTTCTCCCGATCCAGTGCAGCGAGATCGCGTAATAGCTTTGCGTCTTGCTTTGCATTGGTGTCGCCAGCGAGCTCGGTGCGATGCCTTTTGCGAGATGAGGGCTGCAAGGCTGCGACTGATGCATTGATTCCTGTATCTGGCACGTACGCGTAGCCCGGCCGGTCGGGGACCGTTGACATCGCAACCTCGCGGACCCCAAAGTTGATCATGGTCGCTGAAAACAGAGCCTGTCGCAAATTGCGGATGTGGTGGTTGTTGAATGTAATTGATGCGAGGCTGCAGAATGGATCATTTTATCACAACATAGTTGCAGTGATGTCTGGGCGGGTCGGGTATGTATGTGTTACATACCCCACTGGCATAACCGAGCCGAGATCGTTTTGAGTATGCTATGCGGGACCAGAGTATTGAAACTGTATTCAAATGCCCTGCAATACTTTAGTACTAAAAGATTGCTTTCACTGAACTTCTCTTAAAAAAAAAATCTATGTACATATACATCGTTAGTTTCTCTGATTGGAAGGTGTTACAAAGATCTCAATCTTACTATCATTTGGATACTTCATTGTAATAGATTATGTATCCAAAATGTATACATTTGGTACATTTGGGGAAATACGAGCCGATTCTTTTATCCACAATGAGGGAAGTTCTACATACTTAAGATCTACACGCGATATATTGGACTGCTGTACTGTATGACAGCTTTTTTGTTACGAGTCTTTCCACAGTAGTTGGAAGTGATTGTACTAACAATTTCAGTTTGTAATGTTTTAATACACTAACTTTAACTACGCATCAGTCAAGATTGTCGTAAATGGAATGTTCACATTTAAGCAAGCTTGTGCTATAAAGGCCAGGAGGCCGTAGATGATGTTATCAAGCAGGAGAAGTAAGTGCAATTGTGAGTATACGTAAATCGGATATTGTAAACAGATGACGAGATGGCTGTTGTAGTAGACTTAGACTTCACGAGTACACATCGCTTCATAAGGCATCAATCAGCACACTAATTAAGAACCTACCATCACCTTATGACTCTCTATCAGTAATTTTTATTTTTGGGGGGTTGGCGAGCGAACAAGCAAACAATCATGTTGATTCTTGGAATCCAGTATTTTGGCATCATTAAGAATGATAGCTGGCGGACGACAAAGAATATCCATTGGCACATGGTATCAAAGCTTCTGATGCATTTCGCTGAAGCAGATAACTCTAGTCACAGTGAGTTATTACTGTCATCGAGGCAAACTAGACCAGGTTGGCTTTGGTCATAATTGGGCAAGGATCCTGTGCTGACAAGTAGTCGAAAGGAAAAGATGCTTTAGTTCTTGGAGCAAGTAAGAGGAGACAATTTACCACCTACCTCAAAACTCTCTCTATATTTGCGCTTTCGGAAAAAGCCGCGACCATATCTGCACGAGAGATGTGGTTGGCTGGGTTGCTCGACTAAGATTGAGAACGAGACTAAAACATTAATACGGAGCCAGTTCCAGAATTCCTATCATAACTCAGTTTGAATTTGAGATCGTATATACAGAGTGCATAATCTCAGTAATTCCAGTGCTTTCGCTTATTTCAATAATGCCTCAATGCGGTTTGAGATAGTCTGTTGTACAAAGTCCAGAAGAGCGAGTCATTCCACCCAGAATACTCTTTTCAAATTGCTTCATATCCTCCAAGGCTCTTACGCATATACTTCTTCCAGATAGCTTGTCGTATCATTGCCCTTCCTTTACTTTTTTCTCTCAAGCTCGCCCAACTTCTCTTCTAAAGTCTGTACGTACGAGTGGACGCGTTGGACGCTTGCTTGCAGGCTCTGTGGAAGTCGTTGTTAGCTTCATGTTCTCAAGTGTACAGGACGTTCTGCGTTCCCCGGTATTACGTAGACAATGAGCAAATTGGGAGAGCTTACGTAGATATCCGTGGTCAATAGCTCGTTCGACACCTTGTATTCCTCCAATACATAGTAATAAACTCCCGCGCCAGATAGCGTGCTTCCCAAGAAGAATCCAAGCAAGCTAAATCTCATCAGCATTCGGACTCTGAAATCACCCATGGAGGCTCAATCCCTGACCACCTCCGCGTAGGTGTATCTTTTAAAAGATACACCTCGATTTAGAATCATCACTTACCCTCCCCTAAAAGCGCCCACAGGCTTCCTAATTGGTAACGGGGTAACAACCTCTGCCAATGCCCTCGAACTCGTCTGAAAGCTTCGGCACGTACGGATTGTCGAGTTTGTGGAGCTCGAAGCAACCGCGCGCAGAGCTGGGGTGAACAATCGTGATGCCATTGCGACTCTCTATAAATAATATGCTGCTAAGAGACCGTCTCTTCGTGTTTGGGGTGCTTTGGTAGATTTGTAGAAAGAAGGAATTGGTTCTAATTGCTTCCTTTGAGTTTGGTCATGGCAATTGAAGCTTTCCCCATAATTGGTTTACCTAACATTTGGCCTCAGGCACAAAAAACGGGGTTCGGTTCGGTGACATAATTCCAGAGGATACACTGAAATTGAATAGTTTGCCTCTGTTCTTTAATTAAAGTGAGGGAAAATTTGTTCCTTCAATGGTGGTGGAAATAAATGTGTCAAAAGATTTAGTGCATCACAAGATAGAGGAAGTATATGGCAGTATGATGTTCGAAAATGAATGATATTTTGATGCAGCTAGACTAAACCTGAAAAGCCGCACGAGTTTCTCCAATCTCAAATGCCAGTGAGCTAGTTAGTACATATGTAAAGACCAATGCGCCGTTCTCAATTACTCAAATTATTGCCTCCCCTCTATAGCTCGTCGTGGATTTCCTCAGCAGCAGACTTGACAGCCTCGGTAGCCTCGCTGGCTGCGCTCTTGACGGTGTCCGTAACTTCCTCAGCCTGGCTCTTAGCAGCCTCAGTAGCAGCCTCAGCTTGCTTTGCCAAAGACTCTTCTGCCTTTTGCTCTTCAGCAGCCTCGTCATAAGCGACATCGACAGCGTGTTTGCCGTTCTCCTTGACAAACTTGATCAAATCCTCGATGCTACGGCTACCGCTGTATGTAACTGGGTTCTTCTTATCACCAGCCTTGTAGAGCTTGATGGTTGGGAAACCTTGGATCTCATCAGGAACGTCGTTCAAAGTAGCATCAACCTTAGCGATGGTAACCTTGTCATTGTGGCCCTCCTTGGCGTACAACTCAGCGAGGATATCGTATTTAGGGGCAAGAGCCTTGCAGTGACCACACCATGGGGCATAGAATTCGATCAAGACATCCTTGGTATCTTCTAGTACGATGTCATCGTAGTTCTTGGCAACGACGATTTGAACTGGTCCTTCTTGGGTCTCTGGGATGGGCTCAGACTTAATGCTTGGCTCAACTTTGCCAGCAACGAAATCCTCGACAAATTTGCCAATGCTCTCAGCGGTGATTTCAGTATCTTGGTCGAAAGGGAACTTCTTGTTGTTAACGGTGTCCTGGATCGCGAAAGCTGGCCATTGATCAGCCTTGAGGTTAAGGTTGCCAGCGTGAGCGCCGAATGCCTTAGCATCAATAGTGGCAAAGCTGACAGCAGCGCGGTGCTTCTCAGCGATGGGCTTGAGAGTCGCGGCAATGGATGCACGCTCCTCCTCAGTCTCTGCGAAAATGTATGCCAGTGGGATTCCAGTTGCCATGTAGCCAGCGTAAGTCTCTGGGCCAACCTCTCCGATCAAAGGAATGGAGGCAGTCTTGGCAAATTGCTCAATGGACTCAGCAGTCAATGCTTCAGCAAAGATGCTCTTGCCCTCGTCAAAAGATTTGTATAGAACAACCGAAGGGAAAGTGGCGCCCTCAGCCTTTGCCAAGTCGGCATCGTTGCTAGCACCGAAAAGGTAGCTATCACGGAGTTTCTCTGCGACAGAAGTGAATGTAGTGTTGGAACTTTTGTCATCAGCGGCGAAATAGCCAACTAATACAACCTTATCGGCAGTTTTGAAATCCTCAACGGTCTCCTTAGTGATGGTGGAAACGGCAGGGAGGGATTGTTTGGTCATGTATGAGACAATCCTGTGAATTTGTCAGTATGAGTAACGTTCATAGCAATACAAGACTTACGCTGGGGCCTTTCGCGCGCCGGAGTATGGGGAGACATTCTCCTCGCCGCGGAAAACCTTGAGAGTTGGGTAACCCTCGACACCGAAGCTTTGGCAGAGATCAGCCTCTTCTGTGCAGTCAACCTTCGCAAGCTTGATGTTCTTCTCCTTTAATGTGGTGGCAGCTTCCTCGTACTCGGGGGCTAATGCTTTGCAGTGTCCACTAGAAAATTATTAATCAACTGCTAATGACAGGTGTCATCAAGGGAGCAACTTACCACCATGGCTATTTGAAAGAACCCATGTTAGAAATGTCAATTGTACGTATAGATAGGAAGGGAAAGCATACTGCGTAAACTGGAGGGGATAAGTTAGCTGAATACTCGCGCTGAAGTATTATGCAAGGGCATGATTGGAATCTTACATTCTGCCAAAACTAAGTCATTCTCCTTAACAAAGTCCTTGAAAGTATCCTTTGTGAGAACCTCGACGTCAGAAGCTGATGCCAGAGCGGCAGCGCCTAAGAGGCCAAATGCAACAGTTGTGAAGGTGCGCATTTTGGTGTTTTTGGGTAGAAGGAGGGCTGGCAGGAGGGTTAGCTTTTAGAATGTAGAGAAACTCCGCAATAAAGGCGAGAAGCGGTTTTCAAGCTGGAATGGAGTTTTGGAGGAAAGATGTAGAGCCGTGTAGTGCAGCTTAGCGTACCTTTAGAAATTCACTTTCTGGGAGTGGAAAAGTGAATGGGAAGTAAAAGTATATATAATGGAAGTTTGGCTGGGACAGGCCGAGGGGCGATGTGGTCTTTATCGCAATGCCCCTGGTGTAAATTTAGTATCGGGCCCCACTTTGCCGCCGCGCTGTGAGTGGCCCAATATGAAGACACTCTGTCCCTTCGTAGCCACTGCTGGTGCCACCAAATTGATTACAGATCGGGACACTTGGGCAGCTTAAGGACTCCTAGGGCTATATACTATGAGAATAGCCTCATTAGATCTGGTAGCTGACACCGAAGGCTTTTTACGGTTAATAGATTTACCGGAGGAAGACCACATTGCACGTATCTTTAATGGCTTGGCTTTACTTCTGGTGTTCGGCCAGGTAGTGCGGCTTGTCCTTCTTGTTGCATCAGGAACGAATAGTTCAGCTTCTATCTGAATGGCTATGCATTCATATGCCTCTTCGTGAGGTTGAGTTATATGGGTGATAACCAAAATATCACTTATCATTTGACTTGAGGACCTTGTTGCACAAATCTCGTTACGTATTAGCCATGGATTTATACTTACTTATAAAGTCCTGGCCTATCTTTGCTATATCAGTTCTTCCTTACAGTTTCTTGCACGCGCTGTTTGTTCCCAGTACTAGTTTGAGTCTCAGAGGCTTTATCCAGGCTATTTCCAAGTGGAGTAACTGCAAGTCTTGTGGTCTTTATGGAAGCATGCTTGAAGGTACTCAGTCTTCAGGTTAGTTTGTTTTACATGGCCAATTTCTCGGAACTGCGAGGAAAAGGAAAAGGAAAAGGAAAAGGAAAAGGCGTGTGTAAGGTCAAAGCTCAGAATGCTGTGTGAGTTGCGATGTTCTATCACCTTAACACGTTGTGGCTCTTACTATTATAATCCGTATTGCTCATTTTGGGCTCGCGGTTTCTTGCAATAAGAGTAGAGAGACAGCCACGCATCGTTCTTGTCTGTCGTTTCTATTGCTATCCTATCCCCACCAGTACGCTATAATACGCATGTTGAGATGACTCAGAAGAAGAACCGGTTAATAAAATGGTATTCAAAATATTCATTGTGGTGCAATGGGGAAATTACCACAAGTGAGAATCCGAGCTCTCTTGTTGGGAAGTGAGTTCAGAACTGTTGCTTTCGTTGTCTATATTTAAGTGTTATAAATGGCCCGTACGCTGCAGGAAGTCACACTCTGGATGTCCAATATAATACTCAGCACTTTTCCTTTTGAGTACTAGATATCTTTTCGGGCCGTCATCTTCAACATAAATATTTGATGCGCAGTTTTATTAATGCTGGAGTTCCAGTTGACGCTGGTTTCTTAAAGAAAGCCCTCGCTTCTCTACCAGCTCTTCCTTCCGCTTTTGGTTGAAAGAATCATTCTACCATGATCGCTGCATGGTATTCTACATTACCCAGAAACGCTCTTCCTCCATAGGTTATCTCCCATTTGTCAAACCCAACTCATCTCATCCCAACCCAGATTGCATCACTTCACTAAAGCATATATTCACTAGTGAATCTTCTATGGCGGCAGGTTACCAATGAACCTCTAATAACACCACCGAATTTTTGTTGAGACTACACGACCATCGCGTAGTATAGATCGCTTATAACACTGGCAGAGATGCTAACTCACCCTCACCCTCACCCTCTGGGAAGTTCTCCCATACGTTCTCGCCATGATGGAGACCAACCTCCAGGTCGTGTTTGGCAACCTAGGATGGAAGAGAATCGGCCCCCGGATGCCCTGCCCAAGGCCCTTTCAAGCATGATGAAAACTACTACTGAAACTGGCGACATTGGCATTTTTTCAATCAAGCCCCCTCGGGTCCCACATGCCCCTGGCAGTCCCCGTAGAATCAAGGATTTTTATAGGGACAGTAGATCACAAGCTCTACAACAGCCACAGTATTCTCAACAGCACCGTGGCGGCTCTGGTGTTGTTGATGATAGGAGGCGCCTGCCTTCTTACTCAAGAGATGTTACGTCCGAGGTTGTATCACTATACGAGACCGCAAGCCAGAAGTCTGCAAGTCGAGTTTTTGACAATGCAGACTATCGATCCTATTCCATGAACCAGACCTACTCACAATACGCATTGGCAAACCACCGATCGTATTCGAGTCTCAGGAGTCAGCCAGATGGCGGTAACCTATTGCAACGGCCTCGGTCCCCATTTGCTTATCCTGCACGCCTTAAACGTCCGGGATTTCGTCCGTTGTCGCCGGCACTGACAGATGGTGGAATGGTTGACTATTCTCGGCGAGCAGAGATTGAAAGAGAAACTCAAGTGAGTAGCAGATGAGCGTTGTTCAACCCAGTCCATCCTGCATAAAATGGTGATGCGCTTACTGATTTCAACGCAGGTAGCTCGCACCTCCTCACCTGCATCTATGTCTGCTCAAAAAAGAACATATGGTCCTCCACTGCTTCGTTCGAATGTAAACAGATCTACCTCTTCTCTTCTCGGTCATTCAACACCTCCACGACGGTCTGTCAGTCCTCTGGCACGTCAAACTGATGGTACGACTTTATCTGATTTAGCACGCCGCTACGGTCCAGCTTCCATGAGCAGCTCTCCAGCAAGAAGTACGTTGAGCTTTGTGTCAACGGCCAATCCATACCAAGTAGCACCTGCGGCATCAACAAATACCACACCTGGGAAGCCGTCCCCTTTGTATTACGACTATACAGAAGATTTCGATATAGATGACTACAATAAACCCGCAGTGTTGGAATCACCTCCTCATTTCCGAGTTGACAAGACTATTCCGGAAGATCGGCCATTAAGTGCAACTTGGCAAAATAATATCGACGCAGATGCCTATGAGACCAAGGCTCAGTTTTCGTCTTCGGCGCGCTCTACTGTAATTGATCTCGGGGGAGTCAATAGTTCTCTCGGCTACAGCCATGCAACTATTCACTCCGATCATCTACATCAGCTTAAGCAGCAGGAGGATAGATATCGAGAACTCCAAAATTCAGAAGAAGGGGCATCTACCTGCGAAAAAAATGTTGAGCGACTCTCTGACGTTGGGTTTGGAGCGCAGGAGCTAGGCAGAAGTGTTGGAGAGGCTTTCGGACTTGCTTCGACACCATCTTTAGAGCTTAGTTCGGCACATGTACTCAGGGACACTGACTTTAACGAGTCTCGCCTGTCGCCTCCTAATTCGGAAATCATGGAGTCGGCGTCTCTGAGAACTTCTGGCTACAGCTTTAACACACATTTAAAGCAATTTCCACCGCCACCAAAAGATAACAATCGATTTACTGGGGACTCGGAAGAAGCTTCCAGATCCCGAATTTCGTCTGATACTTTCGGTGGGCGAGGAAACAATCCGCACACGTTACACAAAACCTCTCCTTCATCCTCCCTAAAAAGAATAGTCACAAATGGTGGAGCTGATAACAGCTTTCAAATTCAATCTCAAACGGAAACAAATGACCGAATTAGAACGAGTCAGTTCCTGGCCCCAGATGCAAATGGGGAAGAAATTACAGATCTTTCCTTAAAACGTGAAATTTGGGAGGAACCAGACACGGTACAGAGCAGTCAACCACTTGTATCTGACTTACTATCAGCTTCAGCAAGCACCTCTAGCCTATCGACTGTACCATGTCAGCTTGCAACCTCAACTCAACTTAGAGTAGCTTTTACCAACCAGTCAGGTAGCCAGGCAGGAAATGAAAGTACAGAAATCATCTCCGATACGCTTTCAACAGTGAGTCGTTATCTAAATAAGAAGAAACGTCTTCATGTCGTTACTGAACCAGCATATGGAGAGACTAAGGGCCCAAATATCAGCCACCAAGTTCCTCGGAGGTTGTCCACACGATCAGACTCTCCAATCCTAGCCCCTAAGCCAATATCACCAGCCAGGCAACTGAAGCTCAAGAACAGCATTCCTCAACTCATGAAGGCATTGCCTGCAGTTCCGGCTCATACCGAGAAATCAATTTGCGCAATGTTACCTATTGTGCAGCCGATACAATCTCAAAATGAAACATTGTATTCTGAATATTCCCCACTCACACAGAAGGTGAAATCTGATATACCACTAGTTATCCTGCAGGAGAACGTGAATCACAGTCCATCCAGTGCTCAGTCAAACTTTAATTCAGGTGCTGCAGAGGTCGATTCGAGACCAATTGTCTCTGTATCTACCACGCTCGCGGCTAAGCCCGAGCCCAGCTCGCAACCCACGAAATTTAAGCTCAAGATGCGTAGCTCTGCATCTTTGCGGCCAATATCTACGGAATCTCGTCCGTGGAATCGTGATGATAGTTATCCTTGGTCAGACTCGGACATAGATGCAGCAATACGGATCAAACCTATAAATGGAGAAAATTCCGTCAGCAATAAACAACCAAGATTTAAATTGAAAGTTGTCCGTGCCTCCAATTCCACATTGGGTACAGTCCGTGTGAACAGAGAGTCCAGCGACTCAAGATCAAGAAATGAATTACGGCTACGTAACCCCAAAGACTTGTTCACTACAACTTCAGGCATGGAGAATATTTTCTCAACCATTAAACAACGCCTCCACTCCAGAAAATCTAGTAACGCTAGCAACGGACTATCAATTGGCAGCGAATTTATGGCTTTTCCCAGTCACAACTTAAATCTGGAGCCCATCCAAAAGCACTCGGATCAGCTAACTAATGCAGAGCGTATAACGACTTCAATAGATGCTCCTGGTTCAACTCAAACGGCAAGCTGGTTTACACAAGATAGCATTCATAGCCACGAGAGGCTGAATCTCCGTAAAAGAATATCTAACTTGAGATCTCGAATGATAACACCTTACGCATCAAAGAATCCTGCTCAATCCTATGATGATCTCACTTGGAGAACCCAGAATCGAGCGCACGCTCCTAGCCCATCGCCTACACGGTCCAATCCGGATCTCCATACAATGTGCATGAGTACCGAAACGGAACGAAAGAAGGGTATAATAGGGAAAAATCGAATACTTCACTGGCGTTCTAGGGTGTCTGAGTGGCTAAAGATTGCAAAGTTAGGTTTTGCGGCTCACGCAAAGCGAGGAAGTCATCACTAGATGATTCCAAAAGGTCATGATGTGCGAGAAGTGGATGTGAATTGAGTTTAATTCCTTGAATGATGAGCGTGGCATTGTACTCCTGGGTTCTCTTGTTGTAAATGCTCGAAAGAATGTGTTTCGTGCCGATACTCCCATGGACGGAACTCTATTTCTAAGTTCTAGATGGTCCTAGTTCCCGGCGCCAAAGTCTTTCAGTGTTTTGCTTTCTGTTCGACCTTGCTAGCCAATGTTAGACAATATATATCTTTCTAAATTTTCGAAGATCGCTCAGCAAGAGAAGCTTCATGCGTCAGGGGAATTTTCAAAGACTTCCTTCTTCTTCCTTTTCTTCTATTATGCAATTGTTTCTCTCCGAAATCGAGTGCCCAATTCTTCGTGGAACCTTGATTGTCGTGCACTGATGCTCTTCGAAGTTCATCTCAATAGACTTCCCCGCATGCTCCACAATCCCCATGTAAAGTTTATCGATTGGATAAAATCCACAATCCCCATAAAATCCTAACGGCGCGGCATCATCAGTCTTCCCCGTGACGACGATATCCATCTCAAATGTCTAATCTGTGGAGAATCGACTTTGGCAGGAAGTCTCTGGTAAAGTTCAATGGAAGGCAAATGGGTTCCGGGTACGGTATACGGACGTAGTCGGATAAGCATTGTACTCTATTTATATGTAAGGTGGCGGGACATTCTATTCTGGATGAGAACAGATGCGCTCTTCTTCATTTCAATATAAGGTGTGCCTAAGAAAACACAATTTCAACCATCTCTTGTAATAAGAGTTATGAAGCCGAGAGATTAAACGTTCTCTCTTCTCACAGATTCAATTTCAACCACCCGTTACAACTCACCCATCATGCATCCCAAACCTTCCATTTCGCCTCTCCCATCAAAACCTCTATTCGCTAACCTCAACCCCCTTTTCAAGCGAGCCTCTAGCACAGACCCTTTACAAAGTGTTCCCGATGATCTTCCAAGCTCTGTATCAACAAACGAATCCCCGGTCTATGGGTTCAATGACTCGGCGAGGGAGCAGAAACATAACCCGGAACGGAGTTCAGGTTTAGGCGAGAGCGAAGGTGAGAGCGAAGGCGAGAAGGCGAAGAGTGTGATTCATATGGAGGTGGGCCATGATGCAGATGGGGGAGCTGGGATAGAGGCGGGTGATAGATGGAGAGACGGGGTTCACAGGGCGAGAAGCGGACGAGGCAGGTTTAAGCTTCCCTCGTTTGCATCGAGGCGCCAGAGTGACGATGAGGATAGGCCAAGCCGCGTCTCGTCCTTCTCGGTGAG
>Ga0247807_10002035_pt1 | contig 11382 bp, 11 predicted proteins | sample UWRJL074202C1_FD_179931 | JGI IMG/M metagenome (GOLD analysis project Ga0247807, IMG submission 179931) | Plant litter microbial communities from Arlington Agricultural Research Station in Wisconsin, United States - UWRJ-L074-202C-1 | ecosystem: Environmental > Terrestrial > Plant litter >...
TGGCCGTCGTCGCCGCCCGGCACAAAGACAAGCTCGTCGATCACCTGGTGCGCATCATCCCCACCGTGGGGCTGGGCATGCCGACGTTCTGGGTCGGCCTGCTCCTGATCATCCTGTTCGCCGTCACTCTCAAATGGTTCCCGGTCGGCGGCATCGGCACCACGCCGTGGGATCCGCTGCGCAGCCTCGTGCTGCCGGCACTGTCGGTCTCGCTCGCCCTCACCCCACCGCTGGTGCGCTCGCTCCGCTCAGAACTGCTCGAGGTGTTCTCGGCCGACTTCGTCACCACCCTCCGGGCCGCCCGCATTCCAGAGCGCCGGGTGTTGTTCGTGCACATCCTGCGCAACGCCGCCCTGCCCACGTTGACGCTCTTGGGCGTGAACGTGTCCTACCTGATTGGCGGAACCCTGGTGGTCGAGCAGGTGTTCGGCATCAACGGTCTGGGCAGCCTGCTGTTCTCGGCCATCTCCAACCGCGACTTCCCGGTGGTGCAGGGCGTCGCCCTGTTCTGCGCGTTGAGCGTCGTCGTGATCTCCCTCCTGCTCGATGCCGCCGTCTACCGGCTCGACCCACGGATGCGCCGCGCATGAGCGCCGCCAGCGAACCACCGGTCACCGTGCCGGCCCCGCCCGCCGTCCGCACCGGCCCGCAGACCTTCCTCGCCCGCGCCCGCCGCTCACCCACCCTGATGGTGGGCCTGGCCATGACCCTGCTGTTGCTGCTGAGCGCCGTCTTCGCGCCGTGGCTGGCGCCGTTCGACCCGTCGGCGCAGAACCTCACCGGCGGCCTGCTGCCGCCGTCGGCTGAGCACCTGCTCGGCACCGACCAGCTGGGCCGCGACGTGCTCTCCCGCATCCTGTTCGCCGGCCGTACCGACCTCCGGATCGCGTTCCTGGCCGCGATCGTGCCGTTCGTCGTCGGTGTGCTGCTCGGCCTGGTCTCCGGCTACTTCGGCGGAACCCTGGACTACCTGATCGGGCGCCTCGTCGACACCGTGATCGCGTTCCCGTTCTACGTCATCGTGATCTCCATCGTCTTCGCGGTGGGCACGGGTGAGGGCGGGATCTATGTGGCCTTCGCCCTGGTGGGCTGGGTCGGTTACACCCGGGTGGTGCGGGCCACCACGACAGCCCTGCGCGGCTCCGGCTGGGTCGCCGCCGCGCGCGGAGGCGGGCTCTCACACGGCCGGGTGATCCTGCGGCACCTGCTGCCCAACATCCTGCCGCAGGCGGTGGTGCTGCTCATGACCGAGATCATCCTGATCATGGTGGCCGTGGTCACCCTGGGCTACCTCGGCCTCGGCGTGCAGGCGCCCACACCCGATTGGGGAACGATGATCCACGACGGCCAGGCGTTCATCACCACCAAGTGGTGGTTGTCGGCGCTGCCCGGCCTCGCGGTGATCTACACCGGCATCTCGCTGTCGCTGGTCGGCGACGGTCTGGGTGACGCCTGGAGAGTCCGATGATGGCAACGGACCAGGCCATCCGGGTGCGCGATCTCGTCCTGTCCGCCCGGGTTCCGGTCGTGAACGGCATCTCCTTCGACGTGGCGCGCGGCGAGGCCGTTGGCATTGTGGGCGAATCGGGCTCGGGCAAGAGCCTCACCCTGCGCTCCATCATCTCCCTGTTGCCGACCGGGGTCACCCAGACCGCCGGGAGCATCACCGTGCAGGGCCGCGTCGGCATGGTCTTCCAGGACCCGCTCACCGCCCTCGACCCGCTCATGCCCGTGGGCCGGCAGGTAGCGGCAGCGAGCCGGTTCGCTCGCGGCACCGGGCGGAAGGCCGCCCGGGCACGTGCACTGGAACTGTTCGAACAGGTGCGGCTGCCCGACCCGGTCGCCAAACTGGGTGCCTACCCGCACCAGCTCTCCGGCGGCCAGCGCCAACGCGTGGTGATCGCCCTGGCCCTGGCCACCGACCCAGAGATCCTGCTCTGCGACGAACCGACCACGGCGCTGGACGTCACGGTGCAGAAGCAGGTGCTCGAGCTGCTCGGCCAGCTTCGGGAGAAGCTCGGCCTGTCGATGGTCTTCGTCAGCCACGACCTGGCCGTGGTGAGCGCCGTCTGCACGCGGTTGATCGTGATGAGAGACGGCCAGATCGTAGAGACCGGCGACACCCTCGCCGTGTTGACCGCGCCACAGCATCCGTACACCCAGAAGCTGCTGGGCGCCGTGCTGGCGTTGCCGGTGCTGGGAACGCCCGCACCGATACCACCTTCCCCAGGGAACGGAGCCGTATGAGTTCGCTCGAGGTGCGCAACGCCACCATCGCCTACGGCCGTTCTGTCGCCGTGACCGATGTCAGCCTGACCGTGCCCGCGGGCGCGTCGCTGGGGATCGTTGGGGAGTCCGGCTCCGGCAAGACCACTATCGCTGCCGCCCTGGTGGGCATGCTGCCGCTGGTCACCGGTGAGATCCTGCTCGACGGCGCCGTGCTCGGCGCCACCCGCACCAAAGCCCAACGCCGCGCCATCCAGCTGGTGCAGCAGGACCCGTACTCGTCGTTGAACCCGCGCATGACCGTGCGGCAGATGCTGCGCGAGCTGCTGCTCGCCCACTCGATCGTGCCCCGCTCCCAGGTCGCCGCCCGGTGCGCGCAGCTGATGGCCATGGTGAGTCTCGACCCCGGGTCGTTGGACGCGTTTCCGCACCAGTTCTCCGGCGGCCAGCGGCAGCGCATCGCCATCGCCCGCGCCCTGGCGGTCGAGCCGAGCGTGCTCGTCGCCGACGAACCCACCAGCGCCCTCGACGTGTCGGTGCAGGCCACGGTGATCGAGTTGCTCGCCCGGTTGAAGCAGGAGCTGAGCCTGACCCTGGTCTTCATCTCGCACGACCTCGCCGTGGTGAACGCGGTGTGCGACACCGTCGCCGTCGTGAAGTCGGGCGCCCTGGTGGAGGTCGCCCCCCGGGAACAGTTCTTCCGGGCGCCGCAGAGCCCATACAGCCGTGCGCTGCTCGAGGCCGTGCCGCGACTGCCCACCCGCTGAGGCCGGCACGTGCCGCCAGCCCGACCCGTCAGACGAAAAGGACCACCGCATGACCTGGAGCCCCCTGCTCAATCCGCCCGAATTCCCCGCGGCCGAATACAACCGGCTGGGCAGCCGGCTCGGAGCGGTCCTGGAGACCGCTAACGACGTCGTCGTGGTTCCCGGTGAGGCCATCGTGGCCCTCGAAGCCGTGGCCACCGACCTGGGCACGCCGGGGTACCCGGTGCTGAACGTGGTGACCAGCCCCTACGGCAAGCTGTTCGGCCAATGGTTGGCGAGCTCGGGATCACCGGTGCTCAACCTGTCTTCCACCCCGGGTCTGCCGGTCACGATCGCCGACATCGAGGAGGCGGTGGACCGGTTCTCTCCCCGCGCCATTGCGATCGTGCACGGTGAGGCAGCCAGCGGCATCGTCAACCCGCTCGCCGAGATCGCCGGTTTCGCCCGCAGCCGGGGCCTGCTCACGATCGTGGATGCCGTCGCCTCCGTGGGAGCCGAACCTCTGCCGGTCGACGACTGGGGCCTCGACATTGTCGTGATCGGGCCGCAGAAGGCATTGCTCGGGCCGGCGGGCATCTCCGCCGTGGCGGTGAGCCAGACCGGCTGGGCCGCCCTGGCCGCCAACGCCGCCCCCCGCGCCGACTTGTCCAGCGTCTCACTCGTGGACATCAAGCGGGACTGGCTGGATTCGGATCGCTCCGTGATTCCCGGCACGCCGGCGCCGTTGGAGCTGTGGGCGCTCGACGCTGCGCTGGCCAGATTCGAGGCGATTGGGCTGCGGGAGTCGATCAACGCCCATCAGACCGCGAAGCGGGCGGTGCGCGCTATGGTGCGGAGCCTGGGCCTGGAGCTCTGGGCCGCGGATAATGACGCATCCGCACTGACCACCACCGTGGTCGTGCCGGCGGGCATCGACCCGGGCGACCTTGCCCGCACGGCGCACGGCAGCTTTGGCGCACTCGTCTCCACCGGCGTCGGGCCGGGGGCGGAACGGCTGGTGCGGGTGAACCACACCGCGCTCGCCGCGGCCTTCGGCCCGGCAGCGGCGAACGTCGTCGGCCTCCTCGCAGCCCTCCGTCGGCACGGCTTCACCGGCCCCGATCACGGCGCTCTCGACGCCGTGGTGGCGGCGTACGCGGCTGCTCCCTAGCCCGGCCGGGCGCTGCGCGGGTGCGGCGCCGGTGCGCAGGTGGCGCGCTGCCTGCGGAGCGGCGCGCTGCCCGCGAATCGCGGTGGGCCGGCGGGCGGAGCGGACCGAGGCAGGTGAAGGGACGGGCCACCCCGATGATGTCCCGCCCCATGCGGTGGTGCTTCAGGTGTGACCGCGGTCGGGCCCTATCAACGGTGCCTCAGGGTCACACTTCGGGGAACACCCCCGTATGGGGGCAGCGTAGCGCCCGATCGGTCGTTTGGCGAGGGGGTGTGGCGCTCTTTTTCCGATTTCGCCGGTCGTTTGGCAGGATGTGCTGACAGGGCTTGGCCGTCGCTGCCGAACGTCGGGGCGACCGGTGAGCCCACGCAGATTCATCCGGCGAACAGGGGAGAGTCATGGCAGATCGGCAAGGCTCGGCGGTCGTGCGTGTGGGGGGAGTTCGACGGGGAACCGGGGCCGCACCCGACGCCAGCGAATCCGACACCGATGAGGCGCTCACCCGGCTGGCCACAGCCGCCTGGGCGGTGGACGGCGACGCTGCCCGTGCCATCCGGTTCGCGCTCGACAACGCACCGATGCTGCCACAGCCCGGCGCCGGCCGCACCCACGACCTCTTCGACGCCCTGGCCACCGTTGCCGCGGCCGACCTGACCGCGGCGCGGGTGCTCGAGGCCCACACCGATGCGCTGGCCATCCTGCACCAGGCCGGCGACGAGATCGCCACCGCCGCCGGCGTGACCGAGGACGCCAGCTGGGGCGTGTTCGCGGCAGAGGGCCCGGGGCAGCGAGTGAGCGCCACCGCCGGTGCGGGCGGTTGGCGGCTCGACGGCGGCAAGCCCTGGTGCTCGCTCGCCGGCTCCCTCAGCCGGGCACTCGTGACGGCGCACACCACCCCGGAAGGCGCACAGCCCGCACGGCGGCGATTGTTCGCGGTGGACCTCACGGCCCCCGGCGTGACAGTGGTGCCGGGGGCGTGGGTCGCGACCGGCCTCAGCCAGGTGCCCAGCGGGCCGGTGGATTTCGTGGCGGCGCCCGCGGTGCCCGTTGGCGACGACGACTGGTACCTCACCCGGCCGGGATTCAGCTGGGGCGGCATCCAGGTGGCTGCATGCTGGTGGGGTGGAGCCGTCGGAGTCGCCCGGCAGCTGCGACGCGCCGCCGAGAGCCGGGAACCCGATCAACTGCTGCGGGCTCATCTCGGCGCCATCGACCTGGCCGTGGTGGCGGCCGGATCGGCACTGGCCGACGCGGCGGCCGCGATCGACCAGGGTGAGGCCGTCGGCGCGGCCGGCACATTGCTGGCCGCCCGGGTGCGGGGGCTCGTGGCTCGCAGCGTCGACGAGGTGCTCAGCCGGGTAGGGCACGCACTCGGTCCGGCGCCGCTCGCGCTGGATGCCCGGCACGCCCGGCGGGCCGCCGACCTCACCCTCTACGTGCGGCAGCATCACGCCGAGCGGGACGATGCGGCGCTCGGTGCACGCCTGCTCGGGGAGGAGATCCCCTCATGGTGAGCTTCAGCCATGACGCCGCCGGCACCAGCGAACACCTCTGGCAGGAGGATGCCTGGCCGGCGCACGCCCGTCCGCTCGCGGCAGACGACTGCGCCCGGCTGCTCGTGTTGGCCGCTCACCCCGACGACGAGACCCTGGGCGCCGGCGGACTGATCAGTGCCGCGGCCGCGCACGGGCTGCCGGTGACGGTGATCGTCGCGACCAATGGAGAGGCTTCTCACCCGCACTCGCCCACCCACACCGCGGAGGACCTCGCGGCCGTGCGCCGGGTGGAAGTGGTGACGGCGGTGCACGCGCTCGCCCCCGGGGCGCGCGTGCGGCTGCTCGACCTGCCGGACGGCGACCTGGCCCAGCACCGCAACAGCCTGGAGGAAGCCCTGCTCGAGGCCATCTTCGACGAGCCGGGTTCCGAAACGACGTCGAACGCGCCCGCCTCCGCCCCGGCCATCTGGCTGGTGGCGCCGTGGCGGCAGGACGGCCACCCCGATCATGCGGCCGCGGGCGCGGCGGCCGCGTTGGTGGCGGACCGTGCGGGTGCCCGGCTGCTGGAGTACCCGATCTGGGCGTGGCACTGGTCAACGCCCGGCGACACCATCTGGCCCGCCGCCGACGACACCACAGCATTGTGGCGGCTGCAGTTGAACGCATCCGGGCGGCAACGCAAGACCCTCGCGCTGGCCGCGCACGGCAGTCAGGTGCATCCGCTCTCGGATCAGCCGGGCGACGAGGCCATCGTGCAGCCCGGCTTCGCCGCGCACTTCGAGCGCGATTTTGAGCTCTTCGTCGGCGCCGTTCCCTCCGACCAGCCCGCGCCCGGTGGGTCGCCCGCCCCGGATGCGTCCGCGATCGCGCCGACCGGAAGCCTTCCGGCCGTCTTCTTCGACGACTTCTACGCCGGCGGCGACGATCCGTGGGGATTTGAAACCCGGTGGTACGAAGCCCGCAAGCGCGCGCTCACCCTGGCCGCGCTGCCGCAGCAGCACTACGGCGCCGCACTCGAACTGGGCTGCTCCATCGGGGTGCTCAGTGGCCAACTCGCCGAGCGGTGCGGCACCCTCCTGGCCACCGATATCGCCGAACGGCCGCTCGTGGTGGCCCGCCGCCGATTGGCCGGCCTGCCCGGCGTGACCGTGGAGCGCCGCACGCTGCCGGCCGAATGGCCGTCCGGCTCGTTCGACCTGATCGTGTTGTCGGAGATCGGCTACTACTGCTCGCCGGCCGACCTCGAGCTGCTCCTGGAGCACTGCCGGCGAAGCCTCGCCCCCGGCGGAACCCTGGTCGCCTGCCACTGGCGGCACCCGGTGGGCGAATACCCGCTCAGCGGCGATGATGTGCACGCCGCGCTCGCAGCCGTTCCCGGGCTGGAGCGCACGTCGCGACACATCGAACTCGATTTCCTGCTCGACGTCTACGAACCGGCCCCGGGCCGCTCCGTCGCCCAACGGGAGGGGCTCGTTCCGTGAGCACGCGCATCGATTCCCTGGTCGTGGTGGTGCCGGCCCGCAACGAAGAGACCCGGTTGCCGCGCTGCCTGGCCGCGCTGGCCGACGCCGTCACGGCCGTCGAGGAGGAGTTCGGCACCGACGCTCCCGCGATCACCGTGGCGGTGGTGCTGGATCGCTGCACCGACGGCTCAGCCGGGATCGTGGCCGGCTGGCCCCTGGTGACGGCGCTCACCAGCAGCGCGGGATCGGTCGGATCTGCCCGGCACACCGGAGTCGAGCACCTGCTGGCCGGCAGAGACCCCGGCCACACCTGGGTGGCGACGACGGATGCCGATTCCGCGGTGCCACGCCGCTGGCTGGCGGTGCAGCTGGCGCTCGCCGAGGCCGGCACCGAACTGGTGCTGGGCACGGTGCTGCCGGACGCCGAACTGCCGATGGGAGCGCGCGCCCGCTGGCAGGGTCAACACGCCCTGGTCGACGGGCATCCACACGTGCACGGCGCCAACCTCGGTGTGCGCGCCGACAGGTATCTCGAGGCCGGCGGCTTCAGCCCGGTGGACTCCGACGAAGACGTGGCGCTGGTGGCGGCGCTGCGGGCGCTCGGCGTGCACGAATGCCGCACGGCGCTGATCCCGGTGCTCACCTCCGGGCGCCTCACCGGCCGGGCGCCGGGCGGATTCGGCGGCTACCTCACCGGGCTCGTCGCGGCCGGCTCATGAGCCGCACAGGCGGAATCAGCCCGGAAAATTAGCTGCGATCAGGCCTCCCGCAGGTCTAGGATCTCGGATACGAGGATCTTCCTCGCCCAAGGAAGGTGTGAATTATGAACTTGCTACTCATCATCATCGCCATCATCGCCGTTGTCCTGCTCGTCACCGGCGGCATCGTGGAGTCACTCCAATTCCTGATCTGGGTCGGGATCGTTCTGGCGGTCATCGCCGTGATCGTCTTCCTGCTTCGAACCATTTCGGGCCGCAAGGTCTGACCGAACCGCACAGAAAAACGGGCCGCAGGGAAACCTGCGGCCCGTTCTTTCGCTCCTGCCCTACGGCGTCTCGACGAGCGTGAGTTCTGGGCGCTTGGGCGGGCGGCCGTCGCCGGACGAACGGCCGGTCAGCCGGCGGCCGATCCACGGCAACACGTAGGCACGGTAGTAGGCGGCGGTGTCCTGGATGCGTTCGCGTGGCGGGGCCTCGCCGGCCTCGCCCTCTGCCCAGCCGGCGGGGATGGGCACGTTGAGGGCGTTGAGCACGTTCATCGCGACCCGGGTGTGGCCGCACGGGTTCAGGTGCAGCTTGTCGGCCGACCAGTAGCGGCTCTGCGAGAGGTCGGTGTCGATCCAGTTGTCGACCAGGGTGACGCCGGGCTTGCCGAAGGTGTCCCTGGCGGCCTCGGCGAGTTTGTCGCCGCGCTTCTGCATCAGTGAGCCCAGCGGGAGGTGCCTGGACGGGTTGCCGCCGCTGAGCACCACCACGTGGATGCCGTCGGCCACGGCCCGGTCGACCACCCGGTCGAGCAGGTCCACCACGTAGGAGATCTCCACCCGCGGCCGCATCATGTCGTTGCCGCCGCCGCAGACCGTGAGCAGGTCGGGCTTCAGCGCCAGCGCCGGCTCGAGCTGATCGTTCACGATCGGGCCGAGCAGCTTGCCACGGATGGCGAGGTTGGCGTACGAGACCGGTTCGGGGGCGGCCTGGGCCAGGCCGAGCGCGACGAGGTCGGCCCAACCGCGCACCTGGCCGTCGGGCAGTTCGTCGCCGACGCCCTCTGTGAAGCTGTCGCCGATCGCCACGTAGCGCCGGTAGGGCTGCGCGGTCAACGGCTGCGAAGGAACGATGGCGTTCGTGGCTTACTCCTTGGGCAGGTTGAGCCGAGAGGTGATGGCGTCCCTGGCCTGTTGGGCCGCCCGGCGTACATCTTTGTCGGGATCGCGCAGGCGCACGGCAATGGTGGGGATGTCCTGTTCGCGGCCCTGCAGGGCGAGCGCGTTCAGGGCGGCGACGCGAACGCGGGGCACCTCGTCGGTGGTGGCCTTCACGAGCTTGGGCGCAACATCGAGCTTCCGGAGCATGACGACCTTCGCGCACATCTCGCGGATGCGCCAGGCTTCGTTGTTGAGGCCGACGACGACATACGGTGCTGCGGAGTCGTTCCAGACGTGCAGCAGGGCGCGGGCGCCCCACAGCTCGGGCCAGTACAGGGCCGGGGCGCCCTCGAGGATGCCGAGCGCGTGCCGGCCGCCCACATAGAGAAGGAAGTCCTTGCCGGCGTTCTTACCGCGCATCAGGGCGACGGAATGGTCGACGACGACAGACTCGCCGTAGTGCTCGACGGCCTTGGCGAGGCGTTCGGCAGTGGGCAGGTCGATCGGAAGATCGGGGTGGGGGTTGAGTTTGTTATGCATAACGTGTCCACGTTATCCCTCACAGCTGGCCGCCGACGAATGCTGAGGCCAGTCGGCACAAGGAATCCGGAGCTGCCGGACGGCTCGGGAGGCCGGATCCGGACGGGTGACACATTCCGTCACAGTGATTAGGTCGCGGGCGTCGCGATTGGCACACTCGGAAGGACTGCGGTAGTGAGCCGCACCGACACCTCAGGACCATTGTGATCTCCGTTCAGCACGTTTCCAAGACCTTCCGCTCCGGCGCCAGTGTCACCGCTGCCCTCCAAGACGTCTCACTCGAGGTGGCCGAGGGCGAGATATTCGGCGTGATCGGCCAGAGCGGCGCAGGAAAGAGCACGCTGATCCGGGCGGTCAACCTGCTCGAGCGGCCGGATTCCGGCACTGTGACGGTGGCCGGCGACGAGCTCACCGCCATGAGCCCCGCGGAACTCCTTCGCGCCCGCCGCAAGATCGGCATGGTGTTCCAGCACTTCAACCTGCTCGCCGGCCGCACCGTGCGCGGCAATGTCGAACTGGGACTGGAGATCATCGGCGTCGACGGTGATGAACGTCGCCGACGTGCGCTCGAGATCCTCGACCTCGTCGGACTGGCGGGAAAGGCCGGTTCCTATCCGGCCGAGCTCTCCGGCGGGCAGAAGCAGCGGGTGGGAATCGCCCGAGCGCTCGCCGGCAAACCCCAGGTATTGCTGTCCGATGAGGCCACCAGCGCACTCGACCCCGAGACCACCAGGTCCATCCTCGACCTGGTCAAGCGGATCAACGCCGACCTCGGCCTGACCGTGCTCCTGATCACGCACGAAATGGAAGTCATCAAGCGCATCTGCGACTCCGCGGCCCTGATCGAGAACGGCCGGATCGTGGAGCAGGGGCGGATCGTCTCGCTGATCTCCACGGCCGGCTCCCGGCTCGCGCACGAGCTTTTTCCGCTCGGCGATGCCCCGCACGCCGCAGGCGACACCGTGATCGACATCACCTTCAGCGGCGGCTCGGCCGACCGTCCGGTGATCGCCCAACTCGCCCGTACCTATGGGCTGGACGTGTCGATCCTCGGCGCGGCCATTGAAACCATCGGCGGCAACCAGGCCGGCCGCACCCGACTGCAACTGCCCGGAAGCCCTTCGGCCAACGTTCGTCCGATCGAAGACCTCCGCAGCCAGGGCATGCTCGTCGAAATCGTGGGGGAGTAACCGTGATCGATCCATCCGCACCCGACTTCTGGTCCGGCCTGTTCCAGGTGCTGCTCGTCGGCACCGGCCAGACCCTCTACATGGTGGGCGTCGCGCTGCTCATCACCATCATCGTGGGCCTGCCGCTCGGCATCGTGCTCGTCGGCACCGAGCCCGGCGGTCTGTTCGAGAAGCTGTTCGGTTCCCGCCGGCTCGGCCAGGTGGTCAACAAGGTGCTCGAGTTCGTGGTCAACCTCGGCCGCAGCGTTCCGTTCATCATCCTGATGGTGGCACTGATCCCGTTCACCCGGCTGGTGGTGGGCACGTTCATCGGCCCGACAGCCGCGATCGTGCCGCTGGCCGTCGTGGCCATCCCGTTCTTCGCCCGCATGGTGGAGATCGCGATCAAGGAGGTGGACACCGGACTGATCGAGGCCGCGGAATCGCTCGGCGCGACCCGCTGGCAGATCGTGTCGAAGGTGCTGGTGCCCGAGGCGCTGTCACCGATGATCCTGGGACTCTCCACCACGGTCACGTCGATCATCAACTTCTCGGCCATGGTCGGCACTGTCGCCGGCGGCGGCCTGGGTGACGTGGCCGTGCGCTACGGCTACCAGCGCTACAGCACCATCCACATGGTCGCCGTGATCATCGTGATCTTCGTGATCGTGATGGTGCTGCAGGGCCTGGCCACGATGCTGGCCAAG
>Ga0247807_10002036_pt1 | contig 11379 bp, 9 predicted proteins | sample UWRJL074202C1_FD_179931 | JGI IMG/M metagenome (GOLD analysis project Ga0247807, IMG submission 179931) | Plant litter microbial communities from Arlington Agricultural Research Station in Wisconsin, United States - UWRJ-L074-202C-1 | ecosystem: Environmental > Terrestrial > Plant litter >...
GATCCTGACCAGCGCGCGCGAGATCCCGATCAACAAATCATCATTCCTGTGGAATTTTGAAACCGTAAAAATAGAGAACCTGAGCCGGCAGAACAGTCTGGAGTTAATTCACAAACTGGCTTACGACATTGAGATTGAAGATTTTGAAGTTTCCGTAATCACATTTGGGAGCAATCCAACGGCAACCCCCGTGTCATTTTTGAACTGGTCGAAAGGTTTAGGAAAGAGGTCATTGTTTCGGTTGACATCATACGCAGCGTAAAGCATTACGGCAGCATGAAGGAAATTGACATGTCGTTTGCGGTTATGCTCGCCCTGGCATCTATGGCGATCCTGCGTTACGCGTCCGCCGAAGTCGGTAACGATTCCCTGAAATTCATCGGGGGTTGTGCCATGATCGCACTTCTATTCTCCCGGTACATTTTCAATTTCACCAAACGAAAAGTGATATGACAGCCAGAAAACGACATTTGATTTGTCCTGATTTACAGGACTTTGTTCAGTCCTACGACAACAGCACGTTAACGGATACTTTCAAAAGTAGAATCTTGACCCAATTTCTAGACCGGTTTAGACTTGAATTTGAAACGGATTTGGAATTCGAAGAAACACTCAGAACAGTAATTGATTTATATAAAATTCAGCACTAATTCTAAACACAACTATCATGCAAAATCAGGATCAAGTAGAATCATTTATTGCAGAGCTTACTGCACTTTCAATTGTCCCAAACCTAGAAGGAGAATTCTTAATAATGGAATACAGCTACGAAAAGACCTTGCAAAAATCAGTAGTTAAGCTGATTGACAGCCACATAGGATTCTGGAAAAGCATTGCAATTGAGGTAAGCCACACGCGCGATCCAAATGTTTGCCGATATAAAATACCTTTAAAATTTATCACTGGTGTTGATATCACTGATAACCAGGTTCTTCAAATCGCCGATAACATTTCGAAAAAAATCGGTTTGAAACCAGATTGATTCGCATCAGGGCTATTCTCTCATTCACTCATTCCCACATTCAACATTGACCACATGAGCGGAACCAACCACATTACCGGAGGAATCGTTTTCACCGGCATCTTCGCCAGTTTCTGGAACGTGAATATCTTTTCACGTCCGGAACTGCTTGCTGCCACCGGATTCTTTGCAATCCTCCCGGATGTAGACCACCTGAAAAGCCCAATCGGAAAAGCCTTTTACCCACTTGCCAAATGGCTCGACCGCAAGTACGGCCACAGGACAATCACACATTCCCTGACGGTTTACATTCCCGGAATCTTACTGGTGATGTTTCTGGAAAAGCTGTTTGGAAACGGATTCTCGTACACGCTCGTTTATGCATTTGCGTATTTTTCGCATTTGCTGTACGACATGCTGACCAAACAAGGCGTTCCACTTTTCTATCCGTTCAAACGGAATCCGTGCGTGATACCCGGCAACCCGGACATGCGCCTGCGCAGCAGCGACCTGAAAACAGAAGCAGCCTGTTTTGCAATCTTCATCCTGTTGGGGATCACCTGCCAAAACCTTTTTGCAAACGGATTCTGGAATACGTACAACAGACAATTTTCCGATCTGAAACATTTACATCAGGACGGGCAAATGTCAGAAACCATGCTGTCCGTTGCTTTCAAATTCAGGAACGAAGCCGGCAAGGATATTTCGGGAACAGGACTGTTGATCAAATCGTATGAAACAGAAGCGGTTATATGGGAAAAGGATCACTTTGTCAAAATCCAAAAACTGGACAAGATCCAGTCACTAATCCCAACCCGGACGCAAAAAATGCTTTCTACACAGGAGGTCTTCTTTTCCAACATTTCACCCGACAGCCTGACCAATTTATTACATGGAAAAGCAATAACCGCCCTGACGCTGCAATCAAACACCGACTTTGCCTACACCAAAGAAAACAAGCCAGAGACCGGCAAAAGAGCAGAATTGACCTATGTAGTGAACCCAAAGTTTGATTTTGCAAAAGCCATTGCCGAAGCAAAAGAAGACACCATATCAGGACGTAAAAAAATACTGGAGTATGAATTAAGAAAAGAACTTTCGCGACAAGCAAAGCTACACGCAGAAAAACAGCAGCTGTCAGCATCCATCAAACGACTGTCAGAAAGCATTCACAGCATGGAACTCTACGACCGGGAGAAAGCCACAAAAGAACTGGCAGCGCTGAAACAGGATCTGGCAAACTTCAAGGAAGTGGAAGACAACGCAGGAAAGATCAGACTTCAAATACAAACCCTTGATAAAAAGACGATTACAGTACCAGAAGCAACATTAATTAATGGATACTTAAACTTCATCAAACTATGAAACTAATTAAATCAGTGCTCCTTTTTATTTTTTTCTGCCTTATTTCTTGTGAACTGCCTGGGCCGTATAGGGATATTTAGCTGTCAATTGTGAACGCCAGTCACGGAACTATACAACTGATACATTTGCCTGATGGAAAAAAACTTCGTAGCGAATCCTTTGATATAAATTATATGTCCGATGGAGTGCTCCACATCAGCAACATTCCAAACGGACAATATAAAATTTATGTCGAAGCGGATAGAAAATTATGTGAGGTAATTTTCCAGTACCATGGAATCATAAAGCTGATGGTACAATTTTGAAGAAAATTTTTATTTGTATTGTTTACCTTGCTCAATTAACCTTTTCAAAACCCTATCCTTGGCTTTACCTACGATCCATGCACCCTCTCCCTTCAAAATATTTGGTGGGAAATTAGCCGATAACTCCAAAAACTTGGCGTCACTTACCGGGCCAAATTGAGATTCTACTAACTTTCTTAAATCCGTATTGTGACCCGCATAGGCGGTAATCATGTTTACATTAACCTTCTCAACTTCAAGAATTATTTCTTTTTGACTATTCCCATATTTTCCAATTCCCCCAGGAATCGACCCTGCATATTTTTTACATGCATTTATAAATAATGGATCTGCATACAATTCATTTAAATTTAAAATTATTTGCTCTGGTTTAGGAAAGATCTCAAAAATAAATCCATAATAGCCGCCATCTTTTCCCGGTATACCGTTTTTGAACTCTTTCGCACAATTCAGATCAATTGTCCAAGACGATATCTTTTCTGTGAACTCTAAGTCTGTATGTATTTTGTAAACTAAATCTTTTTGAAAACCATATTGACGATAACATTTCACATTACAAGTTTTGTATTTATCGTCTATACTTGCAGCTTGTTGCTTTAACTCAGCACCTATTTTAACCTTTCCTTTACCACTTCCTTTTTCCTGCCACCTGTCGATTAATTCAACAAATTCCTTTGAATAAATATCTGTCATATTATACGTTTTTAATATCTATAAAAAATACAGGCGAGTTTTGCTCGCCTGTATTAACTTTTTACCCTTTTGGTGGAGAATCATCATTTCCATAACTGTTACGTTCGCGTATTTGACCATTTCTTCCGTGAATTAACAATTCCGACCCTTGGTTAATTGCTATATCACGTGCACGTACAATCGCTTCTGCCTGTGTGTTGGTTACAACCGTTACACGGGAATTGCCTTCTCCTCTTACTCCCCAGTTCCCATCGTGGGGAACTACATGCTGATTCTTTCCCATCTTATTTAGTTTTTTTAACTGTTTGAATAAATGTTGTACTCTTGTGCGTTTTTGCGTAAGCCGCTGTTACAAACTTGCCAGTCTTCGCACTTTTGATTACCTTACCTTTCATGATTAATACACCTCCTTTCGTTTATTTACTGTGATATTAAAAAAACGAATGTAATTGGAGGATAGTTCAACTTTATAGTTGTATTTTTAAATATATTTTATATTTTTTTCAACTTTAAAGTAGTTTGAAATGTTGTTCAAATTCGTTCGACATAGGTTAGGTCAAGTTCTACTACAAAGAAACAAGTACAATCTTAAAGTTGAATTAATTAATTTTTAATACAGTTATTTAAACTAAATCGTTTAAACTACATACATTTGTGGCACAACAAGCCGAAGTGGAACAGTTTTTGAAGGAATTTTTTGTAAAATATGGAATTTTTGACATTCTATTTACAGAGCGAACAAATCCAAAAAATGCCCAAACTCTATTACAACTGGAAATATCACCAGCAAAACGTCGATCAATAATTGAATCGCTCACATTCAAAGATTACGTTGATGGGCCAATCAATGATGAGCTCTACGGTATCGCCAGCCTTTGGGTTTTTGGCAAATCTCACCAGGGAAAAGAACTTTACATTAAAATATCTTATGGCAGACCAAATTCACAAGTAATTTGTATATCCTTTCACTTAGCTGAAAGAAAAATGTCCTACCCATTCAAATCATAACCATGAATAGTCCAATAACAGGTAAAGAAATGCAAGTGCAGCGGGAAGCTGCCTCTTTATCGTTTAGAAAAGAGGAATTTAACATAACCAGTCATTATTATTTTTGCGCTGAATCCGGCCAGAGATTCACCGATGATCATCTTGACAATCTAAATATTACTCAGGTATATAATCAATATCGCGAAAAATATGGGATTCCATTTCCTGATGAGATTAGACAAATAAGGTCTATGTATGATGTTTCTGCCAATAAAATGTCAGAAATATTAGGTCTTGGCCCAAACTCCTTTCGTCTTTACGAAGCAGGCGAAATGCCATCAGTTGCTATTGGACGGTTACTCCTGTCTATTAAACAACCTGCCGAATTTATAAAACAGGTTCGTGCAAGTTCTCATCTTTTAAGCGTGAAAGAAACTAGGAAGTTTTTAGCAACCGGCGAGCATCTTTTACAAGTGCAGAAAAGCCGAGAATGGGATCTAATATTTGCAGACAAAATTTTTGGAAGTTCAATACCGTGTGAGTTTAATGGATATCGCGCTCCAAACCTGGATAAAATATCAAATATGATTGGGTATTTCAATACTGTGAAACAGATTCAATTATATAAAACTAAACTAAATAAGTTATTATTTTATGCTGATTTCAATGCATACCAACTATCGGGATACTCAATATCAGGGATGAAATATCGAGCAATTCAATATGGCCCAGTTCCTTCACATTTCGATAGCTTATACATAAAATTATGTGATGACAATCAACTTTCAGTCAGTGAAAGACGCTTTGAAAATGGACATTACGGAGATGAAATTCAGAGTAAGACGGTATTTGACGATAGTTATTTTAATGATTTAGAAATCAGTGTAATGAATTCTGTTGCAGATATGTTCGGCTCTGTAACAACGGACAAAGTTGTCAGCGAAAGCCATGAAGAACCTGCTTGGATAAACAATGAAGCAGATAGATCCCTTATTAGTTACAAGTACGCATTTGAATTAAAGAAAACGGTACACTGTAAATTTATAATTTCATTTAAAAAGGAAGAAAAGCACATTGAATCTGGGTTAGTACAATAGGTCACAAGATACTAAATTAATAATTAAGACTTTAAAATTCACCCGCCCCACCAACCCGTTCCCCAAGCCACACAACCACCAAAGAACAAAGCTTGGGGAACCGGTTGCTTCCAACGCAGTGCAACATCCCGGATAATTCCAACACATCCAGCCGCACATTAAACTGTACGTCCAATTTTGCTAAAAAGCAAAACCGGCCGTACAGTTTAACCTCCCACGCTTTTTAGCCACAGGTGTACGGATATCATATTTAAATTTCTTTTGCTCGTTTCGCGTATGTGCTGCAAAAGGTTGCAGCACCCAACCGTAGCCTCGCTAAGCATTGCCCCAAGAAAGTAAAATTTGAGTTAAGCGAATCTAGATGTCTCCTTCATCGTTTAATTCAGGCCGAGCAGGCAGCGTGCATTCACAACTACAACTTGGAGAACGGTTGCTCCCAACGCAGTACAGCATTGTCCGTAAATCCATTTTAGTAAAGTTAAGAAACTTTGGATTCTGCTTATTAGTAAAAAAACATTACGGCTTAACCTTCTACGAATGAAATGGATAGTCAGGGAACTTTTTCAATCAACATTGTTTAAATTAGGCAACAGGTCTATCCTTAATTAAATAAAAATTTGTACATTTAGAATATAATTATACCTTCCAAATATTTCATCATGGGTCAGTTTGAAGTTTTTAAGAGTACTGCTAACAATCAGTTTTATTACCGTCTCAGAGCAACTGGAAACTCAGAAATTATCATTTCAGGAGAAGGTTATACAACTAGACAAAGCTGTTATAATGGAATTGAATCTGTTAAGGCAAATTCACCTTATGATTTTCGTTATGATCGCAAAAACGGGATCACGAACTACACCTTCGTTTTGAAAGCTAACAACGGCGAAATTATAGGACGTAGTGAAAATTACAACAGCTTATCTGCAAGAGAAAATGGCATTTCCGCTGTCAAACGGGATGCCCCCGATGCTCCAATTCAAGATTTTAGTTAGTCTATCCCACGACCAACCCATTCCCCAAGCCATACAACCACCACAGACCAAAGCTTGGGGAACAGGCTGCATCCCGGCGGAGTGCACATTAAACTGACCCGTTGCTAATCGGTCGGTACATTAACAATGAACTTATTAGCTAAATCGCAGCATCTTTCGATGGATTCTAGACACATTTAATTTACCACTTAAACCGCACTTGTATGAAAATCAATACATTATCAGACTCTAGAAACTTATTTCTGATTACAATCCTTATTTTCAACTTAACAGTAAACACGCTGGCAAAAACAAAACCTAAAATTGATCCGATTCGATTCACAATTAGTACTGAGGTACAACATCTTGTGTTAAACGAAGAGTTCGAAATTAAAATAACGGCTCGGTACATCCAATTAAATCCAAATATAATTTATGTATTCGATGGTGCTAATTCATTTAAATTAAAGCTAATTCTCCCTGACGGATTTAAACAAACTGGCGGTACATTTTCTGACTTCTCCGGAACAGAGTTAACTGCGTCCAGGCCTTCTGTTTCCTATACTGTTAAAGGTAAATTTACGGAGCCTGTAAAAAGTGGTTCTTTTCAATTATTAAGAAGTCACAAAAGCGCAGATAACCGAAGTGATTTTATTCAGGTTGGAGTGTTAACTTTCTCTTCGTTTTCGCCTCTTGAAGATACACTGACAAACAAAAATGCAAGAATTGCAACGGTTAATCCAAGATACATTCCATATATGACGCTAAGTGAATTTAGAGCCGGAGCAGGTGACAGTTCTAATGTACTTTATATTAATGAAGGTGGCAGATCCGGAATATTTCAGTTTAATGCGGGAGATACAAGTACATCAGATGATACCAGTATGGTGCTGGTTCACAACGCAAGACGTTACTTTCGTGAAGATCTTGGATATCTTAGGCCCGAATGGTGGGGAGCAGTCGCCGATGATAGTAACGACGACGCAATTGCAATTCAGAAAATGTTTAATTATATTAAAAGTAAAGGCGCTGAAATTCGCATGTCCGCGGGTGAATATCTGGTAGGAAGCCAGATCAATTTTCATTCTCCGACAGGTGCACCAACATGGAAATACAAAGTGAACATGGTAGGGGCAGGAGTACAGACAACCAAGATAAGTGGCTTGATTGGGTATTCGGGTGATATGTTTGTAATCAACACTGGTTCACCATCCGGTTCACAAAAAGAGAATTATATTCAGATCAGTAATATTTACTTTACTGCTAACAATTGTAAAAGGATTATTTACGGGACAGAGCTGGTAGACGTAAGAATATACGATTGTTCGTTTAATGGAGGGTCCGAATGCGGTATACAGATTGGAGAACTGGCAAAGGACTCAGTCGGACATGTTAAACCTGGAGGTTACAACTGTAAGTTCAGGAATACTTATCATATCGGTGCAAAGTATGGAGATGCGGGACAAATACCCACTTTGGTGAAATTATATAATGTTAGATTTTTCTTGATCGAAAATTTTGAGTCTGATGGGGGTTATTACGGCATAGATCTTGTTGGAGACAAGAACATGATTTTGAACCCTAAAATTGAGGGAACCAAACGGGCAGGCATACGCACTTCAAACCCTGATGGGGGAGGCGGTGAAAATACAATAAGGGGTGGGACAATTAATCCTTACGCAGGACTGGAAAAATCCGGTCTATTTGACGGAGAAATGTCAGGTGTTGAAATCAACTCGACTGTAAATGGTAATTCTAATAATGAAGTAAGCGGGGTTTTATTTTTGACCCCAAGCCCGGCTGAATTACCGAACGCATTTACCATAAGCGAAATAGCCGGGACTTTTGAAGGGTTTGCATATTTGGGCACATATGCAGTGGTCGGAGCAAACTCGGGTGCCGTTGGTTATGTAGATGGCTATAACGCAACAGCTCACCGTCTGAATGTCAAAACAGTTTCCGGCACATTCCAAATCAATGAAGTACTCACCCAAGCAGCGACAAATGCTTCGGCAACTCTCACAGCAATTACTCCTTCACATAGTTATGGAATAAAAATGACCGGCATAGATGGATATAGTAAAATCTTAAATAATAGGTTCAGAGTGGGTGGGGAATATAACATTTATAATTCATCACCGGGAAACTTGATATCAGGAAATTCCTTCGAGACTAAAAATACGGGGATCTATACTAATAAAGCAAACACAACCATTGAAGGGAATTATTTTTATATTCCTGATGGTGGAGTTGCTGTAAATAATGCAGCAGGAGTACATGATGTGGTTTATAGCAACAATACAATTTTGGCAGGAAGCTTAATTGGTATTAGCGAAACTTATCTAAAAGCGACCGGCGGCGAAGTGAATGGCTCAACTACTTTCTCAGGGACAAATACATTTTCCGGTACAAATACATTTTCAGGTATAAGCACCTTTTCAGGAGCATCTACAAACATTAACAGTTTACGCTTTGGTGGTGACGCATTGCCGCTGACTACTGATGTTGTCAACCTCGGTTCGGCTTCAAAGGTATTCAATTATTTATACGCGTATAAACATATTGGAACGGTGTTCCAGGCACTGAATACCAATGGAGTTATTTTTGCTACAACAAATGGAAGTCAATATGCTAGGTTGGCCAACGCTACTGGAAATTTTATTTTGGGACCGGGTAACCCAACAGATGACGGAAAAAATTTTCAAGTTAATGGGACGAGTTCGTTTTCGGGAAATATAACGATCAATAGTCTTCCAGTTTATGCTGATAATGCAGCGGCGGCATCACTTGCAGTCGGGACTTTGTATAGGACATCGACAGGAGAGATTAGAGTAAAATATTGACGAGAAATAAATATAAGTGAAGCACCGGCGTATGCCTGAAAGGATAATTTCGTTCTGGCCAGCATTGTCATGAAATAAACAAAGAGTAGGTTCTGGATTGGCCTAAGAGCCTATTCTTTGTTTTATAATACTGTCAATAACTTATCAAATGGATTGTTTAAGTCAATTCCTGCCTACTTTACGTTTTTTAGCTTGCCTTTATCCAGCCTCACATCATAAAAAGTAACAATCTCCAAGTCCTTTTGCTCGTTTCGCGCATGTGCTGCAAAAGGTTGCAGCACCCAACCGTAGCCCCGCTAAGCATTGCCCCAAGAAAGTAAGATTAGAGTTAAGCGGGTCTAGATGTCTCCTTCGTCGTTTCATTTCAGGCCGGGCATGCAGCCCGCCATCACTCCGCAAGCTGCGTTCTGTCACGCTGCCTGCTATCCGGTACCCTCGTAAAAAACTCGGCTCTTCCATTCCACTTCCTCAGTCCGCGGCAGGCGGCACTTGCACTATTTGCGGGGTCTGCGGCGTGCCACCTGCCTTTCATATTTCGTCCGCCCCCTTTGGCCAGTAGCGCGCCCCCGCACCCCTTCCCGCGCGCTACTGGCCGGGGCGGTTGCTGACGCGTACGTTCCCATCCGGATACAGTCCCATCCGGAAGCAATCGCCAATTCCATCTTGGTTGGCCAAATCACATTTGATTGACTGCCTGACATTTGAATACAGCAGTATAAGAAATAAAATAATTTGTACATGTGACTTACGCCGTAGATACCCGTAATAGTGTAGAAAGGAAGTTAACCACTCCTTTCGATAGAGGAGGGTTATTAAAAAGGATCGGTGCACCTGCCCCGATCCTTTTTTGTTTTCTGTCATTGAGTCCGGTTCAACATTCAAATTATAATCCGAAATTTTTGTGACCAAAATCCGACTTGGTAGTATAAGGAAAGATGACGTAGTGTCATGATAATGTGTAATTCAACAAAGGGTTCGAGTCTGTACTTGAATCCTTTTTTATTAATGAACTGACCACCATTAAACCTCTGACATGAACAAACTAATTTGTTGTTTTACGATATTTCTGTTAAGCTGCAACCGGATTATTCCGATTCGCGGAACCTACCCAAATGCTGCCGCAACCGCAATAATCAACCGGCCACAGCAAGAACTTTGGGACAAGATGCTTGACCTGATTGTTGAACCGGGATTGCCCGTCAAAATGATAGACCACACCAGCGGATTGATTGTTTCAGACTACATCACCATGACCGCCGAAGCCAGCTTTGAACGCAAAAACGGTGAACCTATTGATCCGAACGCCTATATTGCAATGGAACGTTACTCCCAAGATTACCCGGACGAATCCAGTAAACTCGAAGTTAAGGCAATGTGGAATTTGCGATTGACCAAGTTAACCGATTCTACCACAAAAGTTCAAACAAAGCTGTATCATGTATTGATTGGCCAGGGCATATTACAAGGAACATCTACGGGTGTTTTTGAAAAAACTTTGATTGAAGTGCTGATGAATGAGAAACCGTAATATACTTTTTATAATGGTTCCTATCGAATTTTACGCAACGAACAATTTTATTATCCCTCCCATTGCAGCTAGAAATGCACTTATAGCAAGAACCGGCCCCTTAGGATTTTGGGAAATTTTTAAAATTGCAAATTGTAAAATCCAAAATAAGCCAGAAACTAAAATAATTGCAAGTGCCCAGACCCAACCGATCGCCATCATAAGGGCAAGTATTAAGCACTCTCCCCATAAAAAAGAATAAACAAGAGCTGTGATACAATAGAATACCAAGGGAACAAAACTATTCCCATAGTATTCTATTATTTCCTCCGAAGTTCCACCAAACATTGCGTCTTGATAGTTAAAAATAAGGATGAATATTGGACCAATTATTAGCATAAATATACCTACAAAAGCCACCGTTCCTTTTGTTAGATAAGCATCAATTGACTTGTTCAGCCCCAGCTTGTTTATAAGATAAGGATGGGAATATTTCATAGTGAATACCATCGATACAACGATTGCAACCAGGTCAATATATTTTTGAAAGTCATATAAGCGAGGAAACCCAACTTGAAGATCCCAACTCTCGCTGTCAGAACCCAACGGTATGTATGTGCCCAGACTCTTTATCAAAAAATATATAAACA
>Ga0247807_10002039_pt1 | contig 11366 bp, 11 predicted proteins | sample UWRJL074202C1_FD_179931 | JGI IMG/M metagenome (GOLD analysis project Ga0247807, IMG submission 179931) | Plant litter microbial communities from Arlington Agricultural Research Station in Wisconsin, United States - UWRJ-L074-202C-1 | ecosystem: Environmental > Terrestrial > Plant litter >...
CTCTCCCCCGGTGACCTCATCAACGAGACCTGGATCGGCGTGCCTGTCGGCTTCCCCTACGACCGCATCCTCAGGCAGATCGAGGTCATCAACGGCTCGCCCGCGAAAGTGTCCCAGCGGTTCAGCGACAACGGCATCGTCGAGGCGGTCGTCGCGTCCGGGCACGGCATCGCGATCCTGCCGCGCTACACCACGCGCGATCACGAGAACGGCCTGGTCACCCGTCCCCTCACCGGCGTGCGCACCTTCCGCCAGATCAGTGCGCTGATGCGCCCCGACCGCGCGGAGCGCCCCTCCGTGCGGCTCGTGGTCGAGGCGCTGCGGGTCGAGGCCGCCCGATTCGAGGCCGAGCACACCGTCGCATAGCGCGGTTACCATGGTCGGCATGTCGATTACGTTCGAGAACGTCGGGATCGCCGTGCGCGACCTGGAGGCCGCCATCTCCTTCTTCACCGACCTCGGCCTCGAGGTCGCCGGGCGGGACGAGGTCAGCGGCGACTGGGCATCGACCGCCGTGGGACTCGACGGCAACCACGCGAAGATCGCGGTGCTGCGCACGCCCGACGGGAGCGGGCAGGTCGAGCTGTTCGAGTACCTCCATCCGGAGGCGATCGAGACGGCACAGACGCGACCCCACGAGATCGGGATGCACCGCATCGCCTTCTCGGTCGACGACATCGACGCGTCGCTCGCGATCGTCGCGAAGCACGGCTACGCCCCTCTGCGCGGTGTCGCCACCTACCAGGACCTCTACAAGCTCACCTACGTCACCGGGCCGAGCGGCATCATCGTGATGCTCGCGCAGGACCTGAGGAAGGGCTAGTCGCGCGGCTCGACCGTGCGAGCGATCAGCTCGGTGAGCAGGCGCTCCGTGAGGGGCGCGGGCAGTGCCGCGATGAGCGCGAGGAACGGTGCCATCCGCTCGGGCAGGCCCGGGCCGTCGCCCGCGAGCCCGATCGCCCGGAGTACGCCCCAGGCCGACTCGGAGTCGAGCTCGCCGACACCGCCGAGCAGTTCGTCGGGCAGCACGTCCGCGGGAGAAACGGCGGCGACACCGCGCACCTCGTCGGCGGCGGTGCGCAGCGCGGTCGAGAGATCGCCGAGCACACCCTCCGTCACGGGCGTGATGGTGAGGTGGGTGGTCGGCGGCAGCACCGTGCCGTCCGACTGGACGAGTCCGGGCTGCAGCTGCAGCAGCCAGCCGTGAGAGCGCACCTGGTCGGCCCAGTGGTGCGGGTCGACGCGCCGCTCGGGGGCGACCGACTCATCCGTCGCCACGGCCAGTAGCGGCCCGACGGGATGCCCGACCACCCGCAACCCGTCGATCCCCTCGATCACCCGCGCGAGTTCGAGGGTCGAGCGCTCGCACGATTCGGCGAGCGCGGCGAATCCCTGCCGCCCGAGCGCGTGGACGATCGCCCACGCGGCGGCGAGAGGCGCCGCCGACTTGGATCCGAGCATCGTGGCGTTCACCACGGGGTAGCCCGGCCACCTGGTCGTCGCGAAGAACTGCGAGCGCTGGCGGTCGCGCCCGCGCTGCAGCAGCACGGAGGCGCCCTTGGGCGCGTAGCCGAACTTGTGCAGGTCCGCGCTCAGCGAGGTGACCCCGGGCACGCGCAGGTCCCACGGCGGCAGGCCGGACCAGAACGGCAGCACCCAACCGCCGATGCAGGCGTCGACGTGGCAGTCGATGCCCTGCTCCAGCGCGGCGGCGGCGACCTGGGCGATCGGGTCGAGGGCGGCGTGCGGATAGCTGGGCGCGGAGACGACGACGAGCGCGACGTCCGGCCCCATCCGCTCGATGATCGCCTCCGCAGAGACGACACCGGAGGGCAGCACGGGAACCAGGTCCAGGTCGAGCCCGAAGTAGTGTGCCGCCTTCTGGAAGGCCGCATGAACGGTCACGGGAGCGAGCAGCCGCGGGGTGCCGATGCCGGTCCAGTTGTCGCGCGCCGTCTTGACGGCGAGCAGGCAGCTCTCGGTGCCACCCGTCGTGACCGAGCCCACCACATCGGAGTCGCCGCCGAGCAGCGAGCGCGCGAACGCGACGACCTCGCCCTCCATCACGGCGACCGAGGTGAAGGTGGTCGGGTCGAGGCCGTTGACGGGTTGCACGAGGCGCATGGCGGCCGCAGCGAGCTCATCGATCTCCGCGAGTCCGGAGTCGTAGACGTACGAGAGCACGTGTCCGCCGTGGGTGGGGGCGTCGGCCCCGCGAAGCGACTCCAACCGCGCCAGGATCTCGGCGGGCTGTTGGGCGAACTGTGTCATGCGTCGATGTCCTTACGGCGGAGCGGGTAACGGGAGAACGACCAGAGCGAGAGGGCGATGAGCACGGCGGGCACCACGCTGAAGCTCAGCACGATACCGGCGACCGCGGAGGGCTCCTGCCACACGATGTCGGCACCCGTCGACTGGATGTAGCCGGTCGCGGCGAGCATGATCGTGAGCACCGTCGCGCCGAGGGCCATGCCGGTGGTCTCGCCGGCTGTCCACACGCCGCCGAAGGTACCGGCGCTGCCGGACCCGTGCGCGGCCGCGTCGTGGGAGATGACGTCCGGCAGCATGGCCATGGGCAGCGACTGCATTCCGGCGTATCCGGCTCCGGCCAGGGCAACCGGCAGATAGACCCACTCCCCGGGAGCCCACAGGAGTCCGATCATGGCGAGGGCCGCTATCCCGAACAGCGTCGAGGCGATGGCGAACCCGCGCTCCTTGCCGACACGGCGCGCTACGGCCTGCCAGACCGGGGCGAAGATCAGGGCGGGGCCGATGAGGGCGAGGAACAGGAAGGTCCCGGCGCCCTTCGACTCGAGCACCCACTGCGCGACGTACTGCGCGCCCGCGAGCATCACACCCGTTGCAAGGCCCTGCAGGGCGAACGTGAGCAACAGGGCTCGGAACGGCTGGCTGCGCTTCAGCACCGCGATACCGTCTCGGTAGTTCTGGGCGATCGAGGCCGGACGCGCCTCCGACAGCGCACCGCGCGTGGCGACGAAGGAGGAGACGAGCATGCCGCCGCCGATCACCGCGCCCGCCACGATCGCCATCACGAGGTAGCCGGTGTACTCGTTCGCGAACGACTCGCGCAGGGCGGGCCCGCCCGCGCCGAACAGCAGGATGGCGATGGTGAGCACCACGACCCGCACCGAGATGAGTCGCGTGCGCTGGTCGTAGCCGTCGGTCAGCTCCGCGGGCAGCGCGATGTACGGCACCTGGAAGAGCGAGAAGGCGGTCGCCGTGAGGGTGAACGCCACGAGCACCCAGATTCCGGACGCAACGGGGCCGATTCCCGCGGGAACCGCGAACGTCAGCACAAAGAACACCGGAAGGGCGATCGCGCCGACCAGCATAAAGGGCCGGCGGGAGCCGGTGCGCGCGAGGCTCAGGTCGCTGCGTGCACCGATCACGGGATCGATGAGCACATCCCAGATCTTGGCGATCGTGACGAGCACGCCCGCGACGAGAGGCGCGATGCCGAGAGTGTCGGTGAGGAAGAACACCAGCACGAGGCCCGGCAGTGTGGCGAAGCCGCCCGTGCCGAGCGAGCCGATGGCGTAGGTGGCGATGGTCCTTCGGGAGAGCACACGCTCCGATGCGGTCATATCCGGAGCCTAGTGGCCCCCGGAGGTTCTACACTCGACGCATGTCCGGAACCACGATCCACCGGTCGCTCGCCGCAGAGCTCGTCACAGGCCTGTCCGCGTCCGGCACCAGCACCGCTCCCGTCATCGCCCCGTTCACGGGCTCGGTACTGCACGAACTGCCGCTCTCGAACGCCGCCGACGTGGCGGACGCCGCAGCGGCCGCCCGGGTGGCACAGCTCGCCTGGCGCTCAGCGGGGTTCGCCCACCGCCGACGGGTGCTGCTCAAGGCCCACGATCTGCTGCTCGCGCAGCGAGACGTGCTCATGGACGCCGTGCAGAGCGAGACCGGCAAGACCCGCGGCCAGGCCTTCGAAGAGGTGTTCAGCGGGGCCTCGGTCACCCGCTACTACGCGGTCGCCGCCGCGTCGTTCCTGCGCACCCGGCGCCGTCGCGCGGGCATCCCCCTCGTGATCCAGACCCGTGTGAGCTACAAGCCCAAGGGCGTCGTCGGGGTCATCACGCCCTGGAACTATCCGTTGTCCCTGTCACTGATGGACGTCATCCCGGCCCTCGCCGCCGGCAACGCCGTGGTGCAGAAGGCCGACAACCAGGGTGCCCTGTCGATCCTCGCGTCGCGCCGCGCCTTCATCGAGGCCGGTGTTCCCGAGGCGCTCTGGGCCGTCGTCGCCGGCGACGGCAACGAGATCGGCAACGCGGTCGTCGACGCCGCCGACTACGTCTGCTTCACCGGTTCGACGGCCACCGGCACCCGCGTCGGCGAGCGTGCCGCCGCCCGCCTGATCGGTGCGTCGCTCGAGCTGGGCGGCAAGAATCCCCTGATCGTGCTGGATGACGTCAACCCGGCCAGGGCCGCCGCGAACGCCGTCTACTCCTGCTACTCCTCGATGGGCCAGTTGTGCGTGTCGATCGAGCGCATCTACGTTCAGCGCTCGGTCGCCGAAGCGTTCACCACCGCCTTCGTCGAGCGTGTGGCGTCGCTGCAGCAGGGGGCGGCCTTCGATTTCTCCTCGGATGTCGGCTCGCTGACGTCCGCCGCCCAGCTCGAGCGGGTGCAGGCGCACGTCGACGATGCAGTCGCCAAGGGTGCCCGCGTGCTGACGGGAGGCGCTCCCCGGCCCGAGCTCGGCCCGCTGTTCTACGCGCCCACCGTGCTCGCGGAGGTGACGGACGACATGCTCTGCTCGACCAACGAGACGTTCGGGCCGGTCGTCGCCATCCACGTGGTCGACACCGTCGAGGAGGCCGTGGCTGCCGCCAACTCCTCGGAGTACGGTCTCAACTCCTCGATCTTCAGCGGTTCGCGCTCGCGCGCCCGCCGGGTCGCCGATCTCATCGACGCGGGCAGCGTAAACATCAACGAGGGCTATCGCGCCTCGTTCTCCTCGGTGGATGCGCCCATGGGCGGCATGAAGAAGTCGGGACTCGGACGCCGCAACGGTCGCGAGGGCATCCTGCGCTTCGTCGAGGGACGCACCGTCGCGGAGTCGACCGGACTGCTCACACTGCCACGCACGGGTGCGGAGTTCTCGGCCATGACCGGGATCATGATCACCCTGCTGCGGGCCCTGAAGGCCATCCGCCGCCGCTGATCGAGCGGGGATGCGGCTAGGTGGCCTCGTTATCGAACGGCGCCGGCCGACCCTCGCGCTCGAACCGCTGTCGCTGGGCGTACGCACCCTCGATCGGCGGGGTGATCACGGGCACCGGCTCGTCGTCGATGAGCGCCTCGCGGATGATGCGGCGCGGGTCGTACTGCCGCGGGTCGAGCTTCTTCCAGTCGACCTCGTCGAAGTCCGGGCCCATCTCCTCGCGCATGCGCTCCTTCGCGCCGTTGGCCAGGTCGCGGAGGCTGCGGGTGAGCCGCGCGAGCTGCGAGGCGTAGTACGGGAGGCGGTCGGGGCCGAGCAGGAAAACGGCGATGATCGCGATGATCAGCAGCTTCTCGAACGTCAACCCAAAGGACACTCGTTCAGAATAGTCGGCTGGGGGGCCGCCGCCGCTTAGTGTTAGGTCGAACAAGGAGCATCACGGTGGCAGGAAAAGAATCCAGCTGGAAATTCGCGGAAGATTTCGTCGTCGAACGAGACGACATCGCCCACGCACGCGCGCAGTCGATCGAGATCGGCGTGGACCCGGTATCCCCCGCGACGGGTGCCCAGCTGGCCGCGATCGCGGCAGCCACCAACGCGAAGACGATCATCGAGATCGGCACCGGCGTCGGTGTGAGCGGGCTCTGGATGCTCGCCGGCGCGCCCGGCGCAGACCTCACCTCGATCGACTCCGAGCTGGACCACCACCAGCTCGCGAAAGCTGCATTCCTCGCCGGCGGCGTGCCGGCGAACCGCGTGCGCCTGATCGCGGGACGAGCCCTCGAGGTACTCCCCCGCATGAACGAGTCGAGCTATGACATCGTGCTGATCGACGCGGACCCGCAGAGCATCATCGAGTACGTCGAGCACGCCCTGCGCATGGTGCGCCCTGGCGGCTCGGTGCTGATCCCGCACGCCCTGTGGCGCGGTCGGGTCGCCGATCCGGCGCAGCGCGATGACACGGTCACCGAGATCCGCACGCTCCTGCGGGAGATCGCGGCATCAGATGCCGTGATCAGTGCGCTGTCCCCGGTTGGAGACGGACTGCTCCACCTGGTTAAGCTCGCGGACTGACCCGCGCTCTGGCAACCTAAGCGGAGGCTGCGACTACACCGGCGAGGGCGTCGTGAAGCTCTTTGGCTTCTGCGTCATTGACGGAGACGACGAGGCGTCCTCCACCCTCGAGCGGTACGCGCACGATAATGAGGCGTCCTTCTTTGACAGCCTCCATCGGCCCGTCTCCGGTCCTCGGCTTCATGGCTGCCATCAGAAGTCCCCTTTCATAGGTACCTGTCTATTATCGACTATGAAGCGGCATCCGGAAAATCGAGCACATTCCCGCGCGCGCCCGGTTGACAGATCACGCCCGATACATCACGGTGGCGTCCAGTCATATCCGTCGACCCACCAGGCGATGTAGATCCAGCCCACCTGCCCGGCGATCGACAGCACAACGAGCGCCCAGCGGTAGATGCGTGACTCCGGCTGTGCGAGCGCGCCCCAGAGCGGGAAGATCGGCACGAGCAGGCGGAACGTGCTCGACTGCGGGAAGAACACGGCCAGCAGGTAGAGCAGGTAGCTGCCGCACCAGAACCGCAGGTCGTGACCGAGCCGGCGCCCCCACGGCGAGAACAGCACGGCGGTGAACCCCACGAGGAAGGCCACGGCGAGCGGTACCACGAGCTCCGCGCCGGGGATGCGCGTCCAGAAGCCGGCTGCCTGCACCCACGGCGTGAACGGCACCAGCTCGACCCAGCCGACGTAGGGGGCACGCCAGGCCAGCTCGGTGTCGGTGTAGGCGGTGAACGAGCCGGTCACGCCCCACGCGATGAGCAGCCAGGCCACTCCCATCAGGGCGCTGAACAGGCCGAGGACGATGGATGCCACGATCTCACGCAGCGGGAAGGGATCGCGTCTCCGCGTGAACCAGCGGTATCCCACGTGCAGCAGGAGGGCGAGCGCGAAGGCCAGGCCGCTCGGCCTCGTCAGGGCCATAACGCCGACCACGGGGATCATCATCCAGTAGTCGCGTCGCAGCAGGAGATAGAGGGCGAGAGTGAGGAAGAACGCGTGCATCGACTCCGCGTAGGCGACCTGGAGGATCGGCGAGAGCGGAGCGAAGCAGAACAGCACCGTTGAGAACAGCGCGGTGCTGTCGGGCAGCACCAGCGCGATGAGCTTGTAGAACAGCAGTGCCGTGCCGAGCGCGAAGGCCACCGAGATCACGACCGCGACGATGTCGAAGGGCAGGCCCGTCAGCAGCATGAGGAAGCGCACCAGGACCGGGTAGGCCGGCATGAATGCCCAGGCGTTCTCCGTGACGTGACCCGCGCCGTCCTCCGGCAGCACGCTCGGGTAGCCCACCGTTGCGACGATGTAGTACCAGTGGCCGTCCCACAGGCGCGAGAAATCGAAGTAGTCGGGGCGCGGGGTGGTCCACGCGTTGTCGCCCTGCTGCGCCGCGAAGGCGAGCATGATGCCGGTCGTCACGGCGCGCGACGCGACGAAGATCGCGAGCACGCGCGCCCACCACGGCGTCAGGCGGTAGCGGACCCGCAGGCTCGTGGGGATCAGGGTGCCGTGAGCCACGCCCGCAGCCCCTGCTCGCACGCCGTGATCTGCTCGACCGCGACGCGTTCGTCGTCGGCGTGGGCCTTGAGGGGGTCGCCGGGGCCGTAGTTGACGGCGGGGATGCCGAGGGCCGAGAAGCGGGCGACGTCCGTCCAGCCGTACTTGGGCTTCGGGGCCTCGCCGCCGACCGCCGCGACGAACTCCTGCGCGAGCTTCGCGTCGAGTCCGGGACGGGCACCCTCGGCGAGGTCCACCACCGTCACGTCGTAGCCGTCGAACAGCTCACGCAGGTGAGCGATGGCCTCCTCGCCGCTGCGCGACGGGGCGAACCGGTAATTGATGTGCACCATCGCCTCGTCCGGGATGACGTTGCCCGCCACCCCGCCGCTGATGCCGACCGCGTTCAGCCCCTCGCGGTAGGTGAGACCCTCCACCTCGACCTCGCGCGGGGTGTAGCCGACGAGCACGTTCAGGATGCCCGCGGCGTCGTGGATCGCGTTATGCCCCACCCAGGAGCGCGCGGAGTGCGCGCGCTTGCCGAACGTGCGCACCTCGACGCGGGCGTTGCCGTTGCATCCGCCCTCGATCTGGGCGCTGCTCGGCTCGCCCAGGATCGCGAAGTCACCCTGCAGCAGCTCGGGGTTGTTGCGCGCGAGGCGCTCGAGGCCGTTGAGGTCGGCGGAGACCTCCTCGTGGTCGTACCAGAGCCAGGTCACGTCGACATTCGGGTCGGTGAGTTCGACGGCGAGTTTCAGCTGCACCGCGACGCCCGCCTTCATGTCGACCGTGCCGCGGCCCCACAGGTAGTCGACACCGTCCTCCGACTCGTAGCGGGTCGGCACGTTGTCATTGATCGGCACCGTGTCGATGTGGCCGGCGATCACCACGCGCTTCGCCCGGCCGAGGTTGGTGCGGGCGATGATGAGGTCGCCGTCGCGCAGGATCTCGAGGTGCGCAGCACCGCCCAGCGCATCCTGGATCGCATCGGCGATCGCCTTCTCGTCGCCGGAAACCGACTCGATGTCGCAGAGCTGTCTCGTGATGTCGATGGACGTTGCGGAGAGGTCGAGAGTCGGCATGGGGGCCAGTTTATCGTCGGTACTCTTGGAGCATGACTCGCGCTGCCTGGGGCTACGGCCTCTCGACCATCTCCGCCGACGGAACCGTGCTCGACACCTGGTACCCCTCGCCCCGGCTCGGAGAGGTGCCCGCCGGCGTCGACCCGCACATCGCGCCCGCCGAGCTCGAGGACTACATCGTCGCCGACGACCGCCGCGGTGTGCACGTCGACTTCGTGACGATCTCCATCGACCTGGATGCCCCACCCGCCTCCACCGCGGACGCCTACCTGCGCCTGCACCTCCTCAGCCACCTGCTCACGCCCCCGAACACCCTGAACCTCGACGGGATCTTCGCGCACCTCCCGATCGTCGTGTGGACGACGGCGGGACCGGTGCACCCCGACGACTTCGCGCGCCTCCGCCCCGCTCTCCGCCGCGCCGGCATCGCCACGCAGGGCATCGACAAGTTCCCGCGCCTGCTGGATTACGTCACGCCCGCTCGCGTTCGCATCGCCGACGCCGCACGGGTGCGCCTCGGCGCCCACCTCGCGCCCGGCACCACGGTCATGCACGAGGGATTCGTGAACTTCAACGCGGGCACGCTCGGCACATCCATGGTCGAGGGACGCATCTCGCAGGGCGTTGTGGTGGGCGACGGATCGGATATCGGAGGCGGCGCATCCATCATGGGAACCCTCTCGGGTGGTGGCACCCAGCGCGTCGCGATCGGCGAGCGGGCACTGCTCGGCGCCAACTCGGGCATCGGCATCTCAATCGGCGACGACTCGGTCGTCGAGGCGGGCCTCTACGTGACGGCCGGCACCAAGGTGCGCGTTGTGGGCACGGATGACACCGTGAAGGCGGTCACCCTCTCGGGCGTTCCCGGGCTGCTGTTCCGCCGCAACTCGCTCACCGGCGCGGTGGAGGTGCTGACCCGCTCAGGCGACGGCGTGGCCCTCAACGCGGCCCTGCACGCGTAGGGCGCGGGCCGCCCGGCCTCGGTCCCAGCACTCTTTTCCCAAATGAAGGACCGATTTCCGCTAGTCGCCCGTCTTTGTTGAGCTGCCTCGGCGCCGGCGGGCAACTTCTCCTTCATTTGGGAAGAACAGACTGGGCTCTCCCCAGAAGTCGTGCGATGCCCTCGCGCAGGGTGCGGTCAAGCGCACAGTGTCCGCATGAATCTCGACGCAGACATCGCAGACCTCGGCGGACTCGCCGCAACCCACGAGTTGTACGCGCGACGCTGGACGAAGTACCAGCTCGGCGCAGCAGTGCGCGACGGAACGGTGATCCGGGTGCGCCAGGGCTGGTATGCCAGCCCCACTACTAGTGAATCGCTCCAGCAGAGCGCCCGGATCGGCGGGCACCTCACCTGCACGACGGCCGCCGCCGCGCTCGGGCTCTGGGTCCGGCCCCTACCCGGCCTGCACATCGCCGTCTCGCCGAATGCCGCGCGGCTGCGAACCCGCGTCGACAAGAACGGGCGACTTTCCCTGCATCCCGATGCCACAATCACCGTGCACTGGACTGAACAACACGACCCGGCCACCCGCTATGTCGCGGGCGTGCGTCAGATCCTTCGCGATATGGCCTGGTGCCAGTCGCCAGAGCTGGTCGTCGGCGCGGTCGATTCGGCACTGAGGGCGGGATGGCTCTCGCCCGCCCAATGGCGCGAAGAAGTGCACCTGCTGCCGAAACGCCTGCGGAAGCTGCTGTTGCGCGTCGACGCGCGCTCGGAGTCGCTGCTGGAATCGATCATGCGCTTCCGTCTCTCGATGCTCGGACTCGCGGCCCGACCTCAGGTGCGGATCGCCGGGGCAGGACGGGTCGATCTCATGCTCGGCACCAGGCTGGTGATCGAACTGGACGGATGGGAATTCCACAGCTCTCGCGAACAGTTCGAAGAAGATCGGCGCCGCGATGCGAAGCTCGCCGAACTCGGATACCGGGTGCTCCGCTTCACCTATCGGCAACTCACCCGCGGCTGGGCTCGAGTCAAGGCCGCGGTTCTCGCGTGCATCGAGCGTGGCGACCACATCTGACTCGGCCGGAGGACGCTTCTGAGTCGGTCACCCAGCGAATTCTTCCCAAATGAAGGAGAATTCGCGCCCACTACGCGAGCGAGCTCAACAAAACACGGGAAGTGGCGGATTTCGGTCCTTCATTTGGGAAGAAACGCCGCGGGTAACGGGCGGGACGGGCGCGGACTAGCGCTCGGGCCAGGCGCGCACGCCCTCGCCGACGTAGAGCTGCTGCGGGCGGCCGATCTTCGTGGCCGGGTCGTTGTTCATCTCGCGCCAGTGGGCGATCCATCCCGGCAGTCGTCCGATGGCGAACAGCACGGTGAACATGCGGGGCGGGAAACCCATGGCCTTGTAGATGACGCCGGTGTAGAAGTCGACGTTCGGGTAGAGCTTGCGCTCGGCGAAGTAGTCGTCGGCGAGCGCAACGCCCTCGAGCTCCTTGGCGATGTCGAGCAGGTCGTCCTGGATGCCGAGAGCCGCGAGCACCTCGTCCGCGCTCTCCTTGACGAGGGT
>Ga0247807_10002040_pt1 | contig 11364 bp, 9 predicted proteins | sample UWRJL074202C1_FD_179931 | JGI IMG/M metagenome (GOLD analysis project Ga0247807, IMG submission 179931) | Plant litter microbial communities from Arlington Agricultural Research Station in Wisconsin, United States - UWRJ-L074-202C-1 | ecosystem: Environmental > Terrestrial > Plant litter >...
GGCTTTCACGGAATCGACCATTTTGCTCGCGTCTCTGCTGCAGGCGCACGTCGTCGCGGTCACGCTCACGGCCTGCCTGCGATTCTGCAGGCGCCGGGTCGTCGTCGATTGGTCCGCTCATGCCGATCTTTACTCGCTCGGTGGAGGTGCCATCTCGATGACCAGCGCGACCAACTCGGCACGATGAGCCGTGGGATTGGCGATCATTCGCCCGACGACCTCGCGGAGTCGTTCGACCGCGTCTTCGGCTAGTCCATCGACGGGCTCTAGGCAATACGCGACATCGTTCTGAATTCTGTAGTCCTCATCGTCGACCACGATCTCCGGATAGTAGAAAAGGGCGGCGAGCGCGGCGCGACTGAGTAGATCGTCGAACTGCTCCTGCGGGATCGTCATGTGATGCCTCCTGCCAGTGGACCTGTGTGAGACAAGCCTGCCGTGAAAAGGAGGTGCGCCGCACGAACACAACCAATTGATTCAGCCGTGGATCAGCGGATACGATCCAAGATTAACGGTGTGCGAGCGAGCGCTTCAGGTCTTCCACAGGGCGAATCTGCTGAACCCCTGCAACCGAGCGACGTGCGCGAGCTTCCCGGCTTCGGACGGATGCGAGACGGATGAGCGTAGCTGGCCCGGCGACGATGAACTTCAGCGCGTTCCACACGAACAGCACCGTGAGCAGGTTCAGCCAACCGGAGCCACCAGCCTCGACCAGCCCTGCGCAAAGCGCCGCGGCGAGCGCGTACGGCACCGCTATCAGCATCGCCGGTACACCCCACTTGAGACCGCGGCGGGTGTGCAACGCGTCGAGCGCGATGTTTGTCGGCATGAACCGACGGAAGGAGTAGTGAGCGCGGGCAGTCAGGCCCCAGATGATTCCGAACATGCGACGGCCCTCCAGTTGTTCGGCAACAAGAAGGTGAAGGACGAGAGTCATACCGTCGCGACAAGCAACGGCGCAGTTTAGAGATTGCCTAGTGAAAATATTAGAACTGACGAATGCCGGAGGGAAGCCCTGGCGCCGCGGTCATTTCCGGCGCTGCGTCCATGCGGTCGTTGCAGGCCAGCCGTTGCGCAGCATCGAGCGCGGCGCGAGCACGTCCGGCATCGAGGCGCTGCGCCGTTGACACGGGCGCCGGCCCCAGCGCCAGGCCACCGACGATGCCGTATCGGTCTCGGTAGGCCGTGACTGTACTCGCGAGTCTCCTCCACGCCACAGCGGCGGATCCGCGGGGTTCAGCTCCGAGGTCGCGAGTCCACGACTCCCCCGCAAGCAATGCCGCACTCAGCTCCACAGTTGCTCGCTGCTCGAGCAGCCGGCTTCGCTCGACGAGTGCCTGCCGCATGTCGGAATCCATCGGCCCGATCGCCTTCGGGATAAGGCCAACAATCAGAAGCGCAGCCTGGCGTGAGCTGCCGCCGCTAGCGCGCTGGGCGACCGACGACGCGATCCTGCCTTGGATGATGGCCGCGATGTCCTGGGCGTCTTCGAATCCACGGGCTGCGAAGACGCGCGGCAGCAGTTGCTCGACGTCGAGATGGTGGGCCTCGGCTCGCCGGAGTTCCGCTGTCAACGCACCGAACGCATCCGAATTTAGGACGCTTTCGGCTTGCTCGTTCGAGAGCCCGCTCTGTCTAATCGCGGATTCCCAGCGATTGTGCTGGGCAGCTGCGGCGATGGTCTCGTACTCGGCCGCGATTTGAGCGGTCGAGGCCCACATCTCCTGTTCTGCTCTGAGCGTCTCGTGCGCGGAGAGCTCGGCGCCAATGTGTTGCAGAACGCCGTAGAGGATGCCGCGGGTCGTCGCATCCGGGTCGTCACCGGGACGAGGACCGATGTGGGCGACGCCCGGGTGATCCAGGGCGATGTACGCGATATTCGAGTCGCGTCCGCGCGTCATCGCGACGTACAGGTTCTCCCGGGTCATGCCAGGCGCGACGACAACATGGGCGGTATCGGTCGTCATGCCTTGCGCACGATGGGAGGTGACCGCATAGCCGAGCTGGACGTGGCGCCTGGCATACTCGGCGGGAAGCAGAACGGCGCTCCCCCACCGGCGACCTGGCCGACGCACTTCGACGGACCCGTTGCGGTTCACACTGACCACGGTCCAGCGGTCACCATTGCGCACCCAGGATCGGGCTGTGCGCAGGCGACGATCGTTGCGACGGGTGATTACGATGTCGCCGACCGACGCGCGGGTTCCATCGTGGAGGGCGATCTCGTGAATTGCATCGATCGATCCATCGAGGATCAGCTCGCTGCGAGCGCGCGTGTTCATTGCGGTGACCGCTTCGTTCGAGTCGCTGATGAGAACGGATGCTCGCCCCGCCTTGAAGTCCGCGCGCCAAGCTGCGTAGGCGGCATCCACCATCGCCTCGGAATCGCCGCTGCGCAACCTATCGTGTGCACCGTATAGATCGATCGATTCGGGCCTGCCCTGACGCAGGGTGAGGGATGCGGTCTTCTCCCACTCGTGGGTGAAGCGGTGCACGTCGATCAGTTCGGGGGCATCCGTGCGGTCATGGACGAGCAGAGAGAACGCGCCACCCGCGTCGACCGACTGCAGCTGGGCGTAGTCACCGACCAGGAGGACTTTCGCGCCGGCATCCGCGGCGAGGGCTGTGATCCGATCGAGCGGAGCCGTTCCAGCCAGGGAGGCCTCATCGATGATGACGAGTTGACCGGCGCGGAATGTTGCTCCCTTATCGAGGTGGTTCTGCCACCACTTCGCGAGGTTCTCGGTGGCTATCCCCAGATCCTCGGCCAGCACCTGTGCCGCGGCTGCAGAAGGAGCGAGCCCTACGACCGAGATCGCTCCGTGCGATGTCTCCCAGGTTTGCCGCAGCACGGTCATCGCGGTTGTCTTCCCCGCCCCTGCGGGTCCGACCAGGACATCGATAGCGCGTCCGGAGTCGACGATCGACGTGAGAGCCGCGAGCTGGTCTTCCGAGAGAGTTCCGCCGCCCGGTAGCTTCCTCTGCGCAATCGAGCGCAACACGATCGGCGCACCACACGGCGCGCTCGTGTCTCTGGCGCGCTCGAGAAGCCGAGACTCTGCATCGAGCAACATCGTCGAAGTGAACACCGTTGAGTGCTTCGGGCGGAACACGGATGTCCCGTCTTCCCGCTGGAACTCTGCCGGGCTCGATGCAAGGTCCGGCGGCGTGAGTTGCAACGACGCTCGCTCCGCTGCATCGGTTACCAGCCCGATGACAGCCTCGCGGTCAATTGCCAGCGCGAACCGAAAGTGCATGGTTTGGCGCGCTGCCTCCGCAGCGAGATTCCAGTGCCGCCAGGTCGAGCGCTTCTCACTCACCGCGGTCATCACGCTGGTGCCGAGCGAGTTGATTGCATCGAGCGGCACATCCTCCGCACGCAATACGGCCGGCGACTCTTCCGAGCACGCTGCAATCGACCAGGCTGTCGCATCCCGACCGAGTACCTGCGTTGCTCGCTCGCGCCACCCCGCGGTCAGCTCCGCAAGCGAGTGCACGTGCTTCGTCGGCCGCGTGGAAAGTGTTGCCTGCGCGCGCAGTTTGGTGATTGTCACCGGGCCGGGACGGTACCCGTGTGCACTTATGTAGGCATCGATCAAGCGATCAGCCTCGATGTCGATGTGACGCGACCGCGTCGAAAACTCAGCCACGAGCTCGTCGGGGACAGTGCTGACTGCCCACGCGGGATGGCGATCCCGCCCGCGCTCCCGCATCTCCCACGTGACACCGAGCTCTCGCGTGAGAGCATCGGCGAACAACGACTCGTGCAGTTCGGAGAGCGCAACGACGATTGCGTGCATCGGCTGCCCGTCGAGCGATCGCCATTTGCCGTCGAGCAAGGTCTGCACCTTGTTGCTGATCACGACATGCGTGTGCAGGTGCGGGTCACCGGCCCTGCTGTCGAAGTGGTCAAAGGCGGTTGCGATCAAACCGCTGACGCCGACTTGTGCAGCCGCACCGTCGCGCGCGGTTGCACCGGTCCGAGTGAATGCGGCTTCGCGCTCGAGGTACGCAATCGCCTCCGCAACCGCCGCATGGTGCGCATGCACGATACGCGCCTGCGTGGTTGCATCCGAAATGCCCCAGAGGACGCTCGCGGACTTCGGAATCGAGAAGGTGAAGTCATAGCCCGCGACGGCACGACGACGACGAATTTCGGGCTCGTCTTCCGCGGATGCCACGACTGCCGCCTGCTCGTTTTCGGCCGGTCCCACGTTTTTTCTTCGATCAGCAGACGCGCGATCAGCGGCGGTTCGATAGACCGGGTAGGCCCGCCCGAGAGCCTCACCAGAAACGGGGTCGCGCCCCTGTCCGATGAGAAGCTGCAGCTGCTGCTCGGTGACTTCATCGCCTTTGACTATCAGTCCGTCACCGAGGCTCGGAAGTCCGTCGCCCATCCATCGCCCAGGTGGAGTGCCCTCGGCGCTGTAGTAGCGAGTAAGCGGCGTCGACAACGAGCGTTTGCCGTCACCGACGACGACCGTGCGCAGCAGGTACTTGTATCCGTCCCCCGCGCTCATCACCCGCATCGACACCGTCACGGCGCGCCCACTTCCGTCATCCCTCAGGAGGTGCGCCGCCTCGATCTGCAAGAGGCGTGGAGGTGGAGACGTGGAGGTGGAGACGTTCGAACGAGGGTCGGGCCCTGCGCTAGCGCAGCAAATTTGATCGCTACCGCCATGCCCCCTCTTCGGTCGGAACAAATCGCGGATATCGTCCGTACCCATCCGCGCGATCCAGAAAGCCCAAATCCACGAGTCCGTGAAGATGTATTGCGATCAACTTGAACGCGTCCGGCTGCCCCATGTTGACACCTCGTGCCCTTATCGCGGCGAACGCCTCCCGGACGCCGAACTCTCGGCTGCGGCCGGCCACCAGGTCGAAGTAGACGACGCTCTGCCACCGCACCAACGCATTGATACCCGGCCCCGCGTCCCCATTCGAGTCAATCCTGTCGCGCAGATTGCCGCCGAAGTATGCGTTGATCGACACCAGCGCGTCACTTCTATTCCATCTTTGGACCGTCGCGAACTGGTGTCTGATCTGTTCCTGCTGCGGGCGTCGTTTCAATATCCACGCCTTGAGCTCCGCTTGAGCAGCTGCGACTTCCCGTTGCCGCATTTCGAGGGCACGTCGTCGAGAAGCTTCGTTGCTATCCCGGAGGTCTTTCGTTTGCCCATAGAGCTGGCTGAGCCAGTCGCTCGTAATTCCTCGGCGTGATGGTCGGAATTCTTCGAGCGGAAAGATTGATAGGGAAGCGCGTAGAAACTGATCCCAGACTTCCACTGTCGCGCTACTCCTCAAAGTGGCGCTTCCGTCGTCGATCCAATCGTTGCTGGTCGCAATGCCTATTGCGCGCTGCTCAGGGTTGATGAACATCACGGGAGAACCAGCATCGATTACAGCTCGATGGGTCGGGTTTAGAGAGAGGAATCCGCCTCGATCGAGCCTTAGCTGCTTCGAAGTGTGGCCGAACAGCCAGACGTCTGCAATTCCCTGTCGGCGGTACGATTCGTGCCTGGTTCGCCAAGCTTCAGGGGTAAGCGGGCTGTATTGCACTTCGAATGCGACACGATCACCGGCCGGACTCGTAATCAAGACGTCTGCTCGCCGCTCCCCTTCCGCATTCGTGTACTCCTCGCGCTTCACCTTCGAATTAGGATAGTTCGTGCTGAGCCAGTCCTCAATGACAGCGCATCCTTGGGAATGGAATATCGACTCCCCCGTATGCCCGCCATCCTTGTTCAGGTGAACCAGGCCATCTCGCTTTGTCGTTCGATGTGCCGTCGTGAGCTGCGCTTCGCAGCCCGGTACTGGGCAAATTACGAACTGCTTGACGTGGGCACGCCATTCCCGAGCCGTATCTTCCTCGAGATACCAGAGCTGATCCGTGTCCTTGTGGAGTCCCCAAACGAACCGCTGCTCGCCGTCCTGAAATGAGAGCACCTCCGCCTTGTGGTCTTTGAACCCGTTCGGAATCGCGCCCGCGGCAGCAACGTGGTCAGTGCGTGAGGCGCCCTCAAGATCAGTCACCAGAACATCATGTCAAACGGGAGGAGTGACGGTCGGCGCAAGTAGGGTCGGCGAAACTCTCAGAAAGCGCGGAAATCGATGTCGTTCTGTAGCAAGCCTCTCCAGCCACGACGACACCACAGACGTCCAGCGCTCCTGATCTGAATTCCAGCTCATCGTGTGATCTGCGTCGAAGGCCTCAAAGCTAATTAGCTCAGGACGAAGCGTGCCTAGCCCGGCAGATAATTCGAACGGCACCGATGTGTCTGCGCGTCCGTGGAGGACCAGTACCGCTACTGTCAATTCGACGGCTCGCGCGAATGAATCAAACGGACGCAGGTCGATAGGGTTTTGGAGTCCGGCAAACCGGGACAACGGCCGAGAAGACAGCCATGGCACCGCCAGTGCTCCGAGCCACTCGGGCAGGCCAGCTCGTGCACAGTTCGCCTTGATCGTCGAAACCCAGTCCAGGACAGGCGAGTCGAGCACGACTCCCACGACTTTGTCGCGAAGCTCAGACTCGTTCGCGAGCTGCAGAGCTATGGCGCCGCCCATAGACCATCCAAATAGAACTACCTGGTGTGCACCGTTCTCACGAGCAAAGCAAACGGCCGCGCGTACGTCGTGCGATTCTGCGGCCCCGAGCGCGGACCTACCAGCATCCACCAGGGGGCCCTCCCCATCGTTCCTGTAACTCACGACGAGCGAAGTAAGTCCGGCGGCAGCAGCGACCTGCACGCCTCGAAGCGTTCCAGCTCTGTGGCTCCCGAGTCCGTGAATGTGGATCCCCCAAGTGTTCGACGAGCTCTCCCTGCCGGGAATGAGCCAGGCGGGCGCTGGGCCTACATCCGTCGGAATTTCAACATCCGTCGCTTCGAGGCCAGCGTCTTCCGGACTCAGAAAGTAGATCCCGCTCCACGACACTCGATTCCCAATTTCGAGCAATTGGCCCGGCTCGAGGAGAGCCTCGCGTCCGACGAGAGTCGGCCCGCGATCTTCGACGCTGCTTGTCAGGCGCACCAAGCCACCAAATTCCAGCAGCAGGCAGTAGTCCCCAACAGAGACCGTCTGTGAGGTTCGGTCCAAGACGAGGATCGTCCGATCCCCTGAGCGATCAATATCCCGGATCGCGAGGTCGTAGACCCGCTCGCTGACCGGGGCGGTCAGCCGCCTCGCGATGTACAGACCAAGGCCTCCGAGCGTGGCGCCCGTTGCGACCAGCGCCCCCACGAGCGCCCAGCCAAACGTCTTCATCTGCGATGACCGTGGTGAACCGTCGCCCGCGAAGCTCGTGGGTCGGCGCTGGCGACGCCCACACCGAGCAAGTGACTTTCGGCGCGTTCAAGCACTTCCCGATCCCGTTCGCTGATGTCGAACGTCACCCGAGCGTCGATCAACGCGTCGCGGATCTCAACGACCTGGCGATGAAGAAGCGACGCGGGTTCGGGTGGCTGGAAGGCAAGTGATTCGTTCTGGCTGATTCCGGGCCGCGCCTTTGTCGCTTCTGCCCAAATCGGTGCAAGCTCTCTCGTGAGACTTCGGGTCTTTTGCTCTCGCGAACGTGCTTGAACGGTGCGAGCCGCGGGGCCGCTCGCGAACCCGGCACAGAGGAACAAGAATGTGGAGAGATAGAGCGGCGAATAGACCACATCCATGGCGGCCATCAAGGCGACATTCCCGGCGACATGAGCGACGTCCATTGCAATCACCACAACGCTCAGGAGGATGCCGAAGACGCTGCCGGCGACAAGTAGCGCCGGCGACAGCGCCCGAACTCCCCCGCTGATTCGGATTTGACTCGCCGCGAGTGCCGCCATCGCCGTAAGTACGATCCCGTAGTACCCGAACTGGATTGTCGAGTAGGCAGCGGTGGCAGGCTGCGCGCCCAGATCGAGCATGAAGGTCGTCGTAGTTTGGCCACGATGGATGAGGAGAAAAGAGATAACGGCGCAACCGAGTGCGACGAACAACGCGACTCGGCTCAGTGCAATCGGCCGTTACGCTGTCGCTCCAAGTCGCGCTATGAAGCGTTCACAGCTTCGTCTAGTTCTTCATACGGCGCCCCTCGCCTGTTTCCAAAATATCGGCGTGCATCTGTCGTCCTCACCAGCTCTGAAGCTAAGGACCGCCACGCTGTCAGCACCTCCAAATCCTTGGAATTCGACGCGCGAAAGGCGTCAATTAGTGCCTCCTCAACATCACGAGCCGGTCGAATTTGATCCGAGGGGCTCTCCACAATCTTCTTTTGAAGAAGCGTGACGTCTTCGACTTTGAAGCTGGGGCTTACCGTTGAAAGAAGATTCATTCGTCTTCCCGCGGTCTCGAAGGTGTCGCTTTCCCCGATCAGATCTAACAGCCGCGGGACTAAATATGAATATTCACGAGTCTGCCTGAACACGACTACCAGATCGTCCTCATCCAAGCTTTTCAAGCGCGTTTCGAAGAGAGCAGCCAATTTTGCACTCAACGGACGGCCAGACGCGAAAAAACGCTCCTTGACAAGAACGCCGGTTTCCGCGTTGGTTACAAAGCTGTTCGCACGTTCCAGAGCGGTCTTCGGAAGTGCCTCCCAAAACTCGGACGTAGTTCCGAATGCACCAACCGCTCGGACTAGTGCGGCATCGGATAGTCGACCCGAGTCCTCCCAAGAGATGAGCACCTCTTCGAGCGCAAGCTGGAACCCTAGTGGATTACGATTCCTGCGAGCGACAGCAGCCAGGCGAGCCCGCCCAGCTACTTGATTTGGTCGTTTGCAATCCAACGGAGGCACGATTGCGGATTTGATCAACAACTTTGTCATGTTCGATGCCGACGCTACGGAAGCTCCCTTGAAGAATCGGGACTCCAGATAGTCCGGCATGCCAGCAACTTGCGGCCATGATTCGCCCTGCAACTCATCAATCAGCAGCTTCTGGCGCCTCACACCCGCAATCGCTTGTTTAGAGAAGACCGCATCGTGAGCCGCGACCAGATGCGCACGAACAGCTTCCGCCGTCGGTACGAACAATTCGTCGTCAGGAGCAAATCCGGGATGTGCACAAGAGTTGCGATCATCGTATAGGCGTCTCAGGTGGCTTGCCTCGCGATGATCTAGAAGGCTAAAGACATCCTCAGCGACGGAAATAAGCTCGTTTTCGAAGATCAAAAACTCCTTGACGTTGTGACTCGCGATCGCGTCATCTACTTTCGACAGCCGACGCTTCGCTTCCCCGTCCCCGGCCTCCGCCAGCGTACGGACTTTATTGGTTAAGTCCACTGCAACCGCAATCCATGCGGCAACAACCGCCGAACGATGAGCTCCGCCGCTGAAGGCACGAATTGCCTCGTCAACGAGCGGGCGCACGGCAACGTCGACTACGGATTGGCTTAGTACAGATAGATCACGCAATTGGAACTCCAAACTAGACACCACACGCTGAACCAGGCGAGCTTCTATTTCGTGCTCTTCACTGATCACTCGACGATAAATCAAATATCACCGTAGCCCAGAATGGCGAGACCGGACGACGAGACGCTGAGTCTCTCACGCGGTGCGCACCGATTCGCCCTTTCGATCAGACCACCACGCGAGCTTCCCTTCGGAGGGGCACACTAGCCAAACCACTCGTCGCGGGTGGCGCTGTGCTCCTAACTGTCGTTACCGCCAAGTGACAAAGGGAGCCAACCATGATCGACATCACTCCGAACGGGACAGGTCTTCCCGGCATCGAGCAGTTGCGCGTTATTGTGGGCGCCGTCATGACCCTCGGCCTCATCCTGAGCGTGCTCGCACTGATCGTCGCGGCGATCATGTGGGGCTTCGGAGCGAACTCCTCGAACCCGCACCTCGCTTCCCGCGGCAAGGTCGGGGTTCTGGTCGCGTGTGGGGCGGCGATCATCTGCGGCTCGGCCGTGACTCTCGTGAACTTCTTCTGGAACGTCGGACAGACCGTCTGAACCAACACCGACTCGAGCGGGGTATCCGAATGAGTGTGTGCGACGTTCCACTGATTGCCGAAGTTTGTAGCGTCGTCGGCGAGGGCACGGCGTCCCTCATTGCCGCGCCGTTCGATTGGCTCGCGAACGCGATGGGGTCCGCCGCAGCGTGGATGTTCCAGACCGTCTGGTCCGCGTTCGATACAACCACGCTGGTGGACCTCACCGATCCGGCGTATCTCGGCGTCTTCAACGTGCTTTTCGGTGTCGCGGTGTTCGTGACACTGCTGCTGTTCTGTCTGCAACTGATTACCGGTGTTGTGCGTCGCGATCCGACGGCTCTCTCACGGGCCGCGCTGGGCGCCGCGAAGGCGGTGCTCGGATCGTTCGTGATCATCACCATCACCGGATTGCTGCTGGAGATCGCTGACCAGTTGTCGATCGGGGTCGTTCAAGCGACCGGCAACACGATGGAGGGAATGGGAGACCGCGTCGCCCTCCTCGCCGGCGGGCTGACCGGGATCACTGTCGGCGCTCCGGGCGTCGGGGCGATCATGACGATCTTCCTCTCCGCGCTCGCAATCAGCGGCGCGGCGATCGTCTGGTTCTCCCTCCTCATCCGTAAAGCGCTGCTGCTCGTGGCTATCGTCTTCGGCCCGATTGCCCTGGCGGGCGCGACCTGGGATGCCGCGAAGGGATGGTTCACGAAGTGGGTCTCGTTCGTTATCGCCCTGATCCTGTCGAAGCTTGTGCTCGTCGTGATTTTCCTCGTGGCGGTCACACAGGTGTCGGCCCCGATCGATGCGGATCTGGCATCCATCAGCGACCCGATCGCTGGGATTGTGTTGATGTTCATCGCCGCCTTTGCTCCCTACATCAGCTACAAATTTCTGAACTTCCTCGGCTTCGATATGTATCACGCGATGTCGAGCGAGCAGGAGGCGAAGTCGGCGATGAACCGGCCAGTGCCGGTGCCGAACTCACCCATGTACGGCAACGCGAAGAAGGTCCTCGACCAGGGCGGCAGTGGAAAGTTCTCCCAGTCAGGTGCGGCTGCGCCAACTCCATCGAGCGGTGGATCCGGTCCCGCATCGGCAGGTGCCGGTGCGGCCGGCGGATCGAGCGCTGGCTCTGGTGCGGCGGCAGGAGCGGGTGGTGGTGCTGCAGCTGGTGCAGGGGTGACTGCTGTCGCGGCGGTTACTGCTGCCGCAGCATCGGCGGGGCCGAAAGTGGGTAACGCAATCGGTGGTGCGGCAGACGATCATTCGCAGTTCGCCGATATTGCGAACACACCCGCACCGCCTCCGGCAGCCCGGTCGAACGCCCTGACTCCCCCGCCCAACGTCTCCTCCGCATCGTGAGCGGGAAAGGACAAGCAGCTATGACTACCGAAACGAAGAAGGCCGATTTCCAACTTGCACCGGTGCAGTTCTCGAG
>Ga0247807_10002042_pt1 | contig 11354 bp, 17 predicted proteins | sample UWRJL074202C1_FD_179931 | JGI IMG/M metagenome (GOLD analysis project Ga0247807, IMG submission 179931) | Plant litter microbial communities from Arlington Agricultural Research Station in Wisconsin, United States - UWRJ-L074-202C-1 | ecosystem: Environmental > Terrestrial > Plant litter >...
GCGGGGAGACGATCGAAGCAGGGGATGACGTAGCTCTCGGCGGCGGCTTCCACGATGTGGTGACCAGCGTCGAGAAGCTCGCCGATGTGCCGCCCGACTGCCTCACGCCCGAGGTCTTCTGGGCGAGCGGCGAGGTGGGGGAGTGACGACCGCGCTGGAAAGGCTGCTCCTCGTCCACGGCGCAGCGCCCTGGCCGGAGTCTGTGGAGCGCGGACGCGAGTACGGACAGATCGATCCGGTGATGGCTGACGCAGATATCTTCGGCGCTGCTCTTGGCGCGCGAGACGGGGTGCTTTCGTCCGCTCACCGTGAATTGGTCGCCAGCACCGCAGCTCGGCTCGGCGAGTCGATGGCGCACTTCCCTGTCGACGCCCGACCGTACTTCCAGCGTCTTGTGAAGATCGCACTGCTCGTGTGCGAGGTGGATGCCCGATGACATCTTCGAGAGGGCTGCCGACCCACGTGAGCACAATCGCCTTTGATTTCGTCAAGGAAGATGCGGGCCAGAATTTTCACGTCAGGATCCTTGTGGACGGAGTCGACCTCCGCTCGAATGGCGCACTTCGCGACGAGACGCACGCCACCTTCGCGCAGCCGTTCTTTCAGGAGGGAGCGCGGCTGGTGGCGCCGTTCCGATCGCGGCGTCTCTTTCTGTACACCTGCGAATGCGGATTCGAGGGCTGCTGCGACGTAGCGCCGAGAATCGAGGAAGTTCCCGGCGGCCACGTGCGATGGAGCGACTTCCGCCAGTTCACGGGGTACGACTGGGGCGAGGCGCACCAGATTCGAACCCGCGGTCGCGCCCTCGCAGTCGATGATCTCTACTTCGACGCTGAGCAGTATCGCGCGGAGGTGGAGAGGGCGCTCTCCGACCAGAGCTGGCACACGCCGGCGATGTTGCGTGAAGCCGCTATCCGTGAAGCTATCGAGCCCCTTCGATCCCGCGTTGCGAACGCAGGTTTCCGGCTCGGTTGGGTGAGCAGCTGGCCCAGGACTACCTGCAGGATATGTCTTGAAGGCCAGGCGGATGCCGACGACGAGGTCGTGCTAATCGCGGTCACTGGCGACACAAACGAGGAGATCGCCCGATCGGCCTTCGGGCAGCTGCACGCTCTGCCCGTGCGGGACTGGCCGCGCGAGTGAGCGCGTGGTGGCGCCCGGACAAGGAGGCGGCCTTCAGCGTGGGGCTGACCATCCAGTCGGATGTGCTCGGCTGGAAGGATGTGGCTTTCCTCGCCGCGAAGTTCGGGCCGGACTGGGGCGTCTTGGCGCCGGGAGAGCCCAGGGAGCACGGTACCCAGAAGGTCAATCTCGATGTCCACCTGTCGGACGAGCGTCCTGAGAGCGCCTCCGCCAACATCGTGACCGCATCCGTGGTTCTCGACGCCGAAACGATGGCTGCGCTCATCGCCGTCGATCCGGACATCTGGATCGCCATCCACGCCCGACAGGAGCTGCCCGATGTGGGTGATGCGCCGAGCGTCATCCTCACGCCGGAGGCATTGGCAATTCTTGCCATGAACGAGCATTTCGACATCGATCAGTATGGCGCCGGTGGTCACCCCGTTGCTCGATGGCTGACTCGCCTGTGGCATTCCCGGCGTTTCGAAGAGCGGTACATCCATCGCCTCATTGTTTATAGCGTTCGGGATGACGTTGCACCTCTCGACTTCGCCGTCGATCCTGACCTCGTCGGAGACACGAGGGCGCTAAGAGAATGGCGAGAGCGCAACCCCGGGCCGGTAAGGTCCGTCGTGTCGGAGCAGATGATTCGCGTACCAGGGGAACAGGGGATCGGGCTCTTCCTCGACCGCGAATTGCTCAGGGCGCTGGCCGACCTGGGTGCGCCGCTCGAACTGCGGTTCCGCACCCGCTTTGCGCTCTAGGCTCGCATTATGCCAAAGAGGAAGCCGCCGCCTGAACCGAAGATGTGGGCTCGAGTCATCCGCGGAGGCTGGGAGCTCTACCTTCCGGACGGAACCACCCTCACGCCGGCTAGCGAACTGAGTCGCACGGAGGCGCGGAAGCTATCGCGGACGCATTCGACAGTTCGGATCGGCTATCTCCAGCCGTGCATTGACCTGACCGGGGACGAGGCGGCTATAGCTCGCGAGCTCGCTCTCGTCGAGGAACCGCCCGGCATCGGTTTGAACACCGTCCTCCTGTATCGGTCGACTGGCGACGTGCATGTAGTCGTGTTCGAGAATCACCACTGAAGCGCTCGCCCGAGTCGTTACCCGCGTTTCGAGCCCGCCGTAGCGCGCCCTGCCCCCACATCGGGGCATTTGCCGGGTGCGGATAGCTCACTACCCTTGGGCCATGACTCGACTCGCGAGCATCGCCGGCGCCTCTCTCGCCGTCGTGCTGCTCGCGGGCTGTTCCGGCCCGAGTGCCGTGACGTCATCCAGTGGCCGCGTCATCGCGGTCGCGCCGCAGCCCTCGGATGCCGCTGAACAAGCGCTCGCGGAAGGCACGGTCGGCTGGAGCGAAGCCGGCTGCCTGACTCTCGAGGGCGGGTCCCCGAACCTGATCGTCTTCCCGCACGGAACAACCCTCGACGGCGAGACGGTGGTGCTGCCCGACGGCACCACCATCGCAGCAGGGGATGACGTTGCCCTCGGCGGCGGGTTCCACGACGTGATCAGCGGTGCCGACCAGCTTCCCGACGTGCCGCGCGAGTGCTTCACGCCCGAGCTGTTCTGGGCGAGCGGCGAGGTGCAGTAACCGCGTCGCGCGGCTAAAGTCGAGCCCATGGCGGACGAACCGGGTACCGAGACCCCCCTCACGCAGGAGCAGAAGGCCCAGGCGGCCATCTTCGCGATCATGGGCGGCGCCGACCTGACCTTCGAGGCGATGACGCTCGCCAATGAGTACACCGACGGTGTGACGGACCGGGTGGCCCGTGCGCTCAAGCTCCGTCGCGACGCCGAGGAGGCACCGGGTACCCTGAACACCTGAGGTGGCCCCGGCTGCACAACCCGAGGAGCGCCACCGCATGAGCCTGATCCGCCTGAACGACGTAACCGTCAGCTTCGAGAAGACGCCCGTGCTGCGCGAGGCGTTCTTCCGCCTCGAGGCCGCCGATCGGGTCGGCCTGATCGGCCGGAACGGCTCCGGTAAGTCGACGCTGCTGAAGCTCGCCCTCGAGCAGGTCTCGGCGGACTCGGGAACCATCACCATCGAGCCGGGTACGAAGTTCGGCTACTTCTCACAGTTCTCCGAGCTGAACGGCTCGCAGACGATCCTCGAGGTGCTCGACGGCCTGTTCGACGAGATCCACGCTGTCGAGCGCGAGCTGGCCGAGATCGATGCGGCGATGGCGCTGCCCGACGCCGACTACGACCCGCTCATCCACCGCCAGTCGGAGCTCTTCGAGCAGATGGAGCGCCTCGACGGCTGGGACTACCAGCGCCATATCGACACAGCGCTCACTACTCTCGGTTTCACCGAGGCGCACCGCGAGAGCGCCATCGACGACCTCTCCGGCGGCTGGCGCAACCGCGCGGCCCTTGCCAAGATCCTGCTCGAGAAGCCCGACGTGCTGCTACTGGACGAGCCCACCAACTTCCTCGATGTCGCGGGAGTGGAGTGGCTCGAATCCTGGTTCAGGACCTTCCGTGGCGCAGCCATCATCGTCTCGCACGACCGCAAGTTCCTCGACGCTGTCGTCACGCGGATCATCGAGGTGGAGAACTTCCACCTGCACGAGTACCCGGGCAATTTTGCGGAGTACGTCATCCAGAAGCAGTTCAGGCTGAAGACCCTGGAGGCGCAGTTCCAACACGAGTCCGAACTGCTCGCCTTCGAGGCCGAGGGCATCGCCGACCGACGTGAGGCGGCCAAGAACGCCAGCAAGGGTCTCGGCAAGGAGCTCTCGAAGATCAAGAAGGCTCGCGCACCGCGCCCGGTCGACGAGATCATCACCGAGATCTACCGCGGGCTGCACGTGAAGGACGTGCTGTGCCGGGTCGAGTCGCTGAGCAAGTCCTACGGCGATCACCTGCTGTTCGAGGATCTCACCCTCGAGATCCGTCGCGGCAACCGCATCGTCGTGCTGGGCTCGAACGGGTCCGGCAAGAGCACCCTGCTGCGCGTGCTGATGGGGGAGGAGAAGGCGGACCACGGTCGCGCCGACTGGGCGAGCGGCGCAAAGGTGATCTCCTACAACCAGGTGCTCGCCGAGCTCGACAACGACGACACCGTCACCCACGCCGTCAACGCGATGCCCGACAGCCTCGCCCTCACTGCGACCCGCAAGTCGGTCGGGCGCTTCCTGTCGATGTTCCAGTTCTCCGAGGCCGACCTCAAGCAGCGCATCGGCAACCTCTCGGGCGGCCAGCGGGCTCGCGTCGCGATGGCGCAGTGCCTGTTGAGCGGCGCATCCGTGCTGGTTCTGGATGAGCCCACCAACCACCTGGACATGGCGAGCACCCAGGTCATGGAGCGGGCTCTCATCCACTTCCCGGGCGCGGTGGTCGTGGTCAGCCACGACAGGTTCTTCACCGACAAGATCGCCACGCGGCGACTCGTGTTCGACGCGGCGACGCCCGGCGTGATCGGTGTCTCTGCGGCGTAGTGGGCGATAGGCTCAACCCGATATCCGATGAAGGAGTTCTCGTGACCTATCTACCCGCCGAGCCGGTCGAACCCCTGCCCGCGGCGGCCCCCGCAAAGGGTGTGGTCGCGTATCGCAGCCCCCTGCTCATGGGCGCCGTCGCCGTCGTACTGGCAATCTCCGGCATCGCCAATATCATTCTCTACAACATGTCTCCCGGCGGGCCGGTCGAGGCCGTACTGGCCTACGGGAGTGGTGCCAGCTGGGCGCTCACCGGGCTCGCCGTCGGCATCGTCGCCATCGTGCTCTCCCGTGGGAACCGGGAACCAACGGTGTTCTCGACCGGTGTCGATGGGCTGTCCATAACCTCGGTCAGTCTCGGGGTCGTCGCGCTCATCATCTGGGCGGTGTTCGGAGGTGGGTACTTCCTCGTCCGCGTATTCTCCGGCCTCGAGTACCGCTTTATGGAGGACGTTAACGGCGCCTTCTTCGCCGGCATCCCGTGGATGCTCGCCATCGTATTCGGCGTCATCTCGTTCCGAACGGCGCGCAGCGCGTCCAACATCCTCGCGCTGATCGGCATCGGGATAGGGGTCCTCCTGCTCATCCCCACGCTGGCGTCGGGTGTCATCTACGGCCTGCACCTCAGCCCGTAAGCTCTCCTATTTCCGGTCGATGGTGATCGGCTCGCTAAGAGCAGTCAACGGCGGGAACGTCTGCGAGATCGGATCTTCGAACGAGACATGTTCGAGCGAGTGGATTCGACCATTCATCTGCCAGAGCAGGACCTCTGAACCGCGTTCCTCGCCAGGATTCGCATCGAAGCACGCTGAGATCGGGAAAATCCCCTTGAGCGCTTTCGGTGCCAACGGCAGAGACTCGTCCACGCTGAAGTCGGGCGATGGGCACCCGCACCCGCACATGCCTGTCACGCGAGCGGTTGCGGCTTGGGCCCGGTATTCGGCGGCCCCGGGAAAGCCGTCTGCGTCCATGGCGTCGAGGAAGGCATAGAGAACGTCCCGCTCGTCAGAGGTCAGGTCGCGATCCATGGCGTCAGAGTAGCGGCAAGCCCGTCAACGCAACAACGCCGCCGACCCAAGGGTCGACGGCGTTGCTACTGGGAGGTTGTTAGACCGCCGGGGCGAGCGCGAATCGCACTGCGCCGGTGTCGTCTGTCTGCGCGTCGAGGATCTTGTCCCCGATGCTGGCCGAGGCAGCCTCGTCGAGGAAGACGCGAGCGCCTTCGTTCTCGACCACGAGGTCCTGCGGTTCGGGTGCTGCGGTCACGGCGACGTTGAATCCGTCCTGTGCGCTGGCAATACGGAGGCCACCGGTGGTGGTCTCGGCGCCGAGCGTGCGCTCCGCGAGTTCCTTGACGGCTGTGCTGGCGTTGTCGGTGAGGGTGAGCATGGGGTTCTTCCTTCCGATTGCGCTTCCGAGTAAGGAAACGAAGTCACCCACTCTTCCTCGCTCTCGGCCGAGAGCCAAGCGAACGGAGGGGATGCACACGGGGCACTGATGCAACTGCCAGACGCGGTGCTATGGCAGCGCCGTCACCTGGGCGATCATCGCGTTGGACTGCTTTCGGGCTGCAGCGACGGCGGCGCGAGTCACCGCGCTGTTATCGACCGAGACTGCATCGCCGAGAACGTCGAGACGTGCTTCGAGCGTCACGAGAGAGGCGGTCCATGTGGCGGCATACTCCGCAGGTGCATCGTGCGACTGCAGCTGACCGAGGTTGAAGCTCAGCTCCCCGTAGTTGGAGAGCAGGCGCCAGAAGCCGTCCTCGTCCAGCGTGGTGTCCATGTCGGAGAGATCCTTGTTGAAGTCGACGAGATCGCGAAGCGCCTCAGTCTTGAAAGCGGCGCTGTCGACGAGAACCACCTCCTCGACCGGCTCGGATGTCGGGGCCGGGGGAACGGTCTCGATAGGGGCAGGCGTCTCTACAACCGCGGCGGGCGCGTCTTGCGCGACTGGAGGCTCCGTTCGCGCTCCGTTCGCAGAGGCGATTCCGCCTATCAGCAACACCGCTGCGACCGCGGCTCCACCGATGATGAGCTTGGTACGGGTCGTCATGGGCGACGAGGCGGCGGAGGCGGGTGCCGCTGCTCCCGCAGGAGCAGTGTGATCTGTCCACACCGATCCATCCCAATAGCGCTGGAGGGCGGCGTTCGATGCGTCCGGGTACCAGCCAGCGGGAACGGGGGGAGTGGGGATCGACATGAGTTTCCTTAGAAAAATGGGTGCGATGAAGAGTATGAAATTGAGAGATCGTCCGAAAGTCCCCCGTTAGGGCTCCGCTCTTGCAGCTGTTCGTAGCCCGCGCGAAACATCGGCGATCTATCCTGAGAGCATGCGCGCCGAACAGCAGAGAATCATCGCCGACCTCCACGTGTCTCCGACCGTCGACCCTGCCGCGGAGATCGAGCGCCGCGTCGGCTTCCTCGTCGAGTACCTGAAGAAAACCGGCGCCAAGGGCCTCGTGCTCGGCATCAGCGGCGGCCAGGACTCGAGCCTCGCCGGGCGCCTCTGCCAGCTCGCCGTCGAGAAGCTGCGGGCCGACGGCGCTGACGCTGCCTTCGTCGCCGTGCGCCTGCCGTACACCGTGCAGGCCGACGAAGCGGATGCCCAGCTCGCCCTGTCCTTCATCCAGCCCGACCGCACCATCACCTTCAACATCCACCGCGCCGTCGACGGCTTCGAGGCCGAGTTCGACGAGTCGGTCGAAGAGATGATCGACTTCACCAAGGGCAACGTGAAGGCTCGCTCGCGCATGATCGCCCAGTACGCGATCGCCGGACAGCTCGGCTACCTCGTGGTCGGCACGGACCACGCGGCCGAAGCAGTCACGGGCTTCTTCACCAAGTTCGGCGACGGCGGCGCCGACGTGCTGCCCCTCACCGGACTGAACAAGCGCCAGGGCAGGTCGTTGCTTCAGGCTCTGGATGCCCCGGCTCGCCTCTACGAGAAGCTCCCCACCGCCGATCTCCTCGACGACAACCCCGGCCAGACTGACGAGGCGAACCTCGGACTGAAGTACACGGATCTCGACGACTTCCTCGAGGGCAAGGACGTGCCCGATGAGGTCGCCGAGGCGATCGAGGCCCGCTATCGCGCCACCGAGCACAAGCGACAGGTGCCCGTCTCGCTGTTCGACGACTGGTGGCGCAGCTGAGCCTGATCGGCCTCTCGCCCGGCGCGAAGGCCGTCATCGCGGCATGCCGGAGTGTGGGCGCGCGCCCGCTGGTCGTGGGCGGCGCAATCCGGGATGCGCTGCTGGGCGTCGCCAGCAAGGACCTCGATATCGAGGTGCACGGTGTCGCCGATCGCGACCGCTTGCTCGCTGCGCTCGCCGCCGTGGGCACGGTTGCCGAGCAGGGCGCATCCTTCGATGTGATCGCGGTTCGGGTCGACGGTGTGGATCTCGACCTCAGCATCTCGGATGCCCCGCTCGAGGTCGCGTTCTCGCGACGTGACTTCACCATCAACGCGATGGGGTGGGACCCTGCGACGGACGAGCTCATCGATCCGTTCGGCGGCCAGAAGGACCTGAGCAGGGGCATCCTGCGTCACACCTCAGACTCGTTCGGCGACGACCCGCTACGGGTCCTCCGCGGTGTGCAGTTCGTCGGGAGGTTCGGTTTTGCGCTCGCCGCCGAGACGAAGGGTGTCTGCCGCGCGCTGGTGCCGCGCTTCGAGGAGCTCGCGACCGAACGCGTCTGGGAGGAGTGGCGCAAACTCGCGCGGCGAGCACGCTACTGGCCGGAGGCGCTCGACGCGCTCAAGCAGACGGGGTGGCTCGCGCACTTTCCCGAGCTCGACGAGACGCGTGGGGTGCCGCAGGATCCGGCCTGGCACAGCGAGGGCGATGTCTTCACCCACCTCGGCCTCGCGGCGGCGAAGGCCGCGGAGTTCGCCGAACGCGACGGTCTCAGCGACGTCGATCGCGAAGTCGCAGTGCTCGGCGCGCTCGTGCATGACTTCGGCAAGGTCACTCACACGGAGGTCGGGGAACGCATCACCTCCCACGGCCACGCCGAGGCGGGCGTGCAGCCGGCGCGCGCGTTCCTCGCCGACATCGGTGCGCCCCGGCATCTCGAGCTGCGCATCCTTCCCGTGGTGCGGGAGCACATGGCCCACGTCTCGATGCAGGGCTCGCCGTCGCGACCGGCGGTGCGCAGGCTCATGCGACGGCTCGGCGAAGCGTCGATCTACGACTGGGCGCGGGTCGTCGATGCGGATTGCGCGGGTCGTGGGGCGTCATCCAAACCCAGCCCGGCGAAGGCCTGGCTCGCGATCGCTGAGACCATCGGCGCGGCGCCCGCGCGCGGACTGCTCACCGGGGAACACCTCATCGCGCGGGGGCTGAAGCCCGGGCCGGAGTTCGGGCGCATCCTCGGCGAAGCGCTTGCCGCTCAGGACGACGAGGTCTTCACCGACGAAGCCGGCGCCGTCGACTGGTTCGACGCTAGAGCCCGCTGACCAGCGCGGCCCGAAGCGCGGGAGAAAGCCCGGGCAGTTCCTCGACGTCGATCGCGAGGGCCTGCACGGCTCTGCTGTAGTAGTTGCGGGCGGCCGCCGCGAGGGCGATGTTCACGATCTCGGTGTCGTCGAAACCGTGGTCCCGCAGCCGCTGGCTGTCGACATCGGTCATGGATGACGCTGCACCGCTCACCTTTTCTGCGAACGCCATCATCGCTACCTCGGCGTCGCTCAGCCCGGCCTTGCGGTAGTCGAGGGCGATCAGCTCGAGCTGTGCTTCGTCGAAGTAGTTGAGGCTCTTGCGCCCGTGGGCGAGCAGGCAGTGCACCGAGCGGGCGCCGCGTGCGGCGGCGAGGGTCACGAGCTCGTAGCGCCGGATGCCGAGCGGCCGGGCGATCGCGCCGGTGAGCTGCTCGAAGGCCTGCAGCGCTTCGGGGTTCAGGTTCATCGCTCGCGTGTGCTGCGGCACGTAGCCCAGGTCCGCGCGGTCCTCGGCGTAGGACTTCGCGACGGCACCCGTCGCCTCGGATTCCGAAATCGTCTGGATGATCATGCGCTCCATGTTTGCACTCGGGCACAGACGCGACCAGCCCCCATCTCGTAGGCTCGGGGAATGGACCGCGACCTGCCCCTGTTCCCGCTCGGCTCCGTGCTGTTCCCGCACATGCCCGTGCAGCTGCGGGTCTTCGAGCAGCGCTACATGGTGATGCTCTCCGAGATCCTCGACGTCGAGCCGTCGGAGTTCGGCGTGGTGCTCATCGAGCGCGGCCAGGAGGTCGGCGGCGGCGAGCAGCGGTTCTCGGTCGGCACGATCGCCCGCATCGCCGAGCTCGAGGGAGCGGAGGGCTTCGTCGCGCTGGTCGCCGAGGGTGCGAACCGGTTCGTGGTCGAGGAGTGGCTGGATGACGCCCCCTACCCCCGCGCCCGTGTGCGCGAGTTGCCCGCCTTCGCCTGGGATGAAGAGCTCGAGCCCCTGCGCGAACGCGCCGAGAAACTCGTGCGTCGCGCCCTCGCCCTGGCCAGCGAGTTCGCCGACCAGCAATGGGCTGCGGATGTCTCGCTCTCCGACGACCCGCTCGAATCGGCCTGGCAGCTCGCCGCGATCTCCCCGCTCGGACCCCTCGACCAGGTCGCCCTGCTGCGCGCGGAATCGCTGAAGGAGCTGCTTGACCTCGTGATCGAACTCACCGAGGGCGTCGACGCGACCTTCGGCAGCCTGCTCGAGGCCGACGACGGGGACGTCGAGGAGCTCTAACCGACCAGCTCTAACCGACCAGTTCGCGGGTATGCGCCTCGATCATGGCCAGCACCGCACGTCTCCGCGCGGCGTTGCGCTTCGAGCTGCGCTCGGCGGTGCCGGTGTAGACGCGATCCATGGTGCGCAGCACCTGCCATCCGTCGCACAGCGTCAGGATGGAGAGCAGGAGCTCGCGAGCGTCATCCTCTGACAACGCCGGAAGCGCCTCGCGCAGGCGACGGACCTTGCCGTCGCCGCCGGCGACACGCGTCTCGAGTGCGGTGGGCTCGTCACGTTCGAGACCCTCCCAGAAGGTGAGTCGTGCCAGTTCGGGATGCGCCACCTGGTAGTCGAACACCCTCCCCGCGTAGCCGACCACCGCGTCGATGCCCTCGCCGGTGATCGAGACCTCGTCCATGACGGCGGCGAGCTGCCGGGCGAGCACGATGCCGAACAGCTCATCCTTCTTGCCGAAGTACTGGTAGATGCGTTCCTTGTTCACTCCGGCGGTCGTGGCGATGCGATCGACCCGTGCGCCGGCCAGGCCGAAGTCGCTGAATTCGGCGGTGGCCGCATCCAGCAGCAGCGACTTCGTCTTCTCGGTGTCCCAGGCCATGACACCACTCTAGAACTTTCCCAACTGAATAGTTGCACTTTTGCGGAACTCGCCGTACAGTCATTCCCAACCACTTAGTTGCAAATCGAAGGAGCCCCCATGACGAACGTCGTCACCCCGCCCTCGGTCCACGTGCGCGCACTCGCCACCTGGATCACGATCTTCCCGCTCGTCGCCATCGGCATGACCGTTATGGCCGGCTTCGCGGGGGAGTGGCACCCCGTGCTGCGCGCCCTCGTGCTGACCGCGATCGTCGTGCCGCTCGCCGTGTACCTGATCGTGCCGCGGCTGCTCGGTGCGTACGTGCGATACCGCGCTCGGCGGAGTTGAGGCCGGGTGCCCTCGCACTGGGGGTCGTTGCGCTTGTCCCGACCGGCCTAGGGTGGCTGCACCCCCGATCGCCCACCTCGCCCATCGGAGAAGCAATGAAGCTCAGCAAACGAACCCTGGCACTAGGAATCGCC
>Ga0247807_10002044_pt1 | contig 11351 bp, 13 predicted proteins | sample UWRJL074202C1_FD_179931 | JGI IMG/M metagenome (GOLD analysis project Ga0247807, IMG submission 179931) | Plant litter microbial communities from Arlington Agricultural Research Station in Wisconsin, United States - UWRJ-L074-202C-1 | ecosystem: Environmental > Terrestrial > Plant litter >...
CATATGTTTTTTTGTTTATTTTTTATATTATATTACTTTAATAATGCATAGTAATTATAACATATAACTATCTAAAGAAAGAAAGCTTGTCCATTGCAACCACGTGCTCGAAGTCCAATACGTCTCGTATCAGCTTGTCTCCGATTGAATGACGATATTTGAAATCGGTTTGATCAAGAGCGGAATAGGTAAGCTCTTTTCCAATACTGTATTCTAGTTCTGAAAGAATAATGTCCACGTTGTCCGGAATTTTCTCAAATACCAAAAGTAGATCAAGGTTTGAATTGGTAAATTTTGCTGATGTAAAGAACCCTGACAACACGACCACCTTAAGTCTGTTAAGTCGGTTTAGTTTTTCAAGAATCTTATCAACTGATCGTGGTACAACTGATAGTATCATCTCGGTAGTCTCTGTCGTAAGAGGAAAGCTTTTATTTGTTTTATAGAAAATCGTTTTATCTCGTTTGAATGCCTTAACGATTCCAAGTCTCATAAGATCACGGAGTTCGAGTAGGAGCGTATCGTGTTTGATTTTACTCAATCTGATCAGGTCTTTCAACATGAAGTCTTTAGAATTGTTCAACAAAAATACTTTCCATAATTTGGCTTTGTTTACACCGCCTAGAAAATTTTCTAATACTTGCGCATCAGTCATATCCTTTGAGTCGATAATGATTTCTTTTGGTCGAACAATAACAGGAGCTTTTGGACGAGGCTTAGGTTTCGGTGTTGAGACAGGTTTTTTAGCGATTACCTTCTTAACTGCTTTTTTTACTGGCTTTTTGATAGCTTTTTTAACTGGTTTTTTGACTGTGTTTTTCTTTACGGGTTTTTTCTTATTCATGCCTATTAATATATCACGTTTTGGCAAATACAAGGCAAACAAAAAAACCATATAATATATACGGTTTCTCTGTCAAAAGTCTTAAAATTGGACTAAATGTGGAATTATTTCAATTCTACAGTTCCTCCAGCTTCTTCGATTTGTTTTTTCAATGCGTCTGCATCTTCTTTTTTCATACCAGCTTTGATAACTGCTGGGGCTCCATCAACCAAGTCTTTAGCCTCTTTAAGACCTAGACCTAGTACTTCTTTGATAACCTTGATAACTGAGATCTTGTTGGCACCTCCGTCTTTTAGGTTAACGTCGAATGATGTTTTCTCATCTGCTGCTGCGGCACCTCCGGCTGGAGCTGCTACTGCTACTGCTGATGCTGAAACACCGAATTTCTTTTCTAGGAATTTCACTAGTTCGTGTAGTTCTAGAACAGACATTTTTTCGATAGCTTCTACTACTGTTTTAAATTGAGCTGGAGTGGCAACAACCTCTTCTGTTGTAGCTTCTACTGCTGCTGTGTTTGTTTCATCCATAATTTTGTTTTAATGTAATTATTATTTAATAAATATAGTTGATTGTCTTATTCTCCTTTTTTCGCAATAGCGTCAAGGGCAAGTACAAATCGTTGTATAGGTGAATTGATAAGTTGAACGAATTGAGCTTGTAATGTCTTGAAATCTGGAATAGAAGCGATTGACATCATTTCTTCCTTTGACTTGAATTCATTATCAAATATACCTCCTACGATTGTAAGTCTATCCTTGAACTTTTTAGTAAAGTCTAGAACTTCTCTCGCTGGGGCAAGCAAGTCATCTCCATATACCAAAGCGATTTCTCCATCAAGAGATGGCATATCACCTTTAATACCTAGATCAGCCAATGCTCTTTTGATCAATGTTTTTTTAGCAACTCGATATCCAACATCTGCTTTTCTAAGTGAGTTTCTAACTTCACCTGTCTCAACAACATTAAGTTTGTGAAAATTCACAAACACCAATGATCCTGATTTTTGAGCGATATCAGATACGTTTGATACAACTTCAACTTTTTTGTTTTTTGAAATTGCCATATATTGATTTATATTAAGTTTCTGTTTTTAATTAGGTCTGGCATTTGACTGCCGGAATCTACACAGGATTTATGGTTTAGCTTGCGCTTGGACCACCTATGGTATTCGAGACCACGTTGATACATTAACATTAATTTACAGCTTTAGCAATAAGAAGTTCAGATAGACATAATCCTCTTTCAGCTTGGAATAGCGGGCTTTTAGCAATGCACTGTAGGATACACTACTTATAGAATCAATTGAATCAGCCACCCTTTTACGCAGTGTTTCAAGATATTTGGGATCCTTATTTTGTCCATACAGCTGAACTCGCCTGGTATATCGGTCTTTCAAATATGCCTCAATAGATGATGATTTGATCAAAGTTATGATTTGATCAACCGCCTCGTTTACAGAAAGCTTAATTTTGAGACGCTCAGATTCCAGCTCGATCATCTGTCCGGTCATTGGCAATGAGGCATTTAAGGTATTGTGCCCATTATCAGATTCAAACCGCATGACGGTATCTTTGAATACTTCAATATTTTTATATTCAGATTCCAATATTTCGCCATCCATGCTTTCAATAATACGTATATCAATAGTATTGTTAGTTTTTGGCTTTATAGAAAAATGTTCCATGGCATCGGTATAAAGATACTGTATGCCGTTATCAAATTCCTCAAAGCGATTACTATTGAGTTTTTCATACGCTTCGCGGAAATCACCGGTAGTGTACGCACTGAATTTGTCAAAATACAACTCGTTGTTAGTATTGTCTTTTATTCTGCTCATACCGACAGTCAATTCCATGTCGAGAGGCGTCAGGAATTCGGTTAATTTATTATTTGGATTGCTCGGGCTAATTTTTAATAATTTATAACTGTTATTTTTTATGATTTTATAATAATCGAGTCCAACAAGAGGAATATTCGGATCAGGCGGATTAACAATTCCATGAATATATGCAATCACCTTTTCATGATTCATGAGATTAGTATGGCCGTATGAGCTATCTTTTAAATCTACACTGAATACTATTCCCTTTCGTGCCGAATATAAATCCTGCACAACACCATCACCATTCTTGTAATACATTGGTATTATCTTAAATATGTTTTTATCATCAAGGCGAATATCGGATACGGTATTTAGCCCAGTTCCGAGAATTTGATAGGTGCTTATATTTTTTGAGTATACAAGATTGTCTAATTGGTTATGAAGGTCTTTTGATTTTTGGAGCAAGTCGGGATTAATTCGGGAATAATTTCGTATCACCGTTTCGTGCAGCAATTTGTCAGCGATGGTGTGACTCTCATAATATTTTTCTGATGGCAAAAGTGTATACGCTGTTGGCATATTTTTCGCCAGCTCTCGTGCAATAGAGGATCTCATGATTAATCCACCTGCTAACGATTGATTGTGCCCAAATACCAAGGCGGTTATCGCTTGAGTCGTTCCGTATTCAGGCATGGCAACAAAGATAATTTTATCGATCGAGTCTTCGAGACCCAATCGTCGCAACTCCAATATAAGCTGTTTGGCAACCAACCCACCATTGCTATGAGTTATAATGGTTACTTTTTTGGTCTTAGAACTTTTCTGCAAATCTTTCACCACCTGCACCAGATCAATATTTTTATCTTTGAACGTTACGCCATTGTTTAAAATATAGTCAGGTGACATGCGCCAGTCGTACGGCATTGCATTGTAATCCTGTATAATCCCCTGCTTTTTTATTCTATGTAAATATTCAACAAAGTCCTTGTATATATCCTTGTCAACTTTCGGGAGACCTCCAAGGATATTAGTCTTAACAATAATTTCCTTTGTAAAAATATTAAGTATGCTTTTACCTAGTCCATCTAAGTACAATTTTTTAACATCGGCATTCTTATTTGGTTCCCATAATTGGTTTTCGGTAACACCCGAAAGGTATAGGCGACTGCCCATGACTCCAGGTAGGAACAATATATTCGAGCAACATTCATCGCGTTTTTTAACATTTTTGGTTTTAGAAAATTTCTCAACGACAAAAGGCCCAGCCAATATATTTTTCTCAATAGAGGGTGCATTCTCCTTAAATGAATAAATTACGGATGAATCTTTTTCAAAATAGTTATTCTCAATATTAATATTTTCGAGAAACGATTCAATAGCTATCTTATTATTTTCAAAATCATTATAATTTACGGTCGTTGAACCTGATGAATGAAGAAGTAAAACCTGATTATTGTTTATAAATTCAGTATTGTTAATTTTAACAACATTCGCATCATATACATTAAAGACTGTCCCTTTATGATTCTCTATACGGGAATCAGAAACTGATAGGTTAGAATTTTGATATAGTGAAATAAAATCTGTATCGCCAGAATGATCGCTTTGTAATCCCGTAACGATAAAGCTGCTTCCAAACAGTTCTATAAATTTCGAACTTTGAATGGTAATGTTATTTCCCTCGATCAACGAACCAAAAGAGCTAATCGCATACGAATTGGTTTGATTTTCAATAGAAGCATCCCTCACCTTAACCATACTTTTGTTGTAGGCATTGATAGATCCATTTTTAATAATTATTTTTGCATCAGTAATATCTAAAGTAGATGAAGAAAAAGTTACAGGACCCTCTATAACATATGGACTTCCTGCCTTATTCCACATAACCGATGTATTGGAATAATAACCCCCATTAATAATGGTATCGGCTGACACTTGAGTTGTGAATGTAAGAATGATTAAAAGTATTTTTTTCATTACTCCAATTGTACGAATCGGAGGTAAAGTATTTTAAAAGAAATGATAAAGTTTAAGAAAATAAAAAAACCACCCGTAATTGGTGGTTTTTTCAGAAGGAATATTTTATTTACAAAAGCCTGTTGTGATAACGTAGGCCGAAGCTTTCGTTGAAGAAGCAACAGAGTTTCCCCCTCCATCAACACAGGCCCATCCTACTGATCCTGATGCCAATTTTGCATTAACAGCCCATCCTGTTGAAGATGCCGTACAAGTAACATTACCGGATGCTGATCCCGCTTTCGCAATCAAGTCCGTAGTCAAGGTCTTTAGGCCACCAGTTGTAGTGTCGTTAAAAATACCTGTTGTACAAGTAGTTGCAGTGACACCATAGGTACCATTATGGGAATAGTACAACTCAGCTTGAGCTCTCATGTTTGAAAGCGTCGAAGTGATGGCCGCGTCGGTACCTTTGGATCGGGCCGATGACAGCGATGCCAATACTATGCTCGATAGTATTCCGATGATCGCGATAACGACCAGTAATTCTATTAAAGTAAATCCTTTTTGTAATGTTTTCATAGGTGCAATTTTAATTTTTAAATTAATTAAATAATAATAATTATATTATACTTGAATGCAAAACAAAAAACCACCTTTCGGCGGTTTTTTATGAATGCTGAATTATAGAAATGGATTAGTTACACACACCTGTTGAAATTGTATACACAGCTGCCTTAGTTGAAGAAGAAACTGAGTTACCTGTACTATCTACACAAGCCCATCCTACTGATCCTGATGCCAACTTTGCTGTTACAGCCCAAGCTGTTGTTGATGCAGAACATTGTACGTTAGCCGTACCTGCTTTAGCCTGTAGGTCGTCTGTCAATGTTTTCAAACCTCCAGTTGTAGCATCGTTAAAGATACCACTATCACATGAAGATGCAGATTGCGTAAGAACCGTAGCGTTATATTGACTATTGTTTGAATAGTACAACTCAGCTTGAGCTCTCATGTTTGAAAGAGTTGATGTGATTGCTGCGTCAGAACCTTTTGATCTCGCAGATGACAATGAAGCCAATACGATACTTGAAAGAATTCCGATGATCGCGATAACCACCAATAGCTCTATAAGCGTAAATCCTTTTTGTAATGTTTTCATATATTTAAATTTAAATTTTATTGTTTTTATTAATTAGTAAACAAATTAGCTAATCGATTTCTTTTATTTTTTACTAGAAATAAAAGATAAGTATATTATACATCAATTAAAATTTAATATGCAAATTTGTTCATAACTATTTTCTACTCGCGAACAATGCTGAGTGCCAAACCACCCAACTCTCTCGCCAACACTCTCATGTATGTTCCGCTTTTGCATGTAACTTTTAGAGTTAAAACTTGATATTCGTTTATATTATTTTTAAAAAAATTATTCCAGCCTTCACCTATCTCAGCTAATCTAAATTCACCTTTCATTTCGCATTGCTCTAATTTATTAACGATAATACGTTGCAATTCTGACGACAAAAGTGTTTTCATTCCTAAATTTTCAATACCATAGATACATCCTTCTTGTTTTTTATGAATTACCGATTCGCCTTTCAAAACTTTTTTAATATGTGGTGATGAGTAGGTTGGGTAGTCATATATAAAAGGACCGACATACCCTTCCAAAACCTTTTCATCAAAAATGAAATCTTCATTAATAGAAGTAGTCAAACCTAAAATATCATCCGTATCAGTTTTCACCCCGAATAAAACTTCAACCATATATTCCTTGTCCTGCGCCATGAGTCTTTTTTTCTCTTCCATATCCCCGCTCCATAGCAAATGAATATTCCCCTCTGCCATCGGATCCAATCTTCCTGCAAAAGTTAATCTTCTTCCATCTTCTTCCGAAAGAAATGGACGCACCTCTTCAAGAACTTGGAGTGGCGTAAACCCAAGCTTCTTATATATCAAAATACAGGTCTCTGTTATGATCCTGTATTTTGTATATGTGTAACCCGAATCGGGTATCTGATTATTCTGATGCTTTTTCAATTTCTGCTACTTTCTCCATATCGATATCTTCTGGAGTTTCATCTAGTAAATCGTTATCTGGTGCAGCAACCTCTTTCTTAGGTGCTCTGACCATTTGCATTTTAAGACGTTTGTTAATCTCTTTAACCGCTTTGTCTCTAATGTAATATAGTTTTGCTCTTCTTACTTTAGATCTCTTTACCAATTCGATCTTGTCGATCATTGGAGAGTATAGAGGGAAAATTCTTTCTACTCCATATCCGTTAGCTGATTTTCTAACTGTTAATGTAGCGCCGGCTTCTGTTCCGTGCTTACGTGCCAAGATCATTCCTTCGAAGATCTGAGTACGAGTTTTACCTTTTTCTTGAATCTTCTGATGTACTTTAATAGTATCACCTGTTCTTAAATCAAGTGTTTTTCTTGTTGTTTTATCTAATGTCGATAATGTTATAGCCATAATAGACTAATTATTAACATATTTGTCTTATTAAATCAAGCATATCGGGCGCCAATGGCGCCTCAAATGATCTTTCCTGATTTTCCCTGTCAATAAAGGTTATTTTAAAGGCATGAAGTGCCTGTCTTGTAAGGCCTAGATTGTCGGTATGCTTTGGCATGTACAATTTGTCAGCTAAGAGACCGTGGTTTAAGTGCTTCATATGCACCCTAATCTGGTGCGTACGGCCTGTTTTTGGGCTTACTGATATATATGCATATTTTACCCCTTTCTTTTCGAACTGGTTCAATACCTCAAAGAATGTAACGGCTTCACGAAGTTCTCCTCGGGCAAAGCGACCGCACACATATTTTCTAAAATCAGACTGACTTCGACCAATAGGCTCCTGAATACAGCCTTTGGGTGATTTGAAGTGACCAAACACGATTGCCCGGTATTCCTTCTGTATTTTATGATTTTTGAATTGTTCCTTTATATAAGTGTAAAACTCCTGATTGCGAGCAATAATCATGACCCCTGAAGTCTCAAGATCTAAACGGTGCACTATTCCATATCGTTGGAATTTATCATCCTGCTCCCCTACGTCTTTGGTTTCTGGATACAATTTCAAAATCTGAGCGGCGACAGAATCCATCTCTTCTTTTTTTCGTCCATCACTATGCGTAATAAGGCCGGCCGGCTTATTGATGATGACAAAGTCTTGTTCTTCGTGGATGATTTCTATCATGTTTGTCATAGTAGCACACCTCGTAATATTTTCTATTCGATATACGTATATAGTGGCAAGGGAAACCTTCATTATAAATTAAACATACATAACAACCTCATGACAATTAAAGAATTTTCACATAAACATAGCCTTGTATTTTTCTGGGCGACAATAGTATTGGCAGCGTTGCTGATATGTTCAAGCATAGGACGGATGCATGGATATCGTGGTGACATGATGAGGGGCGGCTATGAAAGAGATGGAAGAATGATGGAGAGACAAGATAACAGAGGCGGCAATATGCAAGGTGGTCAACAAAGACAGATGATGGATCCAAACAATCCAAATCAACCTTTGATAAATGATACACCTAATGCAGCTGGTACGGTTGAGACTGGCGCCCAAGCTGATCCAAACGTTCCACTTGAAGCACAATAAAAGAAAAGCTAATCGATTTCTTTAGATACGAAAAAACAAAAAACCGCCTTTGAATCTTTAGGTGGTTTTTTGTTTAGCAAATTTTTTAGCCGAAGGTAAACGTAAATGCCTTAAGTCCAGCTTTAGGAATTTTAATCTTCAAAATATGTTTACCATACTCTTCGCCTTCAATAAGAGTATATAGGGTTTCGTCTTTAATCATTATCTTTTTTACAAATACGTCATCTTTATATATCTCAACCTCAACGCCTTTATCTGACCCTGCCGCCATATACACATCTTTAGAATCATACTTAAACGTAATCATTCCCTCTTCAAGATTCTCGGCATATTCCGGAGTTATGTTCCATTGGCCGTTTAGGTATAACTTATTCTCTGCCAAATTATCTACGGGATAAAACACTTGTTTACCTGATATGCCTTTATTGCCGATTCCAAGATATTCATTTCGATCCGATCCAAAATATATTTCCGGGCTATTTACCTTTCCTTTACTTTCACTTTTTTCATCAACTGTCTTTGTAGATATATCCAAATCTAGTCCGAGCCTTTGTTCTCTTTCTTTAAGCGCGTACTGGATAACCTTTTCAGTTTGTTCATATTCTCCTTCGCCAATATGGTCATAGATAATATATCCGTCCATATCTACAATATATTTTCTTGGCCAATACTGATTTCCTAACGCATTCCAAGTTTGATATTCATTATCCAAAATCACGGGATATTTAATTTTAAATCCATCTACTGCCTTCTCAACATTCACCTGAACTTTTTCAAAGGCGAATTCTGGTGTGTGGATCCCAACCACTTCAAATCCTTTCGCATTATATTTGTCATACCATTCATTTATATATGGAATGGTTCGCTTACAGTTTATACAGCTGTATGTCCAAATATCAACAAGCACCACTTTGCCTTTCATTTCGTCTAGAGTTATTTTTTGGCCATTTGTATTTATATAGCCATCTGGTGATACGAGTTCGGTTATTTTTTTATATTTCTGTTCTTTCTCCTCAAGAGTTAAAAATGTTCCCGACATGATATCTGTGTTAACCATTTCAGCCTTTTCTCCTAATAATTTTTGTTCTATTTTTGTTACATCAAAAAAACCATTATCAAGAATCGTGGTTTGAAGCTTTTTATCAAAGCCGGTAAATATTGCGATTGCAACAAGTATGAATAATATTCCAAGCCCTTTCTTAAACCAGCCGTCTGGATTTGAAACAAGTCCAAGCTTATCGACTATTCTCTGCCCGATTGATGCAACCAGGAATAATGACAGGCATAGTCCGAACGCATATGACAATAAATATATGAATCCGAGAAATGGGCTTACCGGTAACACCGTTGCCAAGATAATAAAATAGGTTGGACTGCAAGTTGAAAATACCGGACCTAAAGACGCGCCAACAATAACATCTCCCCAGAAACTTTTCTTTTGATTGCCTTTCCCCAAAGCCTTGTTGGACTTGATACTGAGTTTGGCGATAAATTTATTTTCCCAAAGAGATGGAAACAATGTAATCAATCCTAGTATCAAAATAATGCAGCCGGAAACAATTTTTAATGCGCTTTCCGGAATATTAACAAACAACGTACTGACCTTAAGCAAAAAGGTAAATGCAATAACCGAAATACCCAAAGATAAAATAATAGTCAGGGTCTTCTTCTTATTAGCTTCTTTACCCGCAACGGATCCGCCAAGAATCACCGGAAGAACCGGCAATACGCATGGCGCTAATATGGTTAATATTCCAGCAATAAATGAAACGATAAGTAATAACATGTATATAGTATAGCAGAATTTAAAAATACTTAACAAGCTTAAGTTTATTAACTATTGAGAACACTGTGTATTTTCAGTATCATATATACATGAAATACGTCGCCCTACTCCGAGGAATAAATGTTGGGGGAAATGCCAAGGTTGAAATGAAAAAGCTGAAAGCATCTTTTGAATCTCTGGGTTTTTCTAATGTATCGAGTTACATCAATTCAGGGAATATTATTTTTGAAACGAAACTTACAGATGAAAATAAAATAGTAAAAAATATTGAACACACAATTAAGAAGGACTTCGGACTTGATATACGGGTCATCATTCGCGATTCTGAAAACATTAAAAAGATAAACAAACTAATTCCAAAAGATTGGGTCAGAAATACTGAGATGAAAACTGACGTCATGTTTCTGTGGAATAAAATCGACAGCAAAGATATCTTAAAAGACCTAAACATAAGCAAGGATCTTGAAAATGTAAAATATGTTCCCGGCGCCATTGTCTGGAATATATCAATAGCTAACTACGGAAAAAGTAAAATACCGAAAATCATTATGGGAAAAATATACAAATTGATGACAATCCGAAATATAAATACCGTTCGTAAATTGAATGACCTGATGTCCCTATAAATACTTCTCACCAAAATCAGACAATGCACCAACTATTTTTTTCAAGCCCTTCCCCTTCACGGTTAGCGAATATTCCACATGCGGCGGCTTTTGCTTAAACTCAACACGAAGCACTAATTTGCTTTCCTCAAGTTTTTTTAATTTCTCCGTCAGAGTTCTTGTGCTTACCCCACCTAATGATTCATGTAACTCTCCAAATCTCTTTGATCCACCGAGCAGTTCACGCACAATAATAAGCGTAACGGAATCACCCACCAAGTCAGACGCCTTGGCTATTGGGCAATTGGTACACATATTTTTCTTTTGCGCTTTCGTTCTAAACATATATAAAAGTTAGCATGTTTTTAATTACTTTACAAATGAAAGTATAAGGTATACAATTGACGCATTACAAACATAATTACAATAAAAAAACATATGACAAAAATTATAGATGCCTTGAACTGGAGATATGCAACAAAAGCATACGATGCGACAAAAAAATTATCAGATGACCAAGTTTCAACGCTGCTTGAAGCGATCAGACTTTCCCCTTCTTCATTCGGACTACCTGTATACAAAGTAATTCACGTGAAAGATGCCGAGACTCGAGAAAAATTAAAAGCAGTAGCTTGGGGACAACCTCAAGTTACCGATGCATCTGATCTTTTTGTATTTGCTGCAAAAACAAATATCGGCGAGGCTGATG
>Ga0247807_10002047_pt1 | contig 11342 bp, 8 predicted proteins | sample UWRJL074202C1_FD_179931 | JGI IMG/M metagenome (GOLD analysis project Ga0247807, IMG submission 179931) | Plant litter microbial communities from Arlington Agricultural Research Station in Wisconsin, United States - UWRJ-L074-202C-1 | ecosystem: Environmental > Terrestrial > Plant litter >...
GCGCCCACCATGAGCTTCCCGGTGGCGGGCACCCTCATGGTGGAGCCCACCGAGAGCGAAGACCTCGGCGAGATCGACCGGTTCATCGAGGCCATGATCGGCATCAAGGCCGAGGCGGATGCCGTGGCCGCCGGCACGTGGCCGGCCGATGACAACCCGTTGCACAACGCCCCGCACACCGCCCAGAGCGTGATCGAGGGGGAGTGGACGCACCCTTACGACCGCGAGACGGCGGTCTACCCGGTGCGCACCCTCATCCGCAACAAGTACTGGGCCCCGGTGCGCCGCATCGACAACGCCTACGGCGACCGCAACCTGGTCTGCGCGTGCCCGCCGCCCGAGGCCTTCGAGTAAAACTGGTTATCGCTCGCGACCACTCGTTGGTCGAGCTTGTCGAGACTAGGTAACGAGGTCTCGACAAGCTCGACCAGCGGAGCGGACTAGGAGGTGGGGGTGAGCAGGGCGGGCCACCAGAGGACCGCCAACGGGTAGCCCACGAAGGAGGCGATGTCGAGCACCCAGTGCGCGATCACCAGCGGCATCACCCGGCCCCAGCGCAGGTAACACCAACCGAACACCACGCCCATCAGGGCATTGCCGACGAACGGGCCGATGCCCTGGTACAGGTGGTAGCTGCCGCGCAGCAGCGCCGCCGAGACGATGATCGCCCAGGCATTCCAGCCGAGCTCCTTCAGCCGGGTGAACAGGTAGCCCACCACGATGAGTTCCTCGCTCAGTGCACTACGAAGTGCGGAGAACACCAGGATCGGGATCGTCCACCAGAACGTGTCCAGCGGTGACGGCACCACCGCCACCGTGAAACCCAGCGCCCGGCCGGCCAGATAGAGGCCGAGCCCCGGGATGCCGATGAGCAGCAGCAGTCCGCCGCCGCGCAGCAGGTCCCGGCGCGGCTGGGTGAAGTCCACGCCCAGTCGCCGGAAGGCGCTCTCGCCCGGTTGCCAGAGCAGGTAGAGCACCAGGGCGACCGGGAACAGACCGAAGACGATACCGAGGAACTGGTACGTGAAGTCGAGCCACTCGCGGGTCGACTGCGACCCGTTGATCGTGGCCGACTGGTCGGCCAGGGCGACCTCGGCGGTCAGCCTGGCGATGATGGAGACGATCGAGTAGACCGCGGAGGCGCCGAGGGAGAGCCCCAGCACGATGGCGATCTCCCAACGCAGCCGCACCCGGGACCCGGCGGGGATGCTCATGCCGCGCCCGGCATCCGGCACGCCGGGGTGCCGCCGGGCAGACGGTACCGGTAGCGGGCCACCAGCCGATATCCGGCCGCCGCGGCCCACGACCACGGCGGCACTGTGCCCAGCCAGCCGAGCAGTCGAAGTGCAGGAATCGGTTGCCCACGCAACAAAGCGGCAACCGCGCCGGCGCCGCCGTACCGTCGGCCGCCCGAGACGAACCAGACCTTGGACCTGGCCTCCGCCTCGGTGAGGCCGAACGCGGGGAGGTCTGCCCACTGGAACGGCAAGGTGGCGGGCACCTTGGGCAACGTGCGCTCCAGCCACCGCACGGCGGTGGTGCAGAAGCCGCAATCGCCGTCGAAGATGAGGGTGGCGGGCCGTTCGGCCGGGGAGTTCGACATCCCTCTATCTTGCGCCCTGAGCGTTCTCACCCGCACGTCCTCACCTGAAACCGCTCCCATGAAACCGCTTGCACACTACGTCGGGACCAAAGTCCCAAGCATCGTGAGAGATCCTCGTAGGATTCGCAGATAAAGCCGACAATCCACACGACGGCGCAAGAATCGTGCGTCTATTGTTTCTGCTCGGTAACGTTTACCGCCACGTTTTGCACCCGGGGCGAGACCTACCTAGGGTTTTGATAACTAGAGCGCCGCTATGGTCACGAACCAGTGCGGCGCCAACCCTTTGCACAGGAGGAATTTTGAAGAGATCCCGCATGGGCCTGAGCGCCCTCGCGTTCATTTCGGTCAGCGCCCTGGCGCTTGCCGGTTGCGCGTCGTCGAGCGAGCCGGAAGCGCCCGCCGCCGACTCGTCCGCTGTCGTCAGCACCAACGGCAGCGAGCCGCAGAACCCGCTGATCCCGACCAACACCACCGAAACCGGTGGCGGCAAGATCCTGACCTCCATCTTCGCTGGACTGGTGTCTTACAAGGCCGACGGTTCCATCGAGAACGAGGTCGCCAAGTCGATCGAGTCCGATGACGGAATCAGCTGGACGGTCACGCTGAACGACGGCTGGACCTTCACCAACGGTGAGGCCGTCACCGCGTCCTCCTTCGTGGACGCCTGGCAGTTCGGCGCCCTGCTGAGCAACGCTCAGAGCTCTTCCACCTTCTTCAGCAACTTCGCAGGCTACAACGGAACCGCTGACGCGCCGCTGACCGGCCTCAACGTCGTCGACGACACCACCTTCACGGTCGAACTCACCTCCGCCGAGGCCGACTTCCCGACCCGACTCGGCTACACGGCTTACATGCCGCTGCCGACCGTCGCCTACGAAGACCTCGCCGCGTTCGGAGAGAACCCCGTCGGCAACGGCCCCTACATGCTCGCCGAGGAAGGCGCCTGGGTTCACGACGAGGGCATCGAGCTCGCGACCAACCCCGACTACGAGGGTGTCCGCACCCCCGCCAACGGCGGCCTCGAGATCAAGTTCTACTCGACCCTCGACGCCGCATACGCCGACGTTCAGGGCGGAAACCTTGACGTTCTCGACGCACTGCCCGACTCTGCCTTCGAGACCTACGAGACAGAATTCGGCGACCGCTCGGTGAACCAGCCGGCCGCGATTTACCAGGGCTTCAACATCCCCCAGTACCTGGAGCACTTCCAGGGCGAAGAGGGCCAGCTCCGTCGTGCGGCGATCTCCATGGCGATCAACCGCGAGGAGATCACCGACGTGATTTTCCAGGGCACCCGCACTCCGGCAACCGACTTCACGTCGCCCGTCATCGGCGGATACTCCGACAGCCTCAAGGGTGCCGACGTCCTCGAGTACAACCCTGACGAAGCAGTGAAGCTGTGGAAGGAAGCCGACGCGATCGCCCCCTACGGCGACACGACTTTCGACATCGCCTACAACTCTGACGGCGGCCACCAGGCCTGGGTCGAAGCTGTGACGAACAGCATCGCCAACACCCTGGGCATCAAGGCAACCGGCAAGGCGTACCCCACCTTCCAGGCAGCCCTCGATGACCGTGAGAAGCAGGCTCTTACCGGCGGTACCCGCGCCGGATGGCAGGCCGACTACCCGTCGCTGTACAACTTCCTGCAGCCGCAGTACACCACCGGCGCCAGCTCGAACTACGAGGGCTACAGCAGTCCCGAGTTCGAAGCTCTCCTCGCAGAGGGCTCGACCGCAGCGACCGTTGACGACGCCATCGCGAAGTACCAGGAAGCTCAGGAGCTGCTCCTGGTCGACCTGCCCGCCACCCCGCTGTGGTACGCGAATGTCAACGGAGTGTGGGCTGACACCGTTGAGAACGTCACCTTCGGCTGGGACTCCGTCCCGCTGTACAGCGAGATCACCAAGGGATAATTTCCTCTGATCAACCGCAGTGCAATGTCCGGGGCGTCAAGCCCCGGACATTGCACTGACTAGACTCATCCAGTGATTGCGATCCTCATGCACAAAAGACTCACGGAGCTCACCTGATGCTGTGGTACACAGGCAGGCGCGTCCTCCAAATGATCCCCGTCTTCTTCGGGGCGACATTCCTGATCTATTTCATGGTCTTCTCATTGCCCGGCGACCCCATCGCCGCGCTTTACGGTGACCGGCAACCGTCTGCGGCGGTCATCGAACAGGTGAGGGCGCAGTACAACCTCGACAAGCCGTTCATCGTGCAGTACTTCCTGTACATCACCAACTTCTTCCAGGGCGACCTGGGAACCACATACTCCGGCCGCGCCGTCAGTGACGTGATGGCCTCGGCCTTCCCGATCACTTTCCGCCTGGCCATGCTCGCTCTGGTCTTCGAGGCCTTCGCGGGCGTCATCGTGGGCCTGGTCGCCGGACTTCGCAAGGGCAAGCTGTTCGACGCGAGCGCCCTCGTCGTGAGCCTGCTCCTGATCAGTGTTCCCACCTTCGTGCTCGGATTCGTGTTCCGGCTGGTGTTCGGCGTGCAACTCGGCTGGTTCCGCACCACCGTGAGCGGCGACGCCCCGATCGGCGAGCTCATCATGCCGGCGCTGGTGCTGGCCAGCGTCTCCTTCGCGTACATCGTGCGGCTGACCCGCGCGAGCGTGGCCGACAACCTGAACGCCGACTTCGTGCGCACCGCAACGGCCAAGGGCCTGTCCCGCCGCCGCGTCGTCACCGTGCATGTGCTGCGCAACTCCCTGGTACCTGTCGTCACCTTCTTGGGCGTTGACCTCGGTTCGCTCATGGTCGGCGCGATCGTGACCGAGGGAATCTTCAACATCAACGGTGTTGGTGGCACGGTCTTCAAGGCGATCACCCTCGGGGAGAGCACCACTGTTGTGTCGTTCATCGCCGTCATGGTGGTAATTTTCGTGCTCGCAAACCTGCTCGTCGACCTGCTGTACGCAGCTCTGGACCCAAGGATTCGTTATGCCAAGTAAGCGTGGCCAGGCCCACTTCGTCGCCGAGCTGGAAGACACCCCGGTAGCTCCCCTCGACCGTCTCGACGAGTCCCAGAAGGCTCGTAGCACCTGGGCGGATGCCTGGGACTCGATGCGCCGACGGCCGATGTTCTGGATCTCCTCGATCTTGATCCTCATCATCGCCGTGGTCGCGATGTTCCCGACCCTGTTCACTCAGGTGGACCCGACCTCGTGTTTCCTCAAGTTCAGTAACGGCCTCCCGGAGGCCGGGCACCCGTTCGGTTTCAACCGGCAGGGCTGCGACGTCTTCTCCCGCACCATCCACGGCACCCAGGCATCGGTGACAGTGGGCCTGCTGGCCACGGCACTCGTCACCCTGATCGGTGTTGTCATCGGATCGCTCGCGGGCTACTACGGCGGTTGGCTCGACGCGTTCGTCTCCCGCATCGGCGACATCTTCTTCGCCATCCCCACGGTCCTCGGCGCCATCGTGCTGATGTCGGTGCTGCCGGCCGCGACGCCGACCTCGGTGGCCTTCGTGCTCTCAATTTTCGCGTGGCCCCAGATCGCGCGCATCATGCGCGGTGCGGTTCTGTCGGCGACGAACTCCGACTACGTGATGGCCTCAACAGCCCTGGGTGTCTCGAAGTTCCGGATTCTCCTGCGCCACGTGATCCCCAATGCGATCGCACCCGTCATCGTCATCGCGACGGTATCGCTCGGCACGTTCATCGTTGCGGAGGCAACGCTGTCGTTCCTGGGCGTGGGACTGCCCACCAGCGTCATGTCGTGGGGTAACGACATCGGCCAGGCACAGACCTCCCTCGTCACCAGCCCGCAGGTGCTTTTGTACCCGGCGGCCGCCCTCTCCATCACGGTTCTCGCGTTCCTGATGCTCGGCGATATTCTGCGCGATGCGCTCGACCCGAAGGCGAGGGCCCTTCGATGAGCCTGGTACTGACCGAAAACACCGCAGACGAATTCCAGGGTGCCGAGCAGCCCTTGCTGCAGATCCGCGACCTCGAGGTCGGTTTTCAGACTCAGCGCGGACTCGTCCCCGCCGTGCGCGGAGTGGACCTCACCCTTTACTCCGGCCAGACGCTCGCGATCGTCGGGGAGTCCGGCTCCGGTAAGACCACTACGGCGCAGGCGATCATCGACCTGCTCCCTGGCGCAGGCAAGGTCACCTCCGGCCAGATCCTGTTCGAGGGTCGCGACCTCACCAAGCTCAGCGCCAAGGACATCCAGGCGGTGCGAGGAAACCTGATCGGCTACGTGCCCCAGGACCCGATGTCCAACCTCAACCCGGTGTGGAACATCGGGTTCCAGGTTGAGGAGGCCATCAAGGCCAACGGCCTCGCCCAGGGCAAGGAGGCGCGCGCCCGCACCATCCAGGTGTTGCAGGAAGCCGGCCTCAGCGACGCTGCGGACCGCCTCAAGCAGTACCCGCACCAGTTCTCCGGTGGTATGCGGCAGCGTGTTCTGATCGGCATCGGGCTCTCCGCCCGACCCAAGCTGCTCATCGCCGACGAGCCCACCAGCGCGCTCGACGTCACCGTGCAACGCCAGATCCTCGACCACCTGGGCACCCTCACCCGCGACTACGGCACCAGCGTGCTGTTCATCACGCACGACCTCGGCCTCGCCGCGGAGCGTGCTGAGCAGCTCGTGGTGATGTACAAGGGCAAGGTCGTCGAGTCCGGCCCGTCGCAGGAGATCCTGGCGAACCCGCAGCACCCGTACACCCAGCGCCTCGTGTCTGCGGCGCCGAGCCTGGCATCCCGGCGCATCCAGTCGGCCAAGCACGCCAGCGCCGGAGACGCCGTGATCTTCGGTGAGGGATCGCTCGACGACACGCTCGTCGCCCGCGCCGCCGACCGTGAGAACGCCGCACCGGCCCAGGACCTCATCTCGGTGCAGGACATCTCCAAGGTGTACCGGATCCGCAAGAAGGGTCTGCGCACGGACGAGCTTCGTGCCGTCGACGGCGTCAGCTTCGGCATCCAAAAGGGCACCACCACGGCGCTGGTCGGCGAGTCCGGCTCCGGCAAGTCCACCGTCGCCAAGCTCATCCTGCAGCTGGAGAGCATCACCACCGGCGCAATCGAATTCGACGGCCAGGATGTCGCCGGGCTCAAGGGCAAGGAACTGCTCAAGTTCCGTCGCCGCGTGCAGCCGGTCTTCCAGGACCCGTACGGATCCCTTGACCCGCAGTACAACGTGGGCAACACCATCGCCGAGCCGCTGCTCGCGCACGGCGTCGGCACCGCCAAGGAACGCCAGGCCAGGGTCAAGGAGCTCCTCGAACAGGTTTCGCTGCCGTGGTCGAGCCGGTTCCGCTACCCGAGTGAACTCTCCGGCGGTCAGCGCCAGCGCATCGCCATCGCGCGGGCCCTCGCGCTCAAGCCCGATGTGCTCGTGCTCGACGAGGCCGTCTCGGCACTCGACGTGCTCGTGCAGGGCCAGGTGCTGAACCTGCTCACCGAGTTGCAGACCGAGCTCGGCCTGACCTACCTGTTCATCACGCACGACCTGGCCGTTGTGCGCCTCGTCGCCGACAACGTCTGCGTGATGCAGAAGGGCCGGATCGTGGAGGCCGCGTCGACGGACGACGTGTTCGACAACCCGCAGCAGGCGTACACGCAGGAACTGCTCGCCGCGATCCCCGGCGGCAACTTCCAGTTCGGCCGGTAGGCCAGAGCACGAATCGACTGCCCTCCGGCCTCGGCCGGGGGGCAGTTTGCGGTCCATCGGATGCCCCGCCCGACGCGAAGTGGGTCGAGTACGGTAGCATAGACCCTTGGGTCCGTAGTGACCCCACTCATCCACTCTTCGCCGCATGTGATTTTCCGCGGCATCCATTCTTCGTAAGGATCTATTTTTATGGCGATTGCTACCCGCAATAACCTCCGGAATGTTGCAATCGTTGCCCACGTTGACCACGGCAAGACGACCCTGGTCGACGCGATGCTCCAGCAGACGAACTCGTTCGCCGAGCACTCGCACACCGAAGAGCGCGCGATGGACTCCAACGAGCTCGAGCGCGAAAAGGGCATCACGATCCTCGCCAAGAACACGGCGATCTCGTACAAGGGCGTTCACGCCACCGACGGTCCCATCACTATCAACGTCATCGACACCCCCGGCCACGCCGACTTCGGTGGAGAGGTCGAGCGCGGCCTGTCCATGGTCGACGGTGTCGTGCTCCTCGTCGACGCATCCGAGGGCCCGCTGCCGCAGACCCGCTTCGTGCTGCGTAAGGCACTCGAGGCGCACCTGCCGGTGATCCTCCTGGTCAACAAGACCGACCGTCCCGACGCTCGTCTCGATGAGGTCGTCGAAGAGAGCCAGGACCTGCTCCTCGGCCTCGCATCCGACATGGCCGACGACGTTCCCGACCTCGACCTCGACCTGGTCCTCAACGTCCCCGTCGTCTACGCCTCCGGTCGCGCCGGTGCTGCCAGCCTGAACAAGCCTGAGAACGGCGTTCTGCCCGACAACGATGACCTCGAGCCGCTCTTCGGCGCGATCCTCGAGCACATCCCCGCTCCCGTCTACGACGACGAGCACCCGCTGCAGGCCTGGGTCACCAACCTCGACTCCTCGCCGTTCCTCGGCCGCCTCGCGCTGCTGCGCATCTTCCAGGGCACCATCAAGAAGGGCCAGACCGTGGCCTGGGTCAAGCACGATGGCAGCGTCTCCAACGTGCGCGTCACCGAGCTGATGATCACCAAGGCCCTCGACCGTTACCCGGCCGAGAGCGCCGGCCCCGGTGACATCGTCGCCGTCGCCGGATTCCCCGACATCACCATCGGTGAGACGCTCGCCGACCCCGAGGACCCGCGCCCGCTGCCGACCATCACGGTCGACGACCCCGCCATCTCGATGACCATCGGCACCAACACGTCGCCGCTCATCGGCAAGGTCAAGGGCCACAAGCTCACCGCCCGCATGGTGAAGGACCGTCTCGACAAGGAGCTCGTCGGTAACGTCTCGCTCCGTGTCATCGACATCGGCCGTCCGGACGCCTGGGAAGTCCAGGGCCGTGGCGAGCTCGCCCTCGCCATCCTGGTCGAGCAGATGCGTCGTGAGGGCTTCGAGCTCACCGTCGGCAAGCCGCAGGTAGTCGTCAAGCGCGTCGACGGCAAGATCCACGAGCCGTACGAACACCTCACCATCGACTCGCCGGAAGAGTACCTCGGCGCGATCACCCAGCTCCTCGCCGCCCGCAAGGGTCGCATGGAGAACATGGCGAACCACGGCACCGGCTGGGTCCGCATGGAATTCATCGTTCCGTCGCGCGGCCTGATCGGTTTCCGCACCGAGTTCCTCACGGACACTCGCGGTACCGGTATCGCCAACGCGATCTTCCACGGCTACGAGGCCTGGGCCGGCACGATCAACACCCGCACCAACGGCTCGATCGTCGCTGACCGCTCCGGTGTTGTCACGCCGTTCGCCATCATCGCTCTGCAGGAGCGCATGCAGTTCTTCGTCAACCCGACCGAAGAGGTCTACGAGGGCATGGTCATCGGCGAGAACTCGCGCGGCGACGACATGGACGTCAACATCACCAAGGAAAAGAAACTGACCAACATGCGTCAGTCCACGTCTGACACCTTCGAGTCGATGACGCCGTCCAAGCAGCTCACCCTCGAGCAGTGCCTGGAATTCGCCCGCGAAGACGAGTGCGTCGAGGTCACCCCCGCCGTCGTTCGTATCCGCAAGGTCGAGCTCGCCGCATCCGCTCGTCAGCGCAACGTCTCGCGTCTGAAGAAGCAGGACGCGAACTAGATCAACAGTTCCATCTGCTGCAGGCATCCTGTTCCGGTTTTCCGGCGCGGGGTGCCTGCGGTTTTTTGTCAGCCCTTCGACAATGTGTGAGGAAACCATGACCCCTGGATCAACGACGAGAACGTCACGGTTGCGGATGACCCTGGCCGTGGCGGCACTCGTGGCCGTCGCACCCGCACTCGCGGGCTGCTCCGACACCCAGGTGCAGGATGCCGTGAACGGCGCCGTGCAGGGCGCAACCGACGGCGACGTCAGCCTCGGCGGAGCGCTGCCGGACGGCTGGCCGACAGAGATCCCCGTGATCGAGGGCGAGATCAAGTTCGGTGCCGGCAACACCACCAACGGCGATCAGGGCTGGGTGGTCACCATCGCCTCCGGTGCCGCCGACCCGCTGGCCGACGCCGAGCAGAAGCTCGTCGATGCCGGCTACGTGCCCGACACCAGCTCCTCCGCCAACGTCGGCGATGTGGGAGTGGTGGCCCTGGTCAACGACACCTACGTCGTCACCATCGCCGGCACCCCGGACGGTGTGCTCTACACAGTCGCGCCCGCCTAGGCTGCCTCGTGCACGTCGGCAAATGAGGAAGAAGTGACGAGATTAGGACGGAATCGGTTGGGGTGACCTTTTTTCCGTTCGTTGTCCCCATAAACCGCCGTTGCTCTGCCGCGGAGCCACTCGGAAGTGCTCGGCGGTGGGGGAGCGAGGCGGGGAGCTAGGCGAAGAGGGGCGCGCCCACGTAGGAGCCTTTTGCCGCTCCCGGCGGCACGGCGAAGAGCGCGGAGCCGACGTGCCTGATGTACTCGTTCAGGGCGTCGTGGCGAGCCAGGTTGAGCTGCACCGCGGTGAAACTCTCCGGTGAGCGCTGGAAGCTGATGAAGAACAGCCCGGCGTCCAACCGGCCCAGGGAATCGTTGCCGTCGACGAAGTTGTAGCCGCGGCGCAGAATGCGGATGCCGTCGTTCTGGGTGGGGTGCGCCAGGCGCACGTGGGCCGCCGTGTCGATGAGCGGCTGGTCGGCGCGACCGGCGAGCTCGAAGTCGGGTTCGGTGAACTCGGTGCCGCCGGAGAGCGGGGCGCCCTCGCCCTTGTTGCGGCCGATCACGGTCTCCTGCTCGCGGAGGCTCGTGCGGTCCCAGGTCTCGATGGTCATGCGGATGCGCCGGGCCACCAGGTACGACCCGCCCGCGAGCCAGGCGGGCCCGTCCGAGCTGCCCACCCAGAGGTGTTCGGTGGCCGCGGCAGGCTCCTCGGCCTTGATGTTGGCCGTGCCGTCCTTGAACCCGAAGAGGTTGCGCGGGGTGACCTGGCTGGTGCTGGTGGACGACGTGCGGCCGAAACCGAGCTGGGACCACCGGATCGCGGCCCGGCCGAACGCGATGCGGGACAGGTTGCGGATGGCGTGCACCGCCACCTGCGGGTCGTCCGCGCAGGCCTGGATGCAGAGGTCGCCGCCACTCCTGGTCTCTTCGAGCATGTCGCCGGGGAAGTGCGGCAGGTCGACGAGGTCGGCCGGCCGACGGGCGGCCAGGCCGAAGCGGTCAACGCCCTCGGCGGTCTGGAAGAGGCTGGGCCCGAAACCGAACGTGATCGTCAGCCCGGCCGGCGGCAGGCCGAGGGCCTCGCCGGTGTCTTCGGGGGGAGCGTCGTACGGCCCGCTGACGGAGCCGTAGTCGCCGACATCCTGACCCGCGGTCATGGCCGCGGCCGCGACGGTCCAGTCCTGCAGCAGCTCGATGAGATCTGCCCGACTGGTGCCGTCGGTCACGTCGAACGCGGCAAAGTGCAGCCGGTCCTGGGCCGGGGTGACGATGCCGGCCTGGTGCTTCTGGAAGAACGGGTACACCGCACCCGCGCTGGTCTGGGCCGACGATGCGGCGACCGCCAGCGCTGCCCTGTCGCCAGCGATGCCGAGCCCGAGCCCGGCAACCCCGGCCCCCGCCAGACCGAACAGCCCCCGCCTGGACAGGCCGCGGGCTGCGGTCGGAGCAGTGCCCTCG
>Ga0247807_10002052_pt1 | contig 11337 bp, 13 predicted proteins | sample UWRJL074202C1_FD_179931 | JGI IMG/M metagenome (GOLD analysis project Ga0247807, IMG submission 179931) | Plant litter microbial communities from Arlington Agricultural Research Station in Wisconsin, United States - UWRJ-L074-202C-1 | ecosystem: Environmental > Terrestrial > Plant litter >...
ATTCCTGCTCGGCTGGCTCGGTACGATCACCAGTTCGCGCCGGGAAGACCCGACGGTGGCCGCCGAGATGGACGTGCGGTCGCTGACCGGGTACGGGGCCGAGGGCGCGACCAAGCACTGAGTCCGCACTGCCGCTGATCGACTCCATTACTGCCGCTGATCGAGTCCACCACCCAGTGCCGCTGATCGAGTACACCACTGTCGCTGATCGACTCCATTACTGCCGCTGATCGAGCTTGTCGAGATCCCTTCTACAAAAGACGTGGATTTCGACAAGCTCAATCAGCGGCGGGGTGGGTGCTCAATCAGCGGCGGGGTGGGTGCTCAATCAGCGGCGGGGGTGCTCGATCACCGCTGGGGGTGCTCAGTTAGCGCGGGGTGCTCAATCAGCGGCGGGCTTCCCGATCAGCGAACACGCTAGTCCGCAAACGCCTCCGGCGGCGGGCAGGCGCAGAACAGGTTGCGATCGCCCCAGGCCTGGTCGATGCGACGAACGCTCGGCCAGTACTTGTTGCGCACCTGGGCACTGACCGGGTAGACGGCCTTCTGGCGGGAGTAGGGGTGCTCCCACTCCCCCACGATGACCGACTCCGCAGTGTGCGGGGCATTGTGCAGGGGGTTGTCGTCTGCGGGCCACTCGCCGTTGGCGACGGCATCCGCTTCGAGCTTGATCGCGATCATCGCGTCGATGAACCGGTCGATCTCGGCGAGGTCTTCGCTCTCGGTCGGTTCGACCATGAGCGTTCCGGGAACCGGGAACGACATCGTCGGGGCGTGGAAGCCATAGTCGACGAGACGCTTGGCGACGTCGTTGTTGTCGATGCCGGTCGCTTCTTTGAGAGGACGCAGGTCGAGGATGCACTCGTGCGCAACCAGTCCGTTGTCGCCCGCGTACAGCACCGGGTAGTGATCGCGCAGGCGAACCGCGACGTAGTTTGCCGCGAGAACCGCTGCGCCGGTCGCCTGCTTGAGCCCCTCGGATCCCATCATGCGCACGTAGGCCCACGAGATCGGAAGGATGCTCGGGCTGCCATAGGGCGCCGCGCTGACGATGTTGAAGTGGTCGGGTACCTCGACATTCTCAGCAACCGATCCGGGGCCGCGACCGACGATCGTGTCGCGCTGCTGCATCGGGTGACCGGGCAGGAACGGAGCGAGGTGCGCCTTGGCCGCGACCGGGCCTACACCTGGTCCGCCGCCACCGTGCGGGATGCAGAAGGTCTTGTGCAGGTTGAGGTGGCTGACGTCTCCGCCGAAGTCACCGAATCGCGCGTACCCGAGAAGCGCGTTGAGGTTGGCGCCATCGACGTAGACCTGCCCACCGGCCTCGTGCACGGCATCCGTGATCGCCTTGACCTCGTGCTCGTACACGCCGTGCGTCGAGGGATAGGTGATCATGAGGGCTGCGAGGTCGGTTGCGTGCTCGGCGACCTTCGCCCTCAGGTCATCGAGGTCGACATTGCCGAGCTCGTCGCACGCGACGACGACGACCTTCATACCGGCGAGTACAGCGCTTGCCGCGTTGGTGCCGTGGGCGCTCTGCGGGATGAGGCAGATCGTGCGCGCGGTGTCGCCGTTCGCGCGGTGGTACCCGCGGATTGCGAGCAGGCCGGCGAGTTCACCCTGGCTGCCCGCGTTGGGCTGGAGCGAAACGGAGTCGTACCCGGTGACCTCGGCGAGCCAGGACTGCAGCTGCTCGATGAGCGTGAGGTAGCCCTCGACGTCGGCCTCGGGCGCGAACGGGTGGATGCCGCCGAACTCCGGCCAGGTGACGGCTTCCATCTCGCTCGCGGCGTTGAGCTTCATCGTGCACGACCCGAGCGGGATCATGCCGCGGTCGAGCGCGTAGTCCTTGTCGGCCAGGTACTTGAGGTACCGCATCATGCTGGTTTCCGAGCGGTGCGTGTTGAAGACCGGGTGGGTGAGGAACTCGGTCTCGCGAGCGAGCTCCTGCGGGATGTTCGTCGCACGCGGCGCGCGACCGTAGTGCGCTTCCGCGGGGCCACCGAAAGCGACGATCACCTTGTGGATATCGATCAGCTCGGTGGTCTCGTCGGTCGAGATCCGAACAGTGTCGGCGTCTACCCGGGTCAGCAGGATCCCGGCTTCGTAGGCACGGGCGATGATTTCGTCAGCCGCTCCGGGAACCCGTGCTTCGATCGTGTCGAAGAACGCGCCGGAAGGCACGTCGACGCCGATCTTCCGCAGCTCTTCGGCGAGGGTCTTCGCGCTTCCCGCAGTGGTCTGCGCGATATGCGTGAGCCCACCGGGTCCGTGATACACCGCGTACATCGAAGCCATGACGGCCAGGAGCACCTGAGCGGTGCAGATGTTGGATGTCGCCTTTTCGCGACGGATGTGCTGCTCGCGGGTCTGCAGGGCGAGGCGGTAGGCCGGGTGGCCGGCCGCATCCTGCGAGACCCCGACGAGGCGTCCGGGAAGCTGGCGCTCGAGCCCGGCGCGCACGGCCATGTACCCGGCGTGCGGACCACCGAAGCCCATCGGAACGCCGAAGCGCTGCGAGGTGCCGACAGCGACATCCGCGCCGAGCTCTCCGGGGCTCTTGATCAGGGTGAGGGCGAGCAGGTCGGCCGCGACGACGGCGAGACCGCCGGCGTTCTTGACCGTCGCGATGATCGCCGACGGGTCCCAGATCCGTCCAGACGCCGCGGGGTACTGCACGAACACGCCGAAGGCTTCGGGCAGGTCGGCAGCGTCGATGTCGGCGAGGGGCAGCTCCACCAGCGAGATGCCGACTGCTTCTGCGCGGTTCGCGAGAAGCGCCTTGGTCTGCGGCAGGGCATCCTCGTCGACGATGAAGGTCGTGGTCTTCAGGCCGGACGCGCGACGGGTCAGCAACATTCCCTCGACGACGGCGGTGCCCTCGTCGAGCATCGACGCGTTGGCCGTGGTGAGGCCGGTGAGGTCGGCCACCATCGTCTGGAAGTTGATGAGTGCCTCGAGGCGTCCCTGCGAGATCTCCGGCTGGTACGGCGTGTACGCGGTGTACCAGCTCGGGTTCTCGAGCACGTTGCGCTTGATGACGGCCGGCGTAATGGTGTCGTAGTAACCGAGTCCGATCATCGAACGACGCACGGTGTTCTGGCTGGCGAGGCCACGCAGCTCGGCAAGGGCTTCGCGCTCGGTGGCCGCGGGCGGGATCACCGAATCGATGATCGGGGCGACAGCGATCGACTCAGGAACGGCGGCGGTGACAAGGGCTTCGACGGAGTCGTACCCGAGTACATCCAGCATCCGCTGCTGCGCGCTGGTATCCGTTCCGATGTGGCGCTCTGTGAATGGGATCGCCATTACTCGCCGACCAGCGCGGTGTACTCGGTGTGGTTGAGCAGAGCAGGCAGCTCGGTGAACTTGACCTTGATGAGCCAGCCCTCGCCGAACGGGTCGCTGTTGACCAGGCTCGGATCGGAGACGACGGCATCATTGGCCTCGACGACCTCGCCGTTGACGGGCGCGAACAACTCGCCTACCGACTTGGTCGACTCGATCTCGCCGACGATGGATCCTTCGGCGAGAGTTGCGCCGGGCTGCGGCAGTTCGACGAAGACGACGTCACCGAGCTTGTCGGCCGCGTATGAGGTGATTCCGACGGTGGCGGTGTCGCCATCGACGAGCACCCACTCGTGCTCGGCGGTGTACTGGAGGGTGGTTACATCAGCCATTAGTTCGAAGCTCTCTTGTAGAAGGGAAGGGTGACGACGGTGGCGGGAATGCGGGTTCCGCGCACGTCGATGAACAGGGGGTCGCCGGCTTCGACGACAGAGGGGTCGACGTAGGCCATGGCGACCGGGTAGCCGAGGGTGGGCGACAGTGCGCCGCTCGTGATGACACCGACCTCGGCGCTTTCGGTGACTACCGGGTAGCCGGCTCGACCCGCCCGACGGCCTTCGGTAGTCAGGCCAACCAGCACACGGGCGCCCTCGGGAGGTCCCGCTTCGACGGCGCTGCGGCCGACGAAGTCGTCCTCCTTCTTGAGGTTGACGACGCGGCCGAGCCCGGCCTGGGCCGGGAAGGTGTCGAGCCCGAGCTCGTGCCCGTAGAGCGGCATCCCGGCCTCGAGACGCAGCGTGTCCCGGCTGGCGAGACCGGCGGGGATGAGCCCCTTATCGGCACCGGCCTCGACGAGTGCCTGCCACAGCTCGGCTGCCCGATCAGCGGTGATATACAGCTCGAAGCCGTCTTCGCCGGTGTATCCGGTTCGTCCGACCAGCAGCGCGCTGCCGTCGAAGAATGCGTCGGTGCTCCAGTAGTACTTGAGCTCGTCGAGCGGCACGGCCAGCTCTGTGATGGCGGATGTCGCCTCGAGGATCGAGCGTGATGCCGGTCCCTGCACCGCGATCAGGGCGATGTCATCGCTCTGGTCGTCGACCGTGACGGAATCGAACCCGGCAACGCGCTTCGTGAGCGCTTCCACGACCGGGCCGCGGTTACCCGCGTTCGCAACGACGAAGAACACCTCATCACCCAGGCGATAGACGACGAGGTCGTCGATGATCCCGCCGGACTCGTCGAGCAGAAGCGAGTACTTGGCCTGGTAGGCACCGATCGCTGACAGGCGGCCCGCGAGCGCGAAGTCGAGGAAAGCCGCGGCATCCGTTCCGGACACGAGGATCTCGGCCATGTGCGAGATGTCGAAGATGCCGGCTGCCGTGCGAACCGCGTGGTGTTCGGCAAGATCGGACCCGTAACTGACCGGCATCTGCCAGCCGGCGAAGTCAGTGAAGCTCGCCCCGCCCGCGACATGGATGTCGTGTAGAGGAGAGGTGCGATCGGTGGGCGATGAATCAGTCAAGAAGTTCTCCAGGCGCTAAGGGCTGCGGGCAGAACTCCCCCTCTGTCATAAACCTGAGAGCTTCACCAGCTGTAGCTGGCTTTCACCGTGGGTGGAACAAACAAATGGCGGGCTATCGACTGCCTCTACTTCACCGACATGCAGCGAGGTTTCGACAGGCTCAACCCGAACCGCTTCGCAGTTCGCTTTTCAGAGTGGCCTTCGCGGTGCGGTACGTGAACCTGAGAGATTGGCAGGGAGGCTTGCTCCTTCGGTGTCTTTTCGGGCGAAAAGACTCTCCCGCAGCGCGATATGTGCGGCCCGGTATTCGATTGTGCAGCAAGCCTAGCAAGCTCGTGTTACAACGGGATGACGAGTAAGGGCCACCTAATAGCGGCGAAATTGAATCCTGTCAACAGATAAGTTACGAATACATACAAATGCACCACTATGCATACGATTCAACTTGTGACTGACCCGAGGATAGCCCGCACCCGAGCACACGTGCTGAGCACTGTGCGCACCATGCTGACGACGCGCAACGGAGAACGCTTGACGTTTACTGCCGTCGCCGAGAAAGCGATGGTCTCGCGTCGCACGCTCTATATCCACTGGGGAACCATCCAGAACCTCCTCGGAGAAGCCGTTTCGAGCGGCGTCCCGACTGACGCGATCGACACGGACGACCTGTCGCCCCGCGAGGTGCTCCGCAGCTTCCTCACGAGCGTGCGTGACGACCTGGTCGACCCGATCTCCATCGTCGCCCTCACCTCGCTCATGAGCCAGGCCGTGCAGGATGACCGCGCGGCAGAGTCGCTCGCGAGCCTCACCTCCGGTCGCGTCGACCAGCTGAGCGAGCTCGTCGGCCCGGTCGACCCGGAGCACTACAGCCAGGTTGTCGGCCCCATCTACTTCGCCCGGCTAGTCATGCGCCAGCCGGTGACGGATGCCGCAATCGAGTCGCTCACCGACCGCGGCGTCGAGCTGCTCGGCCTCGGTGCGCTGCAGCACTAGCCGCCATCCACCGAAAACGGGGCCAGTCGCATTCGCGACTGGCCCCGTTTTCGTTTTCCGAGTATTTCCGGCTACTTCTTCTCGCAGGCAACGCCGTCTTTGTCGCGGTCTGACTTCTTGTTCTGGTTGTAGACCTTGGTGTTCACGGCGAACGTCTTCACCGGCTTGGTGCTGCCGCGCACCTTGTCCTTCGCGCCCTTCTTGCCGACGCCGTGCGGGTACTTCTTCTGCAGCGCGGTGCAGTTCTTGTACTCCTTCAGCGTGGTCGGGGTCTTGGTTGCCGCGTCACTCTGAGTAGCGCTGGCGGCAGTGGGTGCCGAGACCTCGGGCTGGGCGAAGCCTGCCGCCGCCGGGGTCAGGCTGAGACCGACGGCGATTGCCGCTGAAATGACGATTCGTGAAATCCGCATTGATTCCTGCTTTCCCGCGGCGGGCGCCGCTCGCGATCAAAACTAGACGAGATGTTCCCTCGCGTATGTCCCCAGAAGGGGGAATCCTCAGCGTCAGCCGGGGTGCTCGGACGCCGGCTGCGTACTTGCTGGAATCTTCGCTGGGGCCCCACACCTCACCCCTCCCGGGTTATCGTGAAGCATGACTTCGACGCCGACCGAACCCTCGCCCGTTCCGGCGGTGCGGACACCCGAAACCGCGGTCGACGAGATCCGTCATTCCGAAGCCGCGCGGATGCTCGGCCTGCTCGACCCGGCAACGCTGTCGGCTCGGGCCGAGCAGTGGCTCGCCGACGGCCTCGACTCGGCAAACGTGCGTGCACTCGCGCACACCGACGGCGGGGCATCCGACGGCGTCCGTCTCGCTCTGTTGGCCGAGATCGCCGCGGAGAACGACGTCCACTTCACGAACACCGCCGAAGCACGTGCCCTGCACGCGCGCGACGTGATCGCGGCGATGGCGACATCGGCAAATCCCACGGCTGTGGCCATGACGTTCTCGAACAACTACACCGACGAGGTCAGCTCAAATATCTCACGCGCGATCGGGCGCCTGCTGCGTCGTCGCTAGAACGTGCGTCAGTTCAGTCGCTGAGGCCCAGCCCGTAGACGATGGTCGCCGCCGTGGTCGGAATGACCACGAGCGCGGCGAGAATGAGGGCGGCCAGAGCAAGCACCCGGCTTGCGGCACTCTGCTGGCGCCGGATGCCGATGGCGCCGAATACAAAAGCCAGCGCCCACGGGATACCCGCCAGGAAGGTCCCGAGCACGACGTTCATGTAGCGCAACCGGCCGCCCGCGACGGCCGTCAAGAACATGTCCGTTCCCCCGAGCAGGAGCCACGCCACGAAGGTCACAGCTGCGAAGAGTGCGCCCATGAGCGGGAAGACATCGATTGGTCGCGGGGCAGACGGAGTCGCCGACCGTCGGCGAGCGAACACGATCGCGCAGATGCCCAGGGCGATCGAGGCCGCCACCAGGTCGATCACGATGCCGAACATGAAGATCTGCTCGACTGGCGCGTTGTCCGGGAATCCACTTCCGGCAACACCGACGACGATCGCCGCGACCAGCAGGAATGCGGCAACCGCGCCCATAACCAGCGGGAATCGACCGGTCGGGTAGATGCGAGGCGGCTTGTAGTACTGCGCGGCGGGCTGGTCGCCGCCGGGCGGCAGCGGGGAGACGGAGCCCTGCCGGTAGGGGTTGGTCATGGTCGGTCCTCGGGATTCGGGTGGGCCTGGTCAGGATCGTCGCCAGAGTCGTCGTCCTCCGCATTGTCGCCCTCGGCCTCGGGTTCTTCGTCGTCGATGACGAAATCGTCCAGTTCTTCGAGGTCGAGCGGAGCGTCTGGCCAGACCGACTCGAACGACTGCACTGCGGCATCCGTCAGCTCGATCACTCGCGTGAGCAGGCGCTCGAGCGTCGTGGACCGGAGGAGCGCGACCTGGTCGAGCTCGGAGAGCGGTGCGATAGCGGCGATCTGCCATGCCGATTCGACCGGGTCGTCAGAGACCTCGACTGTTGCCGACCAGTGCTGGTCGCCGAACTCGCTCGCCACCGCCAGTGAGCGGCGCACCGTGCGCTCGGCGCGCTCGAGCAGGGGTGCAAGTGCCTCGTCCCAGTCCAGTTCGTCGAGCACGCGAATGCTGGCCCGCGGGTAGTCCTCATCGTCCAGCCACTCGATCACCTCGATGCGGCGCTCGCCCTCGGCGACCAGCGCGATGAATCCTTCAGCGGCCTGCAACTGGGCGATCTGCGCAACCGTGCCGTAGGTGAAGCGAGTCGGGGTGTCGGCGCCGACTTCCTGGCCACGTTCGATGAGAACGACGCCGAATTCGGCCGGGGTCTCTTGCAGGATGACCGAGAGCATTGTGAGGTAACGCTCTTCGAACACACGCAGCTGCACGGGCATGTGCGGGAAGAGCACTGACCCGAGGGGGAACATCGGCAGTTCGGTCACGAGGCAAGCGAATCACGAAATCGACCGATTTGCTGCCTTAGAGGTGCGGTGTTGCCCTGCTCGCGGCGAATCAACGGCTGCGGGGTTGGTCGTGCGCGTAGCCTGTGACCGTGGCCGTGATTCGCGCGGTCGCCAAGAGAGGCTTTTCGTGGACCCCACATTGCTCCGGTATTTTGTCGCCGCAGCCGAGGAGTTGCACTTTGCTCACGCAGCCAAACGCTTCGATGTGCCCCGCAGCGCGATGATCGCCGCAATCCGCAAACTCGAAGACCAACTGGGATACCCGTTGTTCGATACGTCGGCATCCACGACGACGCTGACGGATGCGGGCGAGGCATTCCTCGACGACGCACGCCTGCAGCTCGCCAAATCCGCCGCTGCGGCTCGCGCCTCGGTCGCGGCACCCGGCGGCAAGGCGAAAGCGTCGAAGGGCAAGGGACGCGCCCCGGCGGTCAAGGGCCAGAAGCCCGCCGGCAAGCGCCGCCAGTCGCGTTAGGTTTACCACCCACCGCGTCGCTTCGGCACCGTCTCCTCGGCACCGTCTCTTGGCGCCGGGTCTTTTCTGCGCCGGGTCTTTTCTGCGCCGGGTCTTTTCTGCGCCGGGTCTCGGTGCCACCATGGTCGCCAACATCGTTGCCAACGAAGGTGGTGCATCGTGACCATTATCTCCACGCCCTCAGAAACCGAGGCGACCGGTCGAGTCGCCGAGCTGTATGCCGAAGACATCGCCGACCTGGGCTTCATCGCGGGCCACACCCGCGTCCTCAGCCTCAATGCCGAGGCCTACGACGCCTGGGAACACCTGATCAGCGCGATCGCGGGCCCCATGGACAAACGCCGGTATGAACTCGTGACGCTTGCCGCCGCGCTCGGCGCCAAGTCACGGCACTGCCGGCTGGCTCACGGGCGCAAATCGCTGAGATACTTCGACGAAGCAGAGCTCGTGCGTATCGCGAGCAACTACCGAGAGGCGGGGCTCTCCCCCGCTGAGGTCGCCATGATGGACTTCGCCGAGCAGGTGAGTGTCGACCCATCGGTGATGACGGATGCCGACAGCCAGAAGCTGCGCGACGCGGGTTTCAGCGACCGCGAGATCGTCGACATCACCCTCGCCGCGGCGGCGCGCAACTACTACAGCCGCGCCGTACAGGCCCTCGCCATCGAGGTCGATGAGACGCCGGGCATCAGCGACGAACTGCGTGACGCACTCGTCGCCGGAATCTGAATCGCGCCTTCCGCCGACCTGAGTGCCCCGTGTCCGCCCGGTGTGAAAGGCCGGAGAGAGGCGCGCTTCCGGTTGCACGATCCGTTCGACCCGAGGATGGTTGTCACCTCGCAACGAACCGGAAGGACGAAAATGCTCACCCTCACCGACAATGCAAGCACCGCCATCAAGGATCTCTCGGACCGTGCACTCGGCACCGACACAGGAGGGCTGCGCATCAGCAGCCCGGAAGCAGGAAGCTCGAATCTCTCGGTCGCCGTCGCTCCGGCACCCGAACCCCAGGACTCCGTAGTGGAGAATGCCGGGGCGAGAATCTTCCTCGACGCAAACGCTTCAGAGGTAGTCGCGGACAAGATCCTCGACGCCCAGCTCGACGACAAGGGCGCGGTTCGCTTCGCCTTAGTCACTGCGTAGTAGACGCATACCCCGAACGCACCGGCTCGCTCGATCCCCTTCGAGCGGGTCGGTGTTTTTGTGTACCTGCAGGTCTTCGCAGTCGTGGGTGCGCCGACGCTTCTGCGCTGCTTGCCCGGCGTAGGCTGCACTCACCGTTCGCTGGCCCACCGGCCCCACGAGATTGCCGAGTACTTCCATGTCGCGAGATGCCACCCCCAGCTCCACAAAGTCAGTTGGCCGGACGATCGGTCGGCTCGCCCTCGGCGGAAGCCTGCTTCTCGCGGGGATCAGCCACCTCACGTTCAACCGAGAGGCCTTCCAGGCGCAGGTGCCCGAGTGGTTGCCGCTGGACAAGGACTTCGTGGTGCTCGCCTCGGGAGTCGTCGAGATCGGACTCGGCGGAGCGCTCATCGCCTTGCCGAAGAAGAAGGTGGCCGTGGGCTGGATCGTTGCGGCGTTCTTCGTCGCGATCTTCCCCGGCAACATCTCGCAGCTCGCCACCCACACCGACTCGTTCGGACTGAACGACGACCGGGCGCGCGGCATCCGCCTGCTCTTTCAGCCCGTTCTCGTGCTGTGGGCGCTCTGGTCGACGGGCGCGTGGAAGAACCGCCGCTCGCTGAAGCGGTAGCGCCACTGGGCGTGCGTTTCACGTCATAAAGCGCCATCGGCCTCAGGATTCCCCTAACGTCGCAGCATGCGCATCGACGAAGACGACTTCCTGGTCCTGTACCTCGACTCCGCCGGTCCGCTGATATCGACAGCGGAACATGTCTCCGACCTGGTGGGTACTGCGTGGTCAGAGAACGCGAGCCTCATCGCGATCCCGGTGGAACGACTGGATCCGGAGTTCTTCCGCCTTGAGTCGGGATTCGCCGGGGAGCTCACCCAGAAGCTGGTGAACTACCGATTGCAGCTCGCGATCCTCGGCGACATCGAGAAGCACATCGATGCGAGCGGTGCCCTGCGCGACTACGTCTGGGAGTCGAACCGAGGCTCGCAGGTCTGGTTTCTCGCCGACCGCGACGCACTCGAAACCAAGCTCGCGGCGCGACGGCCGAGCTAGAGCCACCAGCGGTTAGGCGACGCGGACCTCGATCTCGCCCGGTTCAGCACCCTCGCTGCCGAATACGAGATAGCGATTGGCGATCTTGTCGGTGAAGAACCGGTCGTGGCTGACCACGACGACAGCGCCGGGAAAGTGCACGAGCGCGCGCTCCATGACCTGGGTGCTCGACAGGTCGAGGTGGTTGGTCGGTTCGTCGAGGAGCAGGACGGATGCCCCGGACAGCAGGCACTGCGCCATGGCGACCCGGGCGCGCTGGCCACCGGAGAGATTGCCGATACGGTTCTTGAGGTCGGCCTCGGAGAACTGGAACATCGAGAGGAAGCGCCCGACGGACTTGCGGGTCGCCGTGAACGCGAGGCTGCCGGGCATCGCATTGACAGCGTGCGAGACGGTGTCGTCGAGGTCGAGTTCGTCGAGCACCTGGTTGTA
>Ga0247807_10002053_pt1 | contig 11335 bp, 12 predicted proteins | sample UWRJL074202C1_FD_179931 | JGI IMG/M metagenome (GOLD analysis project Ga0247807, IMG submission 179931) | Plant litter microbial communities from Arlington Agricultural Research Station in Wisconsin, United States - UWRJ-L074-202C-1 | ecosystem: Environmental > Terrestrial > Plant litter >...
CCGATCAGAGACTTTCAACATTCGGCCAACAAAAAACCCCCGCAATCTTGATGATTGCGGGGGTTTGGCTGTGCGCCCGAAGGGATTCGAACCCCCAACCTTCTGATCCGTAGTCAGATGCTCTATCCGTTGAGCTACGGGCGCAGTGATGAATTCAGGATCGAAACCCTCGAAGACAACTTAGAAACTATAACAGTTATTTTCCGCCCTCTGGTGCGCCTGGGGCCCTCCCGCGGTCCAATTGCACCAGTTGGCGCTTGAGCGCGACCTGCCGGTACGACGTCTCCACCAGTTCGGCCAGCTCAATCCAGTCGGTTTCGGGTGGGTCGAAATCGATCGCCAGCCAGCCGGCGGGGCCGAAATACGGCGGGATGAAGAAGCGCGCGTCCTGCACGAGGGCCCTCCGCTCCTCGGGATCCGGCTTGAAGACCATGCTGTGCGGTCGGTCCATGCTCGCCCCGGCGGTGACGAAGATCTTCTTGCCGGCGCGAAAGGTGGGCCGCCCCCACGCGAGCACCTCGACCGCCTCGGGCAAGTCCAGGCACACGGCCCGCAGCCGGTCCAGCGCCGCATCCGGCTCGTCGAACAGGCGGGGATGCTCCATGGCTAGGCTGGCTCCCCGATGGCCGCGGCCGGCGCATCCGCGGTGGGCACGGCCGTGCGGATGCCCAGCCAGGAGACGATGCCGCCCGCGAACATCAGCGCGGCCACGACCACCATTGCGCGCTGGAAGCCGGCGACATCCAGGACCGACCCGACGATGGTGCCGGTCATGGCGATCGCGACGAGACCGGCGACGCGAGCCACCGCGTTGTTGATCGCCGACCCGATGCCCGCCTGTCCGGCGTGGATCGAGCCGAGCACGGCCGACGTGAGTGGGGCCACCGTGATGGCCAGCCCGAGGCCCACGAGCACGATTCCCGGCAGCACGTGCAGCAGAAAGTTGACCGGCGGCACGGCCGTGGTCACCAGCAGGAAGCCGGCGCCGGCCACGAACGGACCGATCGTCATGAACAGTCGCGGCCCGTACTTGCCGGCCAGGGTGCCGAACAGGGTGGCGAAGAGCAGCATCATCACGGTGGCCGGGATGCCGGCCAGTCCGGCGAGGGTGGCGGAGAACCCGCCGACCTCCTGCAGGTAGAGCGCGAAGAGGAAGAAGCCCAGGTTGAGCGCGGCGTAGATGCCGACGGTCGCGATGTTGCCCACGGCGAAGTTGCGCACCCGGAACAGCCCGAGCGGCATCATCGGCTGCGGGGCCCTGGCCTCCCACCAGAGGAAGGCGGCGAAGGAGATCAGGCCGATGACCATCGGCAGGTACACGACCGGACTGGCCCAGCCGAACCGGCCCTGCTCGATGAGAGCGAAGACCGGGCCGCCCAGCCCCACCACGGCCAGGCAGGCGCCGAGCACGTCGACCCGAGCGCCGGCCACGGGCCGCATCGGCTCTTCCACCCGGCGGAGCAGGAACATCGTGACCGCGATCGGGATGACGTTGATGAAGAAGACCAGTCGCCAGCTCACCGAATCCACGAGGATGCCGCCGAGCAGCGGGCCGGCGATACCGGCCACCCCGGTCCAGCCGGTCCAGGCGCCGATGGCCTTGCCCTGCGCGACACCGCTGAACGTGGAGGTGATCAACGCCAGCGAACTCGGCACCAGCAATGCCGCCGCGACCCCCTGGAACAGCCGGGCGATCACGAGGATCTCGCCGGTGGGCGCCAACCCGCAGGCCAGCGACGTGATGCCGAACCAGATCAGCCCGGCGCGCAGAACCCGCACCCGACCGAAGGTATCCGAGAGCGACCCGGCCACCAGGATCAGCGCGCCCAGGCTGAGCAGGTAGCCGTCGACCACCCACTGCTGCAGCGGCAGGCCGCCGCCGAGTTCCCTGGAGATCGCCGGCAGCGCGACATTGATGATCGAGCCGTCGAGAAAGGCCACGAATGACGACAGGATGGCGACGATCAGGATGCGGCGCTGGACTGAGGTCATCCCCATAGTTAACTCCCATCGCGGCCGGATGTGGAAGAGCGCCCGCGAGCAGCCCCGCCCGCCCTGAGGCCGTTTCCGCCGGCGAACGGTTGTGTTTCGGGGCCGTAAAGTCCACCCAGCGCGCTTGCGCGCGGGCCTCAGGTGCGGGAGATTGAACTGTTGGACGAGTGTCCAAGTCAAATGACCCACTGGAGACACCGTGCCCGCTGTCGCACACCGCCGCGTCGTACTCATCACCGGAGCCAGCTCGGGCTTCGGTCGCACCTTCGCCCAACGCTTCGCCAAGCAGGGCGCTGACCTGGTGCTCGTCGCCCGGCGTCGCGACCGCCTCGAGACGCTGGCTCGAGACCTGCACGCCGCTTTCGGCACGACGACGACAGTGATAGCCAGGGACCTCAGCCTTCCCGGCGCCGCCCAGGCGCTCGTCAACGACCTCGGCGAGCGCGGCCTGGTCATCGACGCCCTCATCAACAGCGCTGGTTTCGGCACGGCCGGTCCGTTCGCCGACGAACAGGTGGGCCGGGTCACCGACGAAATCCAGCTCAATGTCGTGGCCCTCACCCAGCTCAGCCTGCTGCTGCTCCCCGATCTGCTGCGCTCCCCTGCCGGCCTGCTGCTCAATGTGTCGAGCACCGCCGCCTACCAGCCGCTGCCGAACATCGCCGTCTATGCGGCCACCAAGGCCTACGTCACCGCGCTCACCGAGGCCATCTGGCAGGAATCCCGCGGCACCTCCCTGCAGGTGCTGGCGCTGGCACCCGGCCCCACCGAGACGGAGTTCTTCGCCGCCGCCGGGTCCGACCGCTTCAAGGTGGGGCAGATGCTCACGGTCGACCAGGTCGTCGACGCGGCCTTTGCCGCGCTCGCCCGGCGCAACCCCCCGCCGTCTGTCGTGGTCGGTGGCCGCAACCGGGCCACGGCCTTCGTCGCCCGGCTGGCCCCGGCCCGACTCGCGCTGCGCGTATCCGCCCGGCTCACCGCCTGACCCAGCCCCTCCCCGCCGCACCGGAGACCCATGACCCGCCTCGCCCTCGCCGACCGCCGTGCCGCGTTGATCAGCGCCGCCGTGCGCGTCATCGCCCGTTCCGGCCTGGCCGCGGCCACCACCCGCGCCATCGTCGCCGAAGCGGGCATGCCACTGGGCAGCTTCCACTACGCCTTCGAATCCCGCGACGACCTCATTGCCGCGGTCATCGCCGCCATCACCGACGAGGTGCAGAACGCCGCGCTGGGGGCGCTCCCGGCCCCCGACAGCCCGCACGCCGACCTCGCCGCCACCCTGCGCCACGGCCTCGACCGCTTCCTCGACCTGCTCGTGGCCGACCCGCAGCGCGAGCAGGCCCTGCTCGAACTGAGCCTCTACGCGGTGCGGCAAAATGCCCTCTCGGCGCAGACGACCCACCAATATCGCGCTTACTACCGGGCGGCGGAGCACAGCCTGACCCTGGCGGCCGCCGCGTGCGGCATGGCGTGGTCGGTGCCGCCGGCCCGCGCGGCCCGGCTGCTGGTGACCGTCACCGACGGCATCACCAGCACCTGGCTCGCCGACCGCGACACCGAGGCGGCCCGCGAGACCGTCGTCTTCGCGGCGGATGCCCTCGCCCGGCTCGCCCGGCCGGCCCCGGCGGCCACCCAGACCCTCACAGTTCCGTCCCCCCAGTTCCACAAGGAGCAGCCCCGTGCTGATTGACACCGACCCGCGCGTCCAGGCGCACATCAACCTCTATGCCGTGCTCGGCACGCTTCCGCTGCTGGTGGAGCGGGTGCCGGCGGCCCGGGAGTTGCTCGCCGGCACACCGACGCCGGTGGGCATCCGCTTCGTCATGCCCGGGCTGCCGCGGCCGGTGCTCACCTTCGACGCCACCGGTGTGCGCTGGGGCCGGGAGCCGAAGACCCCGCTGCTCACCCTGGCCTTCACCTCCGTCGCCCACTTCAACCGCATGATCGACGGCACCGCCCAGCCGATCCCCGTTGCGGCACCGCACCGGCTGCGCTTTCTCACCGGGGTCTTCGCGCCCCTCACCGACCTGCTCGGCCGGTACCTGCAACCCACCGAGGCCGATCTGGACGACCCGGAGTTCCGCGAGACGAGCACCATCCTCAGCCTGCACGTGGCGGCGGCGGCGCTGGCCCAGGTGGCCAACGAAGACCGCAGCGGCCGGTTCAGCGCCCAGCACATCCCCGACGGTGACATCGCCCTCGAGGTGACCGGCACGCTGGCGTACCACCTGCAGCTGCGGAACCACCACGCCACCTTCGTGCCCGCTCCGTCGCCGCACCCGAGGGGCGCGCTCACCTTCTCCACCCTCGAGGTCACCGGCGGCATCCTCGCCGGCGACCTCAGCGCCATCGCCTGCATGAGCGACGGCCGCCTGGCCATGCGCGGTGTCATCTCCATGGTCGACAACGTCAACCGCATCCTCGACCGTGTCGGTCACTACCTCGGAAAGTAAGCACCATGACCCTCGTACCCGCCCGCAGCATGCCCACCACCCCGTACACCTTCGAGAAGAGCCGAGCCGCGTTCGACCGCGCCCTCAACGTCATCCCCTCCGGCATCTACGGCCACCAGGGCCCCACGGAGGGCTGCTACATCCCGCAAACCTCGTTCCCGCTGTTCTCCTCGCGCGCCGAGGGCAGTCGGTTCTGGGACCTCGACGACAACGAGTACATCGACTACATGTGCGGCTACGGGCCCAACGTTCTGGGCTACCGCGACCCGGATGTCGACGCCGCCGCCGCCAGGCAGGCCAAGCTCGAAGACGTGGTCACCATCCCCTCCGCGATCATGGTCGACTTCGCCGAACTGCTCGTGGACACCGTGGCGAGCGCCGACTGGGCCTTCTTCGCCAAGAACGGCGGTGACGCCACCACCCTGGCGGTGATGACCGCCCGCGCCGCCACCCGGCGCAAGAAGATCGTCTTCATCAACGGGTTTTACCATGGCGTCGCCCCGTGGAGCCAGAAGCTCGACTACCCCGGCGTGCTCGAGGAGGAGGTGGCGAACAACCTCTACGTGGACTTCAACGACCTGCCCGCCCTGGAGCGGCTGTTCAGCGAGCACCGCGGCAGCATTGCCGGCCTCATCGCGCAGCCGTACATGCACGGCAATTTCGTAGACAACACCCTGCCGGAGGCCGGCTATTGGCAGGCCGTGCGGGCGCTCTGCAACGCCCATGGCGTGGTGCTCATCGTCGATGACGTACGCGCCGGGTTCCGCCTCGACCTGGCCGGGTCCGACCACTACTTCGGTTTCAAGGCCGACCTCATCTGCTTCTGCAAGGCCCTGGCCAACGGCTACAACGTCTCGGCGCTCTGCGGGCGGGAGTCCCTCAAAGACACCGTGAGCAGCCTGAGCTATACCGGCAGCTACTGGATGAGCGCCGTGCCGTTCGCCGCCGGCATCGCGACGCTCACCAAGCTCAAGCAGCTGGATGCGCCGGCGCAATTCCAGCGGCTGGGCACCGAGCTCACCACCGGCCTGCGTGCGGTGGCCACCGAACACGGCTTCACACTGATAACCTCCGGGGCACCGGCGTTGTTCTACCTCCGCATCGCCGACGACGACTCGCTCATGCTGCACCAGGAGTGGGTGGCCGAGTGCGTGCGGCGCGGGGTGTTCTTCACCTCGCACCACAACCACTTCCTCAACGCCGCACTCACCTCCGACGACATCGCCCGCACCCTGGAGATCGCCCACGAAGCCTTCGGCATCGTGCGGTCCCACCATCCCGAACTGGAGTTGACCGCATGAGCGCACCGACGGCCATCCGTCCCCCGGTCGGTATCCGCCGTGCCCGGGTGGCGGTGAGCGCCAGCTACGCCGCGCAGGGCCTCGGCTACGCGGTGGTGGTCACTTCGCTGCCCAACCTCAAGACCCGGCACGGCATCGACGACACCGTGGTGTCGCTCATCGTGCTGCTGGTCTGCGCCGCGGCCGCCGGCGGGTCGCTGCTGGCCGACCGGCTGGCGCTGCGCTGGGGCAGCCGGGTGGCCCTGGTGGTGGGACTGCTGCTCGAAGCCGTGGCCCTGCCGCTGATCGCCTCGCCGGTGGGGTTGCCCGCCTTCATCGCCGCGTTCGCGATCTACGGCGCGGGCCTGGGCATCGTCGACGCCGCCGGCGCCATGCAGGGTGTCTTGGTGCAGCAGCGGGTGGGCGTCTCGGTGATGGCCGGTTTCTTCGCCTGGTACACCGCCGCGGCCATCGTGGGCGCCCTGCTCATGTCGGCCGTGGCCGGCACCGCGGCCAACGCCAGCATCGCCCTGGTGGCGGGGGCCGCCGTGGCCCTGGCCGTGGCCGGTCTCGGTGTGCGCGGCTTCGACCCGCGCCTGACCAAGCTGGCCCCGGCGGCGGATGCGGAACCGCACGGCAAACTGCCGCACCGGGGCATCGTGCTGTTCGGCACCGTGGTGCTGGCCGCGTTCGTGGTGGACTCCGCGGTGAGCACCTGGAGCACCGTCTACCTGCACGACGTTCTGCTCACCAGTGCCGCGATCGCCCCGCTCGGCTATGCCGCCTACCAGGCCGCCATCCTGGTCACCCGCATCGGCGCCGACGTGCTGGTGCGCCGGTTCGGCCGGGTGATCCTGGCCGTGTGCACCACGGTGCTGGCGATCATCGGCTGTCTGGTCGTGGCGACGGTTCCCGTCGCGTGGGCGGCCGTGGCCGGCTTCACACTGGCCGGATTCGCGGTGGGGGCCCTCGTGCCGCTGGCGTTCAGTGCCGCTGGCGAGCTGCACGAGGCCCGCAGCGACGAGGTGATCGCCCGGGTCAACCTCTTCAACTACGCCGGAGCCGTGCTCGGCGCCGTGCTGGTGGGACTGCTCGCCGACACCACCGGGCTCGCGCAGGCGTTCCTGCTGCCAATGGCACTGCTGGTGCCGGTGCTGTTCCTGGCCCGCCGGTTCGGACCGCGCCCGCAGCACACCGCAGCGCCTGCGTCCACGTCCACGCCATGAAAAACGTTCGTTTGCGGACTTCCCCCCTTCGTTTGAGAAACGAAGGCCGGAAGTCTGCAATCGAGCAGATCGAACCCTGAGGAGGCATCCATGACGACGCTGCGGCACAGGATCACCCGGGTCGACGCGACGGTTTGGTTCGGGTGCGCCCTGGTCCTCGCGGCCGCCGGGTACGTCGTTCGCGAGAGTTCACCGCTGCCCGGGCTGATCCCACATGCCCTCATCCTCGCCGGCGTGTGGCGTGGCAGCCGCACCGCGTGGGCACTTCTGGTGACCATCAGCGCGGTCTGGGCGAGTCTGTTCGTGATTTTCGGTGTGGCCTCGTTGTTTGTCACCACCCTGACCGTGGAGGTCAACGGCTGGAGCGTCGCCGCCGACGGCCTCGCGCTGCTCTTTCTCGCGGCGTATCGAGAGCGCGGCCGTCGCTCCGCCCTCGACAGCCACGCCCGGGCCGCATCCGCACCGGCCTAGACGAGGTCGGGGGCCGGTGCTTGACTGCCCCCATGGCGCACACGACCAGGAACACGCAGGCCTCGTTCGAGTACCAGGGCCTGCGCGCCCTGTTCATCAACTGCACCCTCAAGCGCAGCCCCGAGATCAGCAACACCCAGGGCATCATCACCCTCAGCGCCCACCTCATGCGCGAGCAGAACGTGCACGTCGAGATCATCCGCGCCATCGACCATGACATCGCCACCGGCGTGTACCCCGACATGACCGAGCACGGCTGGGCGTCGGATGCCTGGCCGGCGCTGTTCGACAAGGTCGCGTCCGCCGACATCCTGGTGCTCGGCGGGCCGATCTGGCTCGGCGACAACAGCTCGGTCACCAAACGCGTCATCGAACGGCTCTACGCGATGTCGGGCGAGTACAACGACAAGGGCCAATACATCTACTACGGCAAGGTAGGCGGCGCCATCGTCACCGGCAACGAAGACGGTGTGAAGCACTGCTCGTCCAACATCCTCTACAGCCTGCAGCACATCGGCTACACGATCCCGCCCGCAGCGGATGCCGGCTGGATCGGCGAGATCGGCCCGGGCCCGAGCTATCTGGATGCCGGCTCCGGCGGCCCCGACAACGAGTTCACCAACCGCAACACCACGTTCATGACCTGGAACCTCATGCACCTGGCCGCGATCCTCAAGGCCAACCGGGGCATCCCCGCCTACGGCAATCTGCGCGAGCAGTGGGACGCCGGCGAACGCTTCGGGTTCGAACCCAATCCGGAGTACCGCTAGGAGACGACAGCCCCGAGCGCGCGAAACCGGGGCAGGAGGGATACCCGATGTTCCGCCCGCTGCCGAACAAAGCCCCGGCGCAGCAGCAGTCCGCCGCACTCGAATCCTGGCCCCTGGAGGTGCGTGTCACCGGCGGTCTGATCCGCGGAAGCGCACCCGCTCTGGGCGTGCAAACCTGGCGCGGTATTCCCTACGCGGCCCCGCCGGTCGGGCCGCTGCGATTCCGCGCACCCCGGCCGGTGATCCCCTGGGCGGGCGTTCGCGACGCCAGCGAATACGGCTCGGTGGCCCCGCAAGACCGGGGCACCCAGTTCAAGGGGGTCAGCCGCCGCACCCACATGGGCGAGGACTGTCTCACCCTGAACGTGCAACGCCCCGCCGAGCGGCCGGCCGACACCGACCTGCCGGTGATGGTCTTCATTCACGGCGGCGGCTATACCTCCGGATCCTCCCAGGACTTCACGGAGCACAGCCAGACCATCGTGCGGAGCGGCCGCACGGTCTACGTCGCCCTCAACTACAGGCTGGGCGCCCTCGGCTACCTCGACTTCAGCCGGTTCAGCACCCGCACGCGCACCTTCGAGAGCAATCTCGGGTTGCGTGACCAGGTTGCCGCCCTGGAATGGGTGCGGGACAACATCCGCTCGTTCGGCGGCGATCCGCACAACGTCACCGTGATCGGCGAGTCCGCCGGCGGCAACGCCGTGGTGACGCTGCTCGCGACGCCGGCCGCCCGAGGCCTGTTCGCCAGGGCGATCGCCCAGAGCCCGCCGTCGAACGCCGCCTACTCGCCCGCGCTGGCCGGCCGCTGGGCCCAGGAGTTCATCGAAGTGCTGCGGCAGGGCCGCGCGCCCGAGCTGGCCGGCGGGCGGCGCCCGGCCGCCGAACTGCTCGACACGGTCGCCTGGCCCGCCCTGGTTCGGGCCGCCCTCGTGCTGCAACAGCGCACCCCGGATGTCGACCCCGGCACGTTCTGCATGGCCCCGGTCGTCGACGGCTCCTTCCTACCGGAACGCCCCCTAGACGCCTTCCGGCGGGGGCATGCCCATCCGGTGCCGCTGATCATCGGAACCAACGACAGGGAGGGGTCGATGTTCCGCGGCCGGATCGACATCCTGCCGCGGTCGATCCAGCGCATCCAGTCGCTCTTCGATGAGGCCCCGCCCGGTTCGCATCAGGGCATGCGGGCGGTGTACTCCGCCCTGCCGGCCCTGCGCGCCGAAATGGATTTCGGCGGCGATTACGCGTTCTGGTTTCCCAGTGTGCAGGTCGCGGAGCTGCACTCCAGGTCGGCGCCGGTGTACCTCTACCGCTTCGACCTGGCCCCGCGGCTGCTGCGCCTGCTCGGCTACGATGCCACCCACGGGCTGGAATTGCTCGCCCTCTCCACGTCTGCCACCGACCATCGACTGCGCAGGCTCACGTCGTTGGGCGGCCGGGCCAGTTTTCTACGCACCGGCGACCGGATGCGCGCGCACTGGCTGAGCTTCGCGGCCACCGGACTCACCGGGCCGGGCTGGCCGGCCTACACCGAGGGCGACCGGCTGACCCTGATCTTCGACGAGGCCGACAGGGTGGAGTCAGACCCCCGCGGCGAGCGCCGGATGGCCTGGTTGCAGTTTTTGCCGAACCTGTAGCCGCAGCGTCAGCGACCGCCCAGCATCTCGCCGGCGTTCGCGCCCACCCAGCGCACCAGCGGCAGGAGGTGCACGGCGAGCTCGTGCCCGCGGTCGGTGAGGCTGTAATCCACCCGGGGCGGGATGCTCGGCTGTGCGGCACGGTGCACGAGGCCGTCGGCCTCGAGGGTGCGTAGGGTCTGGGCGAGCATCTTCTCGCTGATGCCCTCGATGCCACGGCGCAGTTCGCCCCAGCGCAGGCTGGTCTCCGAGAGCGCCACGATCACGAGCACACCCCACTTGCTTGTGACGTGGTCGAGCACCACCCGGCTGGCACAGCCGGCCGCGAAAACGTTCGCCGCCGGAGCCTCAGAGCCGGCGGGCACGGGGTCGCCGACCAGCCGGGCGAGACGGTCGCGCACGGCAACGTCAACGGTGGGCGGGGCGTCGAGGTGGCTCAGTGCGGCGGTCATGGTTAGTAGCTTACCAAAAGGTGGGTACCTGCGGTAGGGAAGTATTGGGCACCGGCGTCGGTTACACCCACCAGAAGGCACGCGAATGCGCGCCGCGAAGGGATCACCAATGTCTATCGTCGTCACCGGAGCCACCGGCCAGCTCGGCCAGCTCATCGTCGAGCACCTCATCAACCGCGGCGTCGCCCCGGCCGAGATCACGGCAGTGGGCCGCAACACCGCGCGTTTGGCCGACCTGGCCGCGACCGGTGTCGCCACGGCTGTCGTGGACTACTCCGACCCGGCCAGCCTGGCCGCCGCCTTTGCCGGCGCCGACCTGCTGATGCTGGTCTCCGGCAGCGAAGTGGGCCAGCGCGTCGCGCAGCACACCAACGCCATCACCGCCGCGGTCGCCGCAGGCGTGGGCCGCATCGTCTACACCAGCGCCCCGAAGGCCGACACCTCGGCGCTGATCCTCGCGCCGGAGCACAAGGCCACCGAGGAAGCCCTGCGCGCCTCCGGCGTCGGGTTCACGATCCTGCGCAACGGTTGGTACACCGAGAACTACGCTGCCACCGTGCAGCAGGCCCGCGAGACGGGCGTCTACCTCACCAGCGCCGGCGACGGCAGGGTGGCCAGCGCCTCCCGCACCGACTACGCCGAGGCCGCCGCCGTGGTGCTCACCACCCCCGGCCATGAGAACACCGTCTACGAGCTCGCCGGCGATGTCGCCTGGACGGGTACCGAGATGGCCGAGGCCCTCACCGAGGTTGTCGGCCGCCCGGTTGTCTTCACCGCGGTCTCTGCCGAGGAGCACACCGCGATCCTCACCGGCGCCGGCCTGGACGGCGGCACCGTGGGCTTCGTCGTCGCCCTGGACGGCAACACCCGCGACGGACTGCTGGCCGGCGGCTCGAGCGACCTGGCCACTCTGATCGGCCACCCCACCACCCCACTGGTGGACGGGCTGCGCGCGGTCGCCTAACCCCCCGAAGCGGCGCTGCGGCCGCGACCCTGAGCATCCGCCCCCGGCCCGTCACGCGCCGGGGGCGGAACCATTGAGCCCGCCGGAGGC
>Ga0247807_10002057_pt1 | contig 11324 bp, 7 predicted proteins | sample UWRJL074202C1_FD_179931 | JGI IMG/M metagenome (GOLD analysis project Ga0247807, IMG submission 179931) | Plant litter microbial communities from Arlington Agricultural Research Station in Wisconsin, United States - UWRJ-L074-202C-1 | ecosystem: Environmental > Terrestrial > Plant litter >...
GTCAACGGGTGAAGGACAGCTCAAATGCCCCAGCCGAGCCGGCGCCCGGCGCCCTGCTCACCATCCGAGACCTCGTTATCGCCTATCCCACCCCGAGCGGTCGACTGAACGAGGTGGTTCTCGGGGTCGACCTCGAAATCGCCAAGGGCGAGGTGCTCGGCCTGGTCGGGGAATCCGGTTCCGGCAAGTCACAGACCGCCTTCGCGACGCTCGGCGTGCTGCCGAATGAGGCTGTCATCACCGCAGGGTCGATCGTTTTCGAGGGGAGAGAGTTGATCGGCCTGTCCGACGCGGCCATGCGACCCCTGCGCGGCAAGGAGATCGCCTACATTCCGCAGGAACCGATGTCGAACCTCGACCCCTCGTACCGAGTCGGGTACCAGCTGGTCGAGGGGCTGAGAGCAGCACTGCCCATCTCCAAAAAGGATGCGAAGAGCAGAGTGCTCGCCCTGCTGGAGCGCTGCGGTATCAACGACCCGGCCCGCACTTTCGACTCGTATCCGCACCAGATCTCCGGCGGAATGGCGCAGCGCGTGCTCATCGCGGGCGCCGTGGCCAGCCGACCGAAGCTGCTTATCGCCGACGAGCCGACCACTGCCCTGGACGTGACCGTTCAGGCGGAGATTCTCGACCTGCTTCGAGATCTCCAGACCGAACTCGACATGGCGGTGCTGATCGTTACTCACAACTTCGGCGTTGTCGCCGACCTCTGCGACCGGATCGCCGTGATGCGACAGGGAAAGATCGTCGAATCGGGCTCCGCCGACGAGGTCTTCCATGACCCACAGCACGAATACACCAAGGCACTGCTCGGCGCCATCCTCGACGAGGCGACCTACCGCACCGACCCGCCGGCGCAGCTTCAGGCACAAGGAGGAATCGCATGACTCTGCTCGATATCCGCGACCTGCGGGTCGCCTTCCCCGGCCGTGGTTTCCGGGCCGCACCCGTCGAGGTATTGCACGGGGTGTCCCTCCAGGTCGCCCAGGGGGAGACCCTCGGTCTGGTCGGCGAATCCGGCTCGGGCAAGACGACCATCGGCCGTGCGGTGCTCGGCCTCGTTGGGCCCTCCGGCGGAACCATCCACTTCGAGGGCCGGGAGATCAGCGGCCTGCAAGGTCGCAAGCGCCGGGGGCTCTCCGACGACATCCAGGTGGTCTTCCAGGACCCCTATTCCTCGCTCAACCCGTCCATGACCATCGGTGACACCTTGGCCGAACCGCTCGTGACCCAGGGGGCCACCCAGCGGGACGCTCGGGCGCGCGTGCGCGGCCTGCTGGATCAGGTCGGTCTACCATCGGATGCGGTGGAACGGCTCCCGCGTGAGTTCTCGGGCGGCCAGCGGCAGAGAGTCGCCATCGCCCGGGCGCTCGGTCCCAAGCCCAAGCTCATCGTCTGCGACGAGCCGGTCTCCGCTCTCGACCTCACCACGCAGACGCTGGTGATGGATCTCCTGGTCGATATCCAGCGCCAGACGGGAGTCGCCTACCTGTTCATCTCCCACGACCTCACCGTGATCCGGCACATCAGCCATCGCGTTGCAGTTCTCTATCGCGGCGACCTTGTCGAGACCGGCCCGGCCGTCGACGTCACGTCCAGGCCGCAACACTCGTACACGAAGACCCTGCTCATGGCGGCACCGGTTGCCGACCCGGGGGAGCAACGCCGCAGGCGCCTCGAAAGAAAGGCCGCCACCGCACTGGCGGTGAAATAGGGAACTGGCCGATGCCGTTCAACATGTCCGACGCCGTTCGTCCATATGACCCGTCCGGCCTGAGCGCTGCTGTTGGACGACTGCCGATTCACGCGATCCGCCGGGAACCCCAGGTCACCCTGGACGGCATCTGGCAGTTTCAGCTACTGGCGTCCGATGCGTCGGAAGTGGAGAGCGGGTGGATAAACGTCACGGTCCCCGAATTGTGGACCATGCGGTCCGCCGACGATCCGCCGCACTACACAAACGTACCGATGCCCTTCGACTCCGTCCCTCCGGCAGTGCCGGCCTTGAATCCGGTCGGGTTGTACCGCCGCGAGGTCACGTTGCAGCCCCGCGCCGGGCGCCGCACCATCCTGCACATTGGAGCTGCGGAAGGATACCTCCGGGTGGCCGTCAACGGAATGGGCGTCGGGACGAGCACGGACTCCCACCTTGAGGCGGAGTTCGACATCACCGATGTCGCAATCGATGGCCGAAACGTCATCGAACTGCGCATCGCGAAGTGGTCCGCGTCCACCTACCTCGAAGACCAGGATCAATGGTGGCAGTCCGGCATCTCGCGCAGCGTTTTCGTGTATGACGTTCCCGAGCCACGCATCGCCGACGTCATTGCGATCGCGGACTATGACTCCGACACCGGCTTGGGGTCTTTACGCCTGGACGTGCTCACTGAGGGGATCGCGCACAGCTGGGATGCTGCCGGATGGGCGGTGGAGGTGACGGCGCTCGGGGTGACCAGAGTCACTACCGTTCCGGTGCGGAAAGCAGCTCAGACTATTCCGCCCCCCGAGAATGTCCGTGCGGCCCGGCCCGAACAGGCGCTGCCGCCCGATTTCATGGACCTCTTGAGTATTCGAGCTGCAGGCGCCCCGGTGCCCGACCGCTTCGCAGCGGTCGCCGCCGGATTCGCCCAGACACTCTCGCATGCCGAGACTGCCGGCGTGGCGCGAGATGAGCGCGCGAACCTCGAGGTGTCGCCGTGGACGGCCGAAACTCCTCACCTGGAATCCGTGACTGTCACGCTCCGGAATCCACAGGGCGAGGTCGTCGACGACGTATCCCTCACGGTGGGATTCCGCCGGGTCAAGATTATCGGCCGCGATCTGCTGATCAATGGAAAGCGAATCCTGATTCAGGGGGTCAACCGCCACGACATCGATCCCCAGACCGGTCGGGTGATGTCCCACCAGCGGCTGCGGGCCGAGCTGGCCCTGCTCAAGAGATTCAATGTCAACGCCATCCGTACAGCGCACTATCCCAACGATCCGTATTTGCTCGACCTGTGCGACGAGTACGGCTTCTACGTCATCGACGAGGCCGATATCGAGGGGCACGCGTTCGCGGGAATCCTCGCCGATGACCCGCGCTATCTGTCCGCGTTCTCCGACCGGTACTCCCGCATGGTCATCCGCGACCGTAACCACCCGAGCGTGATCGCCTGGTCGCTGGGCAACGAGACCGGATACGGCGCCGCCCACGACGCACTCGCTGCCTGGTCCAGGCGGTTCGACCCGACCCGGCCCGTGCACTACGAAGGCGCGATCTCGAACGACTGGCACGCGGGAGCGGCCGCAACCGATATCGTCTGCCCGATGTATCCAGCCTTCGAGGCACTGGAAGCCTTCTCTGCCGACCCGCGGGCGAACCGGCCCCTTATCCTGTGCGAGTACGCGTACTCGCAAGGCAACAGCACCGGCGGATTCGCCGACTACTGGAAGCTGTTCGAATCGCTGCCAGGCCTCCAGGGCGGCTTCATCTGGGAGTTTCTGGATCACGCCCTCGATCCCCAGGACCAGGGACGAGGCCGCTATGGCGGCGACTTCGGCGACACCCCCAACGACGGCTACGTCATGCTCAACGGCGTCGCGTTCTCCGACCTCACCCCGAAACCGGCGTTCTTCGAGGTGCGCTCCGTCTTCGCTCCGTTCCGAATCACCTCATCGGCCGCCGATGCCCTGGCCGGCGTTGTGATCCTTCGCAACCGTCAGACCTTCGCCGATCTCGGGAACTTCCGATTCGAGGTGCACGTTGAAACGTCGGCAGGGTCCGTCGGTCACGTGGTGCTGCCGTCCATCCGGGCGTCGGCCGGACGGGAAGCGGTGGTGGACATCCCCGCCGAGGTCGTCCAGCTGCTGCACAGCCCCGATGCGCTCGCACTGTCCGTGACGGCGAGAACACTGCACGACCTCGGCTGGGCGCCGGCAGGAACAGAGCTTGTCACCCACCAGGTGGTTCTCGAGCGGTCTGTCGCGCCGCTTCCCTCCGGCGGATCGACGGCGCTCCTCGACGCGTCCGGGAACCCGAGCCACGCCCTCCTGCGGTCTGCGCCGCGCCTGTCGCTGTGGCGGGCGATGACGGACAACGACCGCTCTTTTGCGCTCGACAACAGTTTCGTGCGCTCCGGGTTCTTCTCGCTTGAGCCCGCGGTCGTCTCTGTCGAGCACGGCGCGGCCGCCTCCACCGTGGTGACCACCTACCGGGCCGCGTACGGCGACGAGGTCGTCCACCGCCGCACGATCACTCAGCTAGGCGACGGGGAGTGGATCTTCGATGAAGACGTGACACTTCCCGAGGGCACCGGTGACGGACTTCGGGTGGGTGTCGAATTCGTCCTGCAGGCCGGCTTCGACACCGCCTCCTGGGTCGGTCTCGGCCCCTGGGAGAACTACCCCGACCGCCGCTCTGGGGCTCTCGTCGGTCGGTGGCACAGCAGCATCGATGATCTCGCGGTGCCGTATGTCTACCCCCAGCACCACGGCACCCGAGGCGGGGTGACCGGCCTCGAGCTCGGCGGGCCGGCAGGTCACGCGGTGATCCGCACCGATCGGGAACTGCACGCCACCGTCACTCGACACAGTCCTGCCGAGCTTGAAGCCGCAGACCATTGGTGGGAGCTGCCCCACGCGGCCGCGACGATTGTGAGTCTCGACATCGCGCACCGGGGTATCGGGATGGCCCGGCTTGGTCCGGACACCCGCCCGGAGCATCGGCTGGACGGCTCCGCCTATCGCTGGCGCTGGCAGCTTCGACTCGAAACTGGAACTTGAGGCTGCCATCGCAGATGCTCGCTAGCGGACTTGTGACTCCATCAATTGACCTGGACAAGGGCCGGGTGAGGCAGGTGAACCCCACCAACGTCGACCACACCGTGGTTGGATCAATCACCCAGGCTCGTCCGGCATCGCACAGGGACGCTCTGTCCGGTCTCAGGGCAGAGGAACTTGCTGTCGTCGAGTTCGCCATGCGCGCCGTCAGCCGAGAGTTGGCAGCCAAGCACCCCTGATCGGGGTCCACTTCTCCACGTTCACGGCCCGGTCGGGCTTTCCAGCTGCGGTGCGGCGAGCGCTCCCGGGCCGAGAACCGCCCGGATATGCCACTCGATGCAGCTCTGGATGTCGAACTCTGGACCGTGGTGCCACTGCAGCTGCAGACCCTCCCAGGCCGCCAGCAACAGCCGGGCCGCGATGTCGGGATCGATGTCTGCCGACACGACTTCTTCATCTTGCAGCCTGCGGATGTCAGTCGAGACGACTGACAGCGACCGCGCCCAGCGCTGTTGGAAGTAGACATTGGCGGGGTGTTCGTGGTCGACGGCGGCGCCGGCCATCTCCGCGTACAGCTGAGGAATGTGTTCCCGCCGCACGCCAGCGTGCGCGCGAGCACCCATGTCGGCGATGGCGCCAGCCTCCTCGCCCACGACCCGGATGTGGTCGTCGTCGTGTTGTTTGAGCGCCGAGATGAAGAGGTTTTCCTTGCTGGGGAAGTGATAGAAGGCGGTGGGCTCGGTGACCCCGGCCAGCTGGGCGATCTCGGCGACCGTGACGCTCCGATGGCCCTTGGCCTGAACCAGCCGGAGAGCTGCCTCGCTCAGCTTCTGTCTGAGTTGGGAGGTCTTCGCGTAGCTGCCGCGCTTCTGTGCCACTTTTTCTCCCTCGCGGTTTTGGACCGTGCTCGATCAAGGCTATGCTAGCCGAAATACTAGTCCACTCAGGTTTCGGACTGACATGGAGGCAATGATGCTGGGATCACAAGACCCGTCGTTCGATCAGGCGTCGCGCCACACCCTCGGGTTGCGCTCGTGACGATCGATCGGCGGCGACTTGTCCGCCGCCACAATCCTGTCTTCACGGCGTCACACCCCGTAGACACCCGCACAGTCGGCAACGGCGATATCGCGATGACCGTCGACATCTCGGGGCTGCAGACCTTTTCGCATTTCCATGAGCTCCGCCCCGATCCCTTCCGGGTGCCCAGCGACGGTGCAAACGGCCTTCCCGAACAACGGCGTCGGCCGTTCGATCGAGACAACTTCCAGATTCCGCTCCGGACGCAGTCAACCTGGGGCTGGTACGAAACACGCACCGACCGACCGCTGGACCTCGACGAGGCTCGCACCGACTATCCGACTGGCAGGGGCCCGGTGCCGTACCTCGACAAAATGGGCATTCAGCGTGCCGGGGACCCTATCCCCGGGGAGCTTGCGGCGGGGGCCTGGTTCAGCTACAACCCCCGCCGAGCCCACCTGGGCAGGCTTTCACTCACCTCGGATGCTGTCGGACCGGACTTGAGAACCCCTGACCTGCTCACGGACATTCGTGCCGAGCTGGACCTCTGGACCGGAGCGGCGCACTCTGCGTACCTCCTGGAGGGTGTCCCGGTGGAGGTGACGACCGTTGCGGACCCCGTCGAACACCGGTTCGCGGTGCGGGTCAGGTCGGACCTGCTCCAGCGCGGCCTGGGTGTGAGCTGGATCTTCGACCGGCAACCCGATGACCTCGCCGATTTCGAGCTCCCTCTGCACGAGGCCGTCGACTGGACCGAGGTGTCGGCCGGGCACTGGCAGGCGACCCGGCGCGTCGAATCCTCGACGTACACCGTAGACGTCGAGACCACGGGAACCGTGACCGTCAGCGCATCCGGCGCCCGGGTCGTTCCACGGGAGACGGACGCCTATCTCGACGTCGTGGTGTCGTTGACCCCGGCGGGTCGCCGGCGCAAGGCCGGGCATGCGACGTTCAGCTTGGTTCGGGATGCCTCCGAAGGCTGGTGGGAGCGCTACTGGGAAAGCGGCGCGGCGGTGACGTTCGACGGGAGCACCGACGAGCGCGCCAGCGAACTGGAGCGCCGGGTGGTGCTGTCCCAGTATCTGACCGTGGTGAACGGGGCCGGTGCGGCGCCGCCGGCCGAGACCGGCCTCACCTACAACACCTGGACGGGCAAGTTTCACCTCGAGATGCACTGGTGGCACGCGGCCCACTTTCCGCTGTGGGGCCGCGGCCACCTGCTCGAGCGGAGCATCCCGTGGTACCACTGCGCACTGGACTCGGCGCGGGCAACCGCCTTGGCTCAGGGCTACAGAGGTGCTCGTTGGCCGAAACAAACGGATCTCTCGGCCCGGGAATCGCCGAGCCACATCGGCGTGTTCCTGATCTGGCAGCAACCGCACCTCATCTACCTCTTGGAGCTTCTGTTCAGCGAGGGCCGTTCGGACGCGTTCCTCGCCGAGCACTACCCGCTCGTCGAAGCGACTGCCGATTTCATGACCGACTTCGCCGAGGAGCAGGACGGGGAGTTCACCCTGCCTCCTCCCCTCATCCCCGCCCAGGAAAGCTACCTCGTCGACCGGGCCACGAACGCGGACCCGACCTTCGAACTGGCGTACTGGTCCTGGGGACTGACTGTTGCCAACAAATGGAGGGCCCGGCTCGGGCTGGCTCCCCGCGAGGACTGGAAGCGGGTGGGGGATGGGATGCGTCGCCCCGCGGTCCTGGACGACGGGAGCTACGCGGCACTGGCGACACCGCCGTACATACTGCGCCAAGATCACCCGTCGATGCTGATGGCGGCGGGCTGGTTGCCAGACACCGACCTGATCGACATCGACATCATGGCTTCCACCCTCGATGAGGTGTGGCGCAGTTGGGACCTGCAGAGCAGTTGGGGCTGGGACTATCCCGTCATCGCGATGACCGCGGCGCGCCTGGGGGATCTTGGACGCGCACTGGACGCGCTCTTGCTGCCGTCGCCGAAGAACGAATTCCTTCCCAACGGGCACAATCCGCAAATGCCCGGGTTCCTATCCATCTACCTGCCGGCAAACGGCGGGCTTCTTGCCGCGATCGCGCACCTCGTGGAGGCGGCTTCGCACTCAGCGATGCCCGACACCTGGATGCTCACCGCGGAAGGCTTCGGCACTCTGCCAGAAATGCGTGCCTCTGCTCCGGAGCCCGGTGCCGGACATGCGGTGGCCCGGTGAGCGCCCGTCCGATTCTGGCCGGCTTCTATCCGGACCCATCGGTCTGCCGGGTGGGAGAGGACTACTATCTGGCCACGTCGACCTTCGAGTATCTCCCCGCGGTCGCGCTCTTTTCCAGCACCGATCTGATCAGCTGGACCCAGATCGGGAACATCCTCGACCGGACGGATCAGTTGGAACTGGCCGGCGGTCTCGAGGGCGCCAGCCGGGGGATCTACGCGCCAACGTTGCGCCACCACGACGGTCTCTTCTGGATGGTCACGACGAACGTGAACGCCAAGGACGCCGGGCACCTCATCGTGCACGCCGAAGACCCCGCGGGTCCCTGGAGTCAACCGGTGTACACCGAGGGCGCGATCGGGATCGACCCCGACCTCACCTGGGACGGCAGCGAATGCTATCTCAGCTGGAAAAACGAGCGGCCCGGCGAGAGCGGCATCTGGCAGGCGAGAGTGGACCCGCGCAGCGGCACGCTGCTCTCGCCACCGCAGTCGCTCTGGGCCGGTACGGGACTCGCACACACGGAGGGGCCCCATCTCTTCCAGCGCGGCGATTGGTGGTACCTCCTTGTCGCTGAGGGCGGAACGGACCGAGGCCACGCCGTGTCGGTGGCCAGGTCACTCAAGCCCACCGGACCATTCGAGCCCTGCGCTGGCAACCCAATCTTCAGCCATCGCAGCCTCGACGCAGTCCAGCAGAGCACCGGGCACCCCGATCTGGTCGAGCGACCAGACGGTTCGTGGGCGATGGTCTACCTGGCAGTCCAGGTGGCTGGTGCCTTCCCGCGATTCCACGTCAACGGCCGGGAAACGTTCCTGGCCGGAGTCGACTGGGCCGACGGCTGGCCGATTGTCGTCGAGGACCGGTTTGTCGTCCCTGCGCCCGACCATTCCTTCTGCGAGGCTTTCAGCGACGACGACCTGCACCCGCGCTGGATCTCGCCGGGCGCACACCCCGGGCTCTTCGCGCACAGCGGACCGTCGGGTGTCCGGCTCGACCGGGGCAGGGAAGCGCAGTCGTCCGAAGCGCTACATCTGCTCGCCATGCGAGCGCGGGATGCGAGGTGGACCGCGAGCGCAACGATCGCATCGGGTGACGTCGCCCTGGTGGTGCGCATCGATGATGAGCACTGGTTCGCTGTCGAGCGGGTCGGGAATGCCGTGCGCGCCCGGTCGGTCGTCGGAGCGCTGGACCAGGTGCTGGCGGCGCGGGACGGCGGCGAGGACGGGACCGTCCTCGCGTTGCGCGCGGTGGCCGCACGTGGGCATCGGCACCGGCTCGGTCCGGACCGGCTGGAAGCCGGTGTGATCGTGGACGGTTCGTTTATCTTGCTTGCCGCCGTCGACGGACGATACGTCTCGACAGAGATCGCGGGCGGCTTCACCGGCCGGGTCATCGGGGTCGAAGCGCTCGGAGGGGAGTCGATCGTCACGGCATTCGAGTACCGCTCCTGCGCATCCGAAACGGGAGGCGAACCCGTGTAATCGACCAGAGAATAATCTGTTGCCAACGGTTGCCAAACCTTGCTTTGTCGCGCCCATTCTGACCGCAGATTTGCCCTAAAACACAGGACGGCATCCGATTGCCACTTGACAATCGCCAAGAGGTACGCCTACCGTCAAACCGTCACATTCCGTTTGCTTTTCAAAGGTGAGGACCATGCGCACATACCCCTCGTTCAACCACAACTCCCGTCCATCCCGCCGCCCTCGGGCGAGCGTGGCAACCGGTGCCCTCACGGTCGCCGCGGCGCTGCTGCTGCTCCAGGGCTGCGCCCCCGCGGCAGAGACCGCATCGGAGGGCGGCAGCGACATCGAACTGACCTTCATGAACCAGTCACGCGGCCAGGAGGCGGCGCTCATCCAGCTCGCTGAGCAATACACCGAAGAAACCGGCGTCAAGATCGTGGTCGACTCGCCCGGCCCGGCCGACTACCTGCCCAAGCTGCAGGCGAAGGCGCAGTCCCAATCGATGCCTGACATCTACTCGTCGTTCCTGGCGACAGACATGGCGGCCTACTACAAGGCGGGCTGGGCCATGGAGCTCAGCGAAGAGCTGGACGGTGAATGGGGCGACAGCTTCAGTCCTGCGGTCATCGAGATGTCGACGTTCGAGAAGGGGAACAATCTCGGTGTGGAACCCGGCATTTACACGGTCCACTGGGAAACCCAGACTTACGGGTTCCTGGTCAACCCGGCGTTGTCGGGGATCGAACTCGACAGCGCACCCGAAACGTTCGACGAGTTCATCACGGCGCTGGAATCGGCGAACGAAGACGGCCTCGGCAACTTTTCGGTCGCCGCATCCCTGACGCCCAACCTGATTCAGGCCCTCGCGTCGAACTGGCTCACCGATGACGAGATCGCCGCGACCCTGAACGGCGAATCGGACTGGACGACGGACGAGTGGAAGGACGTCTTCCAGGTGTTCCTCGACCTGAAGAAGGCCGGTGTCATCGCCAATGGCGCGCTGACCGGCGGGCAGGACGACAACCCCAACGTGGAGTCGTCCTTCTACACCCAGGCGATGGGGTCCATCTTCGACGCCTCTCCGGGTGTCTCGGTCGGCTTGCGCACCAACCCCGAGTTCGAGGACTACGTCTCCATCCCCGTGCCGGCCGTCGACGGAGGAGACCTTGATCCCCGCAGCCCGGGCCTGCCCGGAAAGGGCGCCGTCATCAACCCGAAGGGTGACCACCCAGAGGAAGCTCTCGCATTCGTGAAGTGGCTCACCGAACCTGAGCAGCAGCAGGTCTTTGCCGAGGTCGGACGCATCCTGCCCTCCAACCCGGAACTCCTAGCCAGCGGCGACGTTCCCCCGCAGCTCGCCGGCTTCGCGGATGGGGTCGAGAACATGCAGGTCATCTCGGCCACCTTCACCCCGGATGTCAAGGCAGCGGTGGTCGCGGAGACGCAGCGTCTCGTGCTCGGCGAGGTCACAGTCGATGAGGTCCTGGCGAGCATCCAGGCTGCACAAGACCGCGGCTAATGACTACCCAACAGATTCAGGTTCCGGTGCGGCGTCTCTTCGAGGCGCCGCACCGGCGGCAGTCCTTCCGCCGTAATCTCATCGGCTGGCTGTTCCTCGCCCCCGCCATTCTCCTGATCGGCGTGTTCACGATCACCCCGTTCGGACAGGCGATCCTGCTCAGCTTCCAGAGCTGGGACGGCGTCAGCCCCGACACCCCGTGGGTGGGCCTGGCGAACTACGAGTTCGTCTTCGGCGATGCCATCTTCTGGGCGTCGATGCGCAATGTTCTGGTCTTCGCCGTCGCGGGCTTCTTCCTCGGAAACGGCATCGCGCTTGCCATGGCGATCGCGGTCAACAACATCACCAGGGGACGCACCTTCT
>Ga0247807_10002058_pt1 | contig 11323 bp, 7 predicted proteins | sample UWRJL074202C1_FD_179931 | JGI IMG/M metagenome (GOLD analysis project Ga0247807, IMG submission 179931) | Plant litter microbial communities from Arlington Agricultural Research Station in Wisconsin, United States - UWRJ-L074-202C-1 | ecosystem: Environmental > Terrestrial > Plant litter >...
GGCAACCTGCATCCTTGAACCAATTAAAAAAGTAACTGAAGCAGAAAACACAACCAGAAACGTAAGTCTGAATTTGATAAGTTTAGATAAATCTGAGAAAAATAATTTCAATTCTATGTGTTTTAATATTATTGATTATAAGTACTTGTTCTGTATACCAGCAGATAAAGATAAAACTGCAGTGTAAACAGAACTGTTGAGAACACTAAATGTATAACCTGAGCTGCAGGCGGCAGTGCAAAGTTAGACAATAATAACCCACTCGCAATTTGTATCATCAGCACCAGTACAATTGAATTACCTAATTTCAATTCTGTTGCCTTACCACCAAACTTGTTCATTACAAACTGATAAATAAATGCATTCAATACGACTACAAAAATCGCCAGATCACGGTGATATGAAAATATATCTCCTATTTTCCCTATCCAGGTATGCCTTTCCTGGTAAAGCAGGCTTTTTGAAATTTCATCAATCGCTTCCCTTACTTCTGTTCCTAAAACAATCTGCAATACACTCAGCACTAAAGAAATAAGTATCAGCACCTTTAACCAGAATATTTTAGAAATAACTACTGTAGCTTCTTTATGCAGTGTTTGTGCATAATAATAAGTATAAACCAATATTGCCAGCATAACCAGAGCGAGCAGCATATGAACAGTTACAACCCAGGCTAATAAATTTGTTGAAACCACAATTGATCCCAGCCACGCCTGAAAAACCACCATAAAAAGATTGAGTATACTTAATACTATAATCCTTTTAGCCTTACGCTTGTATGTAAATGAAAGAACGGTTACTGCAATTAATAAAAATCCTGTAGCTGCTCCGGTTAGTCTGTTAATATATTCAGTCCAGGTTTTAGCAGCATTGAATGATTCAGGAACTGTAATGCTTTGATCGTGACGAATACTATCCGCAACATCCTTTTTACCCATTTTATCAAGCATCAGCGCAAAACGCTCATTCTTTTTAATCCTGCCTGCTACATATTTCTCTTTATAGTCTTTCGGAAGCTGATCTACCGAGGTTGGCGGAACATATTGGTCAAAACATTTTGGCCAGTCCGGACAACCCATACCTGAACCTGTACTGCGCACTACTGCACCTGCTAAGATGAGTACTAACGTCACTATTAAAGTAATCAGGTTTAACCGGATAAATCTCTTTTCAGATTTAGGAACCATTGGTTTGATTTTAAAAAAAATGAGGTTATCGTTCTAAGTAGATACTCAAGCAGATAACCTCATTGTATAATTTTAATAAAGGAGATTAATCCAGTATTGCTTTTTCTTTTGCTTGTTTTTCTTCCCATTCTCTTTGAATGCGCTCAGATTCAGCGTTTCCTTCAAAATCATGTGGCATGTTAGAGCTCATTGTTTGAGAGTAAGGAACAGTTTGAGGGATAAAATCATGTTCAGCACCTGGCTTACTGTAATCATATGGCCAACGGTATACTGTAGGGATTTCTCCTGGCCAGTTACCATGGATATGCTCAACAGGCGTAGTCCATTCCAAAGTATTAGACTCCCATGGATTCTGTGTTGCTTTTTTACCTTTGAAGATCGAGTAGAAGAAGTTAAACAGGAACGCAACCTGAGCTAAAGCTGCAACGATAGCAGCCCATGTTACAAAGATGTTTACTGTAACCCATTTCTGCATGAATTCAAATTCAGTGAATGCATAGTAACGACGTGGTACACCATCTAAACCTAAGAAGTGTAATGGGAAGAATACTAAGTAAGCACAGATAAATGTAATCCAGAAGTGAAGGTATCCTAATTTTTCGTTTAGCATTCTTCCGAACATTTTTGGATACCAGTGATAAACACCTGCAAGCATACCAAATATCGCAGCAGAACCCATTACCAAGTGGAAGTGGGCAACCACAAAATACGTATCGTGAAGGTTAATATCTAAGGATGCATTACCTAAGAAGATACCAGTTAAACCACCAGAGATAAAGAATGAAACCATACCAATAGCACATAACATGGCAGGTGTGAACCTGATATTACCGCGCCATAGTGTAGCTAAGTAGTTGAAAGTTTTTACAGCTGAAGGAACAGCAATAATCAGGGTAGTGATCATAAATACACCACCTAATAATGGATTCATCCCCGTTACAAACATATGGTGACCCCATACAATGAACGAAAGAATAGTAATACCGATCAGTGAATAAACCATCGCATGGTAACCAAAAATTGGTTTTCTTGAATTTACCGAGATAACCTCTGACGAGATACCTAAAGCCGGCATAATTACAATATATACCTCAGGGTGACCAAGGAACCAGAATAAATGCTGCCATAAGATTGGCGATCCACCTTCGTTAGGTAATACCTGAGTACCCATAACAATATCAGATAAATAGAAACTTGTACCGAAACTACGGTCAAAGATCAATAACACAACACCTGCAACCAGGACAGGGAATGATAAGATACCTAAGATAGCTGTTAATAAGAAAGCCCAGATAGTCAGTGGCATTTTCCAAAGATCCATACCTTTAGTACGCATGTTTAATACAGTACTGACATAGTTGATACCACCCATTAACTGAGAAGCTACAAAAAGAACCATACTGATTAACCACAATGTCATACCCAAACCTGAACCTGAAATAGCTTTTGGAAGAGCAGATAAAGGTGGATATACTGTCCATCCGGCACTTGCAGGACCAGTTTCAATAAAGAATGAGCTCATCATTACGATACAGGCGATAAAAAATAACCAGTATGAAAGCATGTTCATAAATGGTGATGCCATATCCCGTACCCCGAGCTGAAGAGGAATCAGTAAATTACTGAAAGTTCCGCTCAATCCTGCAGTCAGTACAAAGAATACCATGATAGTACCGTGTATAGTTACCAGAGCAAGATAAAAATCAGGTTTGATTCTTCCTCCTTCTGCCCATCTTCCTAAAAACGTTTCAAGAATAGGGAAACTTTTATCTGGCCATGCCAGTTGCATACGAAATAAGATAGACAATCCCATTGCAATAACAGCCATAACGATACCAGTTATTAAAAACTGTTTAGCGATCATCTTGTGATCCTGGCTAAAAATGTATTTCGTTATGAAAGATTGTTCGTGATGCCCATGATCGTGACCGTCATGGTGATCGTTGTTATGTGTATCGTGTAATGTTATAGTTGACATAATGCGCTATTCCAGTATAATTATTTTTTTAAAGCCGGTTTATTCATTGCTACAGCAGGAGCATCAGTCGCAGCTTTAGCTGTACTATCAGCTGGTGCTGCCGCCGCTGGTGCAGCTGCTGGTTCTGGTACGATTGGCAAATTAAATTGCTTTCTCAAATCGTTATTGATAAACTTAGGTTGTTTAACTATCCAGGCATCGTATTCAGCCTGAGAAACAACTCTAACAACCTTTTGCATATTATAGTGACCAGATCCACAGATTTTCGAGCAGTAGAACAAGAATTTAAATGCTGGATCATTTACTTTAGTCTGCATATCAGCAGTAGTAATAGTTGGAGTGAATTCAAAATAAGAAGTCATACCCGGAACAGTATTTAACTGAATCCTGAAATGCGGCATATAAAAACTGTGCAGGACGTCTTTACTTGTTAAAATCAATCTTACTGGCTTGTTGACAGGAATAACCATTTCCTCTGCCATCTGATCATCAAGATTGTCTTTATCATTAAAGTCCATACCCAAACTGTTAGTTCCGGTAATTAATTTATAGTTTTTCTTTCCTACAATTTTATCAGCTCCTGGATAACGGATAGTCCATGCGAACTGCTGAGAAGTAATCTCAATGCTCAATGGCTTGTTATTAGGGTCTTCGATTTTGTAAAAGATAGATCTCCAGGTAAGGAAACCCATTAATACCAATACAGTAAGCACTAATGCCGGAACAATTGTCCAGATACGCTCTAATGCATTATTGTGCGGATAGTAGTAAGCTTTTCTTTTACCAGTATTCTTGTAAAAATAAGAGAACAGGAATAATACAAGGTGTGTTCCGATAAATACGATAGTAGTCAGGATCAGCGTAATATTAAACATCTGGTCAATTTTCGCACCGTGCTCTGAAGCAGCGTCCGGAAGAATCATGTTACCATGAACTGTATATTCAAAATAAACACCGTACAATCCGACGATTAAGAAAATCACAAAAAGAACACCATTTACAGTATTCCAGTTGATTCCGGCAGGTTTATCCTGAGCTTCACGTGTTAATTCATATACACGCATCGCTTTACCAACTATTGCTATAAATAAGCAAAGCAGTAAAAATAACAGGGTATAGAATGCTGCCGACTTATAGATCGGGAACATATCAATAGGTTTTTTGGCAGCCGTAGCGGCAGCACCGGCGGCAGCTTCTTGTGCAAATGCGCTCGTATTTGCAAACACAGTAAGAATTACTGCCAGGGCCGCTATTGTCTTATTGCTTATAAATTTTCTTAAACTCATTTTCTTAAAAGTAGTACGATGTACTTCTACTATAAATTAATGTATATAACTCTAACCAGGAACTACAAATGGTGATTCAGACTTTCCTGTAAGAAAGGGTGATTCTTTGCAATTAAAGGTTTCTTACTTAATGCAGATAATACTGTAAAGGTAAACAAGCCTACAAAACCAATAGCCGTTCCTATTTCAATAATACCAAAACCATTATGTGACTCTACAGTTCCTGGCATAATCATCTGGTAGTAATCTACCCAGTGACCACACAATACAACTATACATACAGCCAGCATAATATTTTCCTGCCTTTTATTATCACGATCCATCAATAACAGAACCGGAGCAAGGAAGTTCAATACTAAATTCAGGAAGAACCAGAACTTGTAGAATTCAAATCGTTTGTAAAAATACACAGTTTCTTCCGGCATGTTGGCATAATAGATCAACATAAATTGTGCAAACCATACATAAGTCCAGAAAATTGAGAACCCGAAGATGAATTGGCCTAAGTTATGAAGGTGACTATTGTTAACCCATTGCATATAACCTGCTTTTCTTAACAGGATAATAATAATTGCAATTGTAGCTAAACTGCTTACCCACATTGCTGCGAAGTTGTACCATCCAAACATTGTTGAGAACCAGTGTGCCTCTAATGACATTACAGTATCAAATGCAAAGATTGGTGTTGTAAATCCGTAGATAACTAAAAATATACAAGAGTATTTAAAACTTTTCGTGTATGAATTTAAACCACCTTCCAGATCTTCGTTAGTTGATAATTTAGAAAGCAATATAGCGAAGAAAGAGTAGATACTTAAAAATACAACCTGACGTCCCAGGAAGAAAGGTACATTTAAGAAAGCTGATTTTCCATCGATTAGTTTATCATAGTGTTCAGAAGACGGATCAGTTAAGCCCGGTGCGTTCCAGTGATGATAAAGATTATGTGTATATAGTCCCAGACCAATAACAGCGATCAGGATCACTACTGCGATAGGCAATGTTTTAGCCATAGCCTGAGGTACACGTAAGATAGATGCAGACCATCCTGCCTGTGCAACAAACTGAACAGCTAAAAAGAATGCACCCGACATACATACACAGGCGAAGTAATAGGCCATAAGTAACAGGTTGGCAAAAGTCCGCTCATGGAGTCCATGATCAGAAAAACCATAAGCTATACTTGCGATACCAATAACGATCGCTGCTATACTTAAAGTTTTAGCCTTTCCTGTAAACTCAAACTGCTCATTGAAATTATAATTGTGAGTTCCCATTTATATCTGCTTTTCTATTGTATTTTTTGTAATTGTTGAACATACATCACAACTTTCCATCTTTGATCTGGAGTAAGCTGAGAGGCATGTGACCCCATGTTATTTAATCCGTACATGATAGTATGATAGATTTTACCTTCTGATAAATCTTTCATCAGTCCACCACGCGATGACGCTGCATCACCATGATAAGCTGGTACACCTGTAAATTTCTCAATTTGAACAAGATGTCCTTTACCATCACCTTTATCACCGTGACAAGGTCCGCAGAATACTGTAAAATAATGTTTACCTGACAATAAATTCTGTGGCGTTTTAGCTAGAGGATTGTGTAGGTTTAAACCTGCAGCTTCATAACCTTCTTTAGTATTTGCGTACTCATACTTTACAAATCCTACCGGACTTGTATTAGCAGGAGGCGTTTGTGCAGTTTGTCCGTTTGCAAAGTTCTTATTTGCCTGATCAGGATCATAAGCAATATGATCATACATATTCCTCGCATATTCCAAACCTGGATTATTCTTATTCCTGCAAGACGAAAGTGTTGTAACAGCAAGGGCAAGAACAACAAATGAGGCTGCAACTATTTTATTCTTATTCATAGCTAATATACTTCCTTTCATTGTGCTTAACTTCAATAGCACCAGCTTCTTTTAATAATCCGTCAATTTTACTGTGATCTCCGTTTTCCTGAGCATCAACAGCTATAATAAATCTATCATCTGTGGCTCTTAAATCCATTACTCTTGGTGCTCTTCCAGGGAAAAGGTGAGTAGATGCATAATAAGATCCTACTAATCCAAATGCGCAGAATAAAATAGTTACCTCAAACATAATCGGAATAAAATCCGGTAATGCGAAAGCTGGTTTACCACCAATATTATGTCTCCAGTCTACTACCGAAGTAAGATAGATTAGCGCAAATGCTGATACTGTTCCTGTTATCCCGCAGAAAAATGCAAGGACGTCCAATCTTGATCTTTTAATTCCTAGTTTGGCTTCGATGCCGTGGATAGGCATAGGCGTATAAACATCATGGATCTTAATGTTGTTCTCCTGTAACTTCTCGATGCCATGCATCATTTCGTCAGGATCGCCAAAACTGCCTAAAATATATTTGATATTACTCATTGTTATATTTTTGCGTATTCTTCTTGTTTAACACTATCAAATTTCTCTAAAGACTCAACGTATTCTTTAACGTGAGCTTTGTCCAAATGACCTTCTTTAATCTGTGCAAGTTTAGCTTGCTCACTTGATGTTTTAAGTAGTAGTTTCACCTCTGCAATTGCAATTGAAGGCAGAACTCTTAAGAACAACAGGAATAAAGTAAAGAATACCCCGATTGAACCTACAAAGACACTCACATCTACCCATGTTGGATAGAACATCGCCCAGCTTGATGGAAGATAATCACGGTGTAATGAGGTAACGATAATTACGAAACGCTCAAACCACATACCGATGTTTACCACGATAGATAAGATCCATGTTGCAGGTATGCTCAAACGGATTTTCTTGAACCACAGTAACTGCGGAGAAATTACGTTACAAGTCATCATCATCCAGTATGCCCACCAGTATGGACCCGTTGAACGGTTGATGAATGCATATGCTTCATATTCTGAACCTGAATACCAGGCTATAAAAAACTCAGTGATGTAAGCCACACCTACAATTGATCCTGTTAGAATGATGATCTTATTCATCGATTCAATATGGAACATAGTGATGTAGTTTTCAAGACCCAGTACTTTACGGGCAACCAGTAATAAGGTTAACACCATGGCGAAACCAGAGAAGATCGCACCAGCCACAAAGTATGGAGGGAAGATTGTCGTGTGCCATCCCGGAATAACCGAGGTTGCAAAGTCCATTGATACAATCGTGTGTACTGAAAGTACCAGTGGTGTAGAAATACCGGCAAGGATCAGAGAAACCGTCTCAAAACGCTGCCATGTTTTAACGTTACCGCTCCATCCGAAAGAAAAGATAGAGTAAATTCTGCGGCGTAAACCAGTCGCACGGTCACGGATAGTAGCAATATCCGGTAACAAACCTGTATACCAGAATAATAAGGATACAGAGAAGTAAGTAGAGATCGCAAACATATCCCAAACCAGTGGTGAGTTAAAGTTTACCCATAATGAACCAAACTGATTCGGCAAAGGTAATACCCAGTAAGCTAACCATGGTCTTCCCATGTGGGATACCACATAAGTTGCGGCACAGATAACAGCGAAAATTGTCATCGCCTCTGCCGATCTGTTAATAGAGTTACGCCAGTTCTGACGGAAGAGTAATAATACCGCCGAAATCAAAGTTCCTGCGTGACCAATACCTACCCACCATACGAAACCGGTGATATCCCATGCCCATCCTACAGTTTTATTCAGTCCCCATGCTCCGATACCGTTCCAGAAAGTATAACTTACTGCAACTAACCATAAGGTTGCTCCCATAAGGGAAACTATAAAACCTATCCACCAGGCCCTGTTGGGCTTATTCTCAACTGGCATTAAAATATCATCCGTAATTTTTGCATACGTGATATCATTGCCCGTGATTAGTGGTTCTCTTAATATTGATTCGTTATGTCCTGACATAATGTGTTTTCTTTAATATCAGCTTACGCTTGTACTGTTGGTAATGAATCTGTGTTTCTAATTTTTGTCATGTAACCTATTCCCGGTTGCGTGTTGATCTCTTCCAATACATAGTAAGTACGCTCACTACGCAATGCTTTTGATACTTCTGATTCCGGATCATTGCCATCACCAAATATAATTGCATTTGCTGAACAAGCTTCCTGACATGCCATTTTAATATCTCCATCTTTCAATGGACGTTTAGCAATCTTAGCTGACAATTTACCAGCCTGAATACGTTGGATACACATTGAGCATTTCTCCATAACACCTCTTGAACGGGTAGTCACATCCGGGTTTAAAACCAGCTGAGTGAATTCATTATTCAGGTAGTTATCGAAACGTGAATCATTCCAGTAGTTAAACCAGTTGAAACGACGAACTTTGTACGGGCAGTTATTTGCACAGTAACGCGTACCTACACAACGGTTATAAGCCATGTGGTTCAGACCATCCGAAGAGTGAGTCGTTGCCAGTACCGGACAAACCGTTTCACAAGGAGCGTGATCACAGTGCTGACATAGCATCGGCTGATGAACAACTGATACACGGTCAAGATTTTCCAGGTGTGCAATTTCTTTCTCCTCTGATACGCTCTTATCGCCTTCTTCAAAGCTATAGTAACGGTCAATACGGATCCAGTGCATCTCTCTGCGTCTGCGAACTTCATCGCGTCCTACTACAGGGATATTATTTTCTACGTTACAGGCAACAATACAAGAACCACAACCAGTGCAGGCATTCAGATCGATTGCCATAACCCAGTTATTCCCTGGTTTCTCATATTTATCCCATAAATCATAAGTTTTATGTTCGCTGTCATGCTTACCAGTACCTGCAGAAGGATTTTTCACATATTCCTTGAAAGTAGCTTCGCGGATAATATTTCTTCCTTCAAAAGAATGGTGAGTTTGCGTTTGAGCAAGCTCGTTGGTCGCACCAGTTTTTGTAATCGTGATTGTAGTTGCATATTGTAACGTTCCATTACTGAAAGTTACAAATGGATAAGCATTCTGTCCTACATTATCACCAGCTTTACCCACTTTAGTACGTCCATAACCTAAAGCTATAGAAGCAGTACCCTGTGCTTGTCCCGGCTGAACCAGAACTGGTAAAGTAATTTTATATCCGTTGCTTCCTTTTACGTCAACAACATCAAATTCTTTAATTCCCAATGACTCCGCGAATTTAGGCGCAAGAGCGATGTAGTTATCCCATGTTACTTTAGAAACAGGGTCAGGCAATTCCTGCAAAAATGCATTGTTTGCATGTTTACCATCGCGCATAGCTACACTTTCATAAACCTGAAGCTCGATATCCTTAGCTAAAGCAGCACTGCTTTTTACTACTGATGGCGCAACAGCTGCTAATGAAAGGTTGAAGCTATAAGCTCCTGCTGTTTTATGTACTGAAGCAAATACTCCAGTCTCTAATACATCATTCCATGTTTTCCCTAAAGCAGGAAGTATATTTTTCTCCCAGTTGTTACGTACATACTGGTAGTATTCTTTAACAGGTGCGTTAGACCAGATGAGTAAACTTTCTTCGGCCTGACGTGAATTGAATACCGGGTTGATGGTTGGCTGAACAATAGAATAATATCCTTCGTAGCTGTTTGCATCACCCCATGCCTCTAAATAATTCAGATTAGTTGCAATTACATCACATAAAGTGGAAGTCTCATCCTTACGGTCTGAGAAAGAAACTTTCAATGGAACCTTACTTAATCCATCAGTGAATGATTTAGTATTGACCACATCGTAAGCAGGATTGTTATCTAAGAAGAATACAGCAGCAACTTCGCCCCTGTTCATCTCATTTAAGAATTCAGCAAATTCAGCATCATTACCTGAGTAACGTTTGTTAGGATTATCCAGATCGATAGTCGTACCGTAACTGCCGATAGCAGAGTTGATCGCGTTGACCAGGATTTGAGTAGAAACATCATTAGAACCACAAACTACTAAAGCTTTTCCTTTTTGCTGAACTAATTCTTTAGCAATCAGTTTAAGTGCTTTTTCTGCAGTACCATTCTTAGGTAAAGAACCACCAGCTAAACTACCACCGGTGATCTCATTATATAAGGTTATCAGCGCAGGACCCTGCTCTGATAATTTAACCGGGATACGGGTATCAGCATTAGTACCTGTCAAACTCATTCCGGCTTCGAACTGGAAGTGACGTGACATTTTACCTTTTGCCAATGATTTGTTGTTTCTGTTAGTCACATACTGAGAAGTGAATTCTTCACCGCTAATCCATGTTCCTAAAAAGTCAGCAGCAAAACTCACGATCAGGTCAGCTTTGTCAAAGTTATATTTAGGGATGACAGCTTTACCAAAGCTATTCTCATTTGCTTTGATGATACCAGTATAAGATACAGCATCGTACTGTATATGTTTTGTTGCAGGGTAAACAGCTATAAAGTCTGCAACTACTGCTTTAGTAGAAGGACTGTTTACAGATGAAGAAACGATTCGGATTTTCTTGCCCGAAGCTTTTGCTTTTGCCAGCTCTGCAGCTACAAATGCATCAACCTTCGCCCAGGTAGTCTCATCATTCTTTAATACAGGCGCTTTAAGTTTCGAAACATCGTACAAATCAAGTACAGAAGCCTGAGCCTGCGCATCAGTACCATTATTGAACACACCTGCATTAGGATTTGGTTCAATTTTGATAGGTCTACCTTCTCTGGTTTTCACCAGGATACTCTGACCATTATAACTTGAAACATAGTAATTCGGGATACCCGGGATTACTTCTTCAGGTTTAATCAGGTAAGGTATTGATTTGTGAATCGGAGCAGGCTGACAAGCGGCAAGTGTTACCGCACCAAGACCAAAGCCTAAGGCTTTTAAAAAGTCACGGCGAGGAGTTACTGTACTTAATCCTGCTTCATTTAAAACATCTTCTATTGGAAGCGGCTCCGCAAATTCGTTTTTGTTGT
>Ga0247807_10002059_pt1 | contig 11316 bp, 8 predicted proteins | sample UWRJL074202C1_FD_179931 | JGI IMG/M metagenome (GOLD analysis project Ga0247807, IMG submission 179931) | Plant litter microbial communities from Arlington Agricultural Research Station in Wisconsin, United States - UWRJ-L074-202C-1 | ecosystem: Environmental > Terrestrial > Plant litter >...
CGGCCGTCGGCCTTGTCGCCAGCTTCGCCACCTTCGGGGTCGGTTTTATTGCACGTCCCCTCGGCGGTCTGTTCTTCGGCACCATCGGTGACCGCATCGGTCGCAAGTGGGTGCTTCTCACCACCATCGCGCTGATGGGCGGAGCATCCACTCTCGTCGGCGTCCTTCCCACCTACGACCAGATCGGACTCTGGGCCCCCGCACTTCTGGTTCTTCTCCGCCTGCTCCAGGGCTTTGGCGCGGGTGCGGAACAGGCCGGCGCCACCGTGCTGATGGCCGAGTACGCCCCCGTGCGGCGTCGCGGGTTCTTCGCCGCACTACCGTTCATCGGTATCCAGGCCGGAACCCTCCTCGCCGCGGGTGTGTTTGTGTACCTCGGCACCCTTCCGACCGAGGTGCTGCTGGCTGGCGTCTGGCGCATTCCGTTCCTCGCATCGATTCTGCTGATTGTGGTGGCCGTGTTTATCCGGATGCGCCTGCGCGAAAGCCCGACTTTTATCCAACTGGAAAAGCAGGAGCAGGTCGCCAAGAGTCCGCTCAAAGAGATCTTCAGCAGCTCGTTCCCCAACGTGCTTCGTGGCATCGGACTGCGTATGGCGGAGAACGGCGGCTCCTACCTCTTCAACACTCTTGCGGTCAGTTTTGTGGTGGGCACCATCGGGGTGGGCGCCTGGATCGGCCCGCTCGCGGTGGCCGTGGGGTCGCTGGTCGGGATGATCTCCGTGCCGCTGGCCGGCCATCTCTCCGACCGGTGGGGGCGTATCCCCGTCTACCGGTTTGGGGCGGCGGTGCTGCTGGTGTTGGCATTCCCCGGCTGGTGGCTGCTGTCGCTCGGAAACCCCGCCATCATCATCATTGTGATCGCGATCGCGATCGGGTTCGGGGTCAACACCATGCTGGGATCCCAGTGCGCACTGCTACCCGAACTGTTCGGCAACCGTCACCGCTACATCGGCGTCGCGGTTTCCCGCGAGTTCAGTGCGGTGCTCGCCGGCGGTATCGCCCCGGTGTTCGGAGCCTGGCTCATTGCCGTCAGCAACGGGTCGTGGGTGCCGCTGGCCATCTACGTGTTTGTGCTCTCCGCCATCACCTTCACCACCACCTTCCTGGTGCCGGAGACCCGCAGCCGCGACCTCACCCTGCTCGGGGACGCAACCCTCGACACCCCGGAGGATGTTTCCACTCGTCCAACGGCCCTGGTGTCCCGTCGGGTGCACCTCGCGCGGTCCGCCCAGTGAGCGACCTCTTCTCGCTCGCCGGACGGCTCGCTCTCGTCACGGGTTCCAGCCGCGGCATCGGTCTGACCCTCGCGGGCGGACTCGCCCGCGAGGGAGCCCGGGTCGTGGTGCACGGCCGTGACCAGGCGACCCTCGATGTTGCACGGCGAAAGATCAGCGACGAGACCGGCGCCGAAGTGTTCACCGCTCGGTTCGACCTCACCGACGCCTCCGCAGTCGACGCGGGCATCACCCGCGTCGAAGCCGAGGCCGGGCCGATTGGCATTCTCGTCAACAACGCCGGCATCCAGAAACGCGGGCCATTTGTCGACTTCTCCCTCGCCGACTGGAACGACCTCGTCGCCACCAACCTGACGAGCGCGTTTCTCGTCGGCCAGCGGGTCGCGCGCGGGATGGTCGAGCGCGGCGCCGGCAAAATCATCAACATCGGGTCGGTGCAGTCGCAGCTCGGCCGCCCCGGCATCGCCCCGTATGCGGCAACCAAGGGCGGCATCGCCATGCTGACCAAGGGGATGTGCGCCGACCTCGGGCCGAGCGGAGTGCAGGTCAATGCGCTCGCCCCCGGTTACTTCGCGACCGAACTGACGAAGGCGCTGGTCGACGACGAGGAGTTCAGCGCGTGGGTGCGCACCCGAACCCCCGCCGGCCGCTGGGGCAACACCGACGACCTCGTGGGCACACTCGTGTTTCTCGCCTCCGGGGCATCCGACTTTGTGAACGGCCAGATTATTTATGTTGATGGCGGGATGACCGCGGTGGTCTGACCCCGTGCCGCCCACCCCGTTGTACCGAAGGAGCCTCATGCGTATCGCCCGAATCCTCACCCCGACCGGACCCCAGCACGCCGTCGCCGACGGCGACTCGTGGGCGTTTATTGAGGACGTCTTCGCGACACCCCTCGTGCGCACCGGGGAGGCGGTGCCGATCGAGGGCACCGCGCTGCTCGCGCCGGTTCAGCCCCGCGACATCCTCGGCCTCGGCCACAACCTCACCAACAACGACCACCCCCTCCCCATGCAGGCGTGGCACAAGTCGGTGCACACCCTGGCGAACCCGGGAGACGCGATCGTCGCGCGGCGCGGGGTGGGAACGGTCAACATCGAAGGCGAACTGGCCGTGGTCATCGGCACCCGCGCCGAAGCGCTCACCCTCGAGAATGCGTTCGACGCGGTGCTCGGGTTCACGATTGTCAACGACGTCACCAACGTCGACCAGGTGCCCATCGACGAAAAAAGCTTCCAGAGCAAGGGCGGCGAGAACTACACCCCGCTGGGTCCGTGGATCGAGACCGAACTCGCCGACCCGGAGAACGTGAGCACCACGGTGGAGATCAACGGCGAGGTGCGGGCCGAGTCGGGCTCGTTCAACCTGCCGTCGAGCGTTGCCGCCACCCTCGTCTACGTCACGCAGTGGCTGACGCTCTACCCGGGCGACGTGGTGATGACGGGTGCCCCCAATACCTTTGTGGCCGTGAACCCCGGCGATCGGGTGGACATCACCCTCGCGGGAATCGGCACCCTGACGAACACGGTGGTGTGATGCCGAAGACAGACAGCCTCGGCGTGGTGATCCACGCCAAGGACGACCTGCGGGTCGAACCCATCACCCTGCCCGAGCCCCGCGCCGACCAGGCCATCGTCGACATCGCGTACGGCGGCATCTGCGGCTCCGACCTCCACTACTGGCAGCACGGTGCCGCCGGGGAATCCCTGCTGCGTGCGCCGATGCTGCTCGGCCATGAGGTTGTGGGAACCGTGCGGGTCGCTGCAGCCGACGGAAGTGGCCCCGCGGCGGGAAGTCGCGTCGCCGTGCATCCGGCCACCCCCGGCCCCGGCGACGGAAGCCGCTACCCGACGGAGAGCCCCAACCTCTCCCCCGGCTGCACCTACCTCGGCAGTGCCGCTCGCTTTCCGCACACCGAGGGTGCGTTCGCGTCGGTGGTGGTGTTGGACTCCCGGATGCTCCGGCCGCTACCCGACTCGCTGTCGCTGCGCAGGGCAGCACTCGTCGAGCCGGCGAGTGTGGCCTGGCACGCCGTGGGACGGGCGGGCGATGTCTCGGGCAAACGAGTATTGGTGATCGGGAGCGGCCCCATCGGCTGCCTGGTGATCGCGGTGCTCCGTCGCGCCGGTGCCGCCGAGATCGTCGCCGTCGACATGCATCCCGGACCCTTGGCCATCGCAACCGAGGTGGGCGCCACCCGCACACTGCTGGCGACGGACGCCGACGCCATTGCGGCCGTCGACGCCGATGTCAGCATCGAATCGTCCGGCAGCTACCGCGGCCTCGCGTCGGCCGTGCGCGGCACCACGCGGGGCGGCCGGGTGGTGATGCTGGGGCTGCTGCCGAGTGGCGAACAGCCCGCGCTTATCTCGCTGGCCATCACGCGCGAGCTCGAACTTGTCGGGTCATTCCGCTTCAATGACGAGATCGACGAGGTGATTGCTGCCCTCGCCGACGGCTCGCTCGAGGTGGACCCGGTGGTCACCCACGAGTTCGCCGCAGACGAGGCGCTGGCCGCGTTCGACCTCGCTCGGGACTCCGCGAAGTCCGGCAAGGTGCTGCTGCGCTTCGGCTAGCAAGTCGCCGGCGACCAACATTCTGGCGGGCAGCTCTCAGGGCGACCCGCGCTCAGGCGAGCAACTCCCGCAGCCGGTCGGGATCGGTAACGGGCAGTCGGCAGACGAAGTTCTCACACAGGTACGCCGCGGCCTGTCCGTCGCGCGTGCTGCGCCCCTCGAACAGTTCAAAACCCGCGGCCGCCAGTGCATGCGCCTGGGGTTCGGTCACCACACTCACGATGGCGCCGGGGCGCTGCCAGGTGCGGGCGAGGGATGCCACGGCGGTGCTGTCCGTGCCCGTGACCACCACCAGCTGACGCACCGGGGCGTCGAGGGCCGACATCAGGGTGAGCGCGGTGCCGAACGAGATGGGGCGTTGTACGGCGAGCGGGGCGAGGAGTTCCATCGCGGCCGACGCCGCATCCCGGAACACGGTCTCCCCCGTGAGCAGATGCAGGCGGTGGGCCGCCCCGGCGATGGACGACAACCCGCTGGGGTAGGCACCCTCACTGGGGTCGACCTCGAGTGCGAGGCCATGGGCGGTAAGCACCGGGTCGGCGCCGCCCGGCACCGCGAACGGCAGGGTCGCGGCCGTGGCCGGTGAGGCCAGTGGTGCGGGAGTGTCCAGAGTGGCGGGTGCGGCAGCGGAGGCGGCGACAACCGCGCTGGCCGCCGCCATGGTGTCGGTGACCAGTGCGCGGGCCCGCTCGGCGTAGAGCGATTCACCCGTTGCGAGCGCGACCTGGAGGAGGCCGCCCGCGAGCATCCCGTAATCCTCGAGCGTTGCCCGGGCATCCGACACCCGGTGGCCAATACGTGCCCGGATGAGCGTCGGCGCCGGTTCGGACGGCTCATTGGCGAAGTACTCGTCGGTGAGGTAGTCCGCGGTCTCGCGCGCCGCCTCGATCCAGTCGGCACGCCCCAGACGCTCGCCGGCGAACGCGAGGGCTTCGATGGCCAGTCCGTTCCAGCCGGTCAACACCTTGTCGTCGAGCGCGGGCGGAATCTGCGCCGCGCGCTGCTCGGCATTGAGGGCGTAGTAGCCGCCCTCGACGCGCACCCCGTCGACCGTGCTTTCACTGTCTTGCGCCGAGGCGAACCCACCCGTGGGCAACCGCAACACCCCGAGGAGGAAGGAGGCGATGCCTTCGGCGATGTCTGTGCGGTCGATGCGGGCGTAGGCCGTCAGCAGCAGGGCGTTGTCGTAGAGCATGCGTTCGTAGTGCGGCTCGGTCCAGTCGCGCCGGACGGCGTACCGGAAGAATCCACCCTCGACGGGATCGCGCAGTTCGGAACTGGCCATCGCAGTGAGTGTGCGCCGGGCGATGCTGCCCGCCGAGGCATCCCCCGCCGCTTCCCGATCCAACAAAAAACCGAGCACGGTCGCGACCGGAAATTTGGGAGCCCCGCCGAAGCCACCGAACTCGGTGTCTTCATAGGTCGCCAGTTCACTGATGATGGCCGCGAAGTCGGGCTCGGTCGGCAGGGCGCCGGGGCGTTGGCGTCCCTGGAACGTCAGTGCCGCGGCGATCTGAGTGGCGTTCGATTCGACCTCGGCGCGGCGATCGCGCCACGCGTCGAGAACCGCGTCGAGCACCTGCCGGAAGGACGCGCGACCCTGCACGGGGGCGGGCGGGAAGTAGGTTCCCGCGAAGAAGGTTTTACCCTCGGGCGTCGCGAAGATTGTGAGGGGCCAGCCGAGCTCCTGCGTGAACGCGCCCGCGGAGGCCATATAGGTCGAGTCGACGTCGGGGTATTCCTCGCGGTCGACCTTGATGCTCACAAAGTTGGCGTTCAACCATTCGGCGAGAACCGGGTCGCTGAAGCTCTCCCGCGCCATCACATGGCACCAGTGACAGCTCGAATACCCGATCGAAATGAGCACGGGCACCTGGCGGCGCTCCGCCTCGGCGAACGGTTCGGCTCCCCACTGCTGCCAGTCGACCGGGTTGTCGGCGTGCGAACGCAGGTAGGGGCTGACGGCATCGGCAAGTCGGTTCGACATGGCGGCTAGATCAGACCGAGGAGGGCGGAACGGGACATGTCGCGACGGACCTGAAGGTGAGGAAATCGTTTGAACATGCCTCTATGGTCACACTTGAGATTTTGCGCGCAACCCGATTGTGGGGTTTGGGCACCGACCTCCCAGCGCGTGGATACGAAGCTCCCAGTTGCGGCGACGTGCATAATTCATGCTCGATCGAGCGAATGACCAGTCTGTCGCCATGTCGAGGGTTTCAGGCGCGCCCAGTATGAGTTGTGCACGGCGAGATGCCGTGTGGCCTCGCGTTCGCGTTCATAACTCCGGCAATTCCGGGAAAATTAGGCGATTTTGGCCTGAAATAGCTGTTTTCTGCGCGGATTGCCGGAGTTATGAACAGCAGGCCTCAGCAACGGCTCTTCCGTGGGGTCGATCCGCGCGAATCAGCGGCTTCTCGGGGCCCAAGGGTCGTTCCTCGAGACAAATGAGTCATCTCGCGAGGCCAACCGGGCGATCCGCGGAGCCATGTTGGTGTTGTCGACCAGGGGTGGGTCAAATGGAGAACGTGTCGACGGGGTGATCGTGGTTGTCGGGCGCGACGCCGAGGCCCAGTCGGTGCCGCAGTGTTGTGGCCGGGTGGACGCCGTCGTTGCCGGCGGCGGGGTGGTCGTTGTTGCCGCCGTTGCCGTCGGCGCCGTCGGTGGGCGGCCCGGCGCCCTCGGCGGGCAGCAGTCCGCGGCGCCGCAGTTCGGGCACCACAAGGCGGAGGAACAGGTCGTACTGCTCCCCGGTGAAGGCTGGCAACACCGTAAACCCGTCAACGGCTCCGGCCTGGAACCACGTCTCGATGTGGTCGGCGATTTGCTGCGCGCTGCCGACGACGACGGGCGCGGCGACCAGGTGGGCGACCAGGAGGTGCCGGAACGTGACCGGCCGCGCGCCGCCGACAGACCGGCCCGACCGTCGGGCCACCTCGGCGAGGAGTTCGTGCCCGAGAGTGCCAAATCGGGCCGCGGTGCGGACCGGCACCGGGTCATCAAGTTCAACACTGGCGAGCGGAACCCCGAGGATGCCTGCGAGCGCACGGGTGTCGCGACCGGCGGGAACTCCGGGAAGGGCGGAGTGGCCGCTGGTCGGTTCTGACAGCACCACCAGGTCGACCAGGCTGTCGTAGACCCGCCACGCCTGATCTTGGGTGTCGCCAACAATCGGCAGGAGAGGGGCGATAAGCACCAGGTCGCCCACCGCTCGGCCGACGCGCTCGACCTGTTGGCGGAGAGCGGTAGCCGACGCGATGCCGTCGTCGAGTGTTTTCGGAGACACGAAGGCGATGTCGGCCTCGCGGGCGGCAAAGTCGTGGGACGCCGAGGAGGTCACCACCGCGGCGATTGGAGGGTGTCCCTGCGGCGGCCGTACGGTGTTGAGCGGACCGGCCGAGGCCCGGAACTGGCCCACAAAGTTGAGCGGGCGAAGGCCGCTGCGGTCGATGAGCTGGCCGGTGTCGACGTCGCTGACAAACGCGTCGTGTGCCCAGCTGTCCCACAGGCCCCGGAGGATCTGGATGAACTCGGTGGCGGAGGCGTACCGGTCATCGTTGTGCGGCGACGGCACACTTCCGAAGTTGCGGTCGGTGCGCGGTTCGGTGCCGGTCGCGACGGAGAGCCCCACCCGACCATCACTGAGCAGGTCAGCCGAGGCGATAGCGCGGGCGACCGCATACGGCTCGCTGTGTGCGGAACTGGTGGTGGTGATCAGGCCGATGCGGGCGGTGACGGCTGCAAGGTAATTGATCGCGGCAAACGGTTCAACCCGGGCCAGCAGGTAGGGGTCGGTGTGCTCGAATTCGGGGGCTGTGGCCAGCCAGTCGCCGAAAAAGAGGAAGTGCAGGTCGGCGTCTTCCGCCGCGGCCGCGATGGCGCGGAGGGCCGCGGGGTCTGCGGTGGGATCCCGGTGAGCGCCCGGGGATCTCCAGCCGCCGGGCCAGGCACCAAGGGTGCGGACGGTGACGCCGAGGACAAGTTGCCCCCGACGCCCCGCCGTCGAGTTTCGCTCAGTACCAGGGGCCATAGTTCGACCCTAGGCAGCGCCGTGACCCGGTGCCAATGCCGGTGTCACACGGGGTAAGACTGGGTCAGTTCTGCGGTGCTTCGGGCTCACCGAGCGACAGCATCAGTCGGTTGGCCCAGTTGAAAAACGCGGCGCCGTGAATGGCGTCGGCGATCTCCAGGTCGCTCAGGCCGTTCGCCCGGAGGGCGCCGATCGAGTCGGCACCAAAGGCCACGGGGGTCTCGGTGAGGTCCACCGCGGCGCCGATGATGGCATCCCAGCGCGGGTCGATGGTGACCCCAACACCCTCGTCGAGCAGGCGCTGCACGTCGTCCGGGCGCTTCGAGTAGTGCGCAGCGAAACGGCTGTGCACCGACGCGCAGTAGATGCAGCCGTTGCGGCGGCTGGCGGCGGCCGCGGACAGCTCACGGTCGGCGCGCGGGAGCCCGCCCTTGGTGTTGTAGAAGATGTCGTTGTCGGTTTTGGTGCGCGCCTCGAGAATCTCGGGGTCGCGGGCCAGCAGCGCAAAGTACGCGTTCTCCGCGCGGCGCTTGTCGACAACACCCTTCCAATGCCGTTCGGTGAACTCCGCAATCGGCAGGCTCGGCAGCCATGGCACCCAGCCGAGCTCTTCCTGCGTGAATTTCTCCGGCCGATCCAGGTCGGGGTAGGTGGTAGCGGCGAGCGGGGTGGTGGTCATCGGTTGCTGTCCTTCTGGATGTCGTCCTTATGAATATCGGTGGCGAGCGCGGCGAGTCCGGTGACGACCCGGAGTTGGAAGGCGAGGAACGCGACCAGCTGCGACAGTGTCACAATTCCCGTGACGCTCCAGCCCGCAGCGAGGAGAGCGTCGATGTTCTCCGACGACGCCTCCCGGGGACGGAAGACAAGCAAGTGGGTGTGGTCGAGCGCTGCGGCCAGGCGGGTGCCGAGCACCTCGCGTCCGGCGTCGGAGACCGCAAAGCGTAGCCCCTCGGTGTTCTCGGCGGCGAGTGCTTCTTCGCGGAAGATCCCGTAGGGACCGGTGGTCGTCCCCGCGGCGATTTCAGCGGCGACCGCGGCCACCACCTCCGGGCTGGCGGTGTGCGCGAGCAGTTCGGCGTAGAACGGGGCGACACGGCTCTCCCCGTGCAGTGCCGTGGTGAAGGCGGCGATGGTGTGACGTTCCTCGAGGCTGACGTCCGAGGCATCCACCGGGGTAAACAGGGCGTCGAAACTGAGCTGCGCGTTCGCGCGGGCGTCGGGGCGGGCGTCGCGGATATCGGCGAGCACCGCGGCGGAGTCAGCGCCGAGCAGCTGGTCGATTACATCGAGCGTGGGAGTGGTGGTCATCGAGGTCCTTGGGTCGGGGTGGGATGGGAGGGCGAGCGGGTCAGGATGCGCTGGACGAGCTGGTCAGCGCGGTGTTGACCCAACCTAGCTCGGGGGCGACCTGGCCCGCCGTGAGCTCGAGCGAGCGCAGCACGTCGCGGTGCGGCGGGTCGACCGAGTGCACCTGGAAGGTGATGTCGGTGACGCGGGCCAGCGCAGTGTCGCGCGAGAGCGTCTCGAGCACGTCGTCGACGGTTCCGAGGTGCACGTCGAGCCGGGTGATGAGCTCGTCGAGGTCGGTGGGCGGTGGCCCGGTAAGAAGGCCGACCGCGTGGGGCAGTCCAGCGGCGGCGAACTCTCGCGCACGGGCACGGTCGTCCGCGACGAACAGCGTGCGCGAACCCACAATCCGGGGCACCGACGTGCTGGGCAGGGCGTCGAGGTAGGCGTCGATAATCGGGTTCTGGATGTCGCTGAGCGACGCGTTGGGAGAGTTCTCCGGGCGCGGCTGGGTGCGCGAGAGCATCAGGCCGTCCCCCGCGAGTCCCGCACGACGGGCGCCATCGACGGAGAAGGTGGCCTGCCAGACGCGGTCGGCGAGTCCCGGGGCCGGCGGGTACAGGACGTTATCGGGATGCCCGATCGGGTGACCGGCCCAGGCGGACAGGATCACGGCGAGGTTCTCGGCCGAGATACGGGTGCGGTCGGAGCTTTCGAGGCCGAACCCCGTAAAGGAGCTCGGGGTTCCGCCGCTGCCGACCCCCACCTCGAGGCGTCCGCCCGAGAGCAGGTCGAGCACGGCGGCATCCTCCGCGACCCGGATCGCGTTTTCCAGCGGGAGGGTGATGATGCCGGTGCCGAGACGGATGCGCTCAGTGGCCGCAGCCGCATAAGAAAGGAACACCAGCGGCGACGGCAGGCCGCCCTCGTCGCGGTGGAAGTGGTGCTGGGCGACCCAGGCGCTATCGAAGCCGAGCCGCTCGGCGGCCTGGATCTGCTCGATGGCGTTCGAGTAGCGGGTCGCCGCGGGGGCATCGTCGAGAAGGCGGGTGAAAAACCCGAGGCGTTTGGTGGTCATCGTGAACTCCGGGTTGTGGTGGTGCCAGGGATCGCCTCGAGCAGTTCGCGCGTGTAGTCCTGGGTGGGGAAATCGAAGACCGCGTCGGCCGAACCGTTCTCCACGATCCGTCCGGCACGCATTACCGAGATGGTATCGGCGATGTGCCTCACCACGGCAAGGTCGTGCGAAATGAACAGGTAGGTGAGGCCCAGCTCGCTCTGCAGGCGTTCGAGCAGGGCGAGAATCTGAGCCTGCACGGTCACGTCGAGCGCCGACACCGCCTCGTCGAGAACAACAACATTGGGGTGCAGCACCAGCGCGCGGGCAATGGCGACGCGCTGTCGTTGGCCGCCCGAGAGTTCGCGGGGCAGGCGGGTGAGGGTGGATGCCGGGAGCGCCACCCTGTCGATGAATTCAGCGACCGTCGCCGCACGGGTGGTGCGGTCGCCGATGCCGAAATTGCGCAGGGGTTCGGCGACGATCTCGGCGACGCTTTGACGCGGATCGAGCGAGCTGAACGGGTTTTGGTAGACGAGCTGAACCTGGCGTCGGAACTGGCGCAGTGCGTCGCGGCGGAGGGTCGAAACGTCCACTCCGTCCACGGTCACCGCGCCAGAGGTCGGCCGCGTGAAGCCGGCGACGGCGCGGGCGACGGTCGTTTTACCCGACCCCGACTCCCCCACAATCGCGTGGGTGGTTCCGCGCACCACGTCGAAACTCACGTCGTCGACCGCACGGAACGCCTGACGCCGGCCGCGGGAGAACTCCTGCACCAGCGAACGCACGGTGACAATACGGTCGGTGTCACTCGCGGAGTCGACCCGGGCACGTGGCACTGCCCGGGCATCCCGATCACGAAGAATCATGGATGGTGCGTCGGTCAGCAGCTTGCGGGTGTAGGCGGTGGAGGGCGAGGTCAACACGGCGGCACTCTGGCCCTGCTCCTGGATCTCGCCGTTTTTCATCACCACAATGCGCGAAGCACGGTCGGCCGCGACGGCGAGGTCGTGGGTGACAAACAACACGGCCGTACCGAGTTCGGAGCGCAGCTCGTCGAGCAGGTCGAGGATACGTTTCTGCACGGTCACGTCGAGGGCGCTTGTGGCCTCGTCGGCGATG
>Ga0247807_10002060_pt1 | contig 11316 bp, 11 predicted proteins | sample UWRJL074202C1_FD_179931 | JGI IMG/M metagenome (GOLD analysis project Ga0247807, IMG submission 179931) | Plant litter microbial communities from Arlington Agricultural Research Station in Wisconsin, United States - UWRJ-L074-202C-1 | ecosystem: Environmental > Terrestrial > Plant litter >...
ACAAAAGACCGGGGGTTTGTATCTTCCAGAAACTATTATCTCAACTCATCATATCAGCAACCGATTAAAAGAATTTGGAATCGAAATAATTGAAGAAACCCTGGAAAGTTTGTAGAACTTAATCAGGATATTCTGAGTACAATTTAACAAAGTCACAAAATTGAGCATGACTATTAAGTTAACAAATGGGCATATGATTAATTGGCACATCATTAAATAATAACGTGAAAAAACTAACATTAACAATATCCATCTTACTGTCATCCGGTATCGAAATCATAGCACAACCACTAAGTTACCTTCCTAATCAAAACACATTTCAGCCTGTTATAAATCCTCAAAAAATGAGGAACTGGGATGACGAAATACGAACTATTGATCTTTATAATTCCAATGCCGGGAAGGTAATTTATAAAGGAGAGCGCTTAGCAATAAAATTATATGGAAGCACGCCAGATTCAAGCATTACTGAATCGATTCACATCCAAAAACAAACAAAAATGAAAAACGCAACGATATTACACAAAGCCAACGAATTCGTTAAAAAGGGAAACTATGAAAGTTTTCTAGTCTATTGTACACAGGATACCAAATGGGTTTTTGTAGGCGAACGTATCCTTGAGGGTAGAGATAAAGTACGAGAGTATATGAAAGAATTCTATTTGGAACCGCCCGTATTTACCGTCGAAAAGACCATTGAGGATGGTAACTATGTAACCGTGACAGGTGAAATCACCTTGAAGGCTGCAAATGGAACCTATAACCACTATGATTATTGCGACATCTGGCGCTTCGAAAATGGAAAAATTGCAGAATTGAAAGCTTTTGTCATTGAAAAAAAATCTTGACAAATGAAACTGAAAGTGGCAATTGAACCTGATTGGGCATTTCGGCAAAGACGGCACCCGTTCCGCATTTAAACTGTCACCCCATTTCACTTTCACCGAAATACACAATCATTAGAAATTCGCTTTAATACGATATGCCCATAAAATCTAATGGTTCGGCCTTAGTACATCTGAACTCTGGGCTTTTACTGATAACAGAATTGCCATAAGATTCGAATAGGAGTTCCATGATGAATCAGGCAATTGGTTCCGTGCTTATGGAAATGAGAACCGGGAATTTAACGCTGATGATCTGATGCAGCGAAGATTTGCGTCTGTCAACAATATCCCAATTGAGGCAAAAGACAAAAAATTCAGGTAAAGCGGTTAACAGATGGATTGCTTAAGTTAAGGATGAAACCTCTGTTAAAACGGCCTTAAAGGGGCATTGGAAGGGGGTTGGAAGGACCCAGGTCATCGCAAGGTCCTTCCAACGTCCTTCCAACCCCCTTCCAATGTCCTTTCAACACACTTTCACACCCCTGTTCAACACGCTTTTGTATGCCGAACAGGGGGTAAATATTGTGTCTAACAATTTTAATTTTTATCGAATGTCCAAGAAATAATCCACCACCTGTTTTCTGAATTATAGAGCTGAACACTATTTATTCCGCGTCTCACAACAGGACCGTTTTTAACTAATCTGGTTTCATAAGTGCTCCAAACATGAGCAATATTTCAAAAATCTGTACTTCTCTATTTATCTCACTTTCATAAAAAGCTGTTTTAGCTACCATTGTATCTGTCTCTTTATGGAAATCTTTTAAAGACATGGACACTTGTTGCAATTTGCCATTTAATCAGTTTCTTGTCTGGGTTTCCTTGATAGGACAAGATAATCCGTTAAACAATTTATAGCCATTAAACTGGCATATTTATGTTTTTATACCTCCTCAAAACGATGGGCATAAAACTATAGCCTCTTCTCCAATTGCCACTAACCGCCATTCATTTTTGAAATAAAAACTCATTTCAATGATCAAATCGGTTTTTATGGTTTGATGAGGAGTATATGATAAAATGTGCAAAGTCCTGCTCAAACTATATTAACAACTTCCTAACTAACGAAAGTGCCAATTGATTTATATTAATTATACAAGAATTCGGTTCAAAGAAAGCCCGCTTATAATGTTTAAACAAATTGAGGTTCAGTGGTAATATTTTGAACACTGTTTGAAGTGCATTTAAGTCCAGAAAAGTCATAAAAAAACCGGAATCGATATGTTCGATTCCGGTTAGTACCCGGCGCCGGAGTCGAACCGGCACGGTTTCCCACAGGTGTTTGAGACCAGCGCGTCTACCAATTCCGCCAGCCGGGCATTCCCTTATTAGCGGGATGCAAATCTATATATTCAAGCCAATATATCCAAGACTTATTTTTAAAATAGCTCTTATTATTATGCTTTAACCTGACTTGCAGGCTCTTCCTTTAACTTTTTATCGACATAAAATGGAGCAAAAGGCAATAACGAAGCTAAAAACACCAGAATCGTCTTTCCGATTTTCCATTTATATTCCATCCAGCACATGATAACCATCACTACATAAAACATAAATAACACACCATGTGCCCAACCCGTATATTTAACAGCCAGCGGCATGTTCGCAAAATATTTTAACGGCATAGCAATAAATATCAGTGCGATGTAAGAAATACCTTCTGCAACCGCTACTTTTCTAAAAAGGGATAAAGTGCTCATAAATTCAGATTTCCTCAAAAATAGAAAAACCGGGACAGCAATGCCCGGTTATCTTTACTTTTTACATTGACAGGACACCTCTGCCTTATTCCAGCTTAAGCAGGCTTTCATTGATCCTGTTCAAATATTTCTTTCTATAGTACAAATCCTTAACAGACTTTAGTATCGTGCCTTCATCGTCTTTATTCTGCTGATCAAAGGCTGCAAACAAACTATCCAGCTCCTGCTGCATATTACACGCAATATCTTCTACCTCTTTTTTAATATTTTCCAGCTTAACCGCATCCGGTTCAAACTGCAATTCCATCAAAGCCTCATTTACATCCATCATCTCCATCAGGAAATCCTGCGGTAACGCATAATTCTCCCCCTCAGTTAATATTCCTTTGAGTTCAAGAATATAATGAAGACGCTGCTGCGGATCGCTCAGTACCTGGTAAGCTTTATTATTGAGCGTAGATAATTCCAGCACCTCATCCTGTTTTTCAGAAGATTCATTGATATAAAAATCAGGATGATACTTTTTACTCAGCGCATAAAACTCCTGTTTAACAAGTACTGCATCCGGATTAAATGATACCGGAAGATTATAAAGCTCAAAATAATTCATACAGCACTATTGAATAAAGGCCTTGAATATATCGTTACCGAGCACAAATACCATTAAACTCAGTAAAATTACAAAACCTACCATCTGTGCCCCTTCCAGGAACTTATCACTTACAGGCTTTCCTTTAATCATTTCAACGATCAAAAAGACCACATGTCCGCCATCCAGTGCCGGGATTGGCAATAAGTTCATAAATGCAAGAGCAATTGAAATTAACGCGGTAGAAGCCCAGAAATGTGACCAGATCCAGACACCGCCATAAACCTTTTGTGCCAATGCAACAGGGCCAGCAAAAGCTTTATTCGCTTTGATTTTACCAGTTAATACTTTCCAGATACCTTTTCCATTATCAGTAAATGTAATCCATGCCTGATTTGCACCAATTGGTAAAGCTTCAAAGAAGCCATAGTTAATAGTTTCGAACTTGATTTCATTTGGATTGAAGCCCATACCGATTGTTCCTACACTGTCCGTATTCACCTCAAAATTAAGTTTCTCATTTCCGCGGTAAGCCTCAACAATCAGCTTTTTGTTTTTCTGCTTCTTTAATTCTCTGCGTATATCCGCATCGAATTTGACAGGAACACCATTCACAGCAACAATTTTGTCCCCTTTTTTCATCCCTACTTTAAATGCAGAACGGCCAGCCACAACAGTATCTACAACCGTACTCAATAATGGAGTCCGGCTGATAAATTCTTCCAGACCAAGGTCTGCAACCTTATTTAAAAGATTATCAGGAACTTTAATATCAAGAGTTTTACCATCACGCACCACAGTCAGGTTAGTATTATCCAATAATACTTTTGAACTGGTCAGCTCATCAAAACGGATCACTTTTTTACCATTTACCGCGATAATATGATCACCCTGTTTTAAACCGATCCCAACTCCTATACTTCCAGGATTAATCCCATTCTTAACAGAACTGTTTGGAATAAAAGTTTCACCGAATTTGAAGGTCAGCATCCAGAAAATAAAAATACCCACTACAATGTTCACAAATATACCCGCCAGCATAACGATTAAACGCTGCCAGGCTGGTTTAGATCTGAATTCCCATGGCTGGGGTGGCAATGCCATCTGCTCTTTATCCATAGATTCATCAATCATTCCGGCAATTTTTACATAACCACCCAAAGGCAGCCATCCAATTCCATACTCTACACCACCACGTTTGATGCTGAATAGTTTTACACCCCATGCATCAAAAAACAGATAGAATTTCTCAACTTTAATACCGAAGGCACGCGCCGCAAGAAAATGTCCTAATTCGTGCAAGATTACTAATATTGATAATCCCAGTAACAACTGGGCAACCATAATTAATCCGTTCATATTTTATATCGTGTTTTTTTACTTTTGAATATTAGATTGCTAAATATTTTTTTGTTACTAACTGACGGGCAAATATACGTGTCTGCTGGTCAGTTTCTAAATAATTATTCAGGCTGGGCGCTTGAATAAAGGCCAGATCGGACATACATTGTTCAATTACATCGCTCATCTCAAGGAATCCGATGCGGTCATTCAAAAATGCCTCCACAACCACTTCATTGGCCGCATTGATAATACAAGGCATATTTCCACCTTTTTCCAATGCAGTATAAGCCAGCTGAAGATTACGGAAAGTATCCATATCAGGCTTGTAGAAGGTTAATTCGGGATAATCCATGAAGCTAAAACGTGGAAATTTGCTTTCTATTCTCTTTGGATAAGCCATAGCGTAATGAATCGGCAGTTTCATATCAGGTACACCCATCTGCGCTTTCATTGATCCATCGTTAAACTGCACCATAGAATGAATTACAGACTGAGGATGCACAATCACATCTATCTGACTGATATCAAGGTTAAACAGCCATTTGGCTTCAATCACTTCAAGCCCCTTGTTCATCAGGGTAGCAGAGTCAATAGTGATCTTCGCCCCCATCACCCAGTTAGGATGTTTTAAAGCTTGTTCTTTCTTTACTTTTTCTACAAAACTTCTATCCTTACCTCTAAAAGGCCCTCCGGAAGCAGTGATATATATTTTTTCGATGGTATCCAGCTCCTCACCTACCAGACATTGAAAGATAGCAGAATGTTCAGAATCCACAGGAATAATTTTAACCCCGTTTTCAATAGCTAACTGCGTAATAAGCTCTCCGGCTACCACAAGCGTCTCTTTATTGGCCAGACCAACAGTCTTTTTTGCTTTAATTGCAGCAATAGTAGGTCTTAAACCAACAGAACCCATAATTGCAGTCAGTACAAAGTCAGCCCCCGGTAAAGAAGCAGCTTCACATAAAGCATCTTCACCACAAACAACATTTATCCCTTTGCCTGAAAGTGCATTTTTAACCTCAGCATATTGGGCTTCATGACCAATAACAACCAGTTCAGGTTTAAATTCAAGTGCCTGCTCAATAAGCAGTGCTGCATTTGCATTAGCCGTCAGCGCACTTACCTTATATAATTCAGGATTTGCACGGATAACATCTAGTGCTTGGGTACCAACAGATCCAGTGGACCCCAGTATAGCTATATTTTTCAAATTGTATAAATCAAATTAATCAGGCTGTCCGCAATCTTTCTATCATTAGACAGACGGGGAACTTTATTCTGCCCTCCCAGCTTACCTTCAGAACGCATAAAAGTAACAAATGCATCTTTTTGTAAGGTCCGAATAACCAGTGGCTGCAAAATTTTGCCTTCAATGAGGTCAAAGTAGTAAATATTTTTTTCTTGGAGTGCCTTATCCACTTTTTTACTAAAAGCAGCAAGATCTTCAGGTGCATTAGAAAACTCGATAAACCATTCATGGTAAGGCAATTCACCAGCTTCAGGGTTTACCTGAGGGGCTACAGTAAATTCAGTAATTCCTACCCCCTGTTCATTGGCAACTGATAAAAGGGCCTGTTCAACCTCTTCACCGATTACATGCTCACCAAAAGCTGAGATAAAATGTTTAATCCGGCCGGTAACATAAATCTTGTAAGGATTTTTAGAGACAAATTTAACCGTATCACCAATACTATAACCCCATAACCCGGCATTCGTATTTAATATCAAAGCATAGTTTTTATCCAGTTCAACTTCTTCCAGGCTCAAACGCGAAGGATGATCATTATAGTATTCCTCTGCCGGGATAAACTCATAAAACATTCCCGCTTTAGCCAGCAGCAAAAGACTTTTATCCTGCTGACTATCCTGATAAGCAATAAACCCTTCCGAAGCAGGATATGTTTCTATCGCATCAATTTTTCTGCCTATACTCTGCTCAATTTTAGCACGGTAAGGCTCATAATTAACGCCCCCATAAACAAACAGCTGAAAGTTTTTAAAAATATCCCTGATCTGCTTGCCACCTGATTTTTCTATCAGCCGGTCAAAATACATCTGTACCCAGGGTGGAATCCCTGAAATCAGGGTCATATCCTGATGATAAGTCTCCTTGACAATCGCATCGACCTTTTCTTCCCAGTCTTCAATACAATTTGTATGATAGGAAGGCAATCTGTTTTTCTGTAAATAAGCAGGTACAAGATTCGCTACGATACCTGATAAACGGCCTACTTTAATCCCGTTTTTTTCAGTCATTACAGGACTTCCCTGTAAAAAGATCATTTTACCATTTACAAAACTGGCATTTCCTGTTTCATGGATATAGGTCAGCAAGGCATTACGGGCGGCTCTAAGATGCTCAGGCATTGATTCTTTGGAAATCGGGATATATTTTGCCCCAGAAGTTGTACCAGAGGTTTTTGCAAAGTAAGCAGGCTTACCCTTCCACATCACATCTTTCTCTCCTGCCACAACACGGTCAATATAAGGTCGCAACTCTTCATAGTCCCTTACCGGAACCTGTTTCTTGAAATCTTCGTAATTTTTTATTGATGAAAATTGATGGTCTTTACCGAAAGCAGTGTTCTTAGCTGAATCGATCAGCTGCAGCAAAGTTTCTTTTTGCGCAGCTACTGCATCTTTTTTCCATTTATTTACCCCTTTTACAATAAAGGCTGCAAACGGTTTACTTAATGCCGCTTTTAATCCCATAAACCAGTTTTAGACTATGTTATGAATAATATCATTCTCATCTCCCTTGTAAGCCCCCATCATCATTCTATAAGCGATGGTTAAAGCTACACTGGATAAAGGAACAATGATAAATGAACTTAGAATATTTACAAAAAAAGCAATTACAGGCCATTGCAGATAATTCAGGAATAAATACAAAACATGAAATCCACCCAAAACAAGCAACAGCATGACTATTTTGGTAAAATTCCCTTTAGTGATCGCCAAGCTGAACTTTAAAGAACCAAAAGGCGGCTGATTTTTATCAATGATAAAGAAAGGGAAAAATGAGATACGTACCCATGTGATAAATATCGCTACAATACCTACTGATACAGCAATATTTGTAATCACCGCCATCTTTATCCCTGTATAAATAAAAGGAAATGCAACCAGGATAACCACTGCATAAACCCCAATGATGACCAGCATAAAATACAGCATACCTACAATAAACCGGATGATTTGCTGGCGGGTAGGCAATGTGCTGACAATACTTACTTCATTCTCCTCATTATCCAGCAGGTGGAATATGTATTTCAGCAGAGAAAGATTGATGGTAAAATATAGCAATGCGAAAAAGAAAGCCATTAATATGCTTAACCCTTTATTGACGTCTTTCAGAAAAAATGCCATTAAACTGGATGCATTAGAAGTAATGAACATCAGAAAACATAAAGTAGCTATGGAAAAATAATTCCGTTTAGTTACTTCCCAGGCTTTGCGGATCACTACATTCACTATAAATGTGCTCTCCTTTAAAAAGTTTATCATTGTTTTTTAAGTACTATTCTTTTGAAAAAATCTTGTATAAATCCTAATCCATAAGCTGTCAATTGTATGAATGAGGAAATAATACTCAAAAATGCAACTTTCAACGATTTATTAAGCACCAGGGAATGAAAAAATATCAACATAAAGTATACCAGAAGAAAGATATTCCCCAAATAACCCAGAGGCGGATAAAATATGTTTAATAATAAGACAGATATAATGCCTAAAGTAAATAATGCCGGAAAAAAATGTACCAGTTTCAGTTCAGAAGGAAAATGCTTATAGATATTAATACGGGCACGGCCAAAAAAGTGGATCTGTTTATAAAACTGGAACATACTTGTTCTTCTTTTATGAAAAACCTTAGCCCCCGGAATCAATCCGATCTTAAAACCATGCTGATGGATCCGGATACTATATTCAATATCCTCTCCCAGCCGGGTTAATTTAAAACCGCCGACTTTCTCCCAGACTGCTCTGGATACACCCATATTGAAGCTGCGCGGATGAAACTGCCCCACATGTTTTTTATTTCCCCTGATACCACCCGTAGTGAAAACTGAAGTCATACCATAGCTGATTGCTTTTTGTACAGGGGTAAAACTATCGTGGGCCGCATCCGGGCCGCCATAGGCATCCAGATCATGGTCAAATAAATAGTCTTTCACCGTCTCCAGGTAATCTTCAGGAATCAGACAGTCAGAATCAAAGATGATGAAATAATCACCTTTAGCTCTTTCAAAGCCATAATTGCGGGCAAAACCCTGCCCTTCGTTTGGCTTAAAGAAATATTTAATATCCAGTTTATCCGCATAGCCGTCTACAATTTCTTTTGCCGTCAGTGAAGATCCGTCTTCAATCACGACAACTTCAAATTGCATATAAGTTTGCAGACACAACGTGGCCAGCAGTTCGTCAATCTCCTGCGGCCTGTTATATAAAGGGATGATGATCGAGAAAAACATGGTTAAAGAATTTCTTTTTCTATCAGGTAATCATTGCGTTCAGGGGCATTGCGTGTAACCAGTTCAGCTACAAATCCGGTAAGAAAGAGTTGTGAACCTACAATAATGGCTACCAATGCGATATAAAACCCAGGCTGATCGGTAACCTCTCTTTTGATCGGCAGATTCATGGAAATATGATATAATTTCTCACCGATAATCCATAAAGTCATGATTGTACCTATCATAAAACTCAGTACACCCAGAGAACCAAAAAAGTGCATCGGTCTTTTACCAAATTTTCCAACAAAGAAGATGGACAGCAAATCCAGGAAACCATTGATAAAACGGCTGAAACCAAATTTAGTTACTCCGTATTTACGTGCACGGTGTTCTACAACCTGCTCTCCTATATTTTTAAATCCTGCCCATTTAGCGATCACCGGGATATAACGGTGCATTTCGCCATAAACCTCTATAGTTTTCACAACATCAGAGCGGTATGCCTTTAAGCCACAGTTGAAATCATTCAGCTGTATACCAGACATTTTACGTGTGGCAGCATTAAATAATTTAGTAGGAATAGTTTTTGTAATCGGGTCGTAACGTTTCTTTTTCCATCCGGAGATAATATCGAATTTCTCTTCCCTGATTCTGCGGTATAATTCCGGGATTTCATCCGGACTATCCTGTAAATCAGCATCCATAGTAATAATCACGTCGCCCTGCGAAGCTTCAAAAGCTACATTGAGTGCGGCAGATTTCCCGTAATTACGTCTGAACTTAATTGCTTTAACAGCAGGATAAGTCTTTTTTAATTCTTCAATTACCTGCCATGACGTATCCGTACTACCATCATCAACAAAAAGGATTTCATAAGAAAAATTATTGCCAGCCATTACCCTGGCAATCCAGGTGGTCAGTTCGGGCAATGATTCGTCTTCGTTAAACAGGGGAATGACAACAGAAATATCCATGCAAGGTATAATGTGTATTAAAAATAACGTGCAAATTTTATCAATTAAAATGATAAAACCTGCACGTTTATAATTTATCTTGTTATTTGGCTAACCTGAACCGTCTGTTTAAAATTTAAACAAACTAGACAGCAGGGTTCTCTTTTTTCAATATGGCAGCACCAATCAGGCTCAGGACTAAGCCAAAAATAGTATAGGTCATAGCGGCTCCAAAACCTATAAATACAGCTAAATAGGGTTTCATCATTGCTGCTCCCTTAGCTGCTTTCTCATTGTCTCCGGCTTTTTCAACGGCCATTTCAACCGCATGATCCAAAGCTGAAGGGTCAAGTATTTTATAGTATAAAACAAATAACACAGCAATAAACAAACCTGAATAGGCCGCAACCTTAAATCCAGCAGAAAAAGCCCTGCCAAAAGTTATATATCCTCCAAGATCAGTCCTGTGTTTCGTCTGTGCATACAGAACGGCAAGTACAAATGGAACATAAGTACAAACCATACTGATAATCCGGGTAGGAATACTAATATTCTCATCCTGTGTATCAATATTCAGGAGTTTAAATATAAAGACCAGCGCTAATGTATAGAGTGAAAATGCAATAGCTGCCTGAAAAGCCACTTTATTTGGCTTAATCTCCATTTGCTTTAATTCTTGTTCCATAAAATCCAGCTTAGTTTTTTTCGTTGAAAACAGCAATTAAAGTATATACCGCAGTATCAAACTCTTTATTTGCACTGAATTCTTCCAGATCTTTAAATGCCTGCTCATTTGCTTTTGGCTGATTGAAGAAACTCATAAAAGGAACAAATAATTCTTCCATTTCTTCTCCAAGATCAATCATTGCTTTATGGCTGATGATGTCTTCAATACTGCTATCGGCTAACTGCTGATTACTGATCAGATCTTCGTAGATATGGAATTCATCCTGGAATTCATCCTCCTCTACCAGCAGGAATTCTCTTAAGAAATCTCCAAGTTCTGGTTTAATCTGCTCATCATGACACTCATTGATATATAATAACAGGTTTAATAACTCTGTTCCACGGTCAATAGTATCTTCTTCGATATCTGCCCATTCATCTGTATCCAGGTAATCTTCTTCCAGTTTCTTGATATCACTTGCAAAGAAGTTAATCATCAGTAAGTCGAAATAAACCTCTCTCAGTTCATCAAAAGCCGGGTATTCATCAAATACACCATCAAATTCTTCGACCTTCTCCAAAAAGCCCAGGTCTTTATTGAAAACATCCAGTAAATCCTGTTGTAATTTTAAAGAATCATTACCTGAAAGCGCTGCAAATTTATCTAATGAGGCTACAAGAGCGCTCTGTACTTTACTATCCATATACTTGAAATTGATT
>Ga0247807_10002061_pt1 | contig 11314 bp, 11 predicted proteins | sample UWRJL074202C1_FD_179931 | JGI IMG/M metagenome (GOLD analysis project Ga0247807, IMG submission 179931) | Plant litter microbial communities from Arlington Agricultural Research Station in Wisconsin, United States - UWRJ-L074-202C-1 | ecosystem: Environmental > Terrestrial > Plant litter >...
CATACCTGGCCGAGTGGATGCCCGGCGCCCCGCCCAACGCCGCAACCGAGATGCCCGAGTCGTCGGCGAGTGCGGGCAGTCCCGTGTGCAGCGCCGCAGCCCGCGCCTTGATCAGTGCGTTGGCCTCGAAGGTGTCGCCATCCTCGACCGGCTCGGGGCCGTCGTACCCGATCAGCTCGATGCCGGTGAGTGCGTCACCGAGGATACGGCGCAGCTCCTCGACCTTGTGCGCGTTATGGGTGGCGAGAACGACCTGGATCATGACGCGAGGGTAGCAACCTGCAGCGCGGTCAGGTCGGCCCCGCCAGCGAGGGCGAGGTCGAGGAGGGCGTTCAGCTCGGTGCGGTCGAAGGGCGCGCCCTCCGCGGTGCCCTGTACCTCGACGAACAGGCCACGGCCGGTGACGACGACGTTCATGTCGGTCTCGGCGCGAACATCCTCGACGTAGGCCAGGTCGAGCATCGGCACGCCATCGATGATGCCGACGGAGACCGCGGCGACCGAATCGATGAGCGGCTTCGCGTTCTTGCCGATGAAGCCCTTGTCGCGGCCCCACTCGAGCGCGTCGGCCATGGCCACGTAGGCGCCGGTGATCGCTGCGGTGCGCGTGCCACCGTCGGCCTGCAGCACGTCGCAGTCGATCACGAGGGTGTTCTCGCCGAGTGCCTTCATGTCGACCACGGCCCGGAGCGACCGGCCGATGAGGCGCGAGATCTCGTGGGTGCGGCCGCCGATCCTGCCCTTGACGGACTCGCGGTCCATGCGGTCGTTGGTGGAGCGCGGCAGCATCGAGTACTCGGCGGTGACCCAGCCGGTGCCCTTGCCCTTGAGCCAGCGCGGAACGCCGTTCGTGAACGACGCCGTGCACAGCACCTTCGTGTTGCCGAAGGAGATGAGCGCCGAGCCCTCGGCCTGCTTGCTCCAGCCGCGCTCGATGGTGATCTCGCGCAGGTCGTTGTTCTCGCGGCCGTCGTGGCGTGTCATGAGTTGTCCTTTATCTGGGTGATGGTTCCGGTCTCGACGAGGTCGACCGTCGTGACCTCGGGGCCGAGGAAGCGGGCGGCGAGGCGCATGAACTCGGCGGTCGAGTCGCCCGTCGCTTCGAAGGTGTATTTCGGCGGGGTGGGCACCGTGCGCTCGAGCCCGTGCTTCACGAGCATGCGGTACACGTCATAGGCGGTCTCCTCCGCGCTCGAGACGAGCGTGACCGATTCCCCCATGACGTATTGGATCGCGCCGGCGAGCAGCGGATAGTGGGTGCAGCCGAGCACCAGGGTGTCGATGTCGGCGCGCTTGAGCGGCTCGAGGTACTCCTCGGCGACGGCGAACAGCTCCGGTCCGCTCGTGACTCCCGACTCGACGAACTCAACGAAGCGCGGGCAGGCTGCCGTGAAGATCTGCAGGTCGGATGCCGCGGCGAACGCGTCCTCGTAGGCGAGCGAGTTCACCGTCCCGGCCGTGCCGATCACACCGATGCGGTTGTTGCGCGTCTGGCGCACCGCGGCTCGGACGGCGGGTTGGATCACCTCGACCACGGGAATGCCGTAGCCGTCGGTGAACCGCTCCCGGGCATCCCGAAGCATGGCCGCGCTTGCCGTGTTGCAGGCGATGACGAGGAGTTTGACGCCCTCGGCGACGAGGTCGTCCATGACGTCCAGGGCGAAGCGGCGCACGTCGGCGATCGGCTTGGGGCCGTAGGGCGAGTGGGCGGTGTCCCCGACGTAGGTGATCGACTCCCCCGGCAGCTGGTCGATGATCGCCCGGGCGACGGTGAGCCCCCCGACTCCCGAGTCGAAGACTCCAATCGGCGCATCAGTCACAAGAGTCGAGTTTAGTAGTGTCGCCTTATGAGCACCGCGCTGCTGACCGACCGCTACGAACTCACCATGCTGGACGCCGCCCTGCGCAGCGGCCGCCACGACCGGGAGTGCATCTTCGAGGTCTTCGCGCGCCGCCTGCCCGAGGGGCGCCGCTACGGCATCGTCGGGGGAACCGGCCGCCTGCTCGACCTGATCGCCGAGTTCCGCTTCAAGGAAGCCGAGCTGACCTGGCTGCGCGAGAACTCCGTGGTCACCTCGGACGCGCTCGACTGGCTCGCCGACTACCGCTTCCGGGGCAACATCTCCGGGTACCGGGAGGGCGACGTGTACTTCCCCGGCTCGCCGCTGCTCGTGATCGACGGGACCTTCGCGGAAGCGGTCATCCTCGAGACCCTCGCCCTCAGCGTGCTGAACTACGACAGCGCCATCGCGAGCGCCGCGGCCCGCATGGTCGCGGCCGCCGACGGACGTCCCCTCTCGGAGATGGGCTCACGCCGCACGGGCGAGCGCTCGGGAGTCGCCGCGGCCCGCGCCGCCTACATCGCCGGCTTCGGCGCCACCAGCAACCTCGAGGCGGGGCGCAGCTGGGGCATCCCGACCATGGGCACCGCCGCCCACTCGTTCACCCTGCTGCATGACAGCGAGGAGGAGGCCTTCGAGGCGCAGGTCGCCGCGCTCGGCCCCGGCACCACCCTTCTCGTCGACACCTACGACGTGACGGCGGCCGTCGACCTCGCGGTCAAGGTCGCGGGCACCGGCCTCGGCGCGGTGCGCATCGACTCCGGCGACCTGCCCGCGCAGGTGGCCGCCGTGCGCGAGCAGCTCGACTCGCTCGGCGCCGTCAACACCCGCATCACCGTCACCAACGACCTCGACGAGTACACGATCGCCGGCCTGCGTGCGGCTCCCGTCGACTCGTTCGGCGTCGGCACGTCCGTGGTCACGGGCTCGGGGCATCCCGCAGCAGGAATGGTCTACAAGCTCGTCGCCCACCGCGGAGATGACGGCGAGTGGATCTCCGTCGCCAAGAAGTCGGCGGCCAAGGCGACCGTCGGCGGCCGCAAGCGTGCCGTGCGCAGCCTCGAGAACGGCGTGGCCGTCGCCGAGACCATCTACGTCGAAGACGAACGCCAGGTTCGGGATGACGAGCGCGAGCTGCACGTCCCCCTCATCACCGCCGGGGTCGCGGACGAGCGCTGGCTGGGCGCCGCCGGAGTCGCGACCGCCCGCGAGCACCGCGCCGCGGCGATCGCCGAGCTCCCCGTGGATGCCCTGCGGCTGTCCCGCGGCGAGCCCGCCATCCCGACGGTCTACCTGTAGGCGAGGTGAGCCGCTACGGCTTCATCTTCTCGTAGACCTCTTTGCAGGTCGGGCAGATCGGGAACTTCTCGGGGTCGCGACCCGGTACCCACAACTTGCCGCAGAGGGCGCGGATCGGCTTGCCGCTGAGTGCCGACTCCATGATCTTATTCTTCGGCGCATAGTGCGAGAAGCGCTCGTGGTCACCCTCTTCGACCTGCTCGCGGTTGAGCAGTTCCTCGAGTTCGCGGTCGAGGGTGTCCGTCCCGCCGCCTGTGATGTCGGTGTCAGCCATGCGTTAACTCTACGCCGCGAGCCTCTAGTTGCGCGTTGCGGAGACCAGCAGCTCTGAGGTGCGACGGTCGTACATGCGTGCACCGATGGCCGCGCCGGCGAAGAGTACAACGAGCCCGAAGCCGACTCCGACACCCAGGGCGAGGTAGTGCCAGCCCGCGCCGAAGACCAGGCCGAGGATCGCAGCCGCGATGGCCGGCGCCGACAACCCCAGGATCCCGAGCAGCGATCCGGCCTGGATCGTGCCCGCCGGCGCCGAACCGCCCTGCGGCTGCGAGCGCGGGCTGTCGCCGGGGCGCACCGCCGGGTACGGGAAGCGCGCCGACATGATGCTCGACAGGCCGAGGCCGCAGAGCAGGATGCTCGTGCTCACCCCGACGAGGGATGGCAGCAGCGTCCAGTCCCCGTTGAACCAGATGCTCAGGACCGAGCCGATGGCGATGAGCGGAACACCCACAACGAGCACGGGGATGAGACGACCCCAGCGGTCGGCGCGACCGAGGGTGCTCGTCGACATGTGCAGCCAGATGGCCGTGTTGTCGAAGGCGACGTCGTTGTGAATCGACCAGGACAGGAAGAGGCACATGACCGGCAGGGGAAGCAGGGCCAGCATCTTCAGGTCGACACCGGCCACGGCCAGGGCCGCCACCATGAAGATGGGAATGATCGGGATGACCGCAAGCGAGGTGCCGTAGCGAGGGTCGCGGAACCAATAGGTGATGCTGCGCGCGGCGATCGCCCCTGTGGGTGTGCGCGCGAACCAGTCGAACCATCCGAGACCCACGTAGGTACGGGCGTGGGGTCGGCGTTCGGGCGTGAGCAGCATCAGTCCGACGAGCAGGCGCCAGATTCCGACCAGCACCAGCACCCAGGCGATGGCGATCGCGAGCTTGGCGAACGCGGCGGCGGGATCCCCGGTCGCGGCGTCGGCGGGGGCCGCCCAGGCGGCCGCGAGCGGGGTCCACCCCACGACGTCCGCCACGTCGCCGAGCACCTCGAGGCCGCGGGTACGCCAGTCGATGGAAGCCAGTACCGCGATGAGCGGGGAGATGGCGACGAACGCGATGATGCCGAAGACCGCCGCCAGGTCGCGCGCGCGTCGGGTGGCGAGCAGGAATGCGGCGAGCGAGGTGGAGATGCGCGCCGAGAGGATGCAGGTGACGATGATGAGCACCATCCCGAGGATCGCGAGGAACTCCGCGAGTCCGTCACGGCTCCAGGTGACCAGCTGCCCCAGGGCGATCGCGGTGATGACCACCGCCGGCACGCTCACGAGCGCGCCCACGGCGAGCACGAACGACAGTTTCGTGGTGCGGATGCCGAACAGCCCGAACTTGCGGGGGTCGAGGGTGTCGTCGACGCCGAGGGCGAGCGGCAGCACGGTGAAGATGACGGTGATCAGCGCGCCGAGCACCACCGACGCGCTGCGCGCCACGTCGACGTCGAAGAACCGCAGCGCGATGAGGCCGCCCACGATGAAGACCGCGGTGCTCACCCCGTAGAGGATGCCGAGTACGAGGCCGGCGATCTGCCACGGGCTGCGACGAAAGGAGTTGCCGAGAAGCGTCAGCTTCAGTCGGAGAACGTGTGCAACCACTCCATACCTTCCGCTGCCTTGCGTCCACCGGCGAGTTCCACGAACTTCTCCTCGAGCGTCTTGCCCGCGCACACCTCGGCCATCGGCCCTGATGCGAGCACCGCGCCGTTGACGATCACGGCCACCGAGTCGCAGACACGCTCGATGAGGTTCATGGTGTGGCTGGAGATGATGATGGTGCCGCCGGCCGCGACGTACTTCTTGAGGATGTCGATCACGTTCGACGCAGACACCGGGTCCACCGATTCGAACGGTTCGTCGAGCACCAGCACGCGCGGCGAGTGGATCATGGCCGCGGCGAGAGCGAGCTTCTTCGTCATCCCTGCCGAATAGTCGGTGACGAGTCGGTCAAGCGAGTCCTCGAGGCCGAAGGCGCTCGCGAGGTCGGCCGTACGGATTCGCACGGTGGTCTTGTCGAGACCGCGCAGGATGCCGGAGTAGTAGAGCAGCTGGGCGCCGGTGAGCCGGTCGAACATACGCAGGCGGTCGGGCAGGACGCCCATCTTGCGCTTGGCGACGACCGGATCACTCCAGACGTCCGCGCCGTGCACGGTGACCGTTCCGGCGTCCGGGCGCAACAGGCCGGTGATCATGGACAGCGTTGTGGTCTTGCCGGCACCGTTCGGTCCGACGATGCCGAAGAAGGAGCCCGTGGCGATCTCGAGGTCGATGCCCGCGACGGCGGTCTTGTCGTCGAAGCGCTTGACCAGGCCGGTGAGCTTGAGCACGATCTCGCGCTCCACCGGCACCTCGACAGGCGCGATCACGGTCGACGCGACGGCGGCCTTCGCGGAGGCGGACGGCTTGCGAGCCGCAGTCGAGGCCCTCGGCGCTCGCGGCTTGCGCACGGTCTTGGCGGGGGCACCGGACGTTGACGAAGCCTCAGGCACTACGGGTTCAGAATCCACTGGTCAACCGTACCAATGCCCGGCCCTGCTTCGGAGCTTGCATCACGAAACGACAACATCCGTCGAGTTTCCATGGATTTGGCAGGGTCCGCACCTAGAGTTAACCAAGCACAACGGGGTGTCCAGCATTTCTCGTCCAGATGAACAGCAGGCAAACTCCTCCCGAGTTGCCGTCAACTGAGACGAGGCGTAGTCGCCATGGAGGCGAAATACGCATAGATTCACAGTTGAGGAGACACATCGTGACTACGCAGATCGTCATTCTGGCCGCCGGTATGGGCAGCCGTCTGGGCCGCTCGCTTCCCAAGCCTCTCACCGAGCTCGCCGATGGGCGCACCATCATGCAGCAGCAGTTCGACAACATCCACCAGGCCTTCGGCAAGAACGCCCAGGTCACCGTGGTTGTCGGCTACAAGCTCGAGCACATCATCGAGGCGTTCCCGCAGGCCGCGTTCGTCTACAACGAGCAGTACGACCAGACCAACACCTCGAAGAGCCTCATGCGCGCCCTGCAGGCGTCCGCCCCGGGCGGAGTGCTGTGGATGAACGGCGACGTCGTCTTCGACCCCGAGGCCCTCGAGCGCGCAGCCAAGCTCGTCGCCCGCGACCAGTCCTTCGTTTCGGTCAACACCGCCAAGGTGTCCGATGAAGAGGTCAAGTACACCGTCGACGCCGAGGGGTACATCAAGGAACTCTCCAAGCAGGTCAAGGGCGGTCTCGGCGAGGCCGTCGGCATCAACTTCATCTCGCGCGACGACAAGGCAGTCCTTCTCCGCCAGCTCAAGCGCGTGGGCGACCAGGACTACTTCGAACGTGGAATAGAGTTGGCGATTGAGCAGGACAAGCTGCACATCGAGCCGGTAGACATCTCGGATCTCTACGCTGTGGAGATCGACTTCGCTGAAGACCTGGAGCGGGCGAACCTTTTCGTCTAGTCCCAGGGCCCCGCGGGCGTCTACCCCAAGAAGGACACCCGTGAGCGAAGCAGTACCAGAGCGCGCAGCCTGGTCTCCTTTTGCGCGCTATCGTCACACGCTCTTCCTGCTGACGAGCCGCGACCTCAAGGTGCGGTACTCGACGTCGGCGCTCGGATACTTCTGGTCGATCCTCGATCCGCTGGTGATGTCGGGCATCTACTTCTTCATCTTCGTGGTCGTGTTCAAGCGCGACGACATCGGCGAGTCGCCGTACATCGTCTTCCTGCTGTCGGGACTTCTGCCGTGGATGTGGTTCAACGGCGCCGTGTCGGATTCCACCCGCGCGTTCCTGCGCGGGGCGAAACTCATCCGCTCCACCAAGATCCCGCGCACCATCTGGGTATCGAGCCTGGTGCTCTCCAAAGGCACCGAGTTCATCGCGAGCCTTCCGGTGCTCGCCGTCTTCGCGATCTTCTCGAGTGCCGTTCTGCACTGGGAAGCCGTCTACTTCGTGATCGGCATCGCGATACAGGCCGTGCTCACGATCGGAGTCGGCCTCATCGTGGCTCCGATGGTCGTGTTCTTCCGTGATCTCGAGCGGGCGATCAAGCTCGCCCTCCGCTTCCTGTTCTACGCCTCGCCCATCATCTACGGCGTGACCGACCTGCCGTCCGAGTTGCACGTGCTCGCCGCGTTCAATCCGCTGAGCGGCATCTTCTCGCTCTACCGCGGCGCCTTCTTCCCCCAGCAGCTCGACCTGTTCACGATCCTCGTGTCGGCGGCGATGAGCCTCGTGATCCTCGGAATCGGCCTGTACGTCTTCAAGCGCAGCGAGCGCGCAGTGTTGAAGGAGATCTGATGGACGCCCCGGTCATCACCGTCACCGACGCCGGCATCCGCTTCCGTCGCAATCGCCGCTCGCGCCGCAACTTCAAGGACCTGTTCGCGGGCCGCAACCGCCGCACCCTGTCCGGCGAGTTCTGGGCGCTGCGCGGCGTCAGCTTCACGGTTCAGCAGGGCGAGGCGATCGGCGTCGTCGGCCGCAACGGCCAGGGCAAGTCGACGCTGCTCAAGCTGGTCGCCGAGGTCATGCTCCCCGACGAGGGCGCCGTCGAGGTGCACAAGGGCGTCGCCCCGCTCATCGAGATCACGGGTGGCTTCGTCGACGACCTGACGGTTCGGGATAACGTCTACCTCACCGCCGGCCTGCACGGAATGAAGAAGCAGGAGATCGCGGAGAGCTTCGACGAGATCATCGAGTTCGCCGAGATCGGCGACTTCCTCGACACGCCCTACAAGCACCTCTCGAGCGGGATGAAGGTGCGCATCGCCTTCGCCGTGATCTCCCGGCTCGAGGAGCCGATCATCCTCGTCGACGAGGTGCTCGCCGTCGGCGACAAGGGCTTCCGCGACAAGTGCTACAAGCGCATCGAGGAGCTGCTGGCCGGCGGCCGCACGCTCTTCTTCGTCTCGCACAATGAGAAGGACCTGCGCCGCTTCTGCACGCGCGGCCTCTACCTCGACAAGGGCAAGCTCGTGATCGACGGCCCGATCAACGATGTGCTGAAGCAGTACAACGCGGACTATGGAGTCGCCTGAGTGCTCAGGTTCGACCCTCCCGGGTTGAATAGGATTGAGGCCCCCATCCGGTCGGAGGCACCAATGAGCAACACACCCACACCCATCACGGGAACCAATCGGTTCGTCGTGGGCGGCATCGATCGGGTGCTCACCGTGCAGCGACCGGTGGTGCTCGCGCACCTGCGCGCGATACGCGCCTCGAAGCCGAACGCGACGCCGCAGGAGGTCATCGTGATCCTCGAGCGTCGCTACCTCGCGGCCGTGACCACGGGCGGGGCGCTCGTCGGTGCGAGCGCCGTCATCCCGGCCGTGGGAGTGGGCGCCTCGCTGGCCCTGTCGGCCGTCGAGACCGGCGGTTTCCTCGAGGCCAGCGCTCTGTTCGCGCAGTCGGTGACCGAGGTGCACGGCATCGCCGTGGACGACCCGGACCGCGCTCGTGCGCTCGTGATGACCCTGATCCTCGGATCCGCCGGCACGGACCTCGTCAGGCAGCTGGCCGGCCAGGCCTCCGGCGGTGCCGGGCGCGACGTGTTCTGGGGTGAGATGCTCGCCAAGAACCTGCCCAAGGCGGCGATGGGCAAGATCGCCGACCAGATCAAGAAGTCGTTCATGAAACGGTTCGCGGCCACCCAGAGCACCAACATCATCGGCCGCGCCATCCCGTTCGGCATCGGCGCCGTCGTCGGCGGCACCGGCAACCACCTGCTCGGCCGCCAGATCATCCGGGCCTCGCGCGAGGCCTTCCGCGCGCCCGGCACGGAGTTCCCCGAGGCGCTGGCCATCCGCGTGCGGGAGCCGAAGCTGCCGATGCGCGCCCGTGTGAAGGCGCGCCGCGAGATGCGCGCGATCGAGGCCGCGGCACCTGCACCGGAGCCCGGTGTGGACACAGACCCCACCCCCTAACGGTTTTCGGACCAATTCGCGGGTTTTTACACGAGAGTTCGTCCGAAATGCGTTAGTTCGGGGTGCCTAGCCGACGAGGAGCCTGCGCAGCGCCGCGTCCGAGGAGCCCGATCCGGCGTCGAGCGTTATCCCTCGCCGGTAGAGCTTCACGATGCGCGGGTCGACGTAGCTCTTCTTCGCGATGGCCGGGGTGTTGCCGAGCGCGTCCGCGGCGTCGCGCATCGCCTGGGCAAGGGCGCGCTGGCGTCCCGTGCGAGTGCGTTCGGGGCCGTGCGCCGCGAGGCTCTCCGCCGCCGCGATCGTGCCCCGCAGGGTGCGGAAGTCCTTCGCGGTGAACTGCCCGCCGGTGACCTCACGCACGTAGTCGTTGATCTCCTCGGCTGCTACGGGATGCCACTCCCCCTCGTCCTTCCAGGCGAGCAGCCTGGCGTTGCCGCCCCGACGCTTGAGCGAGCTGATCACGGGGGCGAGGTCGGCGTCCCGGATCTCGGATCTCCAGGCGTGCCCGCTCTTCGCCGGGAAGCTCAGCTCGATCCGGTCGCCGCTGACCTTCGCGTGGGCGCACAACAGCGTGGACAGCCCGTGGCTGCCGTTCGTCTCCGCGTAGCGTTCGGAACCGATGCGCAGCGCACCGGTATCGAGCATGCGGAAGGCCGCGGCGAGCGCACGCTGCTCGGTATTGCCCGCACCGCGCAGGTCGACGGTCACCCGGCGACGAGCGCCGGGCAGCGCTGCCGCGAGGTCGAGCGCGCGGTCGAACTTGGCCTTGTCCTTCGTCTCCCGCCACTGGGAGTGGTAGATGTACTGGCGCCGCCCGGCCACGTCCACCCCCGTCGCCTGGATGTGGCTGTTCGGATGCGGCGCGATCCACACGTCGCTCCAGGCCGGCGGAATCGCGAGGTCGTCGATGCGGGAACGGTCGGAGTCGGCGAGCCCGGGTCCGGCATAGGAGAAGCCGGTACCGCGCTTCTGTCGCGTAAAGCCGGGCTTGGCGAGGTTGCTGCGGCGGAGGCGGGGCATGAATTCGACGCTACGCGGAAGGCCGCGTCGCCGTCAGGCCACTGTGCGAATTCTCAGTCGTTGTCCGAGGGCATCTGGTCCTCGTCCTCGTCGTTGTCGAACGGGTCGGACTCGCTCTGCCGGCGATCGCCCGAATGAATGGCCTCGTTGCGTTCCCAGTCGGCGACGAGCTGCTCGACGGCGGCGTGGAAGCGAGCCGTCGCAGCCCCCGGCGTGGTGTCGCCGAAGTGTCGCGTCACCCAGAACTCGAGCGAGGCGCGAGCCTCCGCGCTGTGCTGCACCCGGTCGACGATGCCGACGATGTCATCCGCCTCGGACTCAAGCAGCCACTCGCAGGCGCCCAGGTAGCCGGTCTCGTCGACGTCGGCGAGCGCCGATGCGGGACGCGCCACGATGAGCGGCTTGCCCACCGCAAGCCGGTCGTAGACCATGGCGGAGACGTCGGTGATCGCGACATCCGCAGCCGCCAGCTGCCAGCCCAGGTCGGGACCGTCGTCGAAGATGTGGTGGGCGTTCGGGTCGGCGGCATTCGCGGCGGCGATGTCGTTGATGATCTGCTCGTTGGCGGCGCGGTAGTCCGCGTCGATGACCCCGCTGCGCGGGTGCGGGCGGTAGATCACGCGGTGGGTGCCGGTCGCGAGCAGTTTGCTGACGAGCGCGACGCCGTGCGTGGCGATCGATCCATAGGATGCCGCCTCGCGGTCACCCTCCCAGGTCGGGGCGTAGAGCACAACGGTGCGCTCATCGGGTGTGTACGGCAGTTTTCCCGCGAAGTGGTCGGCCTGCGGGCGACCGATCTGGATCGTCTTGCGGTCCGCGTCGAAGTCCCACAGCTTGCGCGTGAGGCGATCATGCGCGGCCTGCCCGGCGATCAGGCTGTAGTCGTAGGCCTTGAACTGGTTGGTCGTCATGTACATCTTGTCGCTCTCACCGTGGTTGATGAAAACGTGCCACATGCGTCCGTAGCGGAACATC